>PDWI01002575.1_pt1 | contig 26994 bp, 22 predicted proteins | sample 1430891 | NCBI WGS metagenome assembly PDWI01 (sample SAMN01162508, study PRJNA174530) | Oral metagenome, whole genome shotgun sequencing project. | biome: Marine environment; feature: Marine mammal; material: Swab sample of the gingival sulcus; isolation source: swab sample of gingival sulcus... | reverse complement strand
CAATGGGTCTCCCATGGTAATTCCCAGAACAGGCCGATGGATCATGGATGCAACCTCCTTTTTATATGCTTTTATACATTATTGGTAAGAATCCCGGATACTATACTACAATCATCATGGGAAAACCTGAATTTTTCGATCCAGACAACAAAAAAAGGACGGAATTTTTTTCTTCCCGTGAAACTACCACAAGTTAAGGCCTTTTGAATAAAAAGGAAATTTCAGAGATATTCAAAGAAAAAAGGAGGAAATCATAGATTTTTATATTTTCAAACTTAAACGTCTATCCATAATTTTCCATTTTTATTTAAAAAAATAACATCATAAAACCCTTTGAAATTCTTGTCAGTTACATTTTGTTCCACAGTCAACTATAAATAAAAACAATATGTTGTAAATTGTCATTTCAAGCAAAAGAATAACGAACGGCTAACATATATTATTGCTGTTGACCCTAAACAATCCTTTACTATACAACGGTGACTCACTGCGGCAAATCGTTCTGGCTGGACGAGAGCCAAGATAAACCGTATATTATATGACAGAATTTGTACTTATTACAAATGTTTCTCATAAAGAAATTATCTGTAACCCTATAACACAGAGGTCTGTTTTTGGAACTTGATAATGCCTGGGACAATGTAAAACTTCGATTGAAAAAGACCATTGCACCCCATAAATATCTCATGTGGATTGATCCTGTACAGATGATCAGCCATACAGAAGATACCATATCTTTGTTTGCCCCAAATGCACTGTTTGTGCAACGGCTCAAAGAGCATTATCTTCCTGAAATCCAAAAGCAATTTGTCAGCCTTGGCAAGCAGGTAAGCATTGAATTTTGCATGGATGAAAGTAAACTGCCCAGAAAAGAATTACAATCTTCTCCGGAAAAATCAGATAATACAACATCCAGGAAGAAAAGATCCGCACGAAAATTCCCAGAGCAGCCTGTATTTTCAAAAACATATCGCAACGATTCCCCACCGTCATCGACATTGAGACAACCTGTTTTACCAGGCTTTGAACAGGCCATGAGCAAAACCCGTTTGTTCAAAAAAGACTATACCTTTGACAATTTTGTTGTGGGCGAAAATTCAAATTTTGCTTACACAGCCTCCCTGTCCCTTGCCAGGGGTCAGCTTGGAGGTACTGAAGTGATTTATCTCATGGGAAAAACCGGTCTTGGAAAAAGCCACTTATCGCAGGCTGCAGGCCAGCATATCATGGCCCATGAGCCCCAATCCAGGGTCTATTATGTAACGGCAGAAGATTTCACCAATGAAATGATCCATTGTCTACAACACAAGACCATTGACAGTTTCAAGGAAAAATACAGAAAACAATGCGATACCCTCATCCTTGAAGATGTCCATTTTCTGGCGGGAAAAACCGGAACCCAGAAGGAACTTGTCATGACCCTGGATTATCTTTTTGATGCGGAAAAAAAGATCATCTTTTCCGGCTGCGACAGCCCCACCAATATTCCCAAACTGGATCCCCAGCTTGCATCAAGGCTTTCCATGGGTGTGCTCACTGAATTGAAACACCCGGATTTTCCCACCAGGGTAAGAATTCTGGAAAAGAAAGCCAATATCCTTAACTGCGACATATCCAAAGATGTTCTGGAATTGCTGGCACAGGAATTGAATCAGGATGTCCGGCAGCTGGAAAGCGGTCTTCTTGGGGTTTCTGCAAAATCATCCCTGCTCAATTGCCCCATTGACACCCATCTTGCCCAGAGCATCGTAAACCAGCTGGTGCAGCAAAGAAAACAGATCACCCTTGAAACCATCAAGGACCTCATCTGCAAGGAATTTTCCATTACGGAAAAACAGCTGGTTTCCAAGTCCAAAAAACAGTCCATTGTCAAACCCCGGCAGATTGCCATGTTCCTTGCCAGAAAATATACAGACCTGCCCTTGAAACAAATCGGTACAGGTTTTAACCGCTACCATGCAACAGCCCTGTATGCCATGAATTCCATTGAAAAACTCATGGCACAAAAAGGCCAGGTACATGAGCAGGTGACCTACCTTTCCCAAAAGCTGGAAGGTAATTTCAGGCAATAGCAATAACGCAACACCATTGTTTTTTCATTTTTTCCCCTGTATACCGTCATGATGAATCAAGATCCTGTTTCCCTGTATCCCAACCAGAAAAAGCAGCATCCTGCATTTTCCAAGACCCTTACGGTCAGATTTACCTTTTCAGAAGAGGACCCCTTTTATGCAAATCACTTTCAGGGATTTGCAGTGGTTCCGGGGTCACTGATCATGGAAGCCTTTTTACAAACCATAGAAAAAAATGAAAAAGAAAGTCTACCCTTGATGGTAAAACGGTTTCAATTCAAACGGTTTACCAGACCCCGGCAGGCAGAGGCAAAAATTACCAGACAAAAAGACCAATGGCATTGTGAGCTGTTTCAAGAAGGGGTCTTGACCGCAAAGGGTGTTATCTCAAAGGAGGACAAAAAATGATCACGCAATTCACAGGGAAAAAAGCCGTTGTAACAGGGAGCTCTTCGGATTTGGGGCTTGCCCTCATCCCTCTGCTCCTGGAAGAGGGACTCACCATTTTGGCAGGCGTCCACTCCTCCAGGGGAGAAGAAAAAGTGCGGACAACATTCCAAAACGAAATACAACAAGGAAAGATCCAAGTCTTTTCCATGGACTTGAGCCGTTTTGAACAACTGGATCAAATTTCCTGGAAAGAGGTCAGCTACCTTTGTGATCTGGCCCATCCCAATTACGAATCCCTCGTTGCCGCAGCCGACGTAAAAGAGCTTGAGAACTACTTTGCAGCAACCCTGACCGGCCGTTCCGCATTGTTAAAATCCGCATTTCGTGGTATGATCCGGCAAAAATTTGGAAGGGCCCTTTTCCTGTCTTCCACTGCAGCAGAAAGGGTTTTCAGCGGACAAGGATTTTATGCAGCAAGCAAGGCTGCTGCCGAACAGCTATACCAGACGGCAGGAATCGAAATGGCCTCCAAAGGGATTACCACCGTTGTTTTGCGGCCCGGCTATATTGAATCGGGAAGAGGCAAACGATTTTCACAAAATCATTCAGTTGAAAAAAGAATCCCCACCGGCAGGATATTAGCCTCCAGGGAAGTGGCAGAGACCATTGTATTTCTGCTTTCCGACTCCGCACTTCAAATCAATGCTTCCGTCGTTACAATGGACGGTGGAATGAATCGTGCAAAAGCAACACAAGTGTAAAAAGGATTATTTGATAAAGATGAATCGTATTGATGACGTAGAAGGCCAATTAAAAGAAACCCTGTCTGAAATTATGGATGTTGATCCATCCACCCTTGAAACCAACACCTATCTGGTACGGGATTTGGGAATTGAATCCATTGATCTCATTGAAATTTCTGTGGAAATATCTGGATTAATGGATCACGCCCTTGATGACAGCCATTTTTTTCTAACCCATCTGCGTTCCCATATTGACGAAAAACCCCGGGAAGAGATTCCCTCCATTCTGAAAGAATGCTATCCCCACCTGTCCGACCAGCGAATTGATGAAATCGTCAAGGATTTAGACAATGGCCCTGTTCTGCAATTTCAGGATCTGGTTGCCTATATTGCCTTTGTCCAGAAATAGAGAGAAACATTTGTGCAAGAAGAACAGATTCCAGGTGAATTGACCCGGATCATCCATCAGCGGCGTTCCATCAGACAATTCACAAAAAGGATGATCTCCGAAGAGGAAGAGCGAGCCTTGATTCAGGCGGCTATGGCAGCACCTTCTGCAACCAACTCGAGACCTCTGCGAATCATATCCGTCCAATCCCATGGGGCAAGAGAAGATTTAAAAACACTCCTGGAACAGGGAAAGGAGGCAATCTCTGCACTTCTTGCCCCCAAAAAGGACAGAAAAGCCCTTCAACGCCAACGGATTTTGTGGCACTTTACCCTTCCCATGCTGGAAGCACCTCTCCTGTGGGCGGTTTACGGAGAAGCAAAAACAACCGAACCCATGGATCCCCAGATAGAGGAAATCACCCAGATGGAAAGCAGGCAGCAATACAATATAATGCTTTCTTTGGGGGCTTCCCTGCAAAATGCCTCTCTCAAGGCCGTGGAAATGGGTCTGGGAAGCTGTATTTACACGGCACCCATCCGATTTTTACACGCAGCAAAAGCAGAAAAAATACCTGTTGCCTTCATGGCTTTCGGGGAACCGGATCACATTCCATCTCCCCCTGCCCAGAACACCATTGAATCCATTTACCAAAGGAAATAATCTTGGACCAACCCATTCGCACCGTTATCACAACGGCTTCCCTGCTTTCTCCAGTGGGAAATTTTGCAGGCGATACTATCCACACATTTAGCCCCCATTCGGCACCAATCACGATGGAATGCTGCGGTGAAAAAGAAATACCCACCCGGCAAATTGCCAACTTTAATCTAACCGACTGGATTGGCAGGAACAAAAATCGACGCTATCTGCACCGGGCATCCCAGCTGACAGTGGCTGCTGCCTTGTCATGTTTTCAATCGGCCAACCTGTCCGAGCAGGAAAAAATGGAATGCTCCCTTGTGGTTGGAGCCGGCCCCTATCTGGAAGAGGAACCTTCCAATCTCAATGCCCGCAAAGCCCTCTGGCTACTCCACCATCTGCCCAACACGGCGGCATCTTTTATCGCCCTTGCTTCCGGCCTGAAAGGAGAGAGCATTACAATGGGAACCGCCTGCTCTGCCTCCCTGCAGGCCATAGGAACCGCATACCGGATGATTCAAACCGGATACTGGAAACGAGCCCTGGCTGGCGGAGGAGATTCACGGGTCAGCCCCGTGGCATTACACGGTTATTTTCAGGCAGGTGCCCTATACCACCTGGAAGACAAAGGCCAAAGCTACCGTCCGCTGGGTGGAAAACCCACCGGATTTATCCCCTCCGAAGGGGCTGCCTTCTTTCTATTGGAAGAATATGAATCAGCAAAAAAACGGGGTGCTCCCATTCTGGCAGAGGTGCTGGGCTTTGGTTCCACCGTTGACGGCCACAATATGACAGCCCCCGAACCCAGCGGAGAAAATCAAAAGCGGGCCGTACAAACTGCCCTCAAACATGCAGGTCTTTCTGCGGATCAAATCCACCGGATATCTGCCCACGGAACCGGAACCCCCTTAAACGATGAGATGGAATCTGGCTTACTCAGGCAATTATTTACCATTCCTGCCAACGAACCCATTCTTGCCAGCCAAAGGCCAACCATTGTGGCCCACAAAACAGAACTGGGCCATCTGGCCTCTGCCTGCGGAGCTGCGGAACTTGCTCTGGAGCTTTGCCAGACACAGGGAAAACAACAAACCATCCTCCTGGAAAATTTTGGGTTTGGCGGCCAGAACAGTGCCTTGATCATTCAATCTCCAGGCGATACACCATGATCTTCAAAACCCACCTTCAGGAAACCGAACAGGTTGAAAGCATCCTGAAAGAAAGTCCATCTTCTCTCACGGCATTGAGCAAACCCGTTGCAGGTCGAATGTCGCTGACAGAAGCCATGGCACAAAGTGCTTCCCTCCACTTCAAAAACAAAACCCAATTTAGCGGGCACACCTTTATCGGCTCTGTGAAGAATGTAAAAATCGATCCCGCACAAACCAAATCCCTGCTTGAACAACCTGAAAAAAAAGACCGCTCGGTTTTTATTGAAGTCCAACTGCGGTCTTTTACCAACGAAAACAATGGTCTTTACCAGGTAACGGCAAATACAAAACATTCTGGCAAAAAAATCGCCCAGGCCCAGATACTGATCATAAGAGAAGACTGGGGGGAAACCTTCCAGGCAGATCTGATCAAAGAAGCATCCATAAACCGTTTCCACGGCCTGTTGGAAAAAGGAAAAGCCCTTAATGAATTTGATGAATGAAAACAACTCACTGCACAAGCGATTGGAAAAAGAACTTGGCCGACAAAAAAAAGAATCCCTTTTCCGCAATCCCTCTTTGATTGAATGGAGACATGGCAACACCATCATCACCAACCACACAGAACAGATCAATTTCTGCTCCAATGACTATCTGAATCTGTCTTCCAGTGAAATCTGCCAAAAAGCCCTTGTAAAGGCAGTCAATGAAACAAAAACCGGCAGTGGCTCCTCCCGTCTGGTTTCCGGTAACACCAAAGAGCTGGCCGATGCAGAAGCAGCCCTGGCGGATTTTTTTCAATACGAATCTGCCCTTCTTTTCCCATCAGGATATCAGGCAAATTTCGCCTTGCTCTCCACGCTTTTTCACGCAGAAGATATGCTCTTTTATGACAAGCAGCTGCACGCCAGTATGATCAAGGGGATGGCTCTTTCACGGGCAAAACGAAAAGCCTTCAACCACAACGACTTTCATCACCTGCAAAAGCGGCTCCATACCGAACAGACCAAAGAAAGCTCCCCATCTGGACAGGGAACCCGTATATTGGTGGTGGAAAGTTGTTACAGCATGAAAGGAGATACCCTTCCCTTTGGGCCATTCAAGGAAATTGTTTCCCAAAACCAGCTTTTCACCGTGGTTGATGAAGCCCACGCCCTTGCCGTATTCGGCCCCGGTGGACGGGGCCTTTGTGCCGGGGCAGACTTCAAGCCGGACATCCTCGTTGGTGCCATGGGAAAAGCATTCGGCATCATGGGGGCCTTCATTCTTTGCTCCCGTACGGTCAAAGAATACCTGATCAACTTTGCTTCTCCCCTCATTTACACCACAGCCATGCCCCCATTTCTTGCCCGCTATATACAAACCCTTTTGCCCCAAATAGAAAAAATGGATGCCCAGCGACAGGAGCTTTATGATTTGAGCCAATGGGCAAAAGAACAATTTGAGCAGCATGGGATTGCGGTGGAAGGAGAATTGCATATTCTGGCCCTGCCCATTGGAGAAGAAGAAGAAGCCGCCCGGCTGGCCCAATACTTACAGACCAGAGGATTTTATACCGCAGCCATCCGGTTTCCAACCGTTGCAAAGGGAAAAGCCATCATCCGCCTCAGCCTGACTGCCGGTCATACCAGAAAAGAAATCTCTTCTCTTATCCAGGCCATTATGGATTTCAAAAAAAAGGGAAATACTGACTAAAAAATTGCCATAATATTGATGGTGATTTTTTAATCTTGTCCACACTTTTTAATATCATCAAAAATCAAATACAGACTCGGCACCAAAGCCAGGGTAATCATGGTGGCAAACAAGAGCCCAAACCCAAGGGAAATGGCCATGGGAATCAAAAATCTTGCCTGGTAGGATGTTTCCATAATGATGGGGGCAAGTCCTCCGCAGGTGGTAAGGGTTGTCAGTAAAATGGGACGAAACCGCTGGACACTTGCCTGCCACACGGCCTCCTGGACACAAGTACCCTCCCGAACTTTCCGGTTGACCAGATCAATGAGCACCAGCCCATCGTTGACCACAACACCGGACAGGGCCACCATCCCCAAAAAACTTACCACAGAAAGGGGAAACCCCATGATCAAATGTCCTGCAATGGCTCCAATGACGCCAAAGGGAATGCTGAGCATGATAATAAAGGGCTGCACATAGCTCTGAAAGGGAATGGCAAGCAGGGCAAAAATACAGAACAGGGCCAGCAGCAAGCCCTTGACCATGGTGGTCATGCTCTTTCTCATGTCTGCCTGACGGCCCCTGAATTCATAGGCAAGTCCGGGATATTGGGCCACAAGTTCCGGCAGGATATCCTGTTTGAGTTCATTGACAATGGTTTCCGTGCGAAATGCCGGACGGATATTGGCCGTTACCAAAAGCTGCCGTTTTCCGTTGGTTCTTCTGATGGTGGTATAGGCCCTTCCCGGAGTGATTATTGCCGCATCTTTGAGCAGAATTTCCCCCTGGGGAGCCTGCAATACAAGGTTCTCACAGGTTGCCATTGTGCTTCGCTGGTCCAGGGGCAGACGAACCCTGACCGCCACCTCATCACTTCCCCTCTGGTTTCGCACGGCAACCACGCCCTGGAAGGCATGCCGCACCTGATTGGCCACCATCCTTGAAGTTAAGCCCATGGCCTGCCCTTCCCGGGTCAGGGAAATGTCAAGCTGTCGTTTTCCCCTGGCACTGCCATCATCAATATCATGGACAACGGGAAAGCCTGCAAGAATACCGGCAAGGGTCTGTCCTGCAGCTTCAAGGGTATTTTGATTCCTGTGGGTCAGGGCAAGGGAAAAATTTCTGCCGCCGCCAGGTCCCCCCCGATTGGATTCAAATCCCAGTGTTTCCACTCCGGCAATTTTTCCGACTTTTTTCCTCCAGAGCCTTGCCACCTGACTGGTGTGCAAAGGCCTTGTAGAAGGAGGAGTAAGTTTCAGATACACGGAGACCGTATTGCCGCTCACACGGGAAAAAATACCCGTAGAAAGCCGCTTTCCGCCGTTTTCTTTTACCACCTGTTCTCCTGCCTGAACCAAGGCCTCCTCCACAGACCGCACAAGGGAAGAAGAGGCTCCCTGAAAAAGCTCTGCCTGGCAAAAAGCATAATTTGATTCATTTTTTGGAATCAGTACCAGCCCCATCCTCCCGGATAAGACATAGCCTACTGTAATCAGAAACAGGGCAACTCCTGCGGCAACAAGGCTATAACGATATTCCAGAATCCCGGACAAAATCCGGCCATAGACATGGTGTACAAAAAATTCAAATTTTTTGGAAAACGCTTGCTGCCACTGTTCCAGCACATTCAAGGGGAAAAACCATTTTCCCTGTTTGCTGTGACCAAGGTGGCCAGGTAAAATCAACAAACTTTCAATGAGGGACACCAGAAAGACGGCAATGACCACAAGGGGCATGGCTTTGAAATATCGCCCCACAGGCCCCGGCAAAAACAAAATGGGCAAAAATGCCACCATGTTGGTAATGACACTGAAAACCACGGGCAATGCCACAGCTTTTGCCCCCAGAATGGACGCCTCAATCCGTGAATGCCCAAGGTTTCGATAATAATAGATGTTTTCTCCCACCACCACAGCATCATCCACCACAATTCCCAGGGTCACAATATAGGCAAACATGGTCATCAGGTTGATGGAAAAATCCGTGAACGACAGCAACAAAAAAGAACCCAGAAAAGAAATGGGAATCCCCATGCTCACCCAGAATGCCAGACGGATTTCCAGAAACAGGGCCAGGAAGAAAAAGACCAGAAACAGGCCGATATAAGCGTTGGACAACAGCAGATCCGCCCTTTGGGAAAAAACCCTGGACATATCCCGAACCACGGCAATTCCCATTCCTTTGGGCAGGGTTGGTCTGATTTCATCAAGGATCTGTCTGGTTGCCTTTGCCACCTGGGACGGGGTTTGTTTGCCCACCCGGTACACAGAAATCAAAATGGCATTTTTTCCATTAAAGGAGGCCCAGGAATCGGTTTCCTCAAACCCTTCTGTAACCCTTGCCATATCTTCCAGAACCATGTGGGAACCGTCCACATTGGTCAACACGGGAATCTTGGCATACTCCCTGGCAAGGTTGCGGCGGTCTTTCATCCTGAGCATCACCTGCCCGGAAGGGGTTTTCACGGTTCCTGCCCCAAGCTCTACAGATCCTCTGGAAATGGCTTTGGCCACACCGGAAAGAGTCATGCCGTAACGCCGCAGATTTTCCTTTGGCACTTCCACATGGATTTCCCGATCCCTTGCCCCCTGGAGTTCCACCTGGGTAATCTGTTCCTGGGCAAGGAGACGATCCCTGGTGTAATCGGCAAGTTTTCGCAAGGCCATGGGAGGGACATCACCGTACAGGGAAAAGGTCAACACCTCGATTCTTCTTGCCGCAATGGACACAGAAGGCCGTTTTGCCTCATCGGGAAAAGAGGAAATCCGCTCCACCCGATTGGCGGCTTCCTGCCACACCCGGTTAATATCGGCTCCTTCCAGGGTATATAATTGCACAAGGCCCACCCCTTCCATGGCAGAAGAGGTAATCTCATCCACCCCTTCCAGCCCCTCCACGGCATTTTCCACTGCCAGAATTACCCCTTTTTCCACTTCTTCGGGGCTTGCTCCAGGATAGGAAACCACAATCTGAACCCTGGTGGATTTGCTTTCAGGAAACACCTCCTGCTTTATGGAAAAGGCCATGAAAAGCCCTCCTGCCAAAAGCACCATCATCAAGAGATTGGCGGCCACAGAATGCCTTGCCATCCAGGCAATCATCCCCCTGTCTGAATGACTGTTTGAAAAGGATTTCGATGAATTATCCGGAAGCTGGTTCATGGACACTGGATACACCCTAATTTACAGACTGGACAGCCATGCCCGGAACAGGCACGGGCAAATCAGAAATAATCACCCTGTCTCCGGGAGAAAGGCCCTTGTCAATAAAGACCTTATCCTCATCCTTCCAGACAGGGGTGATGGAGATAATTTTCAGGGTATTGTCCTGAAAAATCCAAAGGGTATTATTGTCCCGGACAGCAGATCCGGGAAGGCAATAGACATGTTTCAGGGGCTGCGCATGGATATCCACCCGGACATAATCTCCCAGAAGCATGGGAAGAAAGTGTCGGGAAGAATCCTGATCCTGTATCTGGTGCTGACTCTGCCTCTGGTTCTTTTTGGAGGCATGTACTCCCATACCGGCTCCTCCGTTTACTCCCAAAGGATCGTTCACCTGAATCAGCACCCCGGCCATCCGGGTTTTATCGGCAACCTTTCCCGTGGTTCCCACAATCTTTCCCTCCCATTTTCCCTTGCCCTGGAAGGATGTGATGCGAACCTTGCTGCCATGGGAAGAATCCAGGCGGATTTTTGCCATCTGGTCAATCTTAGCCATCTGATGAAAGGGAATAAAGGCTTCTACCTGATAGGAGCTGACATCCACAAGCTGGGCCAAAGCAGACTGGACAGACACAAAGGAACCAAGAGCAGCCCTGGTTTCAAGGATCAGGGCATCAAAGGGTGCCTTGATCCGGGTACGGGCAAGATCCAGATCGGCCTTTTGTAAATCCGTTTCCGCCTTTTGTACCAGGGCCTGTGCCTTTTGCATCTGGGGTTTTCTCAACACAAGATTTTTATTTTCCAGGGAAAGTGCTCCTCCAGCTTCTGCCAGACGAAGTTCTTCCCTTGCAATTTCCTGTCTGCCCCGTTCCATGTCAAGTTCAGCCTTTGCCTGATTCAGGGCATTAAGGGCCTTTTGCCTTGCAAGCACATAATCGGTGTCGTCTATGGTCAAAAGGATGTCCCCTTTTTTCACCACGTTTCCCCGGACAAAATCCGCCGCCGTTGACACAATCTGGCCAGAAACCCTGGAGGATAAAACAACCCTTCTTTGTGCCTGCACCGTTCCCATGGCATGGATATAGACATCATAATCCTTTGCCGTGAACACCATGGTTTCCACCCTGGGTACCGGAGAAGAAACCGGCCGTCTTTTCATGGTCACTTTATGGGAGCGGTAGTAGAGAAAAACCAGAACCCCCGCAAGAATAATCAATAGGGGAATCCAGATTTTTTTTCCTTTAATCCCCAAAATATGCCCTTGAAATGTCATTACAATTCATAGCCTCCATTAGCATCCGGATTCTCATTCATGGTGCCATGAACCGGAAAGGCTGGAAGTCCAGTCATGGCCCATTGCCCGGTAAAAACGAATCCGTTCCTTTATATAAACGGCTGTCTGGGAAATTACCTGCCGGTGAATTTTCTGACTGCTCTTCCAGGCCAAAAGATAATTCAAGAAACTGTCCTTCCCTCTTGTATATTGCAGTCGTGCCGCTTCAAGGCTTGCATCCTGGGCAATTTTTTGATTTTCAAGGCAGGCAAGATATTGTTTTTCCTTTTCCAGACGTACAAGAGCATCTTCCACATCCCGGATGGCCCCGGCAACCACCCTGGCATAGACCTGTACCTTTTCGTTTGCAAGGGCCATTGCTTCCTGAATCCGGCTTTTTTTGACGCCCCCGTCAAACAGGGTTGCCGCAAGATTTGCCCCAAGGGAAAGTACCCAGTTCTGGAACAAAATATCCAGACTGCCGTTGGAAAAAAGAGCCTGGGCAGACAGACTGAAAGATGGCAAAAGATCTGCCTTTGATGCGGCCGCCTGCCATTGGGAAGCCATAAGCTCATGGCGGGCAGCCTTGATATCATGGCGGTTTTGAAGAAGATCCGCAGGAATCCCGGGGGCAGGCAGTGGGGGTGTTTTTGGAAAATCCCCTGCAGAAATCTCCGGCAAATGATTTCCAGCGTTTCCCTTTTTATCGTCCTTTATCGCAACCACGGAACCGGTTAAAAGGGATAATTTGCCAAGAAGCAGGGCATCTTCCTTTTCCAGAATGGGTTTCAGGGCAAGGGTACCTGCCTTTGATGCCCGCTGCTGGGAAATATCCAGAAAAGAAGCCTGGCCCCTTGAAAAGCGTGCAGTAATCAGTTCCAGCAAATCTTCATCGGCCTGGATCTGGGCATCCAGAATCTCCTGCCGTTTTCGGCAGGAAATAATGTCCACAAAAGTTGCAGCGACTTGACCTGCAATGTCCATTCTCAGGATTTTTTCTTCCTCCAGGGCCGCAAGAAACCGCTCCTTTTCCGCCCGAATCCGAAACCTTGCCCTGCCCCAGATATCCAGATTGTAACTTCCCTTGACCAGGGCATTCCACTGTGTACTGCCCTTTTGGATGGGATCTTTTCCCCAAATGGCCAGACTTTCCTTTTTCCCTGCCCCAAGGGAAGCGTTCAATGCGGGCAGGGCAAGTCCCATCTCCCGCTCCAGGGAAGCCTTTGCCTTTTGGGTTCTGGCCCTTCGGATTTGAAGATCATGGTTTTGGGAAAATGCCTGGGACAAAAGTCTGTCCAATTCCTCACTTTCCAAAGGAGCAGGAAAATTTTCCAGCCCCTTTCCTCCATCATTGGAGACATCCATATCAGGAAAAGAGTCTGTATAGGCAGAGGGCAGAACAAGATCCGGCACAGGCTTTTTTGCCATGAATCCGTTACAGCCACAGAGCAGAAACAGACCCGTCCACATCAGCAGCAGAAACAGATTTCCCCAAACTCGCCTGTGACAGGATGACGATACCAGGATCATACCTTCTTTCCTCCCTTCTTGCTTCCCCATAAAAACATCAATAGCTGATTCTGGGATCAATCCAGGCACATAACAAATCCACAATGAGATTGAGCACCAGAAAAATCACCACAATGAGCAAAATACAACCCTGGGTAACCGGAATATCCCGCTGGTAAATGGAATCCACCACAAGGGAACCAATTCCGGGCCAGGAAAACAATTTTTCCACAATCACGGTGGAGCCGATCAAAGAACCCAGCTGTAGTCCTGCCGTGGTCAGCACGAGAATCAGGGTGTTCCCAAACACATGACGGACATTGACCAGATACTCGGACAAACCCTTGGAACGGGCCGTACGAACAAAATCCATGGTCATCACATCCAGCACGGCGGCCCGTGTGGTTCTGGCGATCAGGGCCATATAGCCCACACCAAGGGAAAGCGCCGGCAAAGCCAGATACCGGATATTGCCCGAACCATAGCCCCCCGTGGGAAGCAGCGGCAACTTTACCGAGAAAAAAAACATGAGCAAAATACCCAGCCAGAACTGGGGAATGGAAATTCCCGACACCGCCCCAATCATGGATACAGAATCCCAAAGACTGCCTTTTTTCAGGGCAGAAAAAAATCCCAGGGGAATGCCAAATCCCAGGGCAATGACCATGGAGGCAAGGGCAAGTTCCAGGGTGGGACGAATCCTGTCTGCCAGCATGGCAGACACGCTTTCATTCCGCAAAAATGAGGTGCCAAGATCTCCCTGTACAAGTTTGCCAAGATAGTTCAAATATCTGATATGCAAGGGCTGATCCAGACCCCATTTTTTTTCCAGGCGGGCCACAAGCTCCGGATCCGGTGCCTTGCGCTGGTCAAGGGACAGATAGGCAGCAGATCCGGGCAGCACATTGAGCAAAAAAAACATGACAAGGGTGATGCAGAATATGGTTGGAATAAACTGCATCACCCTTCTGATGGTATACGAAAGCATGGATACCGGTTCTCTGGATTATTTGGCATTTGCCCTTGGGGAGGTTTCATCCACCCAGAGGTTGGTGAAATCCTGAAGCATCATCTCAATGGCTACAGGCTCAATTCCATGCACCCAGGGCTGATAGGCAATTACGGCCTTGTTGTAGTTGAAAAACCAGTCTGATACGTCCTCGTACAATACCCGATTGGCCTGTTTCAGATAACCGATGCGTTCTTGTGCATCCATGGTGGCAGCAGCTTTGTCCACCAGGGCATCAAATTCAGGATTATTGTATGCGGTATAATTTCCAGATGAGGGTGCAGTGTTGGAATGATACCGCATCATGATTCCCAGGGGTTCCGGCCCGGACTCAATGGACCACATGAATGCCTGAAAATCTCCCTTTTGAAGCCTCTGGGACAGCATACCGCCTTCCAGCTGCCTTGGAATCAGACGAATATTGATTTTTTTCAAAAAAGGAATCATGGCTTCCAGCACCCGAACCCCGTAGGACTGGCTGTCCGTGGAAAGGACTTCCAGATCAAAACCATCCTTGCAGCCTGCTTCTGCCATGAGCTGTTTTGCCTTTCTCACATCATAGGCATAGGGAACAAGATCTGCATCATGGGCAGGGGAGGTGGTGGGCAAAAAGGAGCTTGCCTGGTATGCCTTTCCCTTGAGCAATTTGTCAATGATGAGTTTTCCGTTGATGGCATGGCAGATGGCCTGCCGCACCCGCTTGTCTGCAAGGGGTTTGTAGTTACGGTTAAATCCCATGAGCCGGGTGTACATTTCGGCAACTTCTTTCATATTTTTGGAAATCACAGGATCTTTTTTATACACGGCATATTGGGATGCCCCAACCAGATTGGCATCCAGCTCTCCTGCCCGAAAGGCCATATCTCTTGCAGAACCCTGGGACATGATCCGATACACCACCTTGTCAAGATAGGGCTTTCCCTCTTCAAAGTATTCAGGGAATTTTTCCAGCACAATTTCAGAACCTTTTACCCATTTTACAAAACGGAACGGCCCGCATCCCACAGGAGCAGATCCAAAGGCATCGCCTTTGGCTTCCACAACTTCTTTTGGCACAATGGAAGTTTCAATTTTATACAATTGATAGCCAAGATCCATGGGCTTTTCCAGGGTAATTTTCAGGGTGGTGTCATTGATTTTTTCAAGGCCTGCAATACTGTTGGCCTTTCCCTTTTGCACATCAAGGGCTCCCTTGATTCCCTTTATATAAAAAGCCGCCGGAGAGGCATCCATTTTCATGATGCGGTTGTAGGTATAGATAATATCGTCCACGGTCATGATACGGCCGTTGTGAAATTTCACATTATCGCGGATGGTAAAGGTATAGACCCTCCCGTCAGGAGAAATTTTCACGGATTTGGCAAGGCTCAACACGGGCTTGTTCTGATTGGCATCCCATTTATACAGACTTCGGAAAATATTGAGACCCACGATATAATCCTGGGTATTGGCAGTTTTGTGCATGTCCAGGGAAAAGACATCGCCGCCATAGGGCGCACAAAAAACAAAGGTTCCCCCGGATCGTACTGCCCAGACCTGGGTGGACATGAGAAAAAACAAAGAAAAACATACCAGCGCCGTCATTAACTTTTTCATACAAACTTCCTTTCATCAATTCATCAGACCATTACATCCGGTATGGATACACCCATCCTGGGATCCTTTCTCCAATACGATGGAAAAAGAACAACAATGGAGAGCCTTGTTCCATACAGGTTCCTACAGACAATACACTTCATGTGAAAGCTGCACTATGCCCATGGTCATGTTTTCTGTCAAGCCTGAAAAGCCTCTACCCCGGGCAGAGTTCCAAATTCAATGAATTCCAGGGCAGCACCTCCCCCTGTGGAGACATGATCAATCTTTTCTGAAACTCCGGATTGATTCAGGGCACTGATGGAGTCGCCGCCCCCCACAACCACCGTGGCCCGGGATTCTGCAAGGAATTTCGCAATGGCAAATGTTCCCTGGGCATAATCTTCCTGCTCAAACACCCCCATGGGACCATTCCAGAAAATGGTCCGGCAGTCTTCAAGGGCATTTTGGTAATGCTGAATGGTCTTCCTGCCAATATCCAATCCCATCAATCCAGCGGGGATATTTCTGGTATCAACGCCAACCGGCTTGCCCCCAAAGGTTTTTGAACACAGATGATCCAGGGGAAGCAAAAGTTCCACATCTTTCTTTTCTGCCATCTGAAAAATTTTCCTTGCCGTATCCATCTTGTCTTCTTCCACAAGGCTGTCACCGGTTTCATGGCCAAGGCAGGAAAGAAAGGTATATGCCATGGCACCGCCAATGATGATCTTGTCCGCCATTTCCATGAGCGAATGGATGGGACCGATTTTATCCCCCACCTTGGCACCCCCAACAATGGCGGCAAAGGGCTTGGGAGTCTCACGGGTCAGAATACGAAAATATTCCACTTCCCTTTGCAGGAGAAATCCCATGGACTTTTGGGGCATCACAAGTGGCAAACCAAATACTGATGCGTGTTTGCGATGACAGCAGCCAAAGGCATCGTTGATATACACATCTGCGATTTCCTGTAATTGCGACACAAATTCTGGACTATTTTTCTCTTCACCCTCGTAAAAGCGCAGGTTTTCCAGCAAAAGCACCTGGCCGTCTTCCATGGAATTGACTGCATCCAGAACCTCTTTTCCGACACATTCGGGAACAAATTGAACTGGAAAAAATGTTTCCCGGATATGGTCTGCCACAGGTGCAAGACTCATTTCCGGAAGTCTTTTTCCCTTTGGACGACCAAAATGGGAAGCCAGAATCACCCTGGCACCCTGATCCATTGCAGATTGAATGGTGGGCAGTGCCGCCCGGATCCTTGTATCATCCTGCACCTTTCCCTCTTTTACCGGCACATTAAAATCCACCCGAATAAAGGTTTTTTTACCTTTCATTTCAAGCTGTTTCATATTCATCATCCCCTCTCTATCATCGAAACGGTTACAGGCCAGACCAGCTTCCACAAGATAATAAACGTCAATGGACTATATTTCCTGTTGTGTTCCAACACAAAAAAAAGGAAGCGAGCCGCCCAGCATGTGAAAAACTTGCGGGAAATACGGTTTCAGCAGAGGATCATATAAAAAAGGAAGTAGGAAGACAATGGATTTCAGGACTGAATCAAAAGCAACTGCCCAAAAAACAAAAATCAGATTCTCTTTTCGAAAATCTGATCTTGTATAACCAATATCTGGCGGGAGTGACGAGACTCGAACTCGCGGCCTCTTGCGTGACAGGCAAGCGTTCTAACCAACTGAACTACACCCCCGAATTTGGTGGTGGGCGATGCAGGGCTTGAACCTGCGACTTCAACCTTGTAAGGGTTGCACTCTCCCAACTGAGTTAATCGCCCGAAAGAAACACCGGGTTTATATCAACAAGAGAAACCTGTGTCAAGAAAATTTTTGAACTTTCCCATGTATTATTTTTCCTTCCGTGGACACAATTTCGTTTCCATGGTATATAGGAAAATATCAATTCCATTGAAGCATACTTCCACATAACAGTCGAAGACTGACTGGGCATTCAATAATTCAGATTGATTCAAAATAAATAATAAAATTAATTTAGCTAGTTATAAAAAAGCTCATATAAATCTGCCATGGCATACCGGCACCGCAGTTTGTACACAATCATCAAAAAATCAATGTATAAGGAGAGTATATTTTGCAGCCTGTTCAGGGACATTTAGAAATTATGGACAAGGGATTTGGATTTTTACGGGACATCGACAGAAATTTCCAGCCTTCTCCTGAGGACACTTATGTCTCCAATCCCTTGATAAAGAAGTTGAATTTACGAGAAGGAAGTTTCATCCAGGGAATCGGCAAAAAAAAATCTGCGGATAATCCCAATCTTGCCCTGATTCGGGTGGAAACCATCAACGGATTGACCTATGATGAATTTTCAAAGATTCCCATGCTCCATGAACAGACCAGTATCAACCCCCACCAGAGATATGTCCTGACCCAAAACGAAGAAGATACCACAGGAAAGGCCCTTGATTTAATTGCTCCCATCGGGATGGGGCAGAGGGGACTGATCATCGCACCGCCCAAATCCGGCAAAACCACCATCCTTCGCCACATGGCAAACTCCATCGTGGCCAACCATCCCGACTCCAAGGTTTTCATTCTTCTTGTGGACGAACGGCCTGAAGAAGTCACCGATTTCCAGCGGGGGCTTACCCAGGCCCATGTTCTGTATTCTTCAGCAGATCAGCAGGTGGGGCAGCACATGCGGATGACAAGGCTTGCCATCCATACAGCCCTGCGTCATGCAGAAACCGGCGAAGATGCCGTGGTATTCATCGACTCTCTGACCCGTATGACAAGAGCCTTTAACTCAGACACGGACAGTTTTGGCAAAACACTGAGCGGCGGCCTTGGGGCCAATGCCATGATGTTTCCAAGAAAAATTTTCGGAGGGGCCAGAAAACTGGAAAACGGAGGTTCCCTGACCATCATTGCCACCATTCTGGTGGATACGGGCAGTCGTATGGATGATGTGATTTTTCAGGAATTCAAGGGAACGGGGAACATGGATCTGTTTTTGTCCCAGGCATGTGCAGAGCAGCGCATCTGGCCTGCAATACACATCAACAAATCCGGCACCAGAAAAGAAGATCTGCTCATGGGGAAAGAAGAACTGGAAACCATGAACAGCATCCGAAGACAGATCTCCGGCAAAGACGAAATTACCGCCATGAAAGAATTTTTATCCCTGATTTCAGAGTAACCTTTTTTATTTCAACGATCTCTTCGTGACGGTCGCTGCGAGTGTTAACTCAAAGCAGATCTGTGGGGGATACGACTGAAGGCAAGGCCGCAGTTGGCATTTTGATGGTATATCAGGGGCAAAGGCCAAGGGCGTGTTCCAACACCTGTGCCATCTCCTCAACAAACACAATGTCCAGCTGATTGCTGATACTTGCCGGCACATCTTCCATGTCCTTTTTGTTTTCAATGGGAATCAAGACCTTTTGAATGCCGTTGGTATGAGCGGCGATGAGCTTTTCCTTTAATCCGCCAATGGGCAGTACCCGGCCCCGCAGGGTAATTTCCCCGGTCATGGCAAGGGTTTTGGAAATGGGCCGTCCGGTGAGGACAGAAACAACGGCCGTACACATGGCAATTCCGGCAGAAGGGCCGTCCTTGGGAATGGCTCCCTCCGGTACATGGATATGAATGTCCAGGTTTTCATAAAAATCTTCCGGCACCCCAAGGGACTTACTCCGGGCCCGAATGTAGGAAAGGGCTGCCTGGCAGGATTCTTTCATCACATCTCCCAGCTTCCCGGTGACCACCATATTGCCCTTTCCTTTCATGGAAACGGCTTCAATGGTTAAAATTTCTCCTCCCACCTGGGTCCAGGCAAGTCCTGTGACAATTCCAGCCTGATCCTGTTTTTCCAGACTGGAGCTTCGGAATAAGGGCTTTCCAAGATAGGTGTGCAAATTTTTCACCGTAACCTGGTATCTTTTTTTCTCCCCTGTCTCGACGATTTTTCTGGCAATTTTCCGGAACACCGCAGAAATTGTCCGTTCCAGATTCCGCACCCCGGCCTCCCTGGTATAGGAAGAAATCACAGCAGCCAGGGCTTTCTGCGAAAAGACCACATCATCTGCTTCCAGTCCATTTTCCTGTAATTGCCTTGGAAGCAGATGGCTTCGGGCAATTTTTTCCTTTTCATACAGGGTATATCCGGAAAGCTGGATTACCTCCATGCGATCCCGCAACGGCAGGGGAATATCCTGGAGGGTATTTGCCGTGGTGATGAACAGGATTTCAGACAAATCATAATCCACTTCCATATAATGATCGTTGAAATTCCTGTTTTGTTCCGGATCCAGGGCTTCCAAAAGTGCCGAAGAAGGATCTCCCCGGAAATCCATGGCCATCTTGTCAATTTCATCCAGACAAAACACGGGATTATTGACTCCCACCTTTTTCAAAGCCTGGATAATTTTACCGGGCATGGCACCCACATAGGTTCGTCTGTGACCGCGGATTTCTGCCTCATCCCGGACACCTCCCAGGGAAATCCTGGTAAACTTCCGTCCCATGGCAGAGGCAACGGATCGTGCAAGGGATGTTTTTCCCACGCCGGGAGGCCCAACAAAACACAAAATCGGGCCCTTGATCTTCTTTACCAGCTTCTGGACAGCCAGATATTCGAGAATCCGTTCCTTGGGCTTTTCCAGACCATAGTGATCCCGTTCCAGAATCTCCAGGGCGTCCTGCATATCAATGGCATCTTCTGTCTTCTCATACCAGGGAAGATCCAGTATCCAGTCAATATAGTTGCGTACCACCGTTGCTTCCGAGGACATGGGCGGCATCATTTTCAGCTTTTCCAGTTCTTTTGTCACAACGGTCCGGGCTTCTTCAGACATGGACTTTTTTTCGATCCGCTCTTCCAGATCCTGAAAATGGGCATCCAGATCAATGTCCTCACCCATCTCCTTTTTGATGGCCCGCATCTGCTCGTTGAGATAATGACGCTTCTGGTTATCCTCCATCTGTTCTTTTACCATGCCCTTGATTTTCCGGGACATGGACACCACCTGAATTTCCTTGTTCAGCAATTTCAGCAGCAAAACAAACCGGGTTTCCAGATCAAGAGCTTCCAGGATCTGCTGGCGTTCTTCCATTTTCAAAGGCAGCTGGGATGCTATGGTATCTGCAAAACGGGAATCATCATGGGAAAATGCAGACAGGTCTTTGAGAAAATTGGCAGATACCGTACCGGAAAGGCTGGCATATTTCTGAAAGGCTTCATCAAGGGTTCGCCGCAGGGCTTCTTCAACGGAACCTGGCAGAGGAGTTTCTTCCACCGGAACAAACACGGCTTCAATGAAATTTTCCCGTTCCACAAGGTCAATGATCTTGCCCCGTTCCTGTCCTTCCACAAGGACTTTTACGGTTCCGTCGGGCAAACGCAGCAATTGGGCAATCCTGCCCCGGATGCCAACGGAAAACACATCGGCAAGATTGGGCTCTGCGATCCCGGGATCTTTTTGTACGCAGAGAAAAATCTGCCGATCCTGTTCCATGGCAGCGGACAGGGCATTGATGGATTTTTCCCTGCCCACAAATATGGGGACGGTTCCATGGGGGAACAGCACCATATCACGCATGGGCATAAAGGGCAGAAAGACTTCCCCGGAATGGGAATCATGGGAAGAATGGAAAATTTTGGAGATGTTGATCATATCAACCCCAAATCAGACCTGCACAAACCCGAATAACGTCCCATCAGGCCTGTTTTTTGGGCTGATCATACAGAAGAATGGGGGCTTCGTTATTGAGAATTACCTCTTCGCCCACCACACATTCCCGGACATTGGGGGTGGAAGGCACATCATACATGATGTCCAGCATGGTCTCTTCCATGATGGCCCGCAGCCCCCTGGCACCGGATTTGCGCTGTACCGCTTCTTCTGCCATGGCTTCACAGGCTTCATCTGTAAAATGCAGGTCAATCCCGTCAATGCGGAAAAGTTCCTGGTATTGCTTCACAAGGGCATTTTTGGGCTGGGTGAGAATTTTGATCAGGGACTCCTTGTTCAGCTCTCCTATGGAGGTGACAATGGGAAGTCTGCCCAAAAATTCAGGGATCAGACCGAATTTTACCAGATCCTCGGATTTGAGCTGTTCCAGAAGTTCACCAGTGTTCTTTTCCTTTTTATCGGCAATCTTGGCACCAAATCCCATGCTCTTTGCATGGAGACGCCGCTCAATCACCTTTTCAAGGCCGGTGAATGTTCCGCCGCAAATGAACAGAATATTGGAGGTGTCCACCTTTACATAATCCTGCTGGGGATGTTTGCGGCCGCCCTTGGGAGGAATGCTGGCCACGGTGCCTTCAATGATTTTCAGCAGGGCCTGCTGGACACCTTCGCCAGACACATCCCTTGTGATGGAGGGATTGTCGCCCCGCTGGGAAATCTTGTCGATTTCGTCAATATAGACAATTCCCTTTTGGGCTTTTTCAATATCATAATCTGCATTTTGTACGAGGGAAAGAATAATATTTTCAACATCTTCACCCACATACCCTGCTTCTGTCAGCGTGGTTGCATCGGCAATGGCAAAGGGCACATCCAGAAATCTTGCAAGGGTCTGGGCCAACAGGGTTTTCCCGCAGCCCGTAGGACCAATGACCAGGACATTGCTCTTCTGAATTTCAACCCCGTTTGCAGGCTTCCGGGCATGGGAGGCAAGACGCTTGTAATGATTGTACACGGCCACGGACAAAACCTTTTTTGCCCTTTCCTGTTCAATGACATAGGTATCAAGCTGTTGTTTGATCTGCTTGGGAACGGGAATATTTCTTGCCTTTTCATCGGCAACTTCCTTTTCCTCATCTTCAATGATTTCCAGGCAAAGATCCACACATTCATTGCAAATATAAACACTTGGACCTGCAATGAGCTTCTTGACTTCCTTTTGTCCCTTACCGCAAAAAGAACAAAAAAATTGTTCGCCGGCACCTTCCATTTCTTTCATATCAGCAGGATTTATTCCTCTTTTTCAGATTCGTTGTCCAATTCAGACCGATCTGCAACCACACGGTCAATCAAACCATAGGCAAGGGCCTGGTCTCCGGTCATGAAAAAATCCCTTTCCGTATCCTGGGCAATTTTTTTGAGCTTCTGCCCGGTATGTTCTGCCAGAATTTTATTCAGACTGTCTTTCATCCGCAAAATTTCCGTGGCCTGGATTTTGATATCCGTTGCCTGTCCCTGGGCACCGCCAAGCGGTTGATGGATCATCACCCTGGAATTGGGCAGGGCAACCCGTTTTCCCCTGGCTCCGGCACAAAGCAGCAAGGCCCCCATGCTGGCGGCCTGCCCAATACACACCGTTGCCACATCGGGCTTAATGTACTGCATGGTATCGTAAATGGCCATGCCGGCAGTAACCACACCACCCGGAGAATTGATATAAAAGCTGATATCTTTTTCCGGATCTTCCGATTCCAGAAACAGCATCTGGGCCACGATGAGATTGGAGATTTCATTGTCAATGGGAGAACCCAGGAATATGATCCGGTCTTTTAACAGACGGGAATATATATCATAAGCCCGTTCTCCACGGTTACTCTGCTCAACGACCATTGGAACTAAAGGCATGGTTTGACTCCTTTTTCAGTATTCAGCATCCACAACAAAAGACTGGATTATTCTTCTTTTTCCCCGTCTTCCTCTTCCTTGCCGCTTTCTTGGGCTTTGTCAACAGATTCCATTTGTGCAGAGGCTGCTTCTGCTATTTTATCTGCTTCCATTTCTTCGGGAGACACTTCCGTCACATTGGCTTTGGAGATAATAAGTTCCATGGCCTTGTTTTCAAGTTCTCCGTGGATGTAATAATCCAGCTGCTGGGGAGCCATGCTGAAATAATTTTTCACGGCATCCACGCCAAGGTTCATTTCCTTTGCCATTCTTTCCAGCCCCTCTTCCATTTCTTCCTTGCTCAAATCCAGTTCTTCCTGGACAATGATCTGATCAAGAATCACATGACGGCGGGCCTGTTTTTCTGCAACACCACGATATTTTTCCTTGAGACTTTCCTTGGTAAACCCCATGTCTTCCAGGGAAATGTTGTTCTGCATGCACATTTGTTCGGTTTCAGCAATGATGGCACCAAGCTCTGCTTCCACCATGGTCTGGGGGACTTCAAAAGCATATTTTTCCAGCAAATGTACAAAAATCTGATTGTTCAACTCATTTTGCATCCGTTGATTACAATTTCTTTCCAGATTTTCACGGATGGCAGATTTCATTTCATCAAGGGTCTGAAAAGTACCTGATTTTTTCGCCAGTTCATCATCCAGAGGAGGCAAGACCTCTTCCTGAATTTCCTTTAAAGTCACATGGTACACAATGCTTTTTCCCTTGAGGTTTTCATCATGATGATCGGCATCATAGTCCACAGGAACTTCCACAGTCTGGACAGGAGCAAGCCCCAGCAATTTTTCAGAAATTTCCGCAGGCAAAAGACCACGTCCGATTCCCATGACATAGTTTTCCCGCAGGGGAGTGTGCTCATAGGGCTTGCCGTCCAGATATCCTTGGTAGTCAATGCACACATAATCATCTTCTGTAACTGCACGGCCGTCTGAAACAATTTCTTTTGTGGCAAGGCTTTTCTGCAGAATATGAATCTGGGTATCAATATCTGATTCTTCCACACAATACATGGGTTTTTTCAGATCAATTCCCTCGTAATCCACATCACCGATTTCCGGCTTCACATCAATGGTAATATCAAAGACAAAGGGGTTTCCCGGAACCAACTCGGGGGGATCAATCTTTGGACCTCCCACAACCTTGAGCTCATGTTCTTTCAAGGCCTTTTCAAAGGAGTCCTGGATGAGTTTTGAAGCGACTTCCGAACATACACTTGCTCCAAACCTGCTTTCCAATACCTTTCTTGGAATCTTTCCCTTGCGAAAACCTTTAATGTCGGCCTTTTTTTTCAAATCCGCATAGGCATTATCCAATTCCTTTGTAACAACATCTGCTTCTACTTCAAAAAATAGTGTTTTTTCAACGCTGCTTTTGTCTTCAATTTTTACCTGCATATTTTTGTCCTGTTTCCCATGATAAAAAATTATCTCCATAAATATGGCTTCATGGCAAACCACCACAAAACCTACCAATGGAATCATATATAAAATTTTTTTAAATTACACTTTATTATGAGAAGTGTCAAGAAGGATTTAGCAATAAGATCCTGATTCCCCATCAAAATACCACCTACTGCCTTACCACGAATTCCTTCTCCTTGCAGAGTATGTGCATCCCCATGTCCAGCTGCTCATGGGGATCCTTACTCCCTGCATATTTTATACGACAATAAATATATTTATATTAAATAGTTATAAATAAACACAATGGAGTATAGCACAAAATATCTTTCTTGCCATCAAGGCATTTCCCAACATATCAGATTTCCTCAACAGGACTTCCAACAGCACATCAGCCAGCCTTTGCAATTTCCACATCCAGTCCGGTCCGGGCATAGCAAAACAGGCAATTATGCAAACAGGGATAATCCTGATAGGAACCAATATCAATGGATTGGGTGCATTTGCATCCAGCGGAAACCCGCTGCCCCCTGTCCCTGGCAAAAGAAGGTTTTCCCTTGTATATGGATTGAAGGAGTCTTGCGTCAATGCAGGCATTCTGGACAATATTTTCTGGTGGGCTTTCTTCTGTGCATTGTAAAAACAAGTCCTGCTCAGGACAAAGGAGAGAAAAGAGCTTTTTTTCAGAACAAAGGCCAAGGGTCATGCCGTATGGCCTGATATAAGATGCCATTTTTCGAATAATTTCTGCTTTTTTGTCCATGTCCGGGAGAACCATACCCATCATATCCTGTGATTGCGCCTGCAAAAAGCCTTGTCTCTTTTTTACTTTGGCATGGGCATCATAAAAACTTGTCACACATCTTTTAATTCCAAGTCTGCCCGCATAATCGGCGATTCTTGAAAAATCCCCAAGGTTGTTTCGGATCTTCCCTTCTCCATCTTCATAAAAACAAATGGGATCAAACCGCCAGGAAATCTTGTCCGGACCGTGGATTTTCACAAGATATTGCAATTGTTCCAGTCGCTGGGAAAGGCAAGGAAGATTGGGTTCCAGCACAGGATTGGAAGAATTGATGGTAAAATGAAATTACAGGGAAAACCCCATGTCTACGAGGGTCTTGTCTGCCTTCATGGAAATAAGGGGCTGGTAGTTTTTGGACCAGAAAACAATGGAATGGGTGTTGCCAGGACATACTTCTATGACACGATATTTTCCGGTAAAAGGATGGCGAACCTGAAATTCTTCCCGATCAATACAATCCATGAACCAGGAAGCATAGCATCCGGGGATATCTGTACGGCGGGAAGCAGAAATAATTTTGGGAAAAGACAAAGACGACCTTCCCGGTCACTTTTTCCTGCGAAAATCAGAAAGGGAAACCACCTTGCCGGAGGAAGAGGGGAGCGAAGATTTTTCATCTCCGGTTTCCCCGGAATTGGCCTGGATTTCTTCTGTTTTTTTGCTGTGCTTTGATTCAGGAGCCATGTCGGCAAGATCTGCGTCCGGACAAACCACCTTTTCCAGCCGCATTTCCTTGCCATTCATGTGAAACATGGTTCCATTAATATATTCTTCTCTCAATATCCATGTTACCACCTGCAGCGGCACCTGCAAAAAGAGAAGTTTGAGTTGAAACCAGCCATCCTTGTGATCGGGAAAAATGCCTTCTACCCTGGCAAAACTCAAGGGCTGGTTTTCCATATATATCAAAACAATATCGTTTATGTCTGTCATCTTGTTCCTTGTCTTGCATCATGAAATCCGCGCCCGTGGGTGTGTCTGGTTTGCGGGTCAGGATCTTTCGATGGGAACCACAAATACGGGAATGGGACTTTTTTTCAGTATGGCACGGATGAATTTATTTCCCATGGTTTTGGCAATCAGTCCCTGCTGATCACAGCCTGCCACGATAAAATCGCATTCCTTTTCTGAGGCAATATCAAGCAATGATCCTACCACAGACTTGCCTTCGGTGACAATGGTATCTGCGATGGGAGAAAGCATGTGGGTCTTTTCCGGGTCATCTTCCGTTAACATGCCGAAGATGGCTTGGCGAATCTTTAAGGCATCGGTATTCTTGCCAATGAGGATATTTCTGGCCCCTTCTTTTCGCTGATTTGTAATGCTGTCAAACACATCCTCGCCAAAGAGTTTTTTCACATTTTTCTGGGCATTGGTATCCCCTTCTTCCATGATATGTGCAATGATCAATTCTGCATCCATATAGGTTGCCATGGCAGCAGCCTGCTCAAAAACCTTTGTCATGTCTGCGGATAAATCCGAAGCAAAAAGAATTCGGTTGAATTTTGTTTTCATGGGATCTCCTGTTCTTGAAGTAGGAAATTCTGATTTATT
>PDWI01006055.1_pt1 | contig 26997 bp, 23 predicted proteins | sample 1430891 | NCBI WGS metagenome assembly PDWI01 (sample SAMN01162508, study PRJNA174530) | Oral metagenome, whole genome shotgun sequencing project. | biome: Marine environment; feature: Marine mammal; material: Swab sample of the gingival sulcus; isolation source: swab sample of gingival sulcus... | reverse complement strand
ACAGACTGTGCCCCAGTAGATCGTGCAGGTCGCGGCCGATGCGTTCGCGTTCGGCAATGGCAGTGAGTTTTTGAATGTCATCGGCGCTGCGCTGTTCGTTCATAGCGTGAATTATATCCTTGCGCAGCAACGAGCCAAAACCAAACAGCATAAAGCAGAGAAAACAGGCGATGCCGATAAATAATGGATGACGCTGCCACCATAAAAAGGCGATGACAATTAAGCCGATAGCGAGAGCAAAAATGGCAAGTGCGATTTTACGGGGTAAATAATAAGCCGCAAAAAACGCAGCAAAACCGAACAGGGCGTTAGTGCCTGGGGCGAAAAAACTGATCGCAAAACACAGTGCCAGCAGTGCGATAATTCGATAGGGTGCTTGTGGTGTTGCACTTTTTCCGGTGTAAATGGCCATCGCGATAAAGGCTGCATAAGCGATAATAATAGCCAGCCAATATGTCACCTTTGCTGTTGGTGCGAGCAGCGCTGGTAAAAAATAAAACAGCGAGTACAGCAGTGACAATAGCAGCCATTTGTAATTGTCGCGACTGAACAGTGGAGGTAATTGCAGAGTGTTCATGGGTGGTGTTTCCGTGTTTTTTTAACAAAATTCTCTACCTTGAAAACATGCCCTCTCCTTGCAGTTGAGAGGGCACGATATTCAACGCCATCACTTATTGCTGTTTGGCCAGCACGACACTGGCGTTGGCAATGATTGCGGTAACGTCGACGGCGATAATTGAGTGTTTCATGGTCTGATCCTCTTTGGTTAAACGAGGCGCTTTGCGAGCGCAGGATCAGTGTCTACTTTTCGGTGTGCTGGCAACACTGTGCCTTGTCAGGACTTGGGTATGACAAATGTCAGTGATGGTTTTTGCGGTGCATAGCTGCAACGGCCAACAGGGCGCAGAGTAACAGCACGGGCCAGGAACCAAGGCGCGAAAATGGCGTGCTGCCGGTATATGCCACCGCGTTAGAGCGAAGCACACCCTGCTCAAACTGCGGCAGTTGTGCGGTGATTTGACCGCGCTGGTCGATGACGGCGGTAACGCCGTTATTGGTGCCGCGCAGCATATAGCGGCCATTTTCCAGGGCGCGCATTTGTGCCATTTGCAGGTGCTGAATGGGGCCGATAGAGCGCCCAAACCAGCTGTCGTTGCTGATGGTCACGAGTAGATCTGCTTGCCTGGCGGTGTTGGCAACGAGGTCGGGGTAAACCACTTCGTAGCAAATATAGGTGCCGAGTTGGTAATCCTTTGCCTTGAGCATCGTCTGATTGTCAGGGCCGATACGAAAATGCGACATGGGCAAATTAAAAAAAGCGATGAGACCGCGCAGCCATTGCTCCATTGGCACATACTCACCAAAGGGTACCAGGCGTTGCTTAAAATAAATGCCACTACCGGCGCCCTCGGCGACAATGCCATTATAGTAACCGTCTTGCTCGCCCTGATAAGGGATACCAAATACCAGGGCGGTATTGTCTAGCTTTGCGCGCTCCGCCAGGGGTTTTATCACTGCATCCAGACGCTGGTAAAAAGCGGGAATGGCAGATTCCGGCCACAGTATAAGATCGGCGTCCATGGCGGCGAGGGTCTGTTCATTAAAGTCCGCCACGATGGCGGGAAAATAGGCTTTATCCCACTTTTTTTCCAGCGGAATATTCGGTTGCACCAGGGCTACAGACATTGTCTCGTTGTTTTTTGGGGCGGTGAACTCAACCTTTGTTAAAGCAGCGCCAGCGCCCCACACAAGCAGTAAAACCGCTGCGCTGGCAAAAAGTCCTTTGTTTGATCGCCATTTTATTGCGGCAAAAATAAGGCTTGCGCTGAGTGCCACAAAAAAACTCAGGCTGAACACGCCGCCGATGGGCGCCCAACCTGCCAGCGGTGTTTGTAAATGCGCATAGCCCAAATATAACCAGGGAAAGCCGGTCAACAGCCAGCTTCGCAACCATTCAAACAACACCCACAATGCGGGAAAACCCAGGCTAACGCCAAGCCAGCTATTGCGCGCAAAGCGCACCCATAAAAAAGCCTGTAGCGCCGGTAGCAGGGCCAGTCCCGCGCAGAAAGCGGCGGTTAACAACAGCGCCAGTGGCACGGCAGCGTGGCCGTGCTCATGGATGCTGACATAAACCCAGGACACGCCAAAACCAAACAGGCCGAGCCCATAAGCCCAACCGCGCCAGAATGCCTGTGCGGGATGGGTTTTGTCGAGGATAAAAATAAAACCAGCGAGGCTTAGTAAGCTCGCTGGCCAGATGTTATAGGGTGCTAAGGAAAACGTGACCAGTGCCCCGCAGGCGATGGCGACAAGCAGGGCAAAGGGTTGGGGCAGGGTCATTCGTCGATGTCGCCGTGCCTCGCAGGACGCAGGCGTAGACTTTGCACCCTGCGAAGGTCGGCGTTTATCACCGTAAACTCAAAATTACCAATGATCACCTGCTCATCGCGCACCGGCATATGGCCAAATGTGTTAACGACAAGGCCACCGATGGTATCAAATTCCAGGTCAGAAAGGTTTGCGCCAAAATACTCGTTAAATTCACTAATAGGCGTCAGTGCCTGCACGATATAGTCATCGTCGCGAATTTTGCGAATCAAGCGGTCGCCCTCGGTGTCTGTTTCATCCTCAATTTCACCGACGATTTCCTCCAGTACGTCCTCGATGGTGATAACCCCCGCGACACCGCCGTACTCGTCAATTACAACGGCCATGTGATTGCGATTTTCACGGAACTCTTTTAGCAACACATTGAGGCGTTTGCTTTCGGGCACGATATACACTTTGCGCAGCAGAGTTTTGAGATCGAAATCTGCGCCGGATGGCTCCAGGATCTGTGGCAGTAAGTCTTTAACCAGCAAAATGCCCACCACATCGTCGATGTTTTCGCCTACCACCGGGTAGCGCGAATGCCCCCCTTGAATAACGTTTTTCAAGAGCTTGGGCAGGGGATGGTTTAGCTCCAATATGTGCATTCGCGAGCGGGGAATCATAATATCCCGCACCTGCATTCCCGAGACCTGTAGTGCGCCTTCGATGATGCCCTTGGCCTCATCGTCGATGATTTTGTTATCCCTGGCGATAGTCAGTAGGTCATCCAAATCACTTCGGGTGCGAGGCTCAGTGGAAAACAAAGTAGAGAGTTTGTCTACCCATGATCGTCGTTCCTTGTCGGTGTTACTGCGCTCGTCGGTCATAGCAGCTGTTACTCCATGGCATGTGGTTGGAAAAGTCATCAATGTTGTCAATATACGGGTTGCTGAAGCCGAGGTTGGCCAAAAGCTCCACTTCCAGCGCTTCCATGCGCTCTGCATCATTGTGCTCGATATGATCATAGCCTTGCAAATGCAAACAGCCGTGTATCAGCATATGAGCCCAATGGGCGAGGCTGTCTTTATTTTGCACCCGCGCTTCGCGCTCGACAACTGCGGCGCAAATCACGATGTCGCCAAGCAGAGCCAAGCCGAGTTCAGGCGGTAAGTCCGCGGGAAAAGACAGTACATTGGTACTGCCGGATTTGTTGCGGTATTGCTCATTAAGCGCGGTCATCTCGTCTTCTGAGACCAAACGTATACTCAACTCGGCGTTGTTGTGATGGTCAGCCAGCGCGGCGGTGACAAAGCGTCGTATCTCATCCTCGTCGGGCACGGGTTCCGCGCAGGCAACTTGAATGTCGAGCTGGGTTGTCATGTTAATTATTGCCTGCAGCTTCGTGTTCATCGTAGGCCTGCACGATGCGTTGCACCAGTGGATGGCGCACCACATCGCGGTTTTGGAAATGGGTAAAACCGATGCCTTTGACATCACCCAGAATGCGGGTGGCATGGGTGAGGCCGGAATGTGCGCCACGGGGCAGGTCGATCTGTGTGATATCCCCGGTAATCACTGCGGTAGAGCCAAAGCCAATACGCGTCAGGAACATTTTCATCTGTTCGCGCGTGGTGTTTTGTGCTTCATCCAGAATAATAAAACTGTTGTTCAAGGTTCTGCCGCGCATGAAAGCCAGGGGCGCAACTTCGATGATGTTGCGTTCAATGTATTTGTTGACCACCTCAAAGCCCAGCATTTCATACAGGGCGTCGTAGAGCGGACGCAGATAGGGGTCGATTTTCTGGCTCAAGTCGCCGGGCAAAAAGCCCAGCTTTTCACCGGCTTCCACCGCTGGGCGCACCAACAGAATGCGGCGTACCTGCTCTTCAAGCAGGGCTTGTACCGCACAGGCGACTGCCAAATAGGTCTTGCCCGTGCCCGCAGGGCCAATGCCAAAGTTGATATCGCGGTTTTGAATGGTGCGCACATAACTCTGCTGGTTTTTGCCGCGCGGTTTGATAGTGGCGCGTTTGGTGCGAATGACCAGCAGCGGTTCGGCGCTGTCGTGCTCCGGGCTTGCGGCGCTGTTTTCAGATAATTGCTCCAGCCCCGCCTGCTGCATCTGCAAATGCAGGGTCTCCGGGCTTAATGTGGCGCCCTTGCTGATGTCTTCGTAGAGCTTTGTTAACAGGCGTGCGCCCTGGTCAATGCGTTCCGCCTCGCCTTCAATCGCAAAGCGATTGCCTCGGGCGCTGATGCGGACATCCAGGCGCGATTCTATCTGGCGCAGATGGCTGTCGAACTGACCACAAAGTGTGGCCAGAAAGCGGGCATCGTTGGGTTCTAAAGTGATGAGGCGCGGCGCACCGGCCGCGCTGGATGATGGTGTATTCAATTGGCGTTATAGCTCGCAGGCCTTGTGAATGAATGTATAGGATAACCGCACCGCAGGCTTAGTCAACCTGTCTTTGCGGTATGCTCGACCAGGCTGCCGCGCAGTGAATTGGGCAGTGCTTCCTGAATCAGCACATCGGCGAATTCGCCGATCAGGCTGTCATCGCCACAGCGGAAATTAACCACGCGGTTGTTTTCCGTGCGCCCCTGCAACTGGCCTGGGTCTTTTTTGGCGCGACCAGTGACCAGTATGCGCTGCTGTGTGCCCACCATGCGCCGGCTGATAGCCTGAGCCTGCTGGGTGATACGGGTTTGCAACAGTTGCAGGCGCTGCTTTTTGGTGGCCTCATCGGTGGTGTCGGGCAGGTCAGAAGCCGGTGTGCCTGGGCGTGCGCTGTAGATAAAGCTAAAGGACACGTCAAAGCCAATGTCATCGATCAGCTTCAAGGTATCGGCAAAATCGCGATCAGTTTCACCGGGAAAGCCGATGATAAAGTCCGAAGAAATGCTGATATTGGGGCGAATCTTGCGCAGGCGGCGAATCTTGGATTTGTATTCAAGCGCTGTGTGACCGCGTTTCATGGCCATGAGGATTTTGTCTGAGCCGCTTTGTACGGGCAGGTGCAAGTGATCCACCAGTTGGGGAATATCGGCGTAGGCGTCGATCAGTGCGTCAGAGAACTCCACGGGATGTGAGGTGGTGTAGCGGATTCGGTCGATGCCGGGCACCCGCGCGACAAAATGCAGCAATTCGGCAAAATCCACAATATCACCGGTGTGGTCTTCACCCTGATAGGCATTGACGTTTTGTCCAAGCAGGTTCACCTCGCGCACACCTTCGCTGGCAAGGTGGGCGATTTCGGCGATCACATCGTCTACGGGGCGGCTCACTTCCTCGCCGCGGGTGTAGGGCACAACGCAGAATGTGCAATATTTACTGCAGCCCTCCATGATAGAGACAAAGGCCGATGCGCCCTCGACTTTGGGTTCGGGCAGATTGTCGAACTTTTCGATCTCTGGAAAGCTGACATCCACGACCAGGGTGCCGCCGGGGCCACGCTGATCCATCATTTCCGGCAGGCGGTGCAGGGTTTGCGGGCCAAACACCAGGTCAACATAGGGCGCGCGCTTGCCAATTTCCTCGCCTTCCTGGCTTGCCACACAGCCGCCCACACCGATGATGAGATCCGGGTTCTTCTGTTTTAGCGGCTTCCAGCGCCCCAATTGGTGAAACACCTTTTCCTGCGCTTTTTCGCGAATCGAACAGGTGTTGAGCAGCAGTACGTCCGCTTCCTCGGGGTTGTCCGTGGGAACGAGGTCGTGACTTTCGCCCAGCAGGTCGCGCATCCGCGCCGAGTCGTACTCGTTCATCTGGCAACCGTGGGTTTTGATATACAGTTTCTTGCTCACGCTGTGACCGCTGCTTTGGGAAAATGGGGCGGGAATTATACAGACTCAAGGGTAAAAAACACAGTCTGAGACGGCGTTAATGCTGGCTTTTTATTTGCGAGCTGATAGGATAGCCGCCCCGCCGTTCTTATCAATCGGTCTGGCGCAGGTGAATTATCCGGGTTAGGGGAGTGACAGTCTGGATGTGCAACGCTCTCGCCAGTGGATACATATAGAGGACAATATGGCTAACTATCCGGTTTACAAGGTAATCTTCCACAACAACAACGAAGTATTTGAGGTGTTTGCGCGCCAGATTTACCAAAGTGATATGTGGGGTTTCATCGAAATCGAAGAGTTGTTGTTCGGCGAGCGCTCGCAAATCGTGGTTGACCCGGGTTCTGAGAAGTTAAAAAACGAGTTTGCCGGTGTCCAGCGTTCCTATGTTCCTTTACAGTCCATCATTCGCATTGACGAAGTTGACAAAGAAGGTGCGGCGAAAGTGAGCGAGGGGGGCGGTAAAATTGCCAGCTTTCCGACACCCGGCATCCTGCCAACACGTTCGGAAGACTGATCGCCAGCTTTGCGCGCCTTGAAAATAGCTATCGCGCCCCCATAGTTGTTGGCTGGTAGCGATGAGGTGTAGCCATGACAGATAAAAAACCAGAACCTTCAAAGGCCAGTGAGCCCGATATTGTTGACGGCGAAGTGGTGGAAGACGAGGGCGGCGCCCCCGCGATTGCCGAGCAGTTTCTACCTGAAACCCTGCCTGTTATACCGATTCCCACCCGGCCGTTTTTTCCCGGGCAGTTGCAACCTGTCGGCTTAGATCCCGAGGAGTGGGGCAGCACCCTGGCGGCGATAGAGGAAGCCGGGCACAGCTTTGTGGGCGCCAGCTTCAGCGGGCCAGGCAAGGGCGAGGATCTCGATGTGGAAACGCTGCCGCGCATGGGCTGTGTGTTGCGCCTGCACCGACTACCCGTGGACGATCTGGAAGAAGGGCGGTTTTTGGCCCAGGGCATTACCCGCTTTCGCGTCGTGCGCTGGCTCAGCAAGGAAATGCCCTACCTGGCGCAGGTGGAATATCCCGACACCAAGGGGGAGGGAGACACCACCGAGATTAAAGCGTATGCGATGGCTATACTTAAAGCTGTGAAAGAGCTTTTGCCGCTAAACCCTTTATATAGCGCGGAAATTCGCCACTCCTTTGCCAATTTTAATACCTCGCGCCCGGATTTGCTGACAGACTTTGCCGCCGCCTTGACCAGTGCTGACGGCAACGAGCTGCAGCAGGTTATTGAAACCCTGGCACTGCTGCCACGTATGGAAATTGTGCTCAAACTGTTGCAAAAAGAGCGTGAAGTGGCGGAGTTGCACAGTGAAATCAGCGAGCAGGTCAACGAAAAATTGTCCGATCAGCAGCGCAATTTCTTTTTGCGAGAGCAGTTGAAAGTTATTCAGAAGGAACTGGGCATATCCCGGGATGATCGCAGCTCTGATGTCGAGACCTTCCGCAAACGCATGGCGCGCTGGCAGCCGGATGAAGCGGTGACAAAACGCTTTGACGAAGAACTGGAAAAGCTCTCGGTGCTGGAATCAGGTTCGCCCGAATACGCGGTAACCCGCAATTACCTGGACTGGGCAAGCTCGGTGCCCTGGGGGCATTTTTCCAAAGACAAGCTGGAGCTGGATCACGCCAGGCAGGTCTTGGCGGAAGACCATGAGGGGCTGGAGGATGTCAAAGCGCGCATTTTGGAATTTATTGCCGTGGGTAAATTTCGCGGCGAAATTTCAGGTTCTATCTTATTGTTGGTCGGCCCGCCGGGCGTGGGTAAGACCAGCATCGGTAATGAGGCGGAAATCAAAGGCCATCGCCGCACCTATATTGGTGCGATGCCCGGCAAACTGGTGCAGGCATTCAAAGAAGTGGAAGTGTCCAACCCCGTTATCATGCTCGACGAAATCGACAAGATGGGGGCGTCCTATCAGGGCGACCCCGCTTCGGCGATGTTGGAAGTGCTGGACCCCGAGCAGAACCAGAATTTTCTGGATCACTACCTGGATTTGCGTTTGGATTTGTCGAAGGTGGTATTTGTATGCACCGCCAACCAGTTGGATACCATTCCCAGTCCCTTGCTCGACCGGATGGAAACGATTCGCTTGTCGGGTTATGTGGCGCAGGAAAAACTGGCTATTGCCCTCAAGCATTTGTGGCCGCGTCAGCTTGAGCGTCACGGTCTGCGCGCTGCCCAGCTGAAAATCAACGAACCGGCGCTGCGTTATGTGATTGACAGCTACTGCCGCGAGGCGGGGGTGCGTCAGCTTGACAAACAACTCGCCCGCATAGCTCGAAAATCCATTGTGCGAATGCTGGAAGAAGATGCAAAGAGTATCCGCGTCGGTAAAAAAGATATTGAGAAGCTGCTTGGCAAACCGCACTTTAGTCCAGAGCGACCACTGCGCGGTGTAGGGGTGGCCACGGGTCTCGCCTGGACGCGCCTGGGTGGTGCCACCCTTGCCATAGAGTCTACCCGCGTGCACACCCTGCATCGCGGTTTCAAGCTTACCGGTAAGCTCGGCGAGGTGATGCGCGAGTCGGCGGATATCGCCTACAGTTATGTGGTGGCGCATCTGCGCGATTACGGCTGTGATATGGACTTTTTCGACAAGTCCATGGTGCATTTGCACGTGCCGGAGGGCGCCACGCCCAAGGACGGCCCCAGTGCGGGTGTTACCATGGCTACGGCCCTGATCTCCCTGGCGCGCAAACAGCGTATCAAGTATCCGCTGGCAATGACTGGGGAGCTGACCTTGACCGGGCATGTACTTCCAGTCGGGGGTATTCGCGAAAAAGTGATTGCGGCGCGGCGCAGTAAAATTACCGAGCTTGTTTTACCCGCGGCCAATAAGCGGGATTTTGACGAGTTACCCGACTATCTGCGCGAGGGGCTCGCTGCACTGATCGAACACGCCGCGGTCACGGGCGCTTACCGCCGCTGATGGCACGGTAACTGTGCTAAAGTGCGCGCCTTTACAGTGTGGAGGACTCATCGTGAGCGATCGCCGCGATACCATTTACGCCCATCCTGCGGGAGAGCTGGGCGCATTCACCTTCGATCAGCGTGTGGCGGATGTGTTTCCCGACATGATTAACCGCTCCGTTCCCGGTTATAACACCATCATTGGTATGACTGGTTTGCTGGGTGGGCGCTACGCCAGCGCGGGCACTCAGTGTTACGACCTGGGTTGTTCGCTGGGGGCGTCTACCTTGTCGATGCGTCGGCATATTGTGGCGGAGGGTTGTCGAATCATCGGTGTGGATAATTCACCGGCGATGCTCAAGCGCTGTGCCCGACTGGTTGATGAGGATACGCACAACACGCCGGTGCAGCTTATCTGTCAGAACATTGAAGAGACGGCTATCGAAAACGCCTCGGTGGTGGTGCTGAATTTTACGCTGCAATTTGTGCCCCTGGCGCAGCGCGATGCTTTAATGCGCGGTATTTTTGCAGGATTAAAACCGGGCGGCATTGTGATACTGTCCGAAAAAGTTCTGTTTGCCGACCCTGCGCTCGATGCGCTGAACACGGAATTGCACCATCAGTTTAAGGCGGCAAATGGCTACTCTGACCTTGAAATCGCACAAAAACGCAGCGCCCTGGAGAATGTGTTGATACCGGAAACCCTGGCGCAACACAAAGCGCGGATGAGGGCGGCGGGATTTCGCAGCTGCGATGTGTGGTTTCAGTGTTTTAATTTTGCCTCTATGGTCGCTTTGAAATAGGTTTTTATGCGAATCGATTATCAACCGTTAATGCAGCGCTGGCGCACTGATATCGACAACCCCTCCCTGGGGAAGTGGGCCAACCAACTGCAAAAACAGGTGGCGACGGGTTTGTCCCATCAGCGCTACGGCGATCTGGCGCGCTGGCTGGAGGCGCTGCAATCCCTGCCTTTGCTGCGCGCCGACAACATTGAACTCAATGCCAGTCGGGTGGGTGCCAGCGCAAACAAACCGCTTAGCGAAGAGCAGCACAACACCCTGGAAGCCGCCTTAAAAGCGCTGCACCCCTGGCGCAAGGGGCCGTTTGAGTTGTTTGGGATTCACATTGATACCGAGTGGCGCTCGGACTGGAAATGGGATCGACTCGCCCCCCATATTCAAGACTTGCACGGCAGGCGGGTGCTGGATGTGGGCTGCGGCAGCGGTTACCACTGTTGGCGCATGTTGGGGGCGGGCGCGAGTGAAGTGATTGGCATCGATCCCACGCCGCTGTTTGTGGTGCAGTTTCACGCCCTGCAAAAGTACCTGCAGCAAGACAGCATTTGGGTGTTGCCGCTGGGGATTGAACAGGTGCCAGCCGATCTCGAAGCGTTCGATACCGTGTTTTCCATGGGGATTCTCTATCATCGCCGCTCACCGTTTGACCATCTGCGCGAGTTAAAGCAATGCCTGCGCCCAGGTGGTGAGCTGGTGCTGGAAACACTGGTGATTGAGGGGCCCATGGGGATGACTCTGGTACCAGAAGGGCGCTATGCCCGTATGGGTAATGTGTGGTTTTTGCCCGCGGTGGATACCCTGCTGTCCTGGCTCAAAAAGGTGGGTTTTACCGAGCCGCGTCTGGTGGACCTTAACGTCACCAGCGTCGAGGAGCAGCGGGCAACGCCCTGGATGCAGTTTCAGTCGCTGGCTGATTTTCTCGATCCCGATGATTCCAGTAAAACCCTGGAAGGTTATCCCGCACCCCGGCGGGCGATTGTGGTGGCGCAGAGTTAGCTGCTGTTCATAGCATAACTCCTTGATATTAAATAAGTAATAGTAAGGTGGTCGCGGTGCTGGTGAAATATCCGGGCCAGCTCTGTATATTGTTATATTTGCACTTTTGTGGTACAAAATGTGTAAATTGCACAGGAAAAAGCCATGTCCGCCACACCGCACCTCAGCCCAGATGCCAATTCAGTATTAGCCAAGGCGCTGCTGCGCGCAGCGGATGACCTGGGTCTTAATCAAAGTGACATTGCCCAAGTGTTAGGGGTGCATCGCACTGCGGTCAGCCGAATAAAAAGCAGTGGCTCCTTGGCGGTGGAGTCCAAGCAAGGGGAGTTGGCATTGTTGCTGGTGCGCCTTGCCCGCGCTTTGTATGCGCTTACCGGTGGTGACAGAGACTGGGCCAGACATTTTATGCAAAGTCCCAATACCGGGACAGGCGGCATCCCCAAGGAGCAGATTACCTCTATTCAGGGTCTGGTGAACGTGTTGCAGTTTGTGGATGCCATTCGAGGCAAGCTGTGATCTGGCAGCGCTGTCGCGGTGCTGAGCAGATTGGCTCTGTACACGGGATTTTGTATCGTCTGGTAGAGAGTCAGGAGCAGGTGGCTACGCGCCACTACGTGGACAACCTCGACGAACAGGCTCTGCTTGAAGACTTGTTGGAAGTGGTGAAACCGCCGCATCGCAATGATAGCGAAGGTTATCATTACCTGCTGAAAACGCCATTTCGCTATCCGCCCCTGCGCTGGGGTTCGCGCTACCGTCAGCGCCATGAGCGGGGCATTTTTTATGGCGGCAAGTCCGTTGATACAGCGCTGTGTGAGGCGGCTTTTTACCGTTTGGTTTTTTTTGAATCCATGGTTGCGCCGCCGCCGAAGTCCAGCATGCTTACTCAACATACGCTATTTGGTGCATCTTATGCCACAGACTTCGGTGTGACCCTGCAAAACGCGCCGTTTGCCAGCCATCGCGCAGAGCTTACCGACCCGCAGAACTATCACCATTGTCAGCAACTCGGCAGCGCGATGCGTGATGCGGGGGTGCAGGCCTTTGAATACACGTCGGCGCGCGCGCAAAATCCCGGGCAGGCGATTTGTGTCGGCTTGTTTACTCCGCAGGCCTTTGCTAAACGCAAACCACTGGATAAAAATGCCTGGCTGTGTGAAGTCACTACTGATAGTGTGCAATTCAAAGCCCTGGGTGAGCGCGAGGTGATTCGCTTTCCCCGCGCGGCGTTTTGTGTTGACAATACATTACCGCTGCCTGCGCGATAGCGGGCGCATCGTCGCTGCTCCCTTTCTACTTGGCATTTTTTTGGGGCGTTAGCCCGGATATTTCACCAGTACGGCGACCTTTCCGCCATTGTTCCTCTAATATCAATGGGTTACTCAATGAACAATAGCCTCGACGAGTGTACAAACTGTACCTAAATGGTTTTTCGAAAAAATTTCTTCGGGAAAGTGTTCACGATAGCCCCGCAGGGGTGAGGCGCATGGTTGCGCCGAATAAAAAAGCCTTCGAGCGTTGTTCAAACATCATGCAAAGCGTAGCCGTTTTCTTGTGCGACAACAGTACGGCGATAACGGGTTTTGCGTGACCATGAAAAATCACAATGCAACTGTGATCGTTACTTCACACTTCGCCCAGCCATAACACGTCCAAACACAGTAGCAGCGCCGCGACCAGCATGATTTGCGCCGTGCCCGCCAATTGTTGGTTGAGTGCCGCGCCCTGGCGTTGGTTTAGCTTGATAAGGAGCAGTGCGGTTGCTGGAGCGATCAGATAACTGCTAAAGGCGGTGTGCCCACTGGCGGGGAAATAGCCCAATCCGCAGGCCAGCGCCACCAGCATAATCGCTTTGTAAAAAAACCGGCATCGCGCTTCGCCCCACAGCGTTGCCAGGGTTTTTTTTCCGCCCGCACCATCGCTGCTGGTGTCGCGGATATTGTTTACCAGCATGATGGCAGCGGCGTACAGGCCCATTTGTATGCTGGGCAGCCACAGGCTGGAATCGATGCGACTAAGTTGCACGTAATAACTGCCGATGACCGCGATGGGGCCGAAGATAACGAAGACCACCAGTTCGCCAAGGGCGTTATAGGCCAGTGGAAACGGCCCCGCGCTGTAGGCCCATACGCAAATTACGCAGACAAGCCCCAGGAGTATCAATACGGGTTGCGACAAATAACACAGGGTTAGACCGGATGCCATGCCGACAAGCAAAGCGATCACAGTGCCATTGCCTACCTGGGTGATACTGAGCTTGCCTGCGATGATCGAACTGTTAGGTCTCAGGTGTCGTTTACTGTCTACTCCGCTGCGGTGATCGAAATAGTCATTGCCAAGGTTGACTGCAATTTGCAGGCTGACCGCGCAGACCAGGCACAACAGGCTGAGCAGCCAGAAATTTTGCGAAGATACAGCTTGCGTATGCTGCGCTAACCAGGCGCAACCGGAGCCAATAAGTATTGGTGCAACGGAGGCGGTGAGGGTATGGGGGCGGGTGGCGAAAAACCAGTTTTTTATTGAAGACACTTAACAGACTACCGTTGACCATTTAAGCTGGGATTATAAACCGAGACGATAATTGTACCCTATGCTTGAGCAGTTTTTCCTACCCGTTTGTTTAGCCCTGATGATGTTGAGCCTCGGCTTGCGGTTGCAGGTCGTTGATTTTACCGCGCTTTTACGCAGGCCGGGTGTGGTGTTGCTCGGTCTTATTGCACAGTTTACCCTGATGCCGATGCTGGCAGTGCTGATTGCAACAGGGCTTGGCTTAACGGGTACGGTGGCGCTGGGACTGTTACTGGTGTCTCTGGCGCCCGGCGGCGCGACGTCAAACGTGATCACGGCATTGTGCCGAGGTGATACCGCGCTGTCGGTTTCCTTGACCGCACTGTCATCGCTGTTGGTACCCTTTACATTGCCATTGATCTGGGACTTGTTTGCGCCGGCATTTAAACAGCATAGCGTAGCGATTGATCTCCCTTATATGACGGTGTTGGTGCCCCTGCTAATAGTTACCCTATTACCTCTGGTGGTGGGAATGGCCGTGCGAGCGGGGTTTCCCACCTGGGTGAATGCACGGGCAGGTCTGTTTGCCCGCCTTATGGGGGGGCTGTTTGTGTTGCTGGTCATTGCCATGGCCTTGCGACATGCCGATGTGCTGCTGGCGATGTGGCCGCAAACCGGAGCAGCGGTGTTGTTGCTCAGTTGTGCGGGCATCTTGGGCGGGGCGCTGCTGGGCCGCTTGTTTGCTCAGAGCGCGGCTGTTTGCACGACTCTGGCGGTGGAGGTAGGCATACAAAACGCGGGGACAGCCATGTTAGTTGGCGGTACTTTGCTGGCGATGCCGCAACTGGCCATGGTCGCACTGTGCTACGGTGTGCTGATGAATTTGCCCGTGGCTGCACTGTATCTATGGCGGCGTTCCACGGTAAAACCGTAACAAACGGTATTTTTGTGTTTTGCTTCCAAGCGTGGTAAACAGTTCATTTACGCGCGCAGCGCAGGATATTTTCAGGAGGTCACAGTATGTCCAAAAAGTACGTTTTAGCATTGTTTCTGGTAATCACAAGTCTGATGGTTGCGCCAGCTTACGGTGATGCCGCGCTTGCCGGTTTGGATTTGAAAAATCAAAGACAGGCCAGTGCAACGGTTACCACCGGTGCCCAGCCTTCTAAAGAGCAGTTGGCCATGGCGGCTAAGGCAGGCGTTAAGCATGTTGTGAATTTGCGCAGCAGGAACGAGAAGCCCTTCGATGAGGAGCAGGTGGTCACTTCCCTGGGTATGCAATACCACAGTTTGCCGATTGCTGGAGTGGATGATCTTACCCGCGCGAATGCGGATAAGTTTAAGGCGCTGCTCGACGGTATCGGCGACGAGAAAGTCCTTGCCCATTGTGCAAGCGGCAATCGTGTGGGAGCGCTCAGAGCTTTGTCTGCGTTTTATCACGATGGCGCCGACACCGATACCGCGATTGCGACTGGCAAGGCCTGGGGCTTGACCCGTCTGGAACCGGCGGTACGTAAAGTGATGGCCGCAAAACCGTAATGTCACATGCTCCGTGGGGTCGGAGTACGTCTCTTGCCTTGTTGTCAGCATCTGGTAGGTCGTGCAGCTGCTGTCACCCACTATGTAGCTGGCGGTGTGCGCACAGCGATACTCGCTTTCAAATCAGGTGAGGATCGGAATGCTGTCGATGCAAATTCCCACGCGGCTTTGCGTCGTTGATACTTTTTTTGTGGGCGTCTTTTTTTTGCGTGTGCTATATCGTGTTGATATCAGCTGATGCAATTGTGTTATTTATTGGCAGTTCCGTTTTACTGGCCCTTGTGCCAGGGCCAGATAACATTTTTGTTCTGATGCAGTCTGCGATGCACGGGCGCCGCGCCGGTGTGCTGGTGACGCTGGGTTTGTGCACAGGTCTTTTATTTCATACGGCGCTGGTGGCTTTCGGTGTGGCCGTACTGATTCAGACATCGCCCGTCGCCTTTAATACGCTGCGCATCGCCGGCGCGCTGTATTTACTGTATTTAGCCTGGCTCGCCTTTCGCGCTGGCGCGGAAAATATAGGCAATACGCCGGTGCTGTCGGGGTGGCAGTTGTACAGGCGCGGCGTGGTGATGAATCTCACCAATCCAAAAGTCTCGATTTTTTTTCTGGCGTTCCTGCCGCAGTTCACCGAGCCAGAGCGCGGTGACGTATTTTGGCAGATCGTGTTTTTAGGCGCGGTGTTTATTGTCGTTGCGCTATTGGTTTTTAGCGCCATTGCCCTTTTGTCTGCCTATGCCAGCGCATGGTTGAGGGGCTCGCCGAAACGTCAGCAAGTATTACATCAAATTGCCGCGGTGGTGTTTGTTGTTCTTGCAATAAAACTGTTGTTATAGAAAAAAACAGAATATTGGCGGAAAATAGCGGGATACCCACAGTTGTCTTAAATTGAAACCAATGTCACGGAGGATGCCGTTATTAACCGCAGGAAACAACAATTGATCAAAGGCGGGCTGACCCTGCTGGTGCTTGGCGCAGCGGCCTTGGGTTTGATTGACTTACCACAGAACGACAATGGTTCGTCAAGTCGCAGTGCAAGTACCGCCAGCCATTCCCAGCAACTGGGTGCAGGCGATGCAGTCTTACAGCGTGCGTTTGATGAGCGTGCGCACGATCTGCAAGTGCGCGGTGTGGGTAAAGTGTGGCGTACTTTGGCGGACGATACCAAGGGCAGTCGTCACCAGCGTTTTATTTTGCAGCTCGCCTCCGGGCAGCGCTTGTTGGTAGCCCACAATATTGATCTTGCGCCACGTATTCCCGATTTGCAAAAAGGCGATGAGGTCGCGTTTTACGGTGAATATGAATGGAATGAGCGCGGCGGCGTGATTCACTGGACCCACCATGATCCCGGCGGTCGCCATATCGATGGTTATTTGCAGCATCGCGGTAAGCGTTACCAGTAATGCAGGGCAAAGCTTTGCTGCTTTGGTCTAATGGCTGTGGGCATTGGAATGGTTTAGCGTGAAAACGTCAACCACTCAACGGGAGAAACTGAATGGGCAATCAGGCACAATGGCAAGCAGCAGCCGACGCCATGTTTTGGTACGAAGCGCCACAAACACTGTTAGATGACAGTAACCCTCCGTTTTATCGTTGGTATCCTGATGGTGTCACCAATGCCTGCTATAACGCCCTGGATTTACATGTTGAGCAAGGGCGCGGTGAACAGGCTGCCTTGATTTACGACAGCCCGGTAACAAACAGTCAGCGACAGTACAGTTATCGAGAGCTGCGCGATGAGGTGGCGCTGTTTGCCGGTGTGCTCGCTGCGCGTGGCGTAGAAAAAGGCGACCGGGTATTGATCTACATGCCTATGGTGCCCGAGGCGGCGATAGCCATGCTCGCCTGCGCACGTCTGGGTGCGATTCACTCGGTGGTGTTTGGTGGTTTTGCCAGCAACGAGCTGGCGGTGCGTATTGACGATGCCAGACCTAAGGTAGTGGTATCGGCGTCCTGCGGGATTGAGCCAACCCGCGTGGTGGCATATAAACCCCTGCTTGATACGGCGATTGAACTATCAGCCCATAAACCCGATGCCTGCGTGATTTTACAGCGCGACGCGCTTGAAGCTGAACTGCAGAGTCCGCGCGACAGCGATTGGCGCGAGGCCATGGTCAGTGCCAGCCCCGCTGACTGCGTGCCGGTGGGGGCGAATGATCCCCTGTATATTTTGTATACCTCCGGTACCACCGGTCAGCCCAAGGGTGTGGTGCGAGACACCGGTGGTTGTATCGCCGCGCTGAAATGGAGTATGTCGGCCATCTACGATACTCAGCCCGGCGATGTGTTTTGGGCAGCCTCGGATGTGGGCTGGGTAGTGGGGCACTCCTATATTGTTTACGGCCCCTTGTTTAACGGCAGCACAGCGCTGATGTATGAGGGTAAACCTGTGGGTACGCCAGACCCCGGCGCGTTCTGGCGGGTGGTCGAAGAGTATAAGGTCAAAGTCCTGTTTACCGCGCCAACGGCTTTTCGCGCGATCAAAAAAGAAGACCCAAACGGCGAATACATTAAAAAATACGACTTGTCCTGTCTGAAAGCGCTGTTTCTTGCCGGTGAGCGTTGCGACCCGGACACCCTGAAATGGGCGCAGGACATGCTGCACGTACCGGTGATCGATCACTGGTGGCAAACGGAAACCGGTTGGCCTATCTGCGCTAACTGTTTGGGTATCGAACAGCTGCCTGTCGTGCCTGGTTCACCCGCGCGAGCGGTGCCGGGTTACGCAGTGAAAGTGCTGGATGATACCGGCCAGGAAGTGGTACCTGGTGCGATTGGTGCGCTGGTGATAGAACTGCCCCTGCCTCCGGGCACGTTCACAACCTTATGGGAAGCCGAAGAGCGTTACGTCAGTTCCTATTTCACGGCGTACCCCGGCTACTATGAAACCGGCGATGCGGGCTATATCGACGAAAACGACTATGTTTTTGTGATGGCGCGCACCGATGATGTGATTAACGTGGCGGGGCACCGCCTCTCAACGGGCGCTATGGAGGAGGTGTTATTGTCACATCCGGATGTGGCTGAGTGTGCCGTTATCGGTGTGCACGATGACATGAAAGGGCAGTTGCCTCTGGGGCTGTTGGTACTCAATGCCGGTGTGACCCGCGGTGATGACGAGATTGTTAAGGAAGTCATTCAGTCCGTGCGCGACCAGATCGGTCCGGTGGCGGCATTCAAACTTTGCGCGGTGGTTGATCGTCTGCCGAAAACCCGCTCCGGCAAAATTTTGCGCGCCACCATGCGCAGTATCGCCGACAGTGTGGACTACAAAGTGCCCGCCACTATCGACGACCCGGCGATTCTCGATGAGATCCGCGAGTCTCTTAGAGGTCTGGGGTTCGCAGAGTAAGCATCTGTGCAACACGCCCTTTTTTCACCTGCGGCGACCCTCGGGAGAGGGTCGCGTTGCTGCACGGGTTTCACCGGGGTTTTGTCGCCTAAATAGTTACACAACATTGACAGCGCGGTGGCGGTTGAGTAGGGTGTGGCATCCGCCTTTTGTATCGCAGGTGGAATCTATATAGACCTTGCCTTATTGGAAAAAACTGTGGAAACTAACTTTCAGCGTATTTCTCGCTTGCCGCCCTATGTGTTTAATATTATTGGAGAATTAAAACAAGCGGCGCGAGCGGCGGGGGAAGATATCATCGATTTTGGCATGGGCAACCCCGACCAGCCCACGCCCAAGCCCATTGTCGATAAGCTGATAGAAACAGCTCAGCGCGGCGACACGCATCGCTATTCCCAGTCGCGGGGTATTCCGCGTCTGCGCAAAGCTATTTGCGACTGGTATAAGCGCCGCTATGATGTAAGCCTCGATCCCGAAACAGAGGCGATCGTCACCCTGGGTTCCAAAGAGGGGCTGGCGCACCTGGCGCTGGCGACCACCGGCCCGGGCGATGCTATTTTGGTGCCCAATCCGTCCTACCCAATTCATCCCTACGGCTTTGTGATTTCCGGTGCGGATATTCGCCATGTCCCGATGGATGGCGATGAAGCCTTTTTTGCGGAACTGGAAAAAGCCATTCGCAACAGCTGGCCTCGCCCCAAAATGCTGGTGCTGAATTTTCCTTCTAACCCTACCACACATTGCGTAGAGCTGGATTTTTTTGAGAAGGTGATCGCAATAGCGCGCGAGCACAATATCTGGGTGGTGCAGGATTTAGCCTATGCGGACTTATGCTTCGATGGCTATGAAGCGCCCTCTATTTTGCAGGTTCCCGGGGCGATGGATGTGGCGGTGGAGTTTTTCTCCATGTCCAAAAGCTACAACATGCCTGGCTGGCGGGTGGGTTTTTGCTGCGGTAACAAAGAACTGGTCGGTGCTCTGGCGCGCATGAAGTCCTACCTGGACTACGGTATGTTTACGCCTATTCAAGTGGCGGCCATTGCTGCGCTTGAGGGCGATCAGCAATGTGTGGCTGATATCTGCGAGATGTACAAAAATCGGCGCGATGTCCTGTGCCAGGGTCTCGTTGCGGCGGGCTGGCCGGTGACTCCACCTAAGGCGACGATGTTTGTGTGGGCTGAACTGCCCGAAGCCTACCGCGACATGGGCTCTCTGGAATTCAGCAAAAAATTGCTGAAAGACGCCAAAGTTGCGGTATCGCCAGGCATCGGTTTTGGCGAGTACGGCGAGGGCTATGTGCGTTTTGGTTTGATAGAGAACGAACACCGTATTCGTCAGGCGGTGCGCAACATTCGCCGTATGATGCGCAGCGACGGTATCGCGTCGAGCGATTAAACAGTATTTATATTTAAGGTAACAACGTGAAAACTTTGAAAATTGGTCTGTGCGGTCTGGGCACGGTGGGCGCAGGCACGGTGGAGTTGCTGCGCAAAAACCAGGCGGCAGTGAGCGGTCGCGCCGGAACGGGTCTGCAGGTCACTCATATTGGTGTGCGCCGTGATAAGCCTGACGTGGATATCGGCGCCGCGCGAGTCAGTCGCGATATTTTTGCGGTAGCGAAAGATCCCGAAATCGATGTCCTGGTCGAATTGATCGGTGGCACCGACACGGCCCTGGAATTGGTGCTTACGGCAATTGAACACGGCAAGCACATTGTCACTGCCAACAAGGCACTGATCGCCGAACATGGCAATCAGATTTTTAGCGCCGCCCGCGCCAAGGGTGTGAACGTACGTTATGAAGCCGCCGTTGCAGGTGGCATTCCCATTATCAAGGCGCTGCGCGAAGGTTTGGCCGCCAACCAGATTGAATGGCTGGCGGGTATCATCAACGGCACGGGTAATTTTATCCTCACCGAAATGCGCGACAAGGGCAGGGAATTTGCCGATGTGCTCGCCGAGGCGCAGGCTCTGGGTTACGCCGAAGCCGATCCGACCTTTGATGTGGAAGGCATCGACGCGGCACACAAACTGGTTATCATGGCTTCCCTGGCTTTTGGTATGCCGCTGCGTTTTGACGCGGTCTACACCGAGGGTATTGGGTCTTTGACACCGCAGGATGTGGAATACGCCGAGGAACTTGGCTACCGCATCAAACACCTGGGCATCGCAAGGCGCACGGATAAGGGTGTGGAGCTGCGCGTGCATCCCACCCTGATTCCCGCCCAGCGTCTGTTGGCAAAAGTGGAAGGCGTGATGAATGCGGTGATGGTCGAGGGCGATGCCGTGGGCCCCACGCTGTACTACGGCGCGGGCGCAGGGGCGCTGCCCACCGCGAGTGCGGTAGTGGCGGATCTGGTCGATCTGGCGCGTGATCTCAGCGCAGGTCAAGTACCGAAAGTGGCAGACATGGCTTTTGTAGATGAAGCCATCAGCGATTTGAACGTGCTGCCGATGAGCGAGGTAGTCACCGCTAACTATCTGCGTTTGGAAGTTGACGACAAGCCGGGTGTGATGTCCAGCGTGGCCAGCGTGCTCTGCGATAAGGGCATCAGCATTGAAGCCTTAATTCAAAAAGCACCCCAGCAGGGGCAGACCACCGTGCCGGTGATTATTCTCACCAACGAGGCGCTGGAGGGCAGTGTGGATAAAGCCATCACGGAACTCGAAGCACTGGATACGCTCTATGGCGAAGTTACCCGTATACGCGTGGAGTCATTATCGGCGTAGCTGTTGTGGAACAGCGAGTGCTCTGCGTTGTTGTCAGCGCAGACACTGTCGGACTTTTTCCCGAGGGGGAAGGGCGTAAGCAAATGAGGAAAAACAATGACCATGAAATACATCAGCACCCGCGGTAGTGCTCCGGCACTCAATTTTGAAGAGGTGTTGTTAACCGGCCTTGCCAGCGACGGTGGTTTGTATGTGCCGGAAACGCTGCCGGAATTTTCCCCAGAGGAAATAAAAGCCATGCGCGGTTTAAGCTATGCGGCGCTGGCCAAGCGTATTATCGCGCCGTTTGTGGCAGGCAGTATTCCCAGCGACGATTTAGGGCGAATTATCGATGAGACCTACGCCGAATTTCGCCACGAAGCGGTTGCGCCCCTGGTGCAACTGGGCGCCAATCAGTGGGTGCTGGAATTATTTCACGGTCCCACGCTGGCGTTTAAAGACTTTGCCTTACAGTTATTAGGGCGATTACTCGATTACATTTTAGAGCGCCAGCACCGCAAGGTGGCGATTATGGGCGCGACCTCTGGCGACACCGGTTCCGCGGCGATAGAAGGCTGTAAACGCTGTCGCAATATCGATATTTTTATTTTGCACCCACACGGGCGGGTGTCGGATGTACAGCGCCGACAAATGACCACCGTAGCAGGTGACACCATCCACAATCTGGCCATCGAAGGTAATTTCGACGATTGTCAGGCGATGGTAAAGGCGGGTTTTGCCGATCAGTCATTTTTGGGTGATCGCTCCCTGGTGGCTGTCAATTCCATTAACTGGGCGCGCATTATGGCGCAGATTGTGTACTATTTTTATGCGGCGGTGGCGCTGGGTGCACCGGATCGCAGCGTGGCATTTTCTGTGCCCACGGGCAATTTCGGTGATATTTTTGCCGGCTATTTGGCCCATAAAATGGGTTTGCCGGTGGCGCGTCTGGTGATTGCCACCAACAGCAACGATGTGCTGCACAAAATGCTCAGCGAAGGTCGCTACGAGCGCCAGAGTTTGCTGCATACGCTCTCGCCCAGCATGGATATTTCCGTGTCGTCGAATTTTGAACGCTTGCTGTTTGATCTTTATCAGCGCGACGGCAAGATGCTGGCTGAGTTAATGGCGCAATTCGAAGCGGGGCAGGCGATAGAACTGTCAGAACAAGCGCTTGGTATGGCGCGCACTTTATTTGCCAGTGCCAAAGCGGATGAGCAACAGACCTGCGCGCAGATAAAACATTGCTGGGAGCACAGCGAATACCTGCTCGACCCGCACAGTGCGATTGGTTTTTACGCGGCGCAGCAAATAGATCTACCTGCGGATGTGCCTGTGGTGACCTTGGCGACAGCGCATCCGGCGAAATTTCCGCAGGCGATTGCCCAGGCTGGGGTCGGTGTAGCGCCACAATTACCACAGCATTTAAGCGATTTATTTGCCCGCGAGGAGCGTGTTACCGTATTGCCAAACGATGCGGATGCGGTGCGCAAACATATCGTATCACACCTCAACGCTTAACAGGCGATGAATGCCGTGCAAATCCTGCGCCGCCCCGAGGCGGCGCTGACGTTTAGCAGCCCGAATTTACACCCGCTGTTGGCGCGTATTTATGCCGCGCGTGGTGTCACCCACGCCGATGAGTTAAACCTAAGTCTCAATAAGCTGCCCCATTACAATCAGCTAAAGGGCGCGAAAGATGCAGCGGAGCTGCTGTATCAGGCGATGTGCAGTGATTCGCAGATTATGCTGGTGGGTGATTTTGACGCCGATGGCGCCACCAGCACTGCGGTGGCGATCACTGCCTTGCGTCAGTTTTGGGGCGCTAACAGCAACGGCAAACTGAGCTATCGCGTGCCCAGTCGCTTTGCAGACGGCTACGGTCTGTCTCGGGGCTTACTTGAGCGCATTTTACAAGACACCAAGCCCGACGTAATCGTCACTGTCGACAATGGCATTGCCAGTATCGACGGCGTGGCGGCAGCAAACGAGGCTGGCATTAAAACGATTATTACCGATCACCATTTGCCCGGTGAGGAGCTGCCCGCGGCGAATGTCATCGTCAATCCCCATCAGCGAGGTTGCGCGTTTCCCAGTAAATCCCTAGCCGGCGTAGGCGTTATTTTTTATGTGATGAGCGCATTGCGGGCCTTGCTGCGCGAGCGCAACTGGTTCGCAGAGAACGGTCTGCAAGAGCCTTCGCTGGGGCCGCTGCTGGATTTAGTCGCCCTTGGCACGGTGGCGGATGTGGTTCCCCTGGATCACTGCAATCGCATTTTGGTGCAGGCGGGTTTGCAGCGAATGCGCGCGGGCAAGGCCTGCCCCGGCATCGCTGCCTTGCTGCAAGTGGCGGGGCGCGAGGTGCACCGCCTGGTGGCGTCCGACCTGGGGTTTACCGCGGGTCCAAGGCTCAACGCGGCGGGGCGCCTGGACGATATGTCTTTGGGCATTGAGTGTCTGTTATCAAATTCGCTGGATCAAGCTCTGCCACTGGCGCAGGAGCTGAACCAGCTAAACCGTGACCGGCGCGCGATTGAGCAGGGTATGCGCAGGGAGGCCATGAGCCAGCTTGAAGCCCTGGATCTGCCAGAGGAAGCCGTACCGGAAGCGCTGACCCTGTATCAAGCGGATTGGCACCAGGGCGTGATTGGCATTTTGGCCTCGCGGGTCAAAGAAACCCTGCATCGCCCGGTGATAATTTTCGCCGATGGTGATGCGGGGGAAATCAAAGGCTCGGCGCGTTCGATCGAGGGCGTGCATATGCGCGATATGCTCGCGGCGGTCGATACCAGACATCCGGGTTTGATCCGCAAATTTGGTGGTCACGCCATGGCGGCGGGCTTGACCCTGGCAAAACAAGACTACGCCGCGTTTGATGCAGCCTTTTGTGAGCAGGTGCGCCAAAGTGTTACTGCGCAAGACCTTACTGCCAGCCTGCTCAGCGATGGCGAGCTATCCACCGAAGAACTCAATTTGGAATTGGCGCAGTTGCTGCGCAATGCAGGCCCCTGGGGGCAGCAGTTTCCCGAGCCCCTGTTTGATGGCGAGTTTGTGCTTATAAACCAGCGCATCGTGGGGGGCAGTCACCTGAAGCTGGTGCTGGCACCGGTCAGCGCGCCGTCTTACGCCATTGATGCGATCTGGTTTAATATCGACACCGAGGCCTGGCCGAATAACACCGTTGAGCGGGTGCGTGTGGCCTATCGTCTGGATGTCAACGAGTACCGAGGTCGGCAGAGCGTACAGTTGATGGTGCAGCATTTGGCAGCCGCTTAACCCGGATAATTCACCTGTCCCCCTTTCTCTCACATTTGGGCAGCCACGCGGCAAGCCCGGGGACGCTACAAGTACATCCCTGTAAGCTCGTCTCGGCCATCCATGGCCTCGAACGCCCCTTCAGGCGCTTACCGCGCGGCTGCTGTGTAGAGTGTGCTAGCTTCAGGAGTGCGGGACTATGAGTTGTAGCAGCGTTTGAAGAAAAGGGGACGGAGGAATTGTACTTTAGTCCTTCCGTCCTCCTTTCTCTTCCTTTTCCCTTTAATCCTGTGTGGATCCGGTTCACATCTGGTTTCGTCCCCGGCAGCCACGCGGCAAGCCCCTTGCGGGGACGCTACAAGTACATCCCTGTAAGCTCGTCTCGGCCATCCATGGCCTCGAACGCCCCTCCAGGCGCTTACCGCGCAGCTGCTGTATAGATTGTGCTAGCTTCAGGAGTGTGGGGTCATGAGTTGTAACTGCGTTCTATGAGAATGAGAGAAAGTAGACGTTAGGTAGGGCAGGTCAAATCATTATGTCTAGGCAACCGTTGGCGCTTGGTTTTTCGCGTGTCACTTCTAGAGACATTTTTTTAGCGCCCGGCTCACGTCAGGCAGTGTCTGCGCGCTCGCGTTTTGCGCTATACTGCGTCCATGAGTGATTGTTGTAAACCAAAGCCTGAATCCCAAGCACCTTCATCGAGTTGTTGCGGAACAAAGCCTGAATCCCAGGCATCTTCATCGAGCTGTTGTGGAACAAAGCCTGAACCCCAGGCAATGTCATCGAGCTGTTGTGGAACGAAGCCTGTCGAGAATGAGCAGCAAAGTGCCTGTTGCGAGGCGCCTGCGCGCACCGATTGGTTTTTGTGGGTTTGCGTGGTGCTGGTGGCGCTGGCCTGCGGCTGGGCGTTGCTCAACCCGGCACACGATCACCGCAGCGTTGTTTCTGTGTTTACCCACGGTGTTTGGGAATTGCTGGGCACGATGTGGTGGGGCATAGCGCTGGGCATTGTCTTTGTGGGCTTGCTCGCGGGTATTCCACGCGATCTGGTCATGGCAGTGCTGGGGCGTGAAAAGGGCTTGAACGGTTTGTTTCGAGCAACCTTGGCCGGTGTGTTTCTCGACCTTTGTTCCCACGGTATTCTGGCGGTGGGCATGAAACTGTACGAGCGCGGTGCGTCCGTGGGGCAGGTGATGGCCTTTCTGCTGGCGAGCCCCTGGAACTCTCTGTCCTTAACCATTATTTTGGTGAGTTTAATCGGTCTTGGCTGGACGCTTTTGTTTGTTGTGCTGTCACTGCTGATTGGTCTTAGCACCGGCTATGTGTTTGATCGGCTGGTGGCGGCAAAACGCCTGCCGGAAAACCCCTGGCGTCAGCAGCTAGGCGAAGCGCAGCCATTAGCCACGCTTTGGGGTGAGTATCGACAAAGCTGGCATTTTAGCTGGGGTGGTGTGTTGCATTTGCTGCGTGAAGGCGTTGCGGGTTCGCGGGTGGTGATTCGCTGGACGTTTTTTGGTCTGTTATTGGCCGCGTTGATTCGGGCAGTGGTGCCAACGGATGATTACACTACCTGGTTCGGTGCGAGTTTTTTGGGTTTGTGGTTAACGCTGTTGGCGGCAACGGTGATTGAGGTGTGTTCCGAGGGGGCAACACCCATTGCCGCTGATTTGCTCAATCGAGCCCAGGCACCGGGTAACAGCTTTACCTTTTTGATGGCTGGCGTGGCCACGGATTACACAGAGCTGATGTCCCTGCGCGACACCACAAAGTCCTGGAAGATTACCCTGTGTCTGCCGCTGATTACCGTGCCGCAGGTGATGGTAATCGGTTTTATTTTGAATCAATTCTAGGGAGGGTGTCGCGATGCGTGCCGCTGTTTTTTGTGCCACAATATTCTGCCTTGCCTTATCCGCCTGTCAGTCCATGCCCAAGCCTACGGTCACCGCAGCACAGGAGCCTGTGCAACTCACACTCGCCCAGGCCGAACATTTAGCGCAGTTGCCACTGGGCTGTGTTGCGGTGGAGTACCCCAACCGGCTCAGCCAGACCCTGGATAACAGTAGTCAGTTGCGCTCTCCTAAGGAGCTGCATCCCGCGTTTTACGGTTGCTTTGATTGGCACTCATCGGTGCACGGGCATTGGTCGCTGGCGATGTTGTTAAAAGAATATCCGCAGATGGCGCAGTCCCAGCAGATTATTGAAGCTTTGCAAGGCAGTCTCAGCGCTGGGAATATTCTCGCGGAAGTGGCGTATTTTGATGCTCCGGGCAGCGCCAATTACGAGCGTCCCTACGGTTGGGCCTGGCTCCTGAAGCTGGCGGCGGAATTGCACCAGCGCGATGATGATCTGGGGCGCGAGTTAGAGCGGAACCTGCAACCGCTGACTGATTTGATCGCGCAAAAATTTGTGACGTTTTTGCCAAAACTGTATTACCCCATGCGCGAGGGTACACACAAAAACACCGCGTTTGCGCTGTCCCTGGCCTGGGATTACGCGCAGGCTGTGGGCGATGCAGAGCTTGCGCAGAGCATCCGCGACACCGCCCTGCGTTTTTACGCCGAAGATAAAAACTGCCCCTTGTCTTGGGAGCCCAGCGGTTCTGATTTTCTCTCGCCTTGTTTTGAAGAAGCCAACGTGATGCGCAAGGTGATGGCAGAGGCCGAATATCGCAACTGGCTGAAAGGCTTTTTACCCCAGTTGTCAGACCGCGACTTTACCCTGGCACCGGGTCAGGTGTCCGACCGAGCCGACGGTCACCTGGT
>PDWI01003583.1_pt1 | contig 27004 bp, 20 predicted proteins | sample 1430891 | NCBI WGS metagenome assembly PDWI01 (sample SAMN01162508, study PRJNA174530) | Oral metagenome, whole genome shotgun sequencing project. | biome: Marine environment; feature: Marine mammal; material: Swab sample of the gingival sulcus; isolation source: swab sample of gingival sulcus... | reverse complement strand
GCTCTTACATTTATTGCTGGAAATCAATCTTTAATAGGAATATCTGATATTACATTATTTAATTTAGTTTTTAATGAAGGAAGTATATCACTTGATAATCTTTCAGCATGAGCTCTTAGAATTTTATTTTGTTCATATGAAGTTTCTCATCATATTTCAAATAGTTTTGGATTGGATTCTAATAATATATTTTTTAAATCTTCAAGTCTTTTTATGTTATTTGATTTTAACAAAATACTTTCTCACTCATATATAGCATTTATAATGCTAACCATTTCTTTTTGTGAAATATTTTTTTCTCAGAGTTTTAATATTTCTTTTAATTGAGTTATTGTAAAATCTCTAGTTTCATTATTTTTAAGATAATTAACTATATTCATAGGATGTTTATCATCTAAAATAAATTTATTTAATACATCCTTAAAATATGTATAATCTTTAAATTCTTTATCAATTATACTTAATAATTCATTATTTGCTAATTTTTCTATTTTATTAGTTTTATTAATATTTGTTTTCTTACTTACTCACAATACTTCTTTCACTCTCTCCACAGCTTTTTTAAAAGCCTTTGGATCAACACTATCTAAATATTTTGCTAATTTTGAACCTTTTATTATTTGAGTGGCTCAAGGAAAGATTCAGAGTCCTGCCAGTACATTGTCGACCCAAGTTTTCTCCATTCGGAAACTCGTATCTACCAATCAAGCAGCTTGAACTATTTTCAAAAGGGTTTCTTCATGACTAAACGTATCATGTAAATCGACTCAAGCTCAAATCATCATTCATGCAGGTCATCCAAGTATTTCACCTCACACTTGAACAGCAATTGCAGCTACAAAGTAGAGTTTTGCTTGTTCTTCTATTTCTCTATCTTTTTCATTCAAGAGATTTATCTCTTTTGTTTGTATTCATAATTCTTGAAACAGATGTTCATGGACTTCATTGTCCGCATCAAGGAGGTTTTGAGTTGAAAAAAATCATTCATCAAAATCTCAACTCTCATCAACTGGTGCTCACAAGAGCTCTTGTATTTCTTCTTGATATGATTCTACATCAATATAGAGCGGGTTTCTTGGAGTGGCTCGCCCAACAACTCCACCAGAGAAATCCAATCTGTTTTGAAATTTCTTTGGTATATGTTCTCAAGACTGGAGCTTGAGATATACTTCCAGACTTGGTAAGAGCTTGTCATTGACAAAAGAGAGATGCTCTTGGATTTTATTGTGTATAATCCACCTATTTTCACTGAACCTGTCGAGATTTCCATATCTTTCTTGTTCTTGTATTTTGAGCTGGGAGATATCGTTTTGTATTTGTGTGAGCTTGTTTTTGAGAGAGAGTTGTATTTTTTGTTTGGATTCTTTGGGAAGCGAGCGTAAATTATGTTCTATATACTGTTCATATTCTCTTGATATCCCAGATATATCGAGTCAGATATTTGCAAGCTCTGTTTTAAGTCATTCGAGATCATCTTTTGTATTATGATTTTCTTTCGAACTTTCTGGAGTTTGGGCTGCTTTTTTTGAAATACTTGAACTTTGGCTTGCTTGTCTGAGAAGTGATTTGATATTTTGTGAGTTTTGATGTGCGTAGTCCTTGACATAGGGTCGAATACTTGGATTTACATCTGCTAAACCGATGAGTATACCCTCAAGATCAAGAAGTGAAAATTTATCACTTTGGAGAGAAGCGAGGAGCTTTTCGAACTTCTCGTCTTGAGAAATTTCGGGTCATCGCTTTTGTTCTCCAAGAATACGCGTATGTTCTGTCGATCTGGTTCTTTCCATAAATTAGTATATTGTATATAATAATTGTAATACATCATCCGAGTCTGTATTTTCTTCCCTCTGTTCTTGTTTTTGGAGTATACGTTTACTCGCTTGGTCAATTTGGGTTTTCATCTCTTCAAAAGAAAAATCATCCTTGTCTTTGAAACTCGCCATTGTACGTAGTATTTCTTTTTTCTGTTTTCTGAAATATGCAAGCAAAAATTGAATTTGTCTATGAGAGAGTGAATTAAAATAGCGGATCAAATTCTTTTTGAGAATTACTTCTATGAAATGTGAATTTTTGATATATTCCAAAAGTGTATTTTCATTGAGCATATTATAGCTGGAAGTTATTTGATATGCAAATTATAGCATATTTTTGCATTATACGCAAATAAAGTTGCGATTTCTTGCATTTTGTATATAATTTCTGGCAATTATTCTCTCGCATGATTCGAAAAATTCTTATCCTTACTGACACGCATTCCTGCCAGACAAATGGCGTCACTCGATGTCTTGATTACTTGACTCTACCATTTGACGCAAATACAAATATCGAAGTCGTCTCATCTGACAATTTTGTCAGCGTTCCTTTTATCGGTTACAAAGAAATTCGACTTTCACTGGCTTTTCCTCAGAAAATTTTCAAAAAAATTGAAGAGATTCGACCTGATGCTGTGCATATCATGACAGAAGGTCCAATTGGCTTCACAGCGGCTTTTGTATGCAAAAAATACAAAATCCCCTATACAACCACCTTTCATACCAAATTTCCAGAGTATTTGTATCTGCGAAATCGACTGATTCGACCTTCTATTGTTCATCGATACCTGCGGTTTATTCATGATGTCTCGGCAAAAATTTTTATCTCACACAAAGGAGTCCAGAAATATCTCGAAAACGAAGGGTATAAGTCTTTTGAAATTGTACCACTTGGAATCGATCATGAGATTTTTAAGCTGCCAGCATGACAAAAATCAACACATTCGAAACCAAGATTGCTTTTTGTCGGGCGAATTGCTGTCGAAAAAAACATAGAAGATTTCCTCAAAATAAGTGATGACTACGAAAAAATCGTCGTCGGTGATGGGCCACTGCGAGAAGAGCTCGAAGCGATGTATCCAACGGCGAAATTTCTCGGCGTCAAAAAATGAGAAGAGCTTGCACGTATATATCAAGAAAGTGATGTATTTGTCTTTCCATCAAAAACTGATACTCTTGGGCTCGTCAATCTTGAAGCTCTGGCATGTGGAACGCCAGTTGTTGCCTATGACTTAGAGACTATGCGCGGCGTTGTCAAAAATGGAGTCAGTGGTGTACTTGTGTCAGAAGAGGAAAATCTCGAAAGTGGTATCGAAACAGCGCTGAAACTAAATACGCAAGATATTTGTGAAGATATAAAAAAATACAACTGGAAAAACTACCAAAAAACCTTTATTCAATCGCAAATTCCTATCAATTATACTCATGTCGATTTCTGAAATTTTTAATACTGATGTGCTTTTGCACTCGGGCCTTGTTGCCTCACTGCAAACATATGGCTATATTCTCGTGTTTGGACTTACAGTGATCGAAGGCCCAATCGTGGTAATTATCGCTGCTTTTTTGGCTTCTCAGGGAATTTTTGATATTTATGTGATAGCGATTCTCGGTTGGCTGGGCGATGTTGTTGGTGATATGCTTTTTTTCTTTGCAGGACGATTTGGATTTTCGTGGAGAAAAAAACAAATGCAGAAATCCAAAAAAGTCAAAAAGTGATTTCTAGCTTCTCTTGATGAGAAAATCCATAAAAATCTTCTTTTCTCACTGTGGATTATCAAATTCACTCCTTATGCTCCACCAATTGGATTGACGTATCTCGGACAGACCAAAATCCCAACAACAAAATATATTCTCACCTCTCTTGTCAGCTGTATTCCAACACCAGTAATCGCAGTACTTCTGGGTTATAATCTCATCATTGTAAAAACTTTTTTTGAAAATCACCATCCATGATGGCTCGAGTATCTACTTGTTGGTGGAGTCTTTCTATGTATTGTTCTTTGTATTTTTTGGTTTTTGAGACGCCGAAGAAAAAAATCGTGCTCGATTACGAACGAAGATCTAAAATAAATCAGCATGTGAACCAGTCATATAGAGTAAAAGAAGAGTATTTCATTCTTTTTTATAAATAAGAACCCAATCAGGTTCAATATGACAATCGCGAAAGCCTATAAATTCACCACCAAGTGCATGATCCCGTAAATACGGTGGAAGCTTTGCATCTTTCTGGAGTAACTCTATCACTCTCACAAGTTTTGTGAGGTCTTTTCATCGACTTTTCGCTTTTTTCAGATTTTTTCGAAATACTCTTGACTGTTGAATTGTTCGCATAGCAATTATATTTTAAGTAAGTCACTTGCATTTTCTACAGGAGTAAATCCGAGCTTTTCTTTTGGAGTTCGAAGTACTTTTTTTGTTTTCTCATTTGGTGTATAATCCAGAGACAATGGGATTTTTTTGGTTTTTCAAACTTCTTGCAAAAACATTCGTATTGCCTGTGAAGGTTTCATGCCATAACTTTTTATCACTGAAAAAGACTCTTCTTTTTCTTGTTTTCCAAGACGAAATTGATAGACGGTATCATTTGAAGCTGTTGAAGGAGCCATATTTAAAAATTATATTTGTAATTTCATTGTAATGACAAATATAAAAAAAGCAAAAGATTTTATAACTTTTTTCGAGGCGAAGAAAAAAATCGTGCTCGATTAGAGAATCGGGAAAAAGCGAATAATTGATAAATCACCCTATAAAAAGGTAAAACACAGAGAATTTCTCCTACCATTTTTATATCTGCCCAAGTCCCTGCAAAAAAACCTATTTTTTTTGATTTATTTGGAGTAATCACTCATTTGAGTTTTACATTTCCTCGTATGAGATTTTTTTCTAAAATCTTCTCATTTATTTTGACTTCAAGTCAAAAACTCTTTCCAACAAAAAAGGCAGTATCTTCAAAAATTTCTTTTGGTATAACGCGCTCTCATGATACAAAATCGGTCTTGAGAAGTTTATAAATACGCAGACTATTGTCTCGCAAAGAAAGTGTGGTATCACACAGTTGAGTCATAATTGGATCTATCAATTGTTTTATATGGTATGATTTAAGTCCAATCAAATCTGAATCGATCATGACAATATAGTCTCAATTTGATTTTTTTATTGCTCTCATTACACTTTTCATTTTTCCACAATTTTTTGTATTATTCATTTTGATACATCGTGGATCTTTGATTGTTTGAATTTTTTCCCAAGTATCATCGGTTGAACCATCATTTATGATGATGATTTCATCGAGTTCCTTGCATCAAAGAACCGCATCGATCATTTCCTCGATTCTTGGTCATTCATTGTACGCGGGGATGATGGCTGAAAAGGTGGGCATAGAAAAAATTTTCATCTATTATAGAAAAAACTAAAAAAATGTAAATTTATTTTTATAATATCTTTCATATAAACATTATTTTTCCTTCGGCCAAATATCGCCCATAGTTTTTTTGACAGCATCTAAATATTTTCTTGATTGAAATACCACATCTACATGCCCAGCATCCGGAAGTGATATTTCGGTAGCATGAGAGTAAAATCGTGCCACATTATGAGCATTTTCTTCTGGTTTCTGATAAATCATATCATCAGAACTAAAAAGTATTGTGGCAGGTGGTGTTTTAAGTCAAGAATGAACTTTTGTATTCTTAATCAATGTAAATATATCAAAATGAGCTTTCGTGAGACTCGTTCGTCATCGTTGTCTATGTCTGTCATTGAGATGTTTTCCGATATTTTTTTGTGCAGAAGTATTTTTTTGGAGATTAGTATATTGTTCTCTTAGTCTTTTCATTCGACCATAAGCTTCTTGTAGAATGGTATCAAACTTTTTTCATCGTGGACTAAAAGCTTTATTATCAAGTATATTTTTCGTTCTATTAAAAACATGCTTTGAATACCATCAAAGAAATTGTTTACCAATATCACTGATGGCAAGTTGAGAAGAGATTTTTGCCAGAGTACTCAAATTTTCAAACTCAGAAGCTCCACACACAGAAATATTATGTTTGATTTTTTCAAGAATATATTGATACTGAGGTTGGTTAAGAATAGCATATACCTCTCGTACCCAAACTTCGCCCATTGAAACAGAAAAAATTATAAATTCCCTTGCTGGATCTTGCTCTATTCTCTGTGCAAGATAATCCACAAACTGCAGAGCTATTTGTGGTAAATTATAACTTTCTTTTGGGTTATCCACAAAAGTAAATGTTGCATTATGATTTTCATGAAATTCTGTATAAAAATCTATTTGACCATAAGGATTTCTATGTGCAATTCATGTTAACCATATTACTTCTCGAGAGGACTCTTGTTTTTCGGACAATTCTTTTGGAGAATGTATACTTGTAAAACGAGCCATATTCTTATTCGGCTCACTATATATTTCTCGGCTTTTTTTGAGAGATTGCACCTGTGATAGTTTTCGTTTTGTATAAATATTTCATTTTTGTGTTCCGACAGGAGATATAATTTGTATCAATTTTTTTGCGTCCCATTTCGGTATTTTTCCAAATTTTCCTACATCAATAAGAGAATTTTTTTGAACTTCGGTGTGATTATGAACATTCATAAAACAATAATATTATATAATATAATTATATTATATATAAATATCTATATTATGCAAGTTTATAGAGAGAGGATTATATAACTATATCAGTCCGTGTCGCTTCATAAAGGCAGTATCATCAACTTTTCGTCCCATAAAATCCTCAAATAATTCCTCAGCTGGTTTTCGAGCTCCCTGTCCGATAAGAGTATCGAAGAGTTTTTTTCCAGTTTTTGGATCAAACATTCCCATTTCCTTGATCCGAGCAAAGACATCGGCTTCGAGAATTTCTGCCCACATATATGAATAGTATCCAGCCGCGTATCCTCCACCAAAAATATGCCCAAAACTTGTGTACTGACTGTATCATTTTTCTCGATGCCAAATGCTATACATATTGACAAGGTCAAGTATTTTTGCATCAAGCGCCTCGACATCATTTGGAACCTCACCAGAATAGAGATTCATATCCATGAGAGCAAATTCATTTTGTCGAACCACAAAATTTCCACCCATAAATGTTTTGAGTTTTTCTATGGTTTCTATCATTGTGTCCGGAATACTTTTTCCTGTTTCTACATGCCCAGAGAGTTTCTTAAGACTGCTGGTATCCTTGACCCAATTTTCTAGGAGCTGACTTGGAAGCTCGACAAAATCCCATTCAACCCCAAATCCAGAGAGTGAGCTGTATTTACTTTGTGAGAGCATTTCGTGAAGTGCATGTCCAAATTCGTGAAAAATTGTCTCCACATCTCGTTTGTAGAGCGTGGTTTTTCCATCTTCATTTTTCATAAAATTACAGACATTGAGAACAACAGGAATTTTTTCTACCTTCTGTCATTTTGAGCTTGATTTCGCATTTGTGGTTTTCGGCGGTATAAATTTCGATCGCAAATTATTAGCCCACGCTCATGGCCGCTTACCTTCCCGATAAAATAAATCCATAAAATAGTAGGCAATAAGCTTGTCGTCACGATATACCCCATAGACGCGCACATCATCATGATAGCTTTTGATATCAATTTTCTTGAATGCAACATCATAAAATTTTTCGATGAAACCCAGCATATAATCAAGTGAATTTTCAAGTTCAAAATACTTTTTGAGTTCTTGCTCGTCGAGGGCATATTTTTCATTTTGAAGTTTTCGAGCATAGTATGGCACATCGTAGCTTTCGAGCGTATCTAAGTCAAAATACTCTTTTATTTCCTCAAACTCGCTTTTGACTTTTATCTTCGCTTTTTGTGAAATCCCACTCATAAGATCGATTACTTCCTCTGGGGAATTTGCCATTTTTGGCTGCAAACTCATATGCGCCGCAGTTTTGTATCCGAGAATTTTGGCTTTTTCTTGGCAGTATTTAAGAATATCAAGCACATTTTGGCGATTATCGTAGTTTCCGCTTGAACACACTCGCGATTTGGCGGTTTCGAAATCCTTTCGAAGCTGTCTGCCAGGTGCATACTTCATAATTGCTTGATAGGCGGTCGGATCTGCGTCAAAAATCCATTTTCCATCTTTTTCATATTTTTTCAAAATATCTTCTGGTAATTCCTTGACATCATCAAAATTCTCAACGGTATATGAAAATGTTTTTTCTTCATCGACAATATTGTGCGTAAATTTTTCGGAAAGCTGCGCAAGTTTTTTGTTGAGGTCTTTGACTCGATTTTGCTGGTCTTCTGGAAGATCAATTCCTCGATCTCGAAAACCTTGAAGTGAGAGCTCTAGAACTCGTTTTTGATCAGAGTCGAGATCTGCATTTTCAAAGAGGTATTTAATACGATCAAAGTACGCTTTGCTGTATGCGATTTCATTCCCAAGATCCTGCATCTCCGGCATAAAAGTATTGATAATTTGGCGAGTTTTTTCACTGCTTGACACACTTTCGAGATGATTCAAAATCGCCCAAAAATAATCAAGAAGACTATCATCTTCAAGATCATCGAAAGTAATTTGCTCGATAGGTTTTTTGATAAGAGTTTCGAAATCTTTTTTTTCTTCTGCAAGAAGAGTACGCAGCGTATCAAGACTTGCATCCAAAACCGCATCTTGAACAAAAAATTGAAAATCTGGAAATCCTGGATTATCCAGCTTGGATCGGATTTCCTGGGAAATAGCTGTATGTGACATAAAAAAATTGAAAAATAAAAATTATTGTTTCTCTCAAATTAAGAGCATTCTTTCGCCGATATGTTCGACATTCCATTCTCATCATTTTTTCCTAAAAGAAACATTATCAAATATCAGTAAATATTGTGTATTCTTGTTGGCAATTTCAAAATTAAGATTTGCCTGTAAATCATATGGTCAATATTCAAAATTTTGTTTTTCTGCCAGTTCTAGTAGTTTCTTGAAAATGTGTGATATATCAATTGCATCTTCATTTCCATCGCTGTCAAATACTTTGAGCTTTTGCTCTTTTTGGTCAATAAAAAATACATCTTTTTTTATCGCTACTTGGTATCTTTTCTGAAACATTTTTTCATATTTTGAAATATCAATTACTGTTTCTATCTGAGAATTTCGAATATTCATATAAGAAATATTTTTCTGATCCATATACTCACCATGCGATACTTTGAGAAGTGTGGTAATATCATTTTGAATTTTCCATCGATTCATCTTCTTTTGGGTATTCTGCTCAAAAATATCTGGAAAAAGACCTTTCATCGGCAGACAATTATGACTATAACAAAGATATCTCACTCCTTCATAAATTTCAGTCAGGATTTTTTTATCAATATGTTCTACCGAAGTTGGGGGAATAATTTTCCCATTTTCAAGCATATTCGCTTGAGTCAAATTTTCTTTGAGTCTATCAAGTTGTCTCTGACCTGGAAGCTCGAACACCGACCATGGTCAAACAGAAAATATCAAAATAAGAGTCGTTAAAAACAATGGAATAAAAGCCAGAAACTTACGACGAGAAAACACCAAATACAGCGAAACAATCAAAAGCCAAATTCCAAAAAGGACAACGAGGTAGCGATTTATTGTCAGGTCAAATTGATGTATTCGTAAATATATTGCATAAAAAAGCATACCAAGCTGCGGGATAACAACCCATGGAAAGAATTTTCGAAACAGCGCAATATACTTATGATTTTCTTGCAGTGAATATGAGAGAATATAGGTAAAATATCCAAGCGTCGAAAAACCAATGACCATCCAACTGATAATTCCACGAGGCCAATTACCAAAATCTGCAAGCACAAAAATACTATACGAATAGAGAATAAGGAAATAAATAACAGTAAATGGCAAAAATAAATATTCTACCATAAAATGCCACGCCTGCTTTTTGTAATGAACCAGTTCATAAAAATGATCTTTATCTGGAATACGAGACATTCAAAACAGTGGCGCAAGAAAGAGACATCAAATTACCATCCAACTGCTTGAAAGTTTTCAAAGAAGTATATAATCCGAAATATTAAACAAGAAAAAAGTTGAATGCAGAGCGATCAAACCAAGTATAACAAATACAATACCAAAAACTAAGGACACCATAAAGGCAAAAAGTGTGCCCAGAAAATAGGGATAGTAGAGCTTATTGGAATCAGCTGAAGAAAAAAGTCGACGAACATGAGGAGCAAAAAACACGTACCCCATAATGGCAACAAGTACAAGAATATAGTACAAAAAAGAAGGTGATGAACTATCGAGATGAAAGGTCGAAAAGAAAAAAACCCCAAACATAAGAACGAGAATTTGTGAGACAATATGAATCAAAAGATTCCACTTCCCTGCTTCTGATGAAAGCTGCGCTCCAATCGAAAGAAAAAATACAATCGAAGCAGAAAGAGCAAAACGAGCAATCGTCATAGCAAACTCGGCATCCTCAAAAAACCAGATAAGAGAGAGGACTGAGAGCGATAGGCACAATACGACAAAAGCCGCTATTGGAAAGCGTATGATTGATTTTTGAAAGCTTTTCAATCGAAAAAAGTTAAATATTTTGAGCATAAGAAATATCTTAAAAAAAACAGGTGTATTATATTTTTTTTGAAGAAAAAGTAAAGTAAAATATAGGAAATGCTTTTTTGTTTCTTCTTGGGAAAAATCTTTTGCTTTTTCTTATAAAATATGATATATTGATAGAAATAATTCTCTTTTTTATGAAATCTCTTGAAACTCGTATCAATGCGATGATACCATACTTTTTTCTTTGACCGCTTATTTTGTTTGCAAGAAAAGGAACGCCTCTCGCAGATCCGTATGTTCAAAACCATGCAAAACGCGCTTCTCTTGTTATGGCTATAGGTATACTCAGCTATATCGTATATCTTTTTTTGCGACCAATGATTGCATTTTCTGTTTTTGGGATATATGGTCCAACTCTTATTTTGAGTATTATAGAGGCGATTCTTTTTTGAGTTTTGCTTCTGGGTATGTACCAAGCATACAGAGGAATAGAAATAGAAAATCTCTTCCAGTGGAAAACACTCTCCTCAAACTCTCAGCTCAAAAAACAAGAATACAGTGAAGAACAAAAAATACAAATTGTTGCCTCATTTCTTCCTTTTGTTGGAGTATTTATGGCGGAGAAATACTCAAACCCAGAAATTAAGATCGGTGCAAAAATGGCAAATTTCTTTCTCGTATTGTTTCTTTTCTCACAGATTTTTGCTGGTGGGTCTCTCAATACGGCAAGTTTTTTTATTTCCTTTCTCTATATTCTCTTTTTTACTGCCAATGCAGTCTATATTTTTTGATATTCAAGTTTTTTTGTACACAAAATATACGATATGATCCCTACTTGGCATCAGATAGAAGCTCATATTATGAGCAGTATAGAATATATTTTTGAATTTTTCAAGGTCGCTTTCGGACAAAAAAGACAAATTTCATACAGCAAAAAATACAGTGATAATTTCCAAAAAATTACAAAAAAAGTGCCCGTAAATACAAAATTCTGGACACATCCTGGTATGATTGCCCTTCCTTTTGTCAATCTTTTAACACTTTCATCTCTGTGGAATAAAAAATATGAAATATTTCGACCTGCCATTATAGAAGGAATATTTTTGAGTGTACTCTTTGCTCTCGAAATATACTTTTATGGATTTTCTCATCCATATTTCATTCTTCTATTGATACCAGTTATTACGATTTTTGCTCGTGTTGAAAAAAATACCAACATTCATGCGCCAATTACTGGACTTGTCTTTCTTGTGATGGATTGGAGCAAAAAAACTCAAGAAAAAATCGAAAACATACAACACAATCAAAAAAAAGAATCATTTGTCTATCCAGAAAAGAAATCCCCACCAAAAACTCCACAAAACACACAAACACAAAAAAATCTACCCAAATAAGGTAGGTTTTTTTGTAATTCTCTGGTCGTCGTGGATGAAATCATATTTTATCCCTGAGTGCAACAATCAAGTAAAATACTTGTATGGCGAGCCGGACACCGATAGGTGACTATGGCACCCGCCCCAGGATGCGGTAAAATTGTAGAGAAAAATACCGACCAGATGCACGAGCGATAGAGAACTACACTTCAGTATATACATTTCAGACAAAAATCAAGAATTTTAATATTGACTTTTTGACATTTATTTTTCTAAAAAATAGAAAGTACTGATACCTATAAGAAAACAAGAAAAAGTAAATACATTGACTTTTTTTACATTTTCATTTTATCTTGAATACAAAAGGTGTGCAGTATCTATATTTTATACAAATTTTCCCTGCATTCATCTCCCAAATTGCCCATGAAGCTTCTTGAGAAGCTTTTTGATATTTCCTTGCTTATCATAGACCAATACAAAATACAGCTCTCCAGGCTCAAGCATAAGAAATCAAAGGAGAATTCTTCACTGAAGAATTTCCTCTTTTTCTTCATCTGTAAGGATAGTATCTATATATCATTGTACACGTTTTGCACCGTAGAGTTTATATCATTTCTTCTCAACAAAATCTCCTATATTTGAAATATGATTTTTTTGTCAAAATTCTGCAAGTTCTTTTGAAAAATCAAGGTTTTTTTGACGAAGCTTTTCATCCATCTCTGGAAACAATACTTTCAAAACTCTATCCAAAACTTGGTAATATTCCTCATTTTCTGGACCTCTGGGTATATGTGAAAGTGTCATATTATTTTTTGGTTAAAAATGTAAAGAAACTCGCTGCGATCAATGAACCAAGTCCATTTGCCCACAGATCGTACCATGTATCTTCTAAGTAAGATGAAAATCTAAGTCAAAATTGCAATTGTAACAATGATTCTGCGAACTCATTTGCCACTCAAAAGGCTGTCGCCACAAGTATTGAGAGGAAGAAAAATTGGATTTTGGTCATCTTCACACCCGATGCTAATCACGAAAGATAAAAAAGAAATACCATTATAAAACCTCCTCCCAGTGCATGCTGAATCCTATTGGCAAACTCTGGATCTGGGATAAGAAAAACTCAAATCATTACACAGAGCAAAAATACAAGAACATATAAAATATGAGCAATTTTAAATGAATAATTGCCCGTTTTTCAGTAAAAAAAGAACTGGAGAAACATGGCAAGAACAAAATAGGATACAATAAGTCAAAATGCGTAGAGAATAAAATACATAACTATATATTTGAATTATAAAAATCTAAAACCTGCTGAAAAATATTTGTTTTTGGATGAGTTGTGTCGCTTTTTTGTATGAGAAAAATCTTCTCACTGTCTCATTTCTCTTCTTTAAAATCGAGGTTAATATCAAAAACCTTAACCCCATAAACAAGAGCGATAATATGCTCATCGTGCTCTTGTCATTCCCATATATGCCGAGAGTGATCTTCCCATACTCATAGGATATTTCAAATTTCAAAGTCTTTTTTTGTAAGTCACAATTCTTCTGAGAGCTCTCTTTTCAAAGCTTTGATATGATCTTCGCGGTGCTCTATTTTTCAGCCAGGTAGATCAAGCTTCCCTTTAAATGGTCATCTTTTTTTCTGAATTGCAATTATACTTCATTGATACGTGCAAAACCCATATACTCAGATTCTTTGTGTTTTTTTCATATTTTTATGAGAGAAATAAGCCCTATCTAGAAAAAGAGTATACACAAATTATCAAAAAGTTCAAGAAAATATACTTATATCTTCTTTCCTAGGGTAATAAGTCTTTTTTCAAATCAATATTTCTCATAAAATCACAAAGCCTGCGGATTTCCTGCAAACACTCAAACCACCATATGTGTAGCTCATTGTTTTTTACATTCTTGCTCAATACTTTTAATGAGATGTCTTCAAACTCCCATTTTTTGATATTCAGGAAATACATACAATTGACCAATGGATCAAATTTTTTTAATTTTTGAACCCTCGTCACTCTCATTTTTTACTTTTCACAAAACAAAACCGATAACTTTTTGATTTTCAAGGGCCAAGTAAATCAATAATTTCTTATTTTCAAATGATTGTATTATTGACTTTATATTCTTTGAAACATCTATTGTAATCATATCATCTTCCCAAAAATCAAGAGAAACAATATAGTCACGAAGTAATTGCATCATTGTTTGAAGTTCTTTTGTGTATGTTGTTTCAAATGGTATTATTCGCATATATAAAAGTTAAAAAATTATGTACCTATTTCTCTATTTTTTCTCCCAAAAATCATCAATCCAAGAAGCAGAGATAAGAAACTAATATGAGCTGTGGATTCCGGTTTTTTATTTCTCTCTTCATAATTTTGAGCATTTATTGTATCATAATTGTCCGTTTTATCGATTTTTTCTTTTGTATATACCTGTACAAAAAATTCTTTTTTCCACACAAACTTCCCATTGGCATTTTTTGCAGAGAGTATAATTTTGTGGTTTCCAGCAGTAAACTTTTGAGATCGAGGATTTTTACTTTTTATATTTTTTCCATTCATTTCCCAAAAATACTTATATCATCGAACGGTATTTTCAAGCTTAAAATTAGCACTACAATAGTCTTTTGAAGACGAACATATATAGAGGTTCTCATTTTGTTTCGAGAGATATTTTGGATTTTGGATACGAATTTCTGGAATCCTGAAAGGACGGATTTTCTTTGGCTTCTTGTATCGTATGACCTGAATCGGATAGGATTTTTCCCAAATAACAGTATTCCTATACGCAACTTGGAGCCTAATATTATGACGACCAAGAGTAAATTTATGAGATCGAGGATTTTTTGAAATCACTTTTTTGCCATCAAAATACCAAATATATTTGAGAGCTTTTATTGGCTTTTGTATCTTGAAATTTGCACTACAAGTCTTGCGAGTTGATCGACACAAGAGACTTCAATTCTGTTTCCAAGAGAGGTATTTTTTGTTTTGAATAAGAATAGTTGGACCGAGAAATGAATTGATATCAAAATATGCTTGTTTCCTGACTTTTTTTCTTTGTAGCACTTTGATAATAAAAACTTTTTTCCAAAGAAGATGACTCGACTCCTTATCGTATATCTCTACATTTCCTGTATAGATTCCTGGGAGAAATTTTTGCGAACGTGGATTTTTCTTTTTAATTTCTTTGTTGTTTATATTCCATTTATAACTCAATCACCGAGTTGTCCCTGTGAGAGTAAAATTGACACTGCACGTTTTACGAGTTGATTCGCAAACATACACTCATCAGAGGGTTTTTCGTACATACTTTGGATTTTGTATAACTATTTCGGGCAAAAAAAGTTTATTATTTGTCCGTTTTTTCTTTTTCTTTCGTTTTTTCTTTTCTTGTTTTCACAGCACTTCTACCTTGTAGTGAACCTGAGAGAGGTTCCCGCTCGCATCAACCACTCGGAGCCAGATATCATGTGTTCCTCGGCCAAATTTTACACTTCAAGGATCTTTTGATCGCTTTGCTCGATTATAGTCTCTTGCACTTTTGAAGTCATAGAGCCATAGAAATTTAAGTTTTCCTCATTCAGGATCATAGCTATTTTCGGCGGTAAGATTGACACGACATATATCCGTGTAGCATTTCAGATGATATTCGTCAACCTGCTCATAGTACTCCTTCCATTTTCCATCCATTTCGATAATAATAACCGGTGGATTTTCATCCTTTTCTACAACTGGAATATCAAATTGTATCGGAAATTTTTTGACAATACCCTTCCCTTTTGTTTTATGAATAAGAGTGATTTCAAAATATTTTTCTGGGCCAATGGTATACTGTGGTGGATTACAAGAATGAAATATATTTCCACTTCAAAAGTCAACTCGACACTCAAAATCTTCTTTTTTAAAATCAGTATCAAATATATTTTCTCATGTGAGATTGACTCGACAACTGTTTCGGTTGCATACAAGAGTGTTTCACGATAAGTATCAATCTGTTGCGCGCTGTAAATGGGGAATTATAGTCGGGAAAAGTGATCCTGTATATTCTTCTACTGGCAATATCTCAATAGGAGGATGAATGATATTTGTGTACTTCTCAAAAGAAGTCGTCAGTCAAAGTTTTTTTAAACTTGCACCACTCAAAGTCGTAAATCAAAGATTTTTTGTATTTTTGAGGCGCAAATTACTCGATGTACTTGAGGAAATGGTGAGGATTTTTTTCTGAAAATCAGACGGTACAATACGCACAACAAGAGTACTTCCACTGGCTATAACAGAGTGAATTTTGTGCGAAGACGTGTTTATTTTCTCGTGATACAATCCTCCAGAATTTGAATACAATAAAAGACTGCCTGAAACATACGAACCAGTCAAAACCTCAGGAAAATAGAGTAAAATAGTATCAATTTTATCATCGCCATCACTATCAGAATAGGAGAGTGCATTTGCTTCTATCGGATCCAAAGGGTCTTGAGTCCCTCCTGTTTGAGAAGCCCCTGAACTGGTCGAACCAGTTGAAGTTGTCCCTGTTTGCGAAGATCCAGTTTGATTTATAGGAAAAGGATATTCAATTTGAAAATGCTCGGTCTTTTCTTGGTTCGAAGTCTTGTGGATAAGTTTTATTTCAAATTCACTGGCTCCTGTGAGAGTCCATTGCGGTGGATTACATTTTTTAATGAGTATATTTTCAAAAGAAATTTCACACAAAAAATCACTTTTCGGGTAATTATTATTGAATATTTGCTCGAAATTGAGATTTATCCGACAAACTTCTCTCTGACAAGCGAGAATATTTCCAGAGAGAGTAGCATACGACCATCGTTGTAATTCAGGAATGATTTCTGGAAACTGCACTTCACTTCCAGTATTTGTACTTCCTGTTTGCACAGACCCAGTCTGGGCAGATCCTGTTTGAGTACTTCATGAATTTGAAGGCAAAGAAATCCCTGTTGAAGTATTTCCTGTATTTGTGTGTCCTGTACTTGTATTTTGTGTATTTGTTTGTGTTGTTCCTGTCAAAGTCATTCCTGTATTTGAAGTATTTGACTGTAACGTCCCGGTTTGTGTACTTTGAATATTTGTGGATGCATTCGTATTACTTCCCGAAGAATTCTGCAAGTTTCCAGTAGCAGCAAAAGTATTTTGGGCACAAAAAATCCCCAAAATTGACAATACAAAAAAGGGGACAGATAAGGCACGAATGAGAGACTGGACACTCATACGCAGAAAATTAAGATACAATCATTGTATTCAAAAACAAAAAAATTTCAAGAAAAACTGGAAAAAAAAGAAAAATATATATAATGAGAAGACTCTAAGGAAAAAATACGGATGTATTCTGACTCATACAACATTTTTCTTTTTTCCTCTACATTCTAACCTATTCGTATGAAAGGAATTCCTCTCTTTTTGCAAGAAAACACCCAAGTTTGACACTATTCTGGCTACAAAACAAAAGTACAGGCTCGCTATTTTTATGAAATAAAAAATGAACATGAAGTGGCTCTTCTCTCTGAAATTTATACCTTCTCAAAAACCACACATCTGCCTATTATTTTTATCAGCAGTGGTACGAATATCCTTTTTTCAACATCAAAAATTGATGCTATCATTGTCAAAAATTCTCTTCAAGACTGGGAATATGACACAAAAAACAAAATACTTCATGCGAAAAGTAATGCCATCATAAGTGATATTGCCCAGGAACTTGAAGATAATTTCGAGCAAAATATCTGGCATAGATTTATAGGGCTTCCTGGTTCTATCTGAGGTGCTGTGGTAGGAAATGCGGGGTGTTTTGGACTTGAAGTAGGACCTTTTGTAAAAAGTGTAAAAGTATTTGATATCAAAAATAGTAAAATTCTCAACCTCACACAAAATGACCTTTGATTTTGATATCGATCATCGTATCTCAAAGAAAATCGAGATCTTTTTTTGGTAAGTGCAGAATTTGACCTCTCTACGCTCAAAGAAAAATACGCGAGCGACGCTGATGTCATCGATTTCCGAGAAAATAAACAACCAAAGGGTAACTCGTGTGGAAGTTTTTTCAAAAATCCAAGCCGAGAAAATACCGCTGGAAAGCTTATCGAACAAGTTGGACTCAAATGATTTCGAAATGGATGAGCCTATTGGAGTGATCTTCATGCAAATTTTCTCCTCAGTGATGGTGAAAATTGCAGACCAGAAGATCTCATAGAGCTCGTGAAAATGACCCAAAAAATTGTAAAACTCAAGACCTGATTCCAGCTCGAACCAGAAATAAGAATTCTCTAAATTATGTTTTGATTTCATCTTTTACATATTCCAAAAAATCTAAAAATCGATCCGAAAAAAATCGAGAAAATTCTCGATTATATTGAAAAAACTGTCCCTGAAAAAGGAAATTGAATTCTCAATATCGCTTTTTTACATGACGATGAAATACAACACCTCAATAAAGCCTATCGAAAAATAGATGCGCCAACTGATGTTTTGTCATTTCATTATTTCGATGATTTTTCTACTATAAAAGATGATGAAACAGCTGGTGAGTGTATATTTTCTTGGGGAAAAATCCAATCACAAGCAAAAAAATTCTCCCACAGCGAGGCAGAAGAGTTTTATATCTTATTCATTCATAGTGTTTTGCATATTCTGTGATATGATCACGAAAACGATAGAGAGTTTAGAGCGATGTGGAAATACGAAAAACTGATTCGAGAAAAATTTTGATTTTCAGTGGAGCGGTAAATTACTTCTTTAACAGTGTTTGCAAAAATTTTTGATGAAATTCGTGACTCTGACGTTTGGCTGTTTTTCATATTTGATAGATTCTCATAGAAATTTCGTTGAAAACAAGTGCATTTTCCCTCAAAGGTTCGCGCGTAATTTCGGTAATAATGCCCTGTAATGAAGTATGATACTGTTGCGAATGTAGACTCATCTGTGTAATCAAAAGACTTATATCTGCCATTGGCAAAGTTGGAGCAAAATCGTGAAGTTTTTTATATTCAAAAAACAATATATATTCATCTGTATCGATATGAGAACAAGAAAAAAAGTCTTGCATAAATTTCTTATATTCCGCTGAAAACATCTTTTGTGTCGCCTCTATAAAATCTTGGGTTCATCAAAATAATACTAGTCAAAGGCAGAAGGCTTCATCTATATTTCCCCGGTGCTTCGCAAGTACAGAAACGCATTCATAAAAATAAGTGTGAAACTCATGAGGAATAGAAAACTGTGAAATTGGAAAATCAGATCTTATGATTTTTTGGATTTTTCCTCGGTTTTCTTCAGTTGATTTTTGCCAATAGTAGAGAGATTCGATAACAAGCCTTCGTGACTGAGTTCATAGATTTTGCAAAAAAGAAGAAAGTGCTGGATTTGATAAAAAAGAATACCGATGCAAAAACTTTTCTTTTGTTCTCTGTAGATCATGAACTTGTAATTTCGATATATATTCAGAGAGCGTTTCTTCTTGGAAAATCTTTTGAAGTATTTCTTTAGTTGAATTCTCGTGTAAATGATGAGAAGAGAGCAAGAATCGTATTTTCATCACTACAAAATCACCCATTTCTTCTTTTGTATGTTCAGCATCTTCATCTTGCATTGCCTCTGTTATTTCTTGTTCTTCATTTTTGATATAAGTAAAAAAATCCCAACCTGACCTCGAATCAGTCTCGACTGGATCAATCACATCACGAAAGAAATCTATAAGCCCTTCGAGAATCTTTTGTTTTTCTGCGCTGACTTGCGGTGTATTTTTAGATGTAACGTGCTGCAAACTCATAGAGATATGATAGCACAAAAGGGAAGAAAATGCAAGTTTATTCTCCTCGTTTTTTTCTTATCTCCTCAATCACTTCCCTATTTTCAAGGGTAGAAATATCACTTGTAATTTCTTCTTTTTTAGCAAGACTCCTCAAAATCCTTCTCATAATTTTCCCACTTCTTGTTTTTGGAAGTCATGGAACTACAACCAAGTTTTTCACATAAGCAAATGCTCAAATATTTTCTCTAAGTTTTAGTTTAATTTTTTCTTGAAGTTCTTCTAAATGTCATCCTGGGATGTCATCCTCAACTTGATTGGGGATTGTTTCAGGATCTTTTACTTGATTAACATTTTTTTTTGAGAAAGATTCTGAACTAAATTCAGAATGACAATTTTTATTTTTCAAAACCACATAAGCAAATAAACTTTCTCCTGTAATTTCATCTGGAACTCAAACTACACTACATTCAGCTATTTCTGGAAGTTCAGAAATAGCACTTTCAACTTCTGCTATTCATATTCTGTGTCCTGAAATATTTACTATATCATCAACTCTTCAAGTTATAAATATATAATTATCTTCATCATAATATCATCCATCTCCTGAAAAATAGAGAGTTTTTTTCTCTCTAAATATCTCAGAAAAATAAGTTTCTTTAAATCTTTTTTCATCTCACCAAATTCACCTTGCCATAGAAGGCCAAGGTTTAGAGATAACAAAAAATCATTTTTTACTAGGATTTCAATCCTCATCAACTATTTCTCAAGCAATTCAGGGAAGTGGGAAAGTTGCTGATCTTTGTTTTAAAGGAGTTGCAAAAGGAAGTGGTGCTAAAATATGGCCTCAAGTTTCAGTTTGCCAATAAGTATCAACAAGAGAGCATTTTTTATTTCAAACAACATTATAAAACCAATTCCAAGCATCAAAATCTATTGGTTCTCAAACTGTTCCAAGAATTTTTAAACTTCTTAAATTATATTTCTTTGGAAGTTCAGCTCAAGTTTTATGAAGCATTCTAATTAAGGTTGGTGCTGTATAAAATGTATTTACTTTATGTTTTTCAATTATTTCCCAAATTCTTCCATCATCAGGATAAAGTGGATTTCATTCATAAAGAAGAGTTGTAATTCCATTTAAAAGTGGTCCATAAACTGTGTAAGAATGTCCTGTAATCCAACCTATATCTGCACTTGAGAAAAATACATCATTTTCTTGCATATCAAAAACCCATTTTGAGGTTATTTTTGTCCAAAGAGCATATCAAGCTGTAGTATGAACTATTCATTTTGGCTTTCCTGTGCTTCCAGATGTATATAAAACAAAACTTATATCTTCAGAGTCCATAAGCTCAAAATCACATTCTTCAGATTGAGATTCTATTTCTTTGTTGTAATAAATTTCTTTAATCTGTCACCTATTTTGTCATTTTGAATTTATTCCAGAATCTTCCTTTTTTCCACCATTTTGTCATCCCGGACTCCGATCCGGGATCTCTTTGTAGGGAGTTTCATTTATATGAAGAGATCCTGAACCAAGTTCAGGATGACATTGCGTAGGGTTCCGCAACCTCTCCACAACCAAAACTTTATCTACCTTATGTTCTGATTTTTCTAAAGCCTCATCTACTTTTTCTTTTAAAAAATAAGCTTTTCATTTTCTATAAGCTCCATCAGCTGTAATTATGAGTTTTGGCTTTAAATCATCGATTCTATCTTTTATACTCTCAGATGAAAATCAACCAAAAACAATAGAATGAATTGCTCAAATTCGGAGGCAAGCAAGCATTAAATACACACTTTCTAAAATTTGAGGCATATAAAAAATAATAGTATCTCACTTTTTAATTCACAAACTTTTTAATAAATTTGCAGATTTATTTACTTTTTTAGATAATTCTTTGTAAGTTACTTTCTCATTTTCTCCATTTTCAGCTTCAAAAATGAGAGCAATTTTATCTCCATTTTCTTTTAAATTTTTATCAACAGCTTCATAACAAATATTTATTTTTCAACCGGAAAACCATTTCACTTTTGGATAATCACTCTCATCTAAAACTGAAGTAAAATCTTCAAAAAAAGTCAGATTTTCTTTTGCTAAATCTCCAAAAAAATTTTCTGGATTTTCCTTTGATTTGGGATTTTTGGTATCATACAAGAAAAATTATAAAAAGTATACTATTTTTTGTCTACAGGATCATATCCACCTTTTGACCACGGATTACATCGCAGAATTCGCCACATTCATTTCAAAAATCCAAGAAAAAATCACTTCTTTTCGACAGATTCTATCATATAATCACTGCACGTAGGAGTGTATTTGCAATGGGGAAGTTTGTCTGATTTTCGAGCCCAAATCGAATGATCAGGCGAAAGGTATTTTTGATACCAGCGTACCAGAGAAATAAGAGATTTCTGGAGAAAATTCATATTACCAATCTTTTATTGGAGTAAAATCACTTTCATCAAGGGCTCGCTTGATTCTATCAATTTCTTCTTTTTGATATTGAATATCGGTCTGTGGATTGAGATATTTTGACCGATTTTTTTGCATATCTTCTATTGGATTATTTTCATTTGATTCTCCTATATCTTGATTTGTTTTAGGAGTATTTTTTTTTATTACACTTGTATCGAGTATAAGAGATTTTTTATAAGAAACACGAGAATTTTTTTCAATTTCGAGAGATCGATCATAGTAGGCGAGAATTTGACCTGTGTTACTTTTTTGATAATAGGCAATATCTCACTGCAATTCAAGTACATTTCTAATAAAGGTGGTGTTTTCGAGAGTATCTATTTTTTCAAGGAGTTGTTTTGCTTCTTCAAAATTTCAATTTTTTGCAAAAAAGAGAGCCTTATTGTAGGCAAGTCTTTCTGAAGAATCATCATACCACTGAGGTTTTCAAAGTATATGAATCACAAGAGTTGCTGTATTTTCATACCAAATTTTCGGAGTTATAAAGATTGTTGTAATAGCAGCAACAAAAATCGAAAGTCCAAAAATATAAAATATATTTTTAATCATATTTGTGGTAGCGATATGGAAGTATAAAAAACGAAATTATAATACTCAAGATACCTAAAAATACAAATCAATGTGAGGGTGAAACATAAAAATCTCATAGAGAAGATGGAAGTGCGCTATAGAGCAAATCGATATCTTTTTCATCTTTTATTTCTATCAAAGGTCATGAAAGTTTGGAAGCAAGTTTTCTGAGAAAATCAGAATCCAATCGAGAAACTACTTTGTCTCATTGATAGGTTTTATAGCGCGGAGCTCCATCCTGATCATAGCCTTCAACAAGAGTAGCTCCCCTCTGGGTACCAACACCAACCAAAACCCAATCAAGATTTCAGTGAGAATCTTTTGGCATATCTTTTGTGTCAAATGTCTCTCAATCAGTAATAACTACAACTTGTAATTGCTTTGTATCCGAATAGATATCAATAACCTGAGAAATTGCCTTTGAAATATCACTGCCGCCAGCTCACTGAGTTATTTCTATATTTTTGACTGTATTTTCAAAAAGCAGTTTGTTTCCAGTCAGTGGAATCTGAAGAGAGGTGACACGTGCAAAGGTCATAAGTGCTCTCTTTCATTCAAAAGAATCTGAGAGAAGAATTTTTTTTGCAAGTTCTATTCGAGATATATTTCCATTTGATCCAGAAATATCTTTTGCTTTCATGCTCAATGAAGTGTCTACAAGCCATATACGATTTGATAATCAAGAACTCACGGAATTGAAAGAGAGAATAAACCCAATAACAATAAGCAAAACTCATAAACCAAACAAAAACCATTTAATAAAATGTTTTTTGTAGGAAAATGTAAAATTGTTTCAATTCTGAAAAATCATTATTGAATGCTAAGATTATGAAGTCAAGGCTGACGGACCACATCAAGATCGGTCATATCTTTATTACACTGAGGGATATTAACTTGATATGAAAAGGTTTTTGTCGATTTCTTCCCGACAGGAGTCACAAGTGTTGTTGTAAAAATAGAATTCTCTTTTTTATGAACGGTTTCCATTTTCTTGGATTCTATCAGCTTCGATCATTTTGGAACAAAAAATCGTATATAGACCTTATTTTCTCATTTTCATTGGATAAATTGCATTTTTTCTCTTGTTTTAGGATCTTGAATTTCAAATGTATCCATATAACTTTGAATCTTTCTGTCATGATCCTGATTGTAAGTATGAGAGAGAGTAAGTCGTACGGTATTTTTGAAATTACAGTTTCAAAGTTTTTTTGTATCAACTTGAATCGTTCGCTCTATATATCGATCACTTTTGTTTCCAGAAAGCGAGGTAAATACTGGATAAATCCAATTATGAGAATCTTGTTTCCAAGGAAGTGGCTTTGTATATTTTGAGATAAAATTTTGTAAATCAGCATCACGAGAGGCGATGAGAATTTCTCCATCGTCCCAATATTTTTGTAATACAGCAAACACTTCTGGAATCTTTTTTGTCTCAACAATTTTTTTACCAAAGGCCTCTATAAATTGAAACAAAACATCTTTTGGCGTTTTCTCACCATTGATGCGACCCTCAACAATAACCGACATCAGAGAAGAAAAATTATTAGCATCAAAAGCAATGGGGATTCCCTGAACAGAAACGGGACCAATCTCTGCAAGCATATCTTCTATCATTCCTTGATGGATTGCCAGTGCGGTCGTGAGAGTGGGTTCACCCGATCGCTCTACAAATTCATTTGCTTTTTCAAGGGTATTGAGAAAATCTGGGTAGTAGTTCACATCTCGCAGCCCAAAATTATCAGTCATAAGAGCAATTCCTGGTGGTGGAAATTCTTGATGAGGATACAGATTCCAATCATAATAATATACATCATCACTGCGATAATCAAGAATATTTCATTTATAGAGAGTAAAAGAAATAATTGATCCTGGAAATCCACCATTGGCTCGAATTTCATCACGATTTTGATTGAAAACCATATATCGCTGTGGCGTTTTTGATCCAAGGAACTGAAGCCAGTATTCCTGTCAAGATTGATACTCAGCTAAAACATGAGAAAGCTCCGAGAGAATATTTCCTGCCTTTCTCATTTTTTGTGCATATTGTGAATTTCATTTTACACCACTATAGATATGAGCAACCTGCGACCAGGAATCAGATACTGCCTCTATCATTTGTGGATTATTTTGTATCCAGTCGGTCGGTGAGTCGATGCCAAGCGAGTCAAGAAGAAAAATATCTTTTGGTGGCGATCGAAAATACAGAGAAGGATTTTTTGAAAGGGTAATTTGAGGAGAGAGAGAACCAGATTGGGCTGGGATTGCCCGAACTACAGACTCAAGTGATCGAGTCATTTTAAGTCCTCAATTCCCTGCCCTTTGAGCAAGATCTATCATATCAAACGGTATCCACGAAAATGGCGCAAAGAGAAAATTAGCCCGTTCAAAATTACGCCGAGCAACCGTCAAATCATCTCGAACTTCGCTGATATTATGAGCATCTTTCAAGGACAATAAAACATTGTAGCCTTCTTCTATATTATGCTTGACATAAAACAGTGTCGGTATACTCAAGAAAAGGAAAGAAAGCGCAATAGAAAGAAATGTATAGCGTTTTTTATACAAAAATCATCGCGTCTTGAGTCCATAACGTTTCCAAGTAAGCCAACGAGGAAGTTTTCGGACAAAAAGATCGGCATATCGTTTCTTTTTTGGTTTGATAGGGTCTTTTCGTACATCAATCGCTCCATATGGAACCAAAAGTGAAGGAACAATATCAATCGTATGAGGTCTCTTGGCGTTGAGAATGTGAGCCTGCGCGCTGAGATCCTGCCACTCATCTGTTTTTGCTTCTTCGACAAAAGCCCGCTTATCAAGTGAAAGATCGATTTTTTGTTGTGCATTCAACATATCGTCAATGCTGCGAGAAAAAACAATTGGCGTGGTCGGACGCGCTGGAGACATCAAAAAAAACTCTGACACATCAAGTGTAGGAGAAAGGTTTCGAAAAAAGTCAAGAGAAATGATTGGTCGATGCATAAAAAATACCTCCTTGTAAGGATACAGGAAGTATATCTATTTTTTGGGAGAGTGCAAGGCAAAAAAGTACTTTTATAGAGCCGAGTTACTTTTTTGCTGTTGCTTTTTTATTTCTTTGAGATGACGCACTGCCTTGTACGGCTTGTAAATATAATGAAATTCACGAACTCTATCACGATTTTGCTCGATGATCAGGGTTCCATATGAGAGAAGATTTTGGATAATTCCCTTCATTTGGGTATCAATTTTTGTAATTTTATCGAGTTCTATAAGCTCAATATTATCAAACTCAATAAGAGAAGTCTTGACAATAAACATAGCATCTTTCTTGAGAAGAATCAGATTGTTGTAATAGCGGATAAGTCTAAAAATCAGATAAAAAAAGGCGTAGTGTATGATAATAACAATAAGCGGAAAAAGAATATATTTCGCCAAAACAGGATTGAGGTATGATTTGTAGTGTATGGTCAATACATACAAAAGCATTCCTATAGCAATAAGGAAAAAGAAGTGCAGGTAACTAAAAAAGGGAATTAACCAGTGTCGACGTATAAGAATATCTCCATTCTTCGTATAATAGCTCATTGTCTATAAAAGTTAGAAAAAATAAAGTGGTCAACAGTGCAAGAATAATAAACAAGACTATCATCCGACGACGAACAATCTTGTAGCCTTTTTTTAAAAATTCTATATTTGTATTCTCATAATGCCGCATACTCAGGTGTTTCATTCGGCGAACCATCATCACATATACAAAATACAAAAAGATGCAGTAAACAGCGATAACAACGTATACCATAAGCAAAACTTAGAGGAATTTGTATGACAAGTATACTCAGAAAGTAGAAAAAATCAAGGATTGTATATAAAATCTAAAAATTATTTTGCAAAAATAGTAAAACAAAACTTTGTATTTTATAAAATAAAACGTATAATCAGTGTTGGTTTTTTCATTAATTTATAAAATATGTTTACAAAAAACTCAAAAGCTATCATATTTGGTCTACAAATAAGTGCTGCACAATCTATGCTTGATTTTGACTTTCTCTCAAATAGAGATCCAAGTGTAGTTGCTTTTATAAATCCATGAAAAAAAACAAGCTCAAAAAAACTCTTTTTTGGAGATAAAGAAATTTTAGTTCCAATTTATTGAGATTTTGATTCTATTCCTAAAAACATAAAAAAAGAAACTGATACTCTTGTTAATTTTGCAAGTTTTAGAAGTGCATTTGAAGCTACAAAATGAGCTATGGAGAGTAAAATTTTTAAAAATATTATTATAATAGCAGAGTGAATTCCTGAAAGACAAACAAGAGAATTTATAGCTTTAAATAAAAAATACAAACTAAATATAGTCTGACCAGCAACAGTTTGAGCTATAGAAGCAGGAGTCTTTAGAGCTTGAAATACAGGTTGAGCATTAGAAAATATAGTAGCTTCAAAGCTATACAAAACTTGATCAGTATGATTTGTTTCAAAATCTGGATGAATGAGTAATGAAC
>PDWI01002573.1_pt1 | contig 27016 bp, 23 predicted proteins | sample 1430891 | NCBI WGS metagenome assembly PDWI01 (sample SAMN01162508, study PRJNA174530) | Oral metagenome, whole genome shotgun sequencing project. | biome: Marine environment; feature: Marine mammal; material: Swab sample of the gingival sulcus; isolation source: swab sample of gingival sulcus... | reverse complement strand
ATACCGCCATCAATGGCAGCGCTACTCCCAGCGCCAACGGCAGAAGATGCCTTTGGACGGAATTATGGGAACCGTCACTTACGAGGGGGAGTTGGCAGAGTTTATGCCGCTGGTTGAATTCTGCACGCAGACCCATATCGGAAAACAGACCGCTTTTGGTTTGGGGGAGATGGTGGTGGTGTATGAACAGTCTTTTTAATAGGGGGGATTACCAATGAGATATGATATCAATAAAAGAGAGAACAACGAACATGTCTAACTTCATGCAATTAATTCATGAGGTTATTGAGAACTTTTGGTTAAAGGCACAGGCGCCTGGCTATTACCCAGGATAAATGGAGGAAAAAATGACATACTGTCTGTATCTTTTTGAAGCACACACCATACAGCCATTCATCTTTGAAAGTGGTCGTTTGGCAGAAATGGTGGGTGCCAGTGATTTAATTGAAGACCTGCTTTAGAGAATAAACTGTCCCGAAAGGGCCGCTTTTTCCAAGTAAAATCTTGGGAAAAGCATAATGCCTTATTCCTCAATTTCTGTCATAAAAAACAAAAGAATGAGGCGCGGCAGATGGGTTGAGGGTTTCCCGCTTTAGAGTTTAAGATATCTACATAGTTCACCCAAATGAAAAAGGCTACGGTTTAATGAGAACAACACAAATAAAACTTTGCATTGGTAAACCAGATGATGGATCCAGAATGCCTGTATCCAATAGGGATAATTTCAAACCAAAACGGGCAAGTTTCAGCCGGTTTGTTCTTCCATTTGCTTATCAGTTAACAGATGAGCAAATACCTACAGACGCTACTCCACCACTTTTTTATACGCCCAATGAAACAAACAACATGTCGTTTATCAAACGATGCAAATACCTGTCCCGTGAGACAGGCAGGATCTTGTATAAGAATGCGCTTTGGCTGGATATGTGTAACGGCTGGAACAAGACGCCATGGGGAAAAGGAAACGTCACGATTAAATTGCGGGGTAGAGAACTTCTTTTGGGAATGTTGCGTCCTCGGTTGGTTTTGTTTGAGGCTGAGAACCTGTTTTATAAAAAACACCGACCACAAACATCTGCCCTGGCTTCATGTTTTCTATTGATTGATCTATATTTCCCATATCAAAAAGACGACCCAGAACTTGACGATCTCCTTGAGCTTAATGAATGTTTCAGATATTTTGGAATGCCCTATGATGCTCATGCCGGCGTATTTAAAACAATCTTCGGGAAAATTCCTTTCGAATATCCAGGGGCAGACAATAAATCTCAATTAGAAACCAACAAGAATAATCTAAAAATTTATTTTGAACGTTGGGCAAATTTGCTTGAACTGCCAGTCAAATATAAAGGGCATTATTACCGCCTTTTCCCAAAAAAGTGGTCAGAAAATGCCAGGAATTTAAGCTACAATACCGGCGAAACGGTTTACGATGCCAACTGGCAGATCACAGATGATAATCGAACATTTGTTTGGACGGCGGCATTTTTAGACGAGGGAGGGAAAACACTTCAAAACATATTTTCACCAGAAAAATCTGAAGAGAAGAAACAACTCCAGGCAAAGGAATATGGCCACTGGCTAAAATTGCTGAACATTGATCGTCCTAACAATACAAAAATTGAAACACACCAGCGTATTACAAAATTTGAACAGGAATGGGTGGATAAGCGCACCTATAAGCGCTGGGAAAGTGAGGGAACCTGGTTTGGATTTTCTTATCATAGTGGGGCGGTGCTGGCCAAAGGGGAATATGAATATGTTCCTTTTAGCAGTTATTATTTTGATTCTTGCCTGCTTCTTTTATATATCCGGACAACCCTGTTTCGTTTCAGCTCTGAATTAACAAAAGCGTTGAACCTTTGTATGAAAGGTGGGAAACGAAGAGATAGATTTGAAAAAATCAAAGAAGAGTTTCTTAGATTTACTGTTCTTTACCAGTTCCCCTTGCTATCAAACCAGCAGCAGCATCTTGAGATGTACGAAATAAATCGAGAATTTTTGGAAATAGACAGTTTCTTTACGGAAGTTAAGCAGGAAATAGATAACATGCATGATTTTTTAGAATCAATCGAATCCAGCGAACTGGCTAAATCAGCACAGAAACTGACCAAATTAGGCATTCCATTAGCAGCCGTCGGCGCTACTGCAGCGGTATTGGGATTAATGAACTGGAATAGCTGCATTAATTTGTTTTTGGTTTTTGTCGTCGTATTCATTTGTGTTATTCAAACTTACCACGGAGGTGAATGATCATGGAATTCTATCTGAGAGTAGAGGGAGTGAATCTGGGGAATTTTGTATATGATACCAGTGATCTTGCAACCATACGGGGAGGAAGTTTGCTGCTTCTGGACGCAATGGATATCGTGGAAGAAGAAATTATAACGCATATTCTCCAGCCGAAACGGACAGCGCTACAAAAACAGTTAGATCATTGTATTGCTGAACTAAACAAGGTGAAAAGGGAAAAGACAAGGCTCAAGGAAGAAAAAAACCGTTTGAAAAAAGATTTAAAAAAAGGAATTGGAAATTATACCATCACCAAAGGGGCGTCATGGGGACTTTTTAAATTTCAGGCAGGTCTTGATGAAGCCCTGGTCCTGGAAAAAGCGGTAAAGGACCGGTTTAATAACGATAATCAATACAAACACGCCTGTTTTGTTGTGAATGTCTATTCACCGGAACAAAAGAATGAAACGTATCAGGTCAGCCGGGCAAAAGTGCAAACTCTTAACCGCCGGCAGCAGCTCATGGAACCATCAATAGCCATATCGCTTAAAGGCAACGAAGCCTGCGCTATTGATAAAATCAGACCGTCAGAATCAAAAGAGCACTTACCTGGAACCCAGGAAAAAGATTATATAAGCAAGTCCGTATCTGTTCGCAGGGAGTATGGAAAGGATGTGAAAAAGTCCGGCAGGTTTTATTCGAACAGAACTAACAATTCAAGGTTTTCCAATCTTTCTCCCACAAAAGATTTAAGCCAACTGTGTCATTGCAAAAATAATCTCCACCATAGCCATTTAAAAAATAAAATGGCGTTTATCTATATTGATGGCAATGAATTTGGTAAAAAGCAGCAACGCTGCAAGGACTCGCAGGAACAAAGGATGTTTGACCGGCGGGTTAGAGAGGGAAGAGATCATCTGCTGAATGCGCTGCTCCTTGAGATCACCCGTGATAACACGGATGAAAAATGGTTTAATGGGCAGCTGCTCAGACTGGAAACCCTGCTCTGGGGGGGAGATGAAATCATCTGGGTCGTCCCGGCTTGGCAGGGGTGGTGGATGCTGAAAAGATTCTATCAACTGGCAAACCAACATATTTATCTTGAAAGTAAAAACGGGAACAGAGAAGACCTTTATCACGGGGCATCAATTGTGTTTTGCAAACATAAAACCCCCATTCGAACCATTGATTCCCTGGCAAGGAAACTGGCAGATAACTTTGCAAAAACCAAAGGACTAAAAAAGAAGAATATGGTTGCCTATCAGATTCTGGAATCTTTTGATCATGCTGGAGCAAATATCTCAGAATATCGAAGAATGCTGATTGACGGTTTATCAGAAAATGACCAAGACCTGTTAATCCCTGCAGAAGAAATGCAGAATATCGAAAACGGTATCTGCGAACTCAAAGCACTGGAATTTCCAAGACGAAAGATCCACCAAATCGTCCACTGCTATAGAAATGAGAACTCTTGCAAAGCCGCTGAACTGATTAAAAAAATTTGTAATGAATCCCCCCATGACTCAGATCATGAAAAAAAACTTAAGCAAAATATAAATCGTCTGCTGGATCAATTTAAAACCATTTTTACGAACAGCCCTGTTTTCTGGATTCACCTTTTAGAGTTATGGGATTATGTGGGGTTTGAACCTGTTGAATCGGGACTTAAGGAGGAGGTTTAATCATGCAGAAATCAATGATGAAAATTTCTTTGACCATACAAGGTCCGCTGCTTACAAAGTCCTCTGGCGGAGGGGAGCTAGGACTGAATCTGCTTGCCGCCCGTAAGGGAGATAAATTTTATTTGCCGGCCACCCTTGTGGTGGGTAAACTGCGACAGGCACTGGAGGAGATTCAGGATATTGCTAGACAGGATGCAGATACAAACAAATGGTTCCGACCAGATCTGGATGTCTGGTTGGGGAAGCCTAATGAGAACGGGCAGCCAAAATCCAAGCAACTCTTTTTCTCTGATTTTGAACTCATAAACAATAGTAATTTGGCGCTGGACAGGATTAGGGACCGGATAAAAATAGATGACCACAACGGGGCAATTGAAAAAGGACAGATCGTGATGATTGAAAATCCTTTTTTAAGCGGCGAGTCCTATATTTTTAGCGGAGAGATGCATTTTTTTTCACCGGCAGCACAAGTTGAAAATATCCTGAAACATATTAAAACCGGATTTAATTGGTTCAGTCAAATCGGGGCCATGAAAAGCATTGGATTCGGTCAGGTCACCCAAGTTAACTTTCCCGAATCAATTTCGTCTGATATACCGGTCCCCGGCCCAGCAAAATCAACCTGCCCAAACACCATCGGGATGGCAATCAAACCACGTCATTCCTTTTGCTTATCTGGAAAACCCCTTGTTGATAACCTGTTCAGCTCTGAATCAATTATACCGGGTGGTGCACTGATCGGATGTATCGCAACAACCTGGAGTCATTTGGCCGGCCGGCATGATGGGAAGATCCCCCAGGACCGCAAAAGAAAAATCCTGGCTGATCATTTCAGTAAAATACGCATCACCCATGGATTCCCTTCAAATACAGAATCAAAAAGACCGGTGGTTGCCCCGCAAAGACCGGTGGTTGCCCCGCTATCCACGGTGAAGATCAATAATGAACCCAGGCGATATGATGTGGCACTGCTGTCAAAACCGTGCCTGATCAATAATGCCCCCCTGGATTTTGCCCTGGATTGGAAAGATGATCAAGACACCTTGTCATGTTACCCCTGGCCCTATCTGAGAATGAAAGACTGGGGATGGCCTGCAATCAAATCTGAATTGCGAGTCCACACCGCAATCGACCGGGAACGGTACCGGTCTGAGAAATCAGAATTGTTTGCATATGAACAGATTGTTCCCGAGGAAACGGTCTGGTATGCCCAGCTTGACTTGAGCCGGATCAAGGATGAAAAAAAGGCCGAACTTTTGGAACAGTTAAAATCACTGGTAAAAGAAGGTATTATTGGCCTGGGTAAAACTAAGACCATTGCAGATATTCAATTTATGTTACCTGAGGAATCGAATGGATCCCATGAAACGGAAATCAAACCGTTTTTTGCCTCAGATACGGAACCTGTACAAAACAATACCTGGGTGATCACCCTTCAGACCGATACATTACTGGGAAGCCCGGACGAGCCAGACACACTGGATGAGACAGCAGGAGCGGAACAGCTTCATGCGATGTACCACGCCGCATGGGATGAGCTTTCCTGTGGGACATTGAAACTCTTGCGGTATTTTGCCCGGCAAAAGCTGTCCGGTGGCCGGTTTAAACGCCATATATTTAATAAAAACAGTCAAACCTACAAACCCTGGCTTTTAACTGAGGCTGGCAGTGTTTTTGTGCTTCAGGCCACCGGTGAACCGAAAGAAGCAGTTAAATATGTTAACACCTGGCTTGAACAAGGTCTGCCGTTGACACCGCAGACCTGCCGTTACTATGACATTGAAATTTCAATAGATACACAATGGCAACAATGCCCGTTTGTACCGCAAAACGGGTATGGTGAAATTGCAGTCAATATTCAAGTGGATAAAGAACAGCTTTGGGTGATAACCGATGAAATGGCGGAAAGCAAAGATCCCCAAATAGAGATGTGCCTCATTGACCCGCCGGTTAAAAAGGAGTAAAATTGATATGTCGGACACACAAAAACAGGCAATACATGAAAACAAATGGCATTTTCGCGGGATCAAACGCTGGGAAATTTCAGCATACTTGAAAACACTCTCTCCCCTTCACATAGGGGATGGCGGCACCATCCCAGTTACCATTAAGGATACCCAGGGAAAAAATAGGGAGGTTGAAGTCAATTCCGTTATCACCGGAAAAGCGGCGTTACCGATTATCCCCGGATCAACCATCAAAGGCAGGTTACGCCACTATTTTTCAAAGCATTTTTCAGACAAAGCGCTTTTAAATAAGGTCTTCGGAGAAGAAAGTGATGCCACCGATGATGACCAGGGCAGAGGTGGCCTTGCAGAATTCCATGACGCAAAATGGAACCCGGAAAAAAATAGAAATTTACAAGGCCGGTATCCATATTGGAACAATACCCGGAAAACCTATATTGAAGTTTCCACCGCGATCAATCGCCACACTGGCGCAGCAAAGGATAAATCACTTCACCATACCGAATGTGTTCCACCGGGCACTGTATTTGAAATAAAAATAACCGGCAGCATGGATGACAGATGTGCGGCGCTGGTGGTTGCTGCCCTTGAGGCCATTCAGACAACAGGTAGCAGAATCTTTCTGGGCGCGGAAGATGCCAACGGAAACGGAAGAATTGGGCTTACAGGCAAAATTACCGTTAAGCAGATGGACCAGGCGCATATTATCCAATGGCTCCAAAAAGACAGCACGACCTGTGTGGCAAGCTTTTCTAACGTGAAAGCCGAAAATGAAACACAGGTCAAACAAATGGTCCAAAGGCATATTGCACCGAAATTAAATTCCGTTGTTTCGGCAGCAGGACCCAGCTATGACATTACGCTGCATTTTGACGGGCCCTTTGTTGTGAATGACTCGGACAAATGCAAAGCAGAAGATACACCAGATATTTATCCACTTGAGGAAAAAAACGGTGTCCCGGCCTTTCCTGTAAGATCGTTCAGGGGGGCGATCCGGTCCCAGGCAGAACGGATCATCCGAACCATTGGCGGGCAATGCTGTGACGGCAGTATCAATAATACCTGCAAAAACCCGAAAAACCTTTGTATTGCATGTGAAATGTTTGGCAGTACAGGATGGAAAACCAGCATTGAAATGGATCCGTTCTTATGCGTGGATAGAGAACTAAAACCGTTTATCATACAGGAGTTTGTGGCCATTGACCGGTTCCATGGCGGCGGTAAAGATGAGGCAAAATTTAACGCAGCCCATTACCAGGCCCCGGTATTTAAAGGCAAGGTCAGGGTTTCACAACGGGTTGGAAATGATATCTCCTGGAGAAAAGGATTACTTGCACTGATCTTCCGTGATCTTAAGGAGGGGGATATTTATTTCGGATTCGGTACCAATAAAGGCTACGGCGCAGTAAAAAAAGCTGAGATCAACCCGGATGGAAACGCATCAGATTTTAGTGAATCCGATATAGAGGCATTTATAAACAAATGTCGAGAAAAAAAAGGGCTGTACAATTGTAATCCAATAAAAAAACCGGGAAAGACTAAAGTCTCCAAAAATCTGCCGCCGGCAATCGTTCCATTAGACCGGACAGACAGTAAATTTTATAACCCTTATCATTTTATTCCTGTAAAAAAACCAAATACTTCTTCATGGGCAGAAAAAACAGCGTTTGGAACAGCCGACTCTCCTCATTCCCACGGCTTTTACCGAAAGCAGACAAATGAGCAGCAACCGCTGTATAGCGGCCGGCTCATCTGCATGCTGACCTCTGAAACTCCTTTTTTCATTGGGGCCCAGGCAGAATCTGATCCGACAGAAAATGAAAACCAGGCTTCCCTGAGACACCCGTACCAACTGGATGGAGAGCCCGCGATTCCGTCAACCAGCCTCCGGGGGCTGATTTCCACTATGACGGAAGCTGCGGCGAACTGCGCCATGCGGGTGCTGGATTCTGAAATCATTTCATATCGAAAACCAATGAACCCCTCCCATATCCTCTCCGCACTGGGTATGGTCACTAAACGGGGTGAGGACTTTTGGCTAATTCCTTTAGCTATGCCGGCCCTGAGTCTAAATGATGAAGAACATAACTATAAGCTTGATAAAAGGTACAGAACCATGTTTCCGGATGGGCTTGCAAAATTGAAAGTATACCTTGAAAAGGCATACTCAAATAATGTAATGAAGACGTTCCTGAACAACGAAAATACCTGGACATTGGCCCAAAGTAAAATCCACTATCTTCCTCTGACTCCCATTCAAATGCAAAATGGTGGTATCAACAGCTATTATAACAATTTAAGGACTCCCAGCCGTAGTAATAATTTCTTAATAGGTCAGACGGTTGCACATGGCAATGGTATCCCCGCTTCAGGGCCAGGTGCAGGCATGGTGCCAGGTATATTGAGGATTTTGGGAAAAGAACACCGACAAAACGATCTTCCGCAAAATAAAAAACATGAGCTCTTTATTCCGGTTCCAGATGCGTTTGTTGCAGATCCCAAGACATTTCTGGACACTGCTACCGCCTTTTTGATACCCAGAAACGTTATTGATGCGTTTGAAAAAATTGCCGAAAAACAAACTCAGTCCCAAAAACAAGACAAGCTTAAACATGATGAAGAGCGCCTGCCGTTTCATCTGAAAGGAACACGACGGGAACAGAACCATACCCTTCAAATTAAAACCGGCGACCTCGTCTATTTTCGTCCCAATGCTAAAGGCGATGAAGTTGAAGAAATTGCCTTTTCTTCGATCTGGCGGGGAAAAACAAGTGGGACAACTGCTGATTTTTTTCCAGATAAAGAGCTTTTGCCGTTTAACAGAAATCGCTCTCGTGTATCTCCTGCAGAACTGTTATTTGGTTTTACTGAAAATAACCCAAAAGAGATGAAAATTGATCGTGGGCTGGCATTTGCTGGAAAAATCAGAATTTCAGCCGGAACCCTGTCAGATAAATTCTCTGATACAACGGAATCAGATCTTTTTGAGCCTGAAACTACCTTAAAAGCATTGTCTTCACCAAAGCCGCCCTCTCCGGCATTGTATTTCAAAGAGAAAAAGAGCGGCACTCAGTACATTAAAAAACAGGATTTAAATCCCGGCAAACATGAAATTCAGGGTCGTAAAATTTATCTGCATGCCTTGAGGAATGAGAATAATCAAAATGTCCAACGCATCACATCTCAGGGGAAATTCGATAATGCTGCGAATAGAACGCAGCCTTGGGTCAGTCAGAACGAAGAAAGAAATCATTTAAAAACTAAATGTAAACCTTTAAAGTCAGGGCTTAACTTCTTTTTTCATATCGATTTTAATAATCTTACTCAATGGGAATTGGGCCTTCTTTGCTATGCATTGCGGCCGTGTGAAACATTTCGCCACAAGATCGGCATGGGAAAACCAATTGGCCTTGGAACGGTAAAAATAGATATTGCAGTTCTCCAGACTATCGACCGGTATGCCCGGTATACGGATACAACACAAGACAGTGAACGCTACAACCAGGGCGCTTGGATAAGTCAAGAACTGCAAAATGAAATACCGAATCAGTACAAAGGAAAGGGCATCAGTAATAAAAAAGGAATGCTTTCGCCTGAGGATTGCAGAAAAGTCTTTATGGAGACTATGGATGCAGATATCCAAAGAGCCATCGAGCTGCTGGGAGATCCCGGTAACGTCACCAGCCCTGTACATTATCCCCAGTTAGACAGAAAAAACATTGAAACGAAAAATTATGAATGGTTTAAACAAAATGAGATCGAACAACAGGTATTGAAACCAATTACAAAAAATACAACTCACTTAACGCCTTTTGCCAGATGGGAACAAGGATAACATGGTAAACAAAGGTAAGACCGGTTCAAGTACAATGGAAGAAGCATATTTCGACCGCAATCAGGCGGTCATGGCACTGGCAAGGTTTGCTCAGTCACAAGGCTATACCGTCGGGATTCAGGAAGATCCGGCGCACCCCGACTGGCCGGTGCTGCTGATTGATCTGCCCACAGGGCAGGTCAGCTGGCATCTGCTCAGAACAGAACTAACAGGAGAATGGCCGGTTTATAAAAAGAAATGGGACGGACATGGGCTGATTGAAAAACGTGACCGGATGAAACGCTTTATCAAGGAACACCAGGACGCAGAGACCCCAAAAAACTGAAGGAAGGCACAAACTATCCGCGTAGTCGATAACTTGAACAGGGCCCCTGTAATGGGCCTGTTGTTGAGTGTTATTTCTTATTTGTTTTCGAAGTCAAATCCCATTTGTCGATTTTATCTACTTTTTTGGTATCGATATATTGACGCCTTCGGTTTTCATCTAACACTAGCGGACTTACAAAATAACACCTCGCATAAAAATTTAACTATTTAATATTATTTGAAAAACATTGATACAGCCAAATTTCACTTTTCCCTTTTAATTAATCAATCACATATAAAATGTTGTATTTCGGTAGTACTGAAAGGCATAAATGCACATGCCAGAGAAACTCCCTAACAAAATTTGAATGCTTGCCCTGATTAGAAGGGATTAAGACCCTTTTTTATGAATTTATAAAATAGGGAATGTCGCCGGGATTAACATAATGATTTTAAAAGTAATACGTGACCTTTTGATTAAAATCATATTCATATCCTGGTATCTGCATCACTAAGCAACTTTGAACCTGTTGTTACTTTTGTATATCCTCTGGTTAACTGATAAAAGATATCTGTGATTTCAAGTCGCTTTTCTCAATTAGCCAAAGTCGGTATTACTTTATTTTCGATCTTTCGTCTAAACTATAGCCCATCGGTTTGAAGCCGATATTTTTTTAATGTATTCAAAATATGGCTCAGGTGTTTATTGACACATGTAACCAATTGATGCAAAGATAAAAACAGTTAAATAAAACAAGTTATGTGGGAATTGGTATTGTTTTCATACCGTTAAAAACAAATTACTTGTTACGCTCTACTCCTTAATATAGCAATTCTCTAAGAGGAGCGAAATTAAGGGCTGTGAAACACCTTTATAATAGCCCGTGCTTCCAGATAAAAACAATATAAGGCTATGTGTCGCTGCATACCGGGCCCTGGAGCTGTCTATTGGCTCCGGCCCGGATATCCTAAGACAAGCCTGAAAACCCGTATCGTTTCACCTGAATACACAGGAGACCAGAAAGTGAATTTGCTCTATGCGGTCGAAGTAACCATTACAGGAAAGGTCCAGGGTGTATGCTTCAGGTATGAAACCCTTCTGGCAGCTCAGAAGATGGGATTGTCGGGCCATGTCAGAAACATGCCTGACGGGTCTGTCCAGGCCCTGTTCCAGGGGAAGCAATTGAATGTACAGGATATGTTGGATTGGTGCCAAAAGGGTGCCACGTTTTCAGATGTAAAGGACGTGCATACCCAAACCGTGACTGTGGATCCAGAATTAACACAGTTTGAAATTCGTTACTAGGGCTTTGAAAAAAATCAATAATGAAAAACGCATAACGCATTTATGCATGCACAGAATTGACAAAGGCGACAGTGGAGATGGTGTTGGCAAGTTAACCGGCAAGGTTGCCAAACATGCAAAGGTCAAAAAAAGTGTTATGATGTCTTCAAATAAATATACTCGCAATTATTTGGAGGCAAAATGAAAAGACCAGATCAATATGCCAGAAAGATCCTGCTGGCCATTATCGGAAAAACCCCGCAGATTTTCACTGAGACCCTTTACAAACTGGCAGTACAAAGTACGCCCGCTTTTGTTCCCACTGAGATTCATATGATCACCACCCAGGAGGGCGCAAGGTCTGCCCAATTAGCCTTGTTGGGCGTTGGCCGGGGCGGCGGTGAGTTTCATCAGTTCTGTTCGGATTTTGGGTTTCAGAACATCAAGTTCGATTCAGACCACATTCATATTATCTCTGACACCGAGGGTCAGTTCATTGATGACAACCAGTCCACCGAACATAACCGCATTGCCAGCGATTTTATTACTGATAAAGTTCGTGAATTTACGAGCGATCATAACAGCGCTGTGCACCTCTCCCTGGCTGGCGGGCGCAAAACCATGTCGTTTTATGCCGGATATGCCTTAAGTCTCTACGGAAGAATGCAGGACCGTCTCTCCCATGTATTGGTAAGTGAACCGTTTCAAAACAATCTTGATTTTTTCTATCCCCGGCCCAATCCTGAACGGATTAAAATAGATAACGCGTACTACTCCACCGATGAAGCCCGCATTATCTTATCGGACATTCCCTATGTGCGCATGCGCTACCAGGTTCCGGAGGCCCTGCTTGAGGGCAATGCCGGTTTTCAGGAGACAGTGGCCGCCATCCAGCGCTTTGCCCAGGCTGCAGCCATTGAAATAGATACCGCAAAAAAGAAAGTCCGCTTGAATGGCATGAAGGTAAAGATGAGCGATGCCGACCTGGCCCTGTATCTTTGGATGTGTGAACGGCGCAAACAAAACAAGCATCCCTTTGTTCCCGATGCCGATGCTTTTGTCGAAGACTATATTGAGGTGTATGCCAGGATTGTCGGCGAATGGAGCGGTATGATTGACCGGGTTGAGGAGGTTGCCCGGAAACGTACTGCCGAACAGCAGAAAGAATGGTTCCAGCAGCGGAAGTCTAAATTGAAAAAGGCCATTGCGGCTGTGCTCGGCAACAGGCTGGCAGACCCCTTTCTGATTCAAACGACGGAATACAGGGGACAGGTTGCTTATGAGATAAACCTGAAGAGCGAAGCAATTACTATCCAATAAAGGAGATATTATGCCGGAAATCATCAAAGCTGAATACCGTATCGTCACACCGATGTTTATCGGTGATGCTGAGCAAAAGGCCACCGGGATCTCTCCCGCCTCAATCAAGGGCGCATTACGTTTCTGGTGGCGGGCATTGAATTGGGGACGCTTTCGAAAAGAGGCATCATCAGATCAAAAAGCGTTGCAGGTTCTGCACCAACAAGAAGGCGATTTGTTTGGAAGTGCAGCTGAGAAAAATCCGCGACAATCCCGATTTGCTGTGCGGGTTAAGGCAGACAACATACCAGCGCCTAAGGATGACTGGCCAAAGAGTCAGTCTGATAGCGGATATCTCGGCATGGGGCTATGGCAGTCAGGTAAAAAGGAAAAAGGAAATTTTCAGGCAGCACGACAATATCTCTCTGAAGGCATCAATTTTACAGTTGAAATTATCATTCATCCTTCACTTTCAAAGGATTCTGTTCAATCGCTCAAGGATACAATTGTTATCTTCGGCCTGCTTGGGGGATTAGGCAGCCGAACAAGGCGAGCTTTTGGGTCAGTTGCCTTGCTTACACTTGATCAGAATAGTTGTCGCCTTGATTCAGTTCAATGTTATAAAGATGCCGTAATAGATGTATTGGCACATTATGATTTACCTGACACTGCGCTGCCGTACACCGCATTCAGTAAGAATTCTGTTATCAAAATCAACCCGGAGGGTCAATCAACGGCACGAAATGCACATGCCAATCTTGGTGCTTTGTTCAAGCGACACAGGGGCCAGCCCAGTGGTCTTAGAGGCCCTGGGAAACGTGTGTTCGGGATGCCATACAGCGGTGGTGGGAAAAAAGAAAAAGATGCGCGCAGGGCAAGCCCGCTGTTTATGCATATCCATCAAATTAAAGAGAAGTATCATGCGGTTACGACTTCATTTCCTGCTGTATTTCATTACGATAAGGCGCTTGAAAAGGTAGATTATCACTTGGTCTCTAGTTTTTCTGACAATTTTAAAGAGGTACCAATCCATGAAGACTAAACACTACTTCCATTTCACCATTGGCCCGGTGCAGGGGTTTGTTGCCCAGGCAAGGCGGACCCGTGATTTCTGGGCAGGCTCCTTTTTACTCTCCTGGCTCTCCGGTGTGGCCATGCAGGCAAGTATTGATCAGGGCGCCACGATCATGTTCCCTGCAAAAAACGATCATTATCTTGACTGGTTGACCGGCAGAAAAAAAGGGGGAAGCGGCCAGCCCAGGCAGGGCAGTATACCCAATCGTTTTAAGGCGCAGATAGACAGTGATTTCAAAACAGAACAGGTCACAAAAAGTGTTCAAACCGCCTGGAAGGCATTGGCAGACCAGGTGTACAAAAATGATATAGAAGATGCGCTCATAAAAGGCGGCATCAGCAGTGATGAAACAAAAAAGATATGGGAGCGGCAGATTGAAAATTTCTGGGAAATCAGCTGGGCCATAGCCGAATCCAAAGCGGACAGCTCTATTCTTGACGAGCGGAAAAACTGGCGGTCCCATATGCCGCCGCCAGAGCCGGGGGTCAAATGCATGATGATGGATGGATGGCAGGAGTTATCAGCCACCCCCACCCCGCACAGCAAGGGGTTGTCTTCCTTCTGGGACGCGGTTCGCGGCAATGGACAAAAGGGGATGTTAAGTGATCTCTATGACGGGGAGTCGCTGTGTGCCATGTCCTTTATAAAACGCCGTTTTGTTCGATATTTTAATGAGTTAAAAGATATAAAAATGCCCGGCGGCTGGGCATTGCATGGCTGGAAATTAGCCCCCGGCATCCCCTCTGTCAGCTATCTGGCAGCGGTGCACTGGCTTGAAGAAGTGATGCGTAAGGCTCAGAATGGGTCAAATGTTGAGGGCCTTTTATCGAAATTCAACAAACAGGCGTATGAACTGACGCGGGAAAGGGGGGAGTGGGATACTGAAATAAAATGTATTCAGGATCTGGTTAAAAGCCAAAAAGCCAAAGAGTGGTCTTCACATGATGGGAATGTCTTCTTTCCGGCGGTTCTTGAAAACAAACGGCTCTATCCCGACCTGGACAAAGCCCGGGCGGTTGTCAATGTCCTTAAACAGTTAAGCAAAGCAGTGGAGCTGCCCGAAGCAACGCCTTTTTATGCGGTCTTGATGATGGATGGAGATCGCCTTGGCAAACATATGGGTGACGTTGACAAGCAGGAATCCATTTCCACAGCGTTGGATAAATTTACCAGAGCTGTGCCTGGTATTGTCTATGATCATAATGGGTTTTTGATCTATGCCGGCGGTGATGATGTGCTTGCCATCCTGCCCATGGAAGACGCCTTGAAATGCGCCTTACAGATTAAAAACAAATATGACGCCTGTTTCCGGGAAACAAATGTGCCCACCTCACTTTCCGGGGCCGTTGAATATGCCCATATCAACATGCCGTTAACCAGCGTCTTGTTTGATGCCCATGACTTGCTGGACACCATTGCCAAGGAACGAACCGGGCGCAATGCCCTAGCTGTAAGGGTCTGGAAACCGGGAGGCACGGCTTTGCAGTGGGCCCAGCCCTGGGAGGTGGTTGTCGATACCGCAAACAAGCGGACCATCGCCCTGGAAAACCTGGTCGATGTCTTTCGCCATGCTGATGAGGATGATCCCTGTTTCTCCAGTAAATTCTTTTATAAAATTCGCGAACGCTTTGATCTGTTAAACCCTGAGCAGCCGGACTTAGATCCGATCTTACAGTTCGACCAGCGTGTTGATCTGATGGCAATGGCATACATTAATTCGGGTAAAACCAGGGAGACAGGCGGCAAGCAGAAGACGGTTGACGAGGTAAAAAAGAAGATCACCCCCCTGATCACCCAGTGTACCCCCCACTACAGGGATGGAGACGGTACACTTCACGCGGGTAACTGCCTGGCAGCCGATGGGGCTTTACTGGTACGTTTTCTCAGTCAGAAAGGAGTGGCAAGATGAAGCAAACACTGGAATTTACCGCTATCGACACCTTGTTTTTTCGCGAATCCAGACCCATGGAAGCGCCGGGCAGCTCTGAATTGAACTCACTCTTTCCCCCGCCCATGCGAACTGTTGCCGGTGCCGTCCGTACCTATATTGGTGAACGCGAAGGCGTGGACTGGCGCAAGTTCAGAGATGAAGATGAACACCCGCTGAGGAAAAAAATTGGTTATGGAAATGATTTTGCCGACCTTCAGTTTCAGGGGGTCTGGGTGCATTATCAAGGGAACCGGCTCTATCCTGCGCCGCTCAATTTGATGGTGAAACGGGGAAATTTAAAGAATCGTGATGAAATTACTGCGATGGCTCTGCTTACGGTAGGGCCGCCCCGTGCGTGTGATCTTGGTCAAAGGGTTCGGTTGCCTTCCCTGTCTGAACCTGGTGAAGCAAGCGAGGATATGAGAGGTGCCAAGCCCCTTCAAGCTTGCTGGATGACGTCGTCTGGACTGCAAAAGATATTATCTGGTGATGTAGAAAACATCGACTGGGAAAGGGAAATTATCACGCGGGCTCAATTACTTGAAGCGGAGCATCGTCTCGGCATCGCCAGGGACAACCCCAAAAGGGTGGCCGCAGAAGGCATGTTATATCAAACATGCCACCTTAGATTCAATCATGAGACCCGCATTTGTGTTGACCTGTCAGGACTGAACGACAGTCTGGAACCGGGGATTGTCAGACTGGGCGGTGAGGGGCGGATGGCAGGGCTTCAACCCGCGGCAAAACCACCGTCTTTTCCTCAAGCGCCGGTCTTCAATGCATCTAACAGCGCATTGTGTAAAGGCATCATTCTCTATTTGCTCAGCCCCATGCTGCTGCCAGAGAACGCTTGGTTTTTACCGGGATTTACTAAAGTAGAAACAGAAGAAAAGATCTTTTGGAAGGGTAAATTACATGGCATTGACCTTAATTTGATTAGCAGTGTGACGGGCAAGGCACAAAGAGAAGGTGGCTGGGACATGGCAACGCATGCACCAAGAGCGGTTCAAAGTATGGTGCCTGCTGGTAGTGTATTCTATTGTGAAGTAGAAAATGGCGATCATGGTGCTGCAATCACAGCCTTACATAACCAACAAATTGGAGAAGACCTGCATCTGGGGCGAGGACATATCGCAGTGGGTTTATGGCTTGAAAAGATAAAAAAAGGATAATTGTCATGACACAAAAAACAGCAATTATGGGACTTCTGGCGCAAACGTCAATCCATGCCGGTGCAGGACAGCATACCGGTGTCATCGATCTGCCGATCCAGCGGGAAGGGCATAACGGGTGGCCTTGCGTGTTTGGCTCTGCGGTGAAAGGCGCCTTGCGCAATCATGCTGAACAAAAATATGGCCGGGGAAACGAGAGTGTTATTTACGTGTTTGGCCCGGACACAACAGCGGGCAATGAACATGCAGGAGCGGTCGCCATCAGTGATGCCCGCCTGTTGCTGCTGCCAGTTCGGTCACTGACATCGCAATTCAAATGGGTTACCTGCCCGGCGGCGATTAAACGTTTTTTTAAAGATACTGATCGATTTGGCATAACAATCTCTGACACACCGAGTTTTTCCATGGAAAAGAATAGTGCGCTGGTTGCCGAAGGTCAGGAAGGCGATCCGCTGTTTCTGGAAGAATATCGCTTCAAGACCATTGGCGCTGAATTTGACGCCATCATAGATCTATTGCTGCAATTAATGAAAAATGTCGTCAGGGACGATCTTGTGAAACAGCTGGTCATGATCGATGATGATAATTTCAGCCATTTATCCCAGCATGCAACGCCGGTCAACGCCCATATTGCCATTGATTCAGAAACCAAAATTGTTAAACCCGGGGCGCTATGGTACGAGGAAACATTACCACCGGAGACACTGCTTTATACCGGTATCTCCGCTGTTGATTCCCGAAAGAAACATGATCTGAACAATATAGACGAAACCCCGCCGGCAGGCATGGATGCCACTCAGATATTGGGTGCAGTGACAGATCTGTTTGCTGAGAAGTGCTGGCTGCAGCTTGGTGGCAATGAGACGGTGGGCATGGGGTGGTGTGCGGTATCTGTCCTGTCTGATAATCCGAAAGAAAAAGGAGCCCAATCATGAAACTGATACAGCAGGAACGGGCAAAATTTGCACTGGAAAGAATTCAAAAAGCCATAACGGATCCAAGTGTAAACCAGACAGAATACGGCAGCTACGCCGCCAGTCTGCCCGCCATGATTCATACCAACGGCCTGGGCCAGGCTGCGGCATTCTTTAAATCAAAAGGCGGCACCCATGAACGGCTCTACCAGCTTCTTTCCGACTGGCTGGGGAAGGAAAATCAGCCATTTGCCGGTAAACAGCTGCTGGAAGGGATTACCACTTCTGATATGCAGACCTATCGGCTGGCACAGGCAGAGGCCCAGGCCCTGATGGACTGGGTTAAAAAATTTGCCAAGGCATATATGGATAAGGATAAAAAAAAAGAGGCATAGCACCATGACACTACCAATATATCGTGATCATAAGGCGCCTGAAAAACGGCCGCCCTTGAGCAATGCCGGGTTATGGTACGAACGTTTTTTTAATCAATTTGATGCGAATTGGAAAGCAGGTGATCAAAAAACAAATTGGTTAAAGAATAACTTCAAAGGCAAGGCCGGCGTCAAAGAACAGCTGGAAGCCCATGCAATGAAGCAGTTGAAGTTGGCTGAAAGTCTGGGAGGTACCGCTAAGGTGTTTATCACCAGCGCTAATTTTATCCCAGGTATGGGTAATCCTCACCCTGTGGAGAACGGCCTGAGCTGGCATCCAACCCTGGGGGTGCCTTATCTTAATGGCGCATCTGTCAAAGGCATGGTGCGTAACTGGATCGAGGTCTGGGAAAAGGAGGCAGATACCACTGATCAGCGGGAAAAAGTACTACGCTGGTTTGGCAGTACCGATAAGGATCAGGCAGCAAAAGACTATAGTGTCGGCACTGGGGACCTTGTGTTTTTTGATGCTGTTCCAATTAAACCGGTGTCCTTGAACGTCGATATTATGACACCCCATATGGGCAAATGGTATGAAAAGGGTGGTGAGATAACATCTATAAAAGATGAGCCGGAAAAAATCCCTGCTGACTGGCACGATCCAACCCCTGTTCCCTATCTTGTTGTTCAAAAAGCCCGTTTCCTTTTTACCATTGCGCCCCGCACCAAAAACTGTGATATTGACCTGGATTCAGTGATGCACGCACTGCAAAAAAGCCTCAATTACACGGGCGCCGGCGCAAAAACGGCCGTTGGATACGGGCAGATGCTGCCCGATGAAAAAGGTTTTGCGCGGCTGGAAGAGGCCTCAGCCAAACGTCAGCATGAGGACAAAGTCAGTCGTATGAGCCCGGAAAAACGGAAAATAGAGGCGCTGGGTCAGATGATTGAGCAGGATAAGGCGACTGGCAATAAAACCCCTGGCAGCGCCACCAATCAGAAGCTCCTTGATCTAATCAGGGACGCGAAGACCTGGTCGCAGCCTGAAAGAGAACAGTTAGCCGATTTGGGGGAGGAATTCTATAATTTTGCAGGCTGGGGAAACAAAAAGAAAAAGAAAACGCGTAAGGCATTGCTGGCAGGACTGTGCGCTGGCGCATAATCGGCAATCCTTGCATGACGAGAAAAATGGATGGTAATGATATGGCACTCTTCTATTATGTAAAAAATCATCTTGGGCTGGTAGTAGACATCATTGGATTAACAACCTTTCTCTTTTCAATTGGAGCCTGGTTCCACTCAAGACGGGTTGATAAGCGGCATAAAGCCCAACTGGCCAAACATGAAGAACGAATTGATATCCGGTTAACGGATGGCCGGCGTGAGATAATCGTTGGAAGTCCCCGCCGAAAATGGCTTACACGATCCGAGCTCAACGGTTTACTGGGGCTGTTGCCAATGAGCCTAGGAAAAGAAACAAATATGGAAAAGGAAAAACAGCCTCGGTATGTACTTAACAGTATCGATTGGACGAAGGTTGGAAAAGAGATTGAAAAGGCGCAGGATGGTGAAGCCAGCAAGTTGCTGGTTCAATGTACGCCAGAAGAGCTGGACCAGTTTGACAAGAATATAATTAAAGAAGTTTCTATGTAACGATGTCATGTTACAGAATTGATATAGACGCCGACAATATTCTTAAGGTCGGCTTTGGAGACCCTGCCGCCAACAATCAGATTATTCGTGATGCCGGAATCCGGCTTGATAAACTGATTCAGGCCGGGGAGCTTGGTGGCGGCAAACTGCTGAAGGTAAATGGTCCGGCCAGTATGCCGGTGGCGATGCTGCTGGGGCATAAATTGGCGCATCTTTATGAAACTGTAGCCTGCTATGATCCGAAACTTGGCTGTTATGTGGTGGTTTCAGCCCATGGTGGAGGGCATCGCCTGGGTGATTCTTTGACGTGATCCCAAACAGGCTCTTAAATAAATGGTTTCCCAGTTTCTCCGATTATGATATAGGGAATATGAATCGTTTTTTGGATCAGACATGGGTTTTTATTCAGGCTGAAACGGGCGATATTTTTTATAACTATTTGTTTTTACTAAAATTTATTGTTTTAAAAAAGGATAACCCATTGATATTATTAGATTAAACGTTGATTTTCATGCTAACTCGAAACTGCCAATTTGATGTCCCCAAAAAGTGGTTCTATCTATCTGATATAAAAGGATTATCTGACTTGGCCAGGGGGTTTGAGTGGCTGCCCTGATTAGAAGGGATTAATTCCGGATTCCGATCTCCCATCTGCTTAAATGATCACCCGGTTAGAACAGATCAAGCAACGAACCCCGTTCTTCAAAATTTTATCCCGCAAGTTTGCCAGTCCGGCCTCTTCCATAAATACGACATATATTTTCCTTGAACCATTAACAAGGAGGATATCATGCGAATTTCATGGTTTTTCAAAGGCAGCTGGATGCTTCAGCTTTTGGTGGGCGTTGGTCTGTTTCTCTGTTCTTTTTTTATTGAATACAAAATTCTGCAGGTGTTTATAACCCCCGCAGCCCTGGCCCTTTTTCTGTCTGTTACCCTGGAAATGGGCAAGGTGATCGCCATTGTCTGGCACTATTACCTGAACCATCTATCTTTTTCATCCTATCCCGGCGCCGTGCGGCTGACATCCCGGCTTTTCCGTCTGGGGCTGGTGGCGCTCTCTCTGCTTTGCTCCCAATTGTTTCTCAATGACCGTCTGGATCGCCCGAACCTGGCGCGTGTCAAGGCCGCGGAAACGGAAGCGGTTGAAAACCGCCTAAGCAAAGATCTGGGTCGCATCGAAACCCTTTACCGCAGCCGCAAGGCAGCCATTACCACGCGTCATAAAACGGAATATTCAGACTTAAAAACCAGTTGCGATCAGCGGATCATCAATCTGGAATCGTTACTTCTGGCAGAAATGGATAACGTGGTCAGCGGCGTGTTTAAAGGCCCGCGTTATGTGGAATTTGAACGGCGGTTATTACACGAAAAACAGGCCTGCAATGCCGCCGTGAAACAGCTTCAACAGCAGCAGTCAAGTGAAATAGAGCAACTGGAAACACGGTACAGCCGGCAGCAGCAGGCCCTGTTGTCCACTGCGGATAAAAAAAGAGGACAGATCCTTACGGACAATTTTACCAATGATGAGCGGGTGAATGATCCCCATATTACCGCTTTTTTGAAGGTCACCGCGTCGTTGTTCGATGTGACACTCAAGCCGATGGAATTTGTTTTTGTTTTTTCTTTAATGCTGTCGTTTTTGATGGAGATGGGCATTGTTCTTGCCTTTTCCACCATCACGGTCTCCATCGTCCCGGTATTAAAGGCCCAGCATGAAACCGCCCTTGAGGAAGAGGTGCTCATGACCCGTGTAGGTGGCGAAGCAAAACACGATGAGGTGATGCACCAGGCCGCCATGGAAAAAATCAGAAAAGCGGGCATTCGAACCGTTAACAAAGCAAAATCCGTCCTGGGCTCGCCGCAATAATCTGGCAACCTTGCCAGTCCTGCAGGATAAAAGAAACGGAATTATGATTGGGTTTGAACGAAACGTGACCTGGCTGCGGTGCTGAAGAAAACCTTGCATCTGGGAAATGGTTCGCCCAATCAGGGCGTTTTGTTCAGGTACGAATTTGATCAGACCCAAAACAAAAAAAGGAGGCACCAATGAACGATCAACAGACATCAAAGAACATGGACTCCGTTCCCGATGAGGCAGAAGGCCGTGTCAGTGAAAACGAAAAATTGGTGAACCGTGCCGTTGGCCGGCATCAGGGCACCCTCATACCGGTGGTATTCAACCGCAAAGAGCGGCAGCTGGTGCGTGACCAGTTGATGGCGGAACTGGATCAGGGGTTCAGGCATCGCCGTCAAACACTTGACCTGGTGCTTCAGACCCGGCTGCAATCCATTCAGGAAGCGTGTAACCACCTGCTGGTGAAAGGCAAAACCGATTTGAGACAGCAGCGAACAGACTATTTCAGCCGGGTTTACAAACAGGTTTTCCATAATCTGGATCAGCTCTCCAGTGCTTTTTTAGCCGAAATTGACCAGCGGTTACAGAAACTGAACACGTTTCAGACCGATTTTATCCGGGAGCGTGAGCAAAAACGGCTGGAGAAATCGGTCGATGATTTCCTGGACACGTTGGCACAACTGATGGATGAATTCCGTCACATTGTCAGTGAAAACGTGGAGCATGAAGCGGTCCTGTAAACTCGGGGAGCGGCAGCCCTTCTGCGGAATAGGCTGCCGCTTAAAAAAATGATGAAACGTAAACCCACAATCATTGCGTACGACATCACGGACAACAAACGGCGGCGTCAATTGTTTAGATGTCTGAAAAAGTGGAAACTGGATGCGCAGTATTCTGTGTTTGAATGCATGTTAACGGATGCCGAGGCCAAAGAACTCTTTTTACAGCTGACCAACTTAATGGAGACAAAAGAGGATTCGCTGCTGCTGACACGGCTTGACCCGCAGCGTGAGGCCGAAGCGCTCACCCAATACACCAAGATCAGCTTTACAGTGCCGGTACTGTATGAAAGGTAGCTGTTATGGGGCGAAACAGAAAAAAATGGTATGTCATTGCCTATGATATCCGCAATGAAAAACGGTTGCGCCGGCTGCATTACTATCTCAAAAAAGAGGCGGTCGCTCTTCAGAAATCGGTATTTTTGCTCAGCGCAGATGCGGAAGGACGAAACAGGGTGAAGGCGGAAATTAAATCCAGGGTGAATAACCGGGAAGATGATGTCCGCATCTACCCGGTGTTCAACCCCGATACACTCTGGGTGGCCGGCCTGCAGCGGACCTCCTTATCGGGGCTGTACGGCGGATCGTCCGGCCAGGTAAGTGAATCTGCGGGAGTGAAAGGATTTTTTAAAAAAATATTCAAAAGGAAACGGATATGATTTTCGTGATTGACAGACGCGACTGTACCCTTCGTTACCAGGGGGGCTGTCTGATATTGCAGCGTAAGGATAAAAAGGATCGGCAAATCCCCATACAGCCGCTGGAACAGGTGATTATATACGGCAATCCCCTGGTGGAGGCATCGGTTTTTCGGGCATTGGCCGGGGCCGGCGTTCCGGTGATGATGCTGGCAGCACGGGGAAAACAGCCGTTTGCCATCTGTGGAGGGGGACTTGCTGTTCAGCTGCCCCTGCGCAGACGCCAGCATCGTCTGGCCGGCTATGCTGAAGGGGCTCTCAATATGGCCAGATGGTTTGTGATCCGAAAGATGGAAAACTACGATTTACCGTTGGCAGTGCTTGGGGAATCAGGCTCAGGCCAACAGGCGGATCTGGATGACTTCCGGCGGCTGCGGGATCAATCGGTTCAAAAACTTCACTCCGCGGGATCCCATGCGTCGATCCTGGGGATTGAAGGCCGGCTGGCCCACGCATGGTTTGCCCTTCTGGCAAAGCAGCTGCCGTATAAATGGAAATTTGCCGGCCGTAACCGCAGACCACCCAGAGATCCTGTTAATGCGCTGCTTTCATTGGGATATACACTGCTGCTGTCCGAGGTCACCCACGGGGTCGGTCAGGCAGGGCTGGATCCGTCGCTTGGTTTTCTGCATCGGGACTATCCGGGGCGGGAGTCATTGGCCCTTGATTTTACAGAGATATTCCGATCCGGGGTCGATTGTTTTGTCTTGGCATTGCTTCATTCAGAAAAACTTGAGTGCGACAGTTTCTATTATCGCAAAACAGAAGGGTGTCGCATGAGCAAGGCGGCAAGATCTGTTTTCTATCAGAACTGGGGCCATTACCGTGAAGCATGGCCAAGGCGGGAACCTCTGCCGGATCAGAGGGGTGCCGTGCGGTATGGCCCCCTTCGGGAATACATCAACGGACAGGTGATGGAGGTCAGAAACTATATGAAACAACTGGAGAAAGAATATGGGATTACCTTTGCTGAAACAGGCAATGACACCGGATGTGCTCAATCTGACATGGCGTAGACTGCGCCGGGAATATACGCCATGGTCGGTAACGGTTTCCCGGGATCAGCTGCAGCAGCATCTGCTCAAACATATTCTTGAGTGCCGTGAACAGGTATTGTCCGGCCGATACAAGCCCCAGCCCCTGCGTCAGTTTCCCTTACAGAAACCCGATGGTAAACAGCGAATCCTGTCGGCGCAATATCTGCAGGATAAATTTGTGCAAAGGGCGTTGCTCATTGTGCTCGAACCCCGGGCTGAATCCCTCTTTCATAACGACTCCTTTGCCTATCGTCCAAACCGCAGCGTTGCCATGGCCCTTGCCAAGGTGCGCGAACGGGTTCGTATCGGTCAGGCCTGGCTGGTGGATGCTGATATTAAAAAGTTTTTTGATACCATACCCCACCGTAAACTGATTAAAATCCTGAAAGGGTTTATCAATGATGCACAGGCTATGCGGCTCATTGAGACGTGGCTCTGCCAGGGGGCGCATCACCTCAGTCTGCTGCGCACCCCGCGGGGGATCTCCCAGGGGGCGATTCTGTCCCCTCTGTTCTGCAATTTATACCTGCATGGATTTGATATGGCACTGGCAAAAGCCAATATCCCATTTGTCCGTTTTGCCGATGATTTCCTGCTTTTTTCCAGGGCAAAACAGGATGCGGTCAAGGCAATGGGGTTTGCTAAAGAAACGCTTAAGGATCTGGGGCTTGAACTTCATCCCCAAAAAACCCGTATTGTACGCAGCAGTCCGTCGGTGACTTTTCTGGGTGAGCAATTACCCAATCCTTAAATTAGGGAAAAATACCAGGCCAGGGAGAAAAAAATCTCCTCTATTATTTTCGACTCCTTTAAATAAATACTTTTCCAGTTCTCCCGGGTATGATACACTTAATAAGTATATATTTTTGGATCAACAAACAAGATATAGATTTTTATTCAGGCTGAAGAGAACGATGATTCTTATAACTGTTTGTTTTTATTTGGGTTTGTTGGCTTGGTTATAAAAATAGGTAACCCCTTGATATTATTTGATTAAATGCCAATTTCCATGCTAACTCGAAAATGCCAATTTGATGTCAAAAAAAAGTGGTTCTATCTAACTGATATAAAAGAATTATCTGACTTGGCCAGGGTTTGAATGACTGCCCTGATTAGAAGGGATTAAGACACCCCCGTCATTATATTCAACCGTAAAATCAAGGTTTGAATGACTGCCCTGATTAGAAGGGATTAAGACAATGGCTGAATGGACAGAAATAGAAAAAAAAAAAGGTTTGAATGACTGCCCTGATTAGAAGGGATTAAGACCATATTCTCCTGCATCAGTTAAAGAGTAGATTGCGTTTGAATGACTGCCCTGATTAGAAGGGATTAAGACAGCAGTTTTTTGTGTGATTTACAAATTTCAACGAGTTTGAATGACTGCCCTGATTAGAAGGGATTAAGACAGTGGGATCCCAGGGTGTTTCCCCTTCACAGAGTGTTTGAATGACTGCCCTGATTAGAAGGGATTAAGACGTTAATCTTTCAAGATCAAGTGTAGTCTTAATTACGTTTGAATGACTGCCCTGATTAGAAGGGATTAAGACGTCATCCGAATAGTATTTTGTGGGGGACATTTGGTTTGAATGACTGCCCTGATTAGAAGGGATTAAGACGCCAGTCCCAATCTACATCTTCAGTATCACCTCCGTTTGAATGACTGCCCTGATTAGAAGGGATTAAGACCACTCAGGAAAGCCATCCACTACGCTTTCGCGTTTGAATGACTGCCCTGATTAGAAGGGATTAAGACACTCCATTTTCAATCTCATCAGCTGTTATGATAGTGTTTGAATGACTGCCCTGATTAGAAGGGATTAAGACAAAATCAGCAGTCCCGAAGAAACGCTATAAATCGTTTGAATGACTGCCCTGATTAGAAGGGATTAAGACGGTGAGGCCTGCCCACAGCAAGACAGGTCCGATGTTTGAATGACTGCCCTGATTAGAAGGGATTAAGACAATGCATAATGTTCTTTGTTGAACAAAGTTTGGTTTGAATGACTGCCCTGATTAGAAGGGATTAAGACGTAACCCTCCATATCTACTGTCCCACCATGATTGTGTTTGAATGACTGCCCTGATTAGAAGGGATTAAGACATATTCCTCTGCATTAATCCCAATAAGAATTGAGTTTGAATGACTGCCCTGATTAGAAGGGATTAAGACTGAGCAGTGCCAGCTTTTTGTTTAAGGGATAGGTTTGAATGACTGCCCTGATTAGAAGGGATTAAGACAATATTCATCCATCTCGTCAGCAATGGCGATCAGTTTGAATGACTGCCCTGATTAGAAGGGATTAAGACCTGCTCTTGGTTTCTTACGAAACCGTGATCGTTTGAATGACTGCCCTGATTAGAAGGGATTAAGACGTAGTTTTGAATCGCATTCAAACGCCTCATCTCCGTTTGAATGACTGCCCTGATTAGAAGGGATTAAGACTTTTAGTGTAAATTGAACCGTAATAATCAGATTGTTTGAATGACTGCCCTGATTAGAAGGGATTAAGACGTCCGTACCATTCCGGAAACCCGAAGTATCTGGGTTTGAATGACTGCCCTGATTAGAAGGGATTAAGACGAAGTATCTGGATTCCTTGATCACAAGGACTCCGTTTGAATGACTGCCCTGATTAGAAGGGATTAAGACTCTTCTTCTTCTATCGGATCGAACAAAATATTGTTTGAATGACTGCCCTGATTAGAAGGGATTAAGACCTATATTTTTCTACATCTTGTTTTTTCTTTTGTTTGAATGACTGCCCTGATTAGAAGGGATTAAGACGAATAATCCTTTACTTTCAGACCATTCGATTTTGTTTGAATGACTGCCCTGATTAGAAGGGATTAAGACATATTCCGGAGGACCGAAGGAATCTGTATGTCCAGTTTGAATGACTGCCCTGATTAGAAGGGA
>PDWI01002572.1_pt1 | contig 27020 bp, 29 predicted proteins | sample 1430891 | NCBI WGS metagenome assembly PDWI01 (sample SAMN01162508, study PRJNA174530) | Oral metagenome, whole genome shotgun sequencing project. | biome: Marine environment; feature: Marine mammal; material: Swab sample of the gingival sulcus; isolation source: swab sample of gingival sulcus... | reverse complement strand
AATAGAGGGTCTTTGCCATCACGATCTCCCGCCTGTTTCTGGCGGAAGTGAATCAGAACAACGGCCCAAAGGGAAACCGCTAATTGAGTACAGACCCTAGTTCGGTCAATGGCAACAAAGAGATAGAGCTTACCCTCTTCTGTTCTGACCTCGGCAATATCAATGTGGAAAGAGCCAATGGGGTAGCGCTTGAACTTATGGCGCTTGGGTTTGTCACCTTCGACGTCAGGCAACCGGGATATTCCATGCCGCTGCAAACAACGATGCAGGGAAGAGCGCGTCAGATGCGGGATCGAGGACTGCAAAGCATAAAGGCAATCGTCCAATGGCAGCAGCGTATGCCGCCGGAACGCGACCACCATCGCCTCCTCGTCTTCACTGAGAACGGTGGAACGCGGTTCTTGCGGACCGGTCTTCTGATCCTCAACCGCTTGCGCCACTTGGCCACGGTCTTCGGATTGATCCCCAACTCCCGGCTCAGCCCCGCGATCGAAGCTTACCCCTTTCGGGACATTGCTGCGCAATACCCTGTCGGGCAGCGGATCGCTGTATTGCTGCTCTGACAGCGTGCGCTCCTCTCGGTGAATGCAGGCATTCACCTGTCGGTCAACGGGATCGTGGCGCTCCCGTGACGAATTTGTCCCATAATGCTTCCTTCCATTCCAACGAAAGGATCACACCATCAAACCCTGGGACCAAACAGCTAGAGCTGGCTAAAGCGTTTCCACATCACGCTGTTTCAACGTGATGCGGAAACGCTTTATGGTCTGGGTAGGGTCGGGTTCAGACGACAAAACGCGGTGGCCGCAACGCGCAACAGCGACCCCGTCAAAAGATCAATCTGACCCGAACAGGTCGCGGGTGAACACCTTGTCCAACACATCGGTCAGATCGTCGCTCATCCGGTTGGCGACGATCACGTCGGACCTGTCCTTGAACTCTGCGAGATCGCGGATCACGGGGGCACCGAAAAACGCGTCTTCCTCGGTCTCGGGTTCATAGATCACTACCTCGATCCCTTCGGCCCGCACCCGGCGCATGATCCCCTGGATCGAGCTTTGACGGAAATTGTCGGACCCGGTTTTCATCACCAGCCGGTGAATGCCAACGCATTTCGGATTGCGCGCCAGAATCTGGGACACCACGAAATCCTTGCGGGTGCGGTTGGCTTCGACAATCGCCTGAATCAGGTTCTGGGGCACCTTGGCATAATTGGCCAGCAACTGTTTGCTGTCCTTGGGCAGGCAATAGCCGCCATAACCGAAGGACGGGTTATTGTAATGTGTGCCGATCCGCGGGTCCAACCCGACTCCGGTGATGATCTGCCCGGAATCCAGCCCGTGGGCCATGGCATAACTGTCCAGTTCGTTGAAATAGGCCACGCGCATGGCGAGATAGGTATTGGCGAAAAGCTTGATCGCCTCGGCTTCCGAGGGGGCCGTGAACAACAGGTCAATGTCGGTTTTCCTGGCCCCCTGTACCAACAGATCGGCAAAAGCCCGCGCTGCCGGGGTGTCGGCCCCGACAATGATCCGCGACGGGTAAAGGTTGTCGTAAAGCGCCTTGCCTTCACGCAGGAATTCCGGGCTGAAAATGATCTGGTCGCTGTTGAACTCTTCCACCATGCGCGCGGTGAACCCCACCGGTACGGTGGATTTGATCACCACGGTCGCGGTGGAGTTGACGGACAGAACCTCGCGGATCACCGCTTCGACCGAACTTGTGTCGAAAAAATTGGTGTCGGTATCATAATTGGTTGGCGTGGCCACGATCACATAATCCGCGTCGGCATAGGCGGATTTGCCATCGGTCGTGGCGCGCAGGCTCAGATCGTGTTCCGCGAGATAGGTGGAAAGATCCGGGTCGGCAATCGGGGTTTTCCCGGCGTTCACAGCCGCGACCCGTTCGGCGGAAATGTCTACCGCAACCACCTCATTATGCTGGGCCAACAGAACCGCATTCGAAAGGCCAACATACCCGATCCCAGCAACCGCAATCCGCACCATAGCCCGTTACTCCTGTAAAACTGGCAACTTTCTGTCACGTTCAAACAGGGCGCGCAAGGCCAGTCGAGGCAGGTGTCCGAGGGGCACGATCCCGCGCGTAGCGCGGCGTTTGAACCGCTGCTGAGTGCCCTGTAATATGGCCATCACAATGGTCTTGGTGGGCTATTTTCATGACGCTTGGATTTTGGCGTGCTCCCTGTGATCCAAAAGGTGCACAGGGCCGGGCAAACCGGGTAAACTCGGCAAAAGCTCAGGCGAAAGAACGCAGCTTGCGCCCTGCGTCGTTCCCGCTCATCATATGGCGCATCGCCACTGCCCCGAGGATGATCGAGACAAGCGTCAACAGGGCGAGCACCCCAAGGGTCGAAAACCCGCTCAACCCCGCGCCAACGGAACAGCCCCCCGCCAGGGTTCCCCCGGCGGCCATCAACGCGCCGCCGGTGACATAGCGCAGAGTTTCGCGCGGGTCCGAGAAACTGACCAGCGCCAATTCCCCGCGCAGCGCCGCTGACAGGAACGCCCCCAGCAGAACACCCCCCACAAGCCCAACCCCGAACCCCGCAGGCACCGCCGTGGACGCGATGCCCCAGAACAGGCCGTCGGTCCAGGGCAGGGTAAAGGCAAGGGATTGTACCGGGGCCGGGTCGAATTCATCCATCAACAGGGTCGAGGTCCCCACCCATCCCAGCGCGATCAACAGGCCGATAAAGGCCCCAAGCCCAAGATGCAGCACCCGCGCCCGTGATCGGTGGCCCAGCCATAGCGCGGCCCCCAGCACAACAAGAGGGATCAGCACCGATGCGCCGGGCAGGGCGGCAAAACTGCCAAAGGGCAGCTCGACACGAAACCCGCTGAGGCCTGTGCGCAAAGGGGTCAGAACTCCTTTCATCATGGCATGAGCCACAAGCGCGAACAGGATCAACACCGTGGCCGCTCGCAGGTTTCCGGTGGCCGATAACACGGTCAGCCGCGAAATGCACCCCCGGGTCAACACCATGCCCGCGCCAAAGGTCAGCCCGCCAAGCACGATGGCCATGACCGGCAGGTCCGAGGACAGGAACCGATGCTCTCCCAATTCCGCAAACCCGGTGGCGGTGGCCAACTGCACCGCGCCCATCGCGGTGCCAAGCGCCAACAGCCACACGGCCAGCGCCGGACGGTCGGCCCCGTCGTCACCCGCCACGCCCCGGCGCAGGCAGAACCGTGATACCTGTGCCGCCACGCCAAAGAACACCCCAAGAGCCAGCCCAAACAGAAGCTGTACGTTGAGATCGGTTTCCACATAGTCAAACAGCATGGTCGCCTCCGGGCATAGATAGATGCGTTCCCCTGCATGTCTGTTCTTGTGCTGCGAATGTCAAAGCGGGCGCGCGGGACAGTTTTCCACCCACCGGTACTGCGCGGGAAATTTTTCCGCAAACGGGGATGGCGGCGCATCGGGGTTCGCGTCCCCGTGCCGCGCGCCTGTGCCCTGTCCCTATTTCAACGAAATCACAGGTTTTTCAGGGCGCAGGCTTCCGCCCCCCCGCCACTGCCCTTACCGTTTTGCGTTAACATCCCGGGCGGGAAGGGCGATCGCCTGTTTTTGGCCGCCTTACCCCGGATCTGCGCGGGCGGCGTCGCTTGTGTGTATTTCTGAGGTTTTCGTTTCTTTGAATTGCGCCTAGGGTCACCTTTGCGAGCGGAGGAGCGAGACGTGAACATGGCACCGATTGTCGATATCCGGGGGCTGGCCAAAACCTATGGCGGAGGGGTTGAGGCGCTGAAACCTGTCGAACTGGGGATTGAACGGGGCGAAATTCTTGCCCTTCTGGGGCCCAATGGTGCGGGAAAAACTACTTTAATTTCAATTCTGTGCGGACTGGTTTCGCCCTCGGGCGGGACGGCGTTGGTGGATGGGCATGACATCATCACCGACTTCCGCGCCGCGCGCTCGCTGATCGGGCTTGTGCCCCAGGAAATCTCGCTGGAACCGTTTTCGCGGGTCGAAGACACGGTGAAATTCTCCCGCGGCTTGTTTGGGCTGCGTCGCGATGATGCGTTGATTGAATCCATCCTGAAAAAGCTGACACTTTGGGATAAACGCCGCGCCCGCGTGAAAGAGCTTTCCGGCGGGATGCGCCGCCGGGTGCTGATCGCCAAGGCGCTGGCCCATGAACCGCGCATTCTGTTTCTGGATGAACCCACCGCCGGGGTCGACGTGGAGCTGCGCCGCGACATGTGGGAGGTGGTACAAGAGATGAAGGACGATGGCGTCACCATGATCCTGACCACCCATTATATCGAAGAGGCCGAGGCCATCGCCGACCGCATTGGCGTGATCGCCAGGGGCGAATTGCTGTTGGTCGAAGAAAAGGCGGCGCTGATGGCGCGGATGGGGAAGAAGGAATTGCACGTCACCCTGCGCACAGCCATTAACGCGGTGCCCGCTACGCTGGCCGGTTATGATCTGCAACGCTCCGAAGACGGGGTAACGCTGACCTATAGCTATGACACGGGCAAAGACAGCACAGGCATCACCGCACTGCTTTCTGACCTGTCGGCGGCGGGGCTGGCACTGGCCGATCTTTCCACCCGTCAAAGCAGTCTTGAAGAAATCTTTGTCGATCTGGTGAAAGGAAAGACCGCATGAACTGGTATGCCATAAGATCGATCTATGTTTATGAAATGAAACGGTTCCTTCGCACATTTGTGCAAAGCTTCCTGTCCCCGATCCTGTCCACCTCGCTGTATTTCGTGGTGTTCGGCACGGCCATCGGAAGCCGGATCAATCAGGTCGAAGGCATCAGCTATGGTGCCTTTATCGTGCCCGGGCTGATCATGCTTTCGGTGATGACCCAGGCGATTTCGAATGCCTCTTTTGGGATATACTTTCCGAAATTTCTGGGCACCATGTATGAACTCCTGTCCGCCCCGGTGAGTTTCCTTGAAATCGTGCTGGGCTATGTGGGGGCGGCGGCGACCAAGGCGCTGTTTATCGGGGTGATGATCCTTGTCACCGCGACCTTCTTTGTCGATCTCTCTATTGCTCACCCCGTGGCGATGATTGCCTTCCTTGTGCTGACCTGTGTCAGCTTTGCGCTCTTTGGCTTCATCATCGGCATCTGGGCGGGGAATTTTGAACAGCTACAGCTGATCCCGCTTCTGGTGGTGACCCCGCTCGTCTTTCTGGGCGGGTCGTTCTATTCCATCACCATGCTGCCTGAGCTCTGGCAGAAAGTGACCCTGTTCAACCCCGTAGTTTACCTGATCTCGGGCTTCCGCTGGGCGTTTTTTGACAGCGCGGATGTGCCTGTTGGCCTGTCCCTGCTGGCCATCGCCGGGTTCACTGCGGTCTGCCTTGCCTTGATCGCTTGGATTTTCAAAACCGGATATCGGATCAAACCCTGATCCCCCTGACGTTCCACCAGGCCGGGGGCATAGTGACTTTTATGTCCCCGGCGGGGATGTTTTTGATCAACTGAGGGGGCGGGGGCGGTTGTTTGTTCGTGCCCGGGTCTCTACATCACCCTGCATGAAACGTTGGATCCCCTTCATGAAAACCCCGCCGCGCGTGGCTGTTGTGCGCTTGCAGGGGACAATCGCCTCTGGCCCACGTGGTGGGTTGAATGACGCGGCCATGGCCCCTGTCATCGAACGCGCCTTTAAACGCGGCAAACCCGCCGCCGTGGCGCTGGTGATCAATTCCCCGGGCGGATCGCCCGTGCAATCGGCGCTGATCGCGGGGCGAATCCGACGGCTGGCCGAGGAAAAAGATATCTCCGTGCATGCCTTTGTCGAAGATGTGGCGGCGTCGGGGGGGTACTGGCTGGCCTGTGCCGCCGATGATATCTGGGCCGACCGCGCGTCTGTGATTGGGTCGATTGGCGTGATTTCCGCCGGGTTCGGTGCCGAAGGGTTCATAGCCAAACACGGGATTGAACGGCGCGTTCACACTGCGGGCAAATCCAAATCCCAGATGGACCCGTTCAAACCGGAAGATCCCGAAGACGTGGCTCGGCTCAAGGTGATCCTTGAGGACATGCACCAGATATTCATTGATCACGTGCAATCTCGTCGCACAGATCGGCTTGCCCAGGATGATACGCTCTTTACCGGCGAATTCTGGTTGGCCGAGCGCGCCCTTGAAAAGGGGCTGATTGACGGGGTGGGTGAGGTGAACGCCAAGATGAAAGAGCTTTATGGCGACAAGGTTCAACTGATCCCCTATGGCCGTCGCCGGTCGTTGATACAGCTTATGGGCATGAATTTGGCCAGCGACGTGTTGGCAGGGGTCGAGGAACGGGCGGCGTATGCTCGGTTTGGTCTGTAACCTATGTTGTCCAGGATTGTCCTTCTGTTCCTTGTCTTCATTGCCATCCTCGGCATGTTCGGTAAGCTGTCGTTGTTGACCGGCGGGCGGCGGATCGGATCGCGGCGGTGCAGGAAATGTGGCCGTTTCCGGATCGGCAAGGGGGCGTGCCCCTGTGAAACCAAAGGAAGGGGCTGAGCCTTGGATTGGATATTAGCAGGCCTTGGCCTTGTGATCCTTTTGCTCGCGGGCGACAGCTTGGTGCGCGGCGCGGTGAACCTGTCGTTGCGGGTTGGGGTTCCGGCGCTGATCGTGTCGCTGACCATCGTGGCCTTTGGCACCTCGGCCCCCGAACTGTTGATCGCGATTTCGGCCTTGGAGGACGGCGTGCCCGGCATTGCCATGGGCAACGTGGTCGGGTCCAACACCGCCAATGTGCTTTTGGTTCTCGGGGTGCCGGCGCTGATCGCGGCGCTGCACACGTCGGAATGCAACACGCGGAAAAGCTATGGGTTCATGATCGCGGCTACTGGGCTGTTTATTGCGCTGGCCTTTCGCGGGGTGTTCGATTTCTGGGCGGGGCTGGTGTTGCTGGCCGGGCTGGCCTTTGTGCTGGGCGATGCGTTTTATCAGGCGCGCTGCCACCGGCGCGACATGGCCGGTGTCGATGCGCTTGACGACGAAGAAGAGGTTGAAGGTGCCGACCCCGATATGCCGTGGTGGAAGATCGGTGTCTTTATGGTGCTGGGTCTGATCGGCCTGCCGCTTGGGGCGGACCTGCTGGTGGACAGCGCGGTCAATATCGCGCGCATGTTCCACGTGTCGGAAACCGTGATCGGGCTGACCCTTGTGGCCATCGGCACCTCGCTGCCGGAACTCGCCACCACCGTGATGGCTGCAATCCGCCGTCAGGCGGATGTGGCGCTGGGCAATGTGATCGGGTCGAACATGTTCAACCTGCTGGCCATTATCGGTATCACGGCGTTGATCGGAAACATTCCGGTGGACCCGGAATTCCTGCGCTTTGACCTGTGGGTCATGGCTGGGGCGTCGATCCTGTTGATCCCCTTCGTGTTTTTCAAACAGGATATCACCCGGGGCTGGGGCATTGCGCTGACCGGACTTTATCTGGTCTACATCGTTGCGGTTCTGATCTGATATTTCGGAGGGCGTCATGCGGGCATTGGTAACCGGGGCAGGGGCACGGTTGGGGCGCGCCATGGCGCTTGAACTGGGGCGTTTGGGCCATGACGTGGCCGTACACTACGCCTCTTCGGGCGACGGGGCGGAAGAGGTGGTTGCCGCCCTGCGCGCCATGGGCCGTAAGGCGGTGGCCCTTCAGGCGGACCTGCTCGATGAAGCTCAGACCAAAACCCTGATCCCGGCGGCGGCACAGGCCTTGGGCAGGCCGCTCACGGTTCTGGTAAATAACGCGTCGATTTTCGAATACGACACGCTGGCCTCCGCCACGCGGAGCAGCTGGGACCGGCATATGGAAAGCAACCTGCGCGCGCCCTTCCTGTTGCTTCAGGGTTTTGCGGCCCAGGCACCCGGGGCCATGCCGGATGAAAATGGCGAACCCGTGGCCCGTGCAAATGTGATCAACATGGTGGATCAACGGGTGCGCAAGCTGACCCCGGAATTCATGACCTATACGCTGGCCAAATCGGCGCTGTGGACGCTCACCCAAACGGCGGCGCGAGGGCTGGCGCCCGATATCCGGGTCAACGCCATCGGGCCGGGGCCCACCCTAATCGGTGCGCGCCAAAGCGAAACCCACTTTGAAAACCAACGCAGGAATACGGTGTTGGAACGTGGCGCGAACCTGTCGGACATCACCGCCGCCCTGCGCTATCTGCTGGATGCGCCGGCGGTTACGGGACAGCTGATCTGTGTCGATGGGGGGCAGCATCTGGGTTGGAAAACCCCCGATATTCAGGGTGTGGAATAGCCCTGCCGCGCCTTCCCTCGCGGCAAGTTGTGCACGTCCCCTCAAGACGTTACCAAAGTGTTGCTAAAACTTTAATGTTTTCAACGCATTGGCGGGAGCGATAAGAAATATCATTGCAATTCAACCGGTTATCAAGCTGCCTAAAAAATAGGCAAATCAGCGAAATGACCCAAAAACAAAGGAAATCTCCACTTCGCCCAAAGATACCACCAGACTTATCCACAGGAATCGTGGACATGTTTTCTCTTGCCCTCGACCGGGTAAGATTGCAGCAGATGAAAAGAATCATATTTGTGATAGGATGCACGTGACCAACAGCCCCGAACAGGACAGGCCCCACCCTCCGAACCGCCCGGGGCATGAGGTGATCGCCGACTATGTCAGGACCCTGCCCAACGGTCCCGGGGTCTATCGGATGCTCAATGCCCAGAACGCGGTTCTGTACGTGGGCAAGGCGCGCAACCTCAAGGCGCGGGTGGGCAACTATGCCCGGCCTACGGGGCATTCAGGGCGGATTGCGCGGATGATTTCGGAAACCGCGACGATGATGTTCCTGACCACGCGCACGGAAACCGAGGCGCTGCTGCTTGAACAAAATCTGATCAAACAGCTCAAACCGCGCTATAACGTGCTGTTGCGTGACGATAAAAGCTTTCCCAATATCCTTGTCACCGATCACCCCTTTCCGATGATCAAAAAACACCGCGGCGCACGCAAGGAGAAGGGGCAGTATTACGGCCCGTTCGCAAACGCGGGCGCGGTGAACCGGGTGTTGTCGCAATTGCAGCGGGTGTTCCAACTGCGCAACTGTACCGATGCCAGCTTTGAAACCCGCACGCGCCCCTGTCTGCAATACCAGATCAAACGCTGTACCGCGCCCTGTGTGGACAAGATCAGCAAAGAAGACTACGCGGCCAGCGTAGAGGACGCGAAACGCTATCTTTCCGGGCGCTCCACCGAGATTCAGGAAAAGCTGGCGGCTGAGATGGCAGCAGCGTCCGAGGCGCTGGAATTTGAAACCGCCGCCGCCCTGCGCGACCGGATCAAGGCGCTGACCCAGGTGCAGACGGCACAGGGCATCAACCCGCGCAGCACTGCCGAGGCGGACGTGATCGCGCTCCATCTGGAAAAGGGGCAGGCCTGTGTGCAGGTGTTTTTTATCCGTGCCAACCAAAATTGGGGAAACCGCGATTATTATCCCCGTGTCGGGGTCGATATCGACGCGGCCGAGGTGTTAGAGGCCTTTATCGGCCAGTTCTACGACACCAGGGAACCGCCGCGCCAATTGCTGCTGTCTCATCCCATCGAAAATGATGACCTGATGGCCAGGGCGCTGGGGGACAAGCTGGGCCGTAAGGTGGATATCCTTGTGCCGCAACGCGGCGAAAAGGCCGAACTGGTGGAAAGCGCGGCCCGCAACGCCCGCGAAAGCCTGGCTCGCAAGCTGGCCGAAAGCGCGACCCAGACACGGTTGCTGAAAGGGCTGGCCGAAGCGTTTGGTCTAGCCGCCCCCCCCGCGCGGATCGAGGTCTATGACAACAGCCATATTCAGGGTGCGCATGCGGTGGGGGCCATGATTGTGGCTGGCCCCGAAGGGTTCATGAAAAACAGCTATCGCAAATTCAATATCCGCGGCGATGACCTGACTCCGGGTGATGATTTCGGGATGATGAAAGAGGTGCTGACCCGACGCTTCAAACGATTGCTCAAGGAAGACCCGGACAAGGTGGAGGGGATGTGGCCCGACCTGTTGTTGATCGATGGCGGTGCCGGACAGGTCAGCGCGGTGCGCGAGATCATGGAACAGATGGGGGTGGGAGACATCCCCATGGTGGGCGTCGCCAAAGGCGTGGATCGCGACCACGGCAAGGAAGAGTTTCACCGTACGGGCAGGCGGGTCTTTGCGCTGCAACGCAATGACCCGGTGTTGTATTTCATCCAACGGTTGCGGGACGAGGCGCACCGGTTCGCCATCGGCACCCACCGTACCAAACGGGCCAAAGCGGTGAGCGCCAACCCGCTGGATGATATCCCCGGCGTGGGCGCGGCGCGCAAACGCGCGCTGCTCGCGCATTTCGGCTCGGCCAAGGCGGTGAGCCGCGCCGCCCTTGCGGATTTGAAAGCGGTGGAGGGGGTGTCGGGATCGCTGGCGGAAAAAATCTATGATTTTTTTCAGGAAGGGTGAGGCAAACCCGGGCCATCAACGGACCTCCCACCCACCCACCCCGGCCCGTTGATGGCCCTCGCCCTGTGCCTGTGCGCGGTGTGTTAAAGCGTTTCCAGATCACGCTGAGTCAACGGTATGCGGAAACGCTTTAATATTTGAGCGGTGTATAAGAAGTCGATTTGGCGGTGCCGTTTCGGTGGCGGGTTGGTGCACCTTTGTCACCCCCCTTTGGGTTCGGGTTTTTGCGCATTCGTTAATGGCAGGGTTTTGCCCGCTTTCCCTGATCCGCAAACCCGGTTAAAACCGCAGGCGACATGACGATAAATATCCCCAATATCCTGACGGTGATCCGTCTTCTGGCCGCCCCCGGTGTGGCGGTGATGTTTCTTTATTTCACAAGGCCTTATGCCGACTGGTTCGCGTTGATTCTGTTCGTTTTGGCCGCCGTTACCGATTGGTTTGACGGCTATTTGGCGCGGCTTTGGGGACAGGAAACCAAGCTGGGCGCGATGTTGGATCCCATCGCGGACAAGGCGATGGTGGTGATCGCGTTGATGATCATCATCGGGTATTCCGAGGCCAGCTGGACACCATGGCTTGTGTTGCCCGCTACCTTTATCCTGTTCCGCGAAGTGTTCGTGTCGGGCTTGCGCGAATTTCTTGGAGAAACGGCAGGAACCTTGAAGGTCACCAAGTTGGCCAAATGGAAGACTACCTTGCAAATGGTTGCAATCGCTGTGCTTTTTTCCAAGGGTGTGTTTGAACATTACTTTGTCATGTCCGCCTGGGGCATGGATCAGGGCATGGTGGACGCGGTCATGGCCGGGGATATCGAAGACCTGCAGGGGTTACGCTGGAAATATCAGGGCATGTTCTGGGCCGGCAATATCGGCGCGGTTCTTTTGTGGTCGGCGGCCATTCTAACGGTGATCACCGGCTGGGATTATTTCAACAAGGCAAGGCCTTACCTGAAGGATTGAATGTGATGGATGTGCTTTACTTTGCCTGGGTGCGCGAACGGATCGGGGTGGCGCGTGAAGCGGTTGAAACCGAAGCCGCAACCGTAAATGCGCTGGTTGCTGAACTGGTGGCGCGGGGAGAACGGTACGCGGCCGCCTTTGCCGATCTCACGGCTCTGCGCGTTGCGCTGGATCAGGAGCTTTCAAATTTCGATGCGCCACTTGCCGGGGTGCGTGAAGTGGCGTTTTTTCCACCTATGACAGGGGGGTGACCTATGCAAGTTCAGGTGCAATCCGACCCGTTTGAATTCGGTGCCGAAGCCGAGAAGTTTGCTCAGGGTCATCACGAGATGGGCGCTGTTGTCACCTTTACCGGGATCGTACGCAATCTGCCCGGTGGCGGGTTGGACCGGATGGAGATCGAGCACTATCCGGGTATGACCGAAAAGGCGCTGGAAAAGATTGCGGACGAAGCGTTAACCCGATTTAAACTGGGGGACGCGATGATCATCCACAGGTTTGGTACTCTGCGCCCGGGGGAGATGATCATGATGGTGGCCACCGCCGCCCCCCATCGGGGAGATGCTTTTGCCGGGGCAGAGTTTTTAATGGACTACCTCAAATCCTGCGCGCCGTTCTGGAAGAAGGAATTTACCACGGACGGAGCAGAATGGGTTGCTGCGAAAGGGGCGGACGAGGATGCGCTGGACCGTTGGTCTTAACGCAGCTGCGCCTTTCCAACAAACAGGCCCGCTGGCTGTGGCTTGAAACCCAGGGGCTGTCTGTTCAACCGACGGGGCCGCTGGATATTTTGCAACTGATTCGCGATCTGGGATTTGTGCAACTGGACACGATCCAGGCGATTTCCCGATCGCATCATCACATCCTGTGGTCGCGCAACCAGAACTATCGCGAACCCATGTTGGACCGGGCGTTGCGGGCACGACACCTGTTTGAGCATTTCACCCATGACGCCAGCCTGTTGCCCATGGAATTCCTGCCCATGTGGCAGCGGCAATTCCGGCGCAAGGCAGAGTACATCGCCAATGCCGGGTGGTGGACCAATATGCCCGACGCGGCGGGCCGCGCCGAAATCCGGGACCGGATCGCGCGGGAGGGGCCGCTTTCCACCCATGATTTCGATACGAAAATCGTCGGGGGCAAGGGCATGTGGAAACGCCCGCCGCACAAGCTGGCGTTGGATTTCATGTGGTATGCCGGGGAGCTGGCGACCTGTCACCGTAAGGGGTTTGCCAAGTGTTACGATCTGGCAGAACGTGTATTTCCCGACCATCTGCGCCGCCAGCACCATAGAGACGAGACCCAAATCGATTGGCTGTGCCACGCGGCGCTGGACCGGCTGGGTGTGGCAAGCCAGGGGGAAATCCAGCGGTTCTGGGGCGCCATGAGCGCGGCCGAGGCCAAGGCGTGGGTTTCGAAAGCCGATCTGGTCCCGGTCGAGATCGAAGGGCAGGACCGAACCGTCACCACCGCCTGGGCCAAGCCGGGGATTGAGGCGTGGTTGGCGCAGCTTTCCAAACCAACCAGCCGGTTGCGCATTCTCAACCCGTTTGATCCGGCAATCCGTGACCGGGCCCGGATTGAACGGCTGTTCGGATTTGAATATCGCGTGGAAATGTTTGTCCCGGCGGCCAAGCGGCGTTGGGGGTATTACGTCTATCCTCTGTTGGAAGGGGACCGGTTCGTGGGCCGGATCGAGGCCCGGGCCGATCGCTCCAAGGGGGTGCTTTCAATGGAAAAACTCTGGGTCGAGCCGGGCGTGCGATGGACTTCGGCACGGGATGACAAGCTGTCGGCGGAACTGACCCGTATTGCCCGGCTGGCCGGGGTTGGGCGGGTAACGCGCAATCAGGCTCCGCTGATCTTTTCGACATAGGCGCGCAGCTCTTCGGCCTCGTGGCGCGCGTCGCGCAGCCCGTCCATGGCTGCCGACAATTCCGCTTCGGTCTGGGACAGCTGGTTGGTCAGCTCGGCTTCGCGCTGTTGCAGATAGGTGATGGCCTGATCGCGGGTTTCTTCTGCCTCGTGCAATTCCTGGGCCATCTTTTCAAGCTCTTCCATGTCCGATCGGGCCACGCGAGTGAAACGGTGGATCAGCCAGTTGGCAAACCAGCCCATGCAGAAAGCCACGAACAGGATAATGGCGGTTGCGATGATGAACTCAGTCCTTGTCATCGGGCGTTCCTTCGTCTTGCGCCGGATTCTGCCCGGCGTCATCTGCTGGGGCGGTTTGCTCGGCACCTTCCAGCGTTGTTGTGATTTCGGCGACCGGTTTGGGCCGGATCACCTTGAATTCGATGCGGCGGTTGGCTTCGCGCCCCGCTTCGGTCTTGTTGTTGGCGATGGGCTCCGCCTCGCCATAGCCTTTGGCGGTGAAGGTCGAGGTCAGAACCCGGCGTTCCCGCAGCCCGTTCAAAACCGCCTGTGCGCGGGCTTGGGACAGGGATTGGTTCATGGATTCGCGACCTTGGCTATCCGTATGCCCGCCAATTTCCATGCGGATCTCTCCGCATCTCTTGAGCCAGGTGGCAATCTCGTCCAGTGTCTTGCGCGATCCTTCGTCCAGCGTATCGGACCCTGGCTCAAAGCTGATCTTGCTCTTTTGCTGAATCCTGGCGATTTCGGCTTCGCATTCATCTGCCGTAGGCAAGCCCAGCACGGGATCCAGTTTCTTCTGATAGGTCACGTTGATCGCAAAGCGTTGAGTTTCCCCAAGTTTTTCCGAAAGCAGGCGCGAGATTTCGGCATTGGCCTCGGGGTTGCCGGTGTTGCCATGCACGTCCACAAGGTCGGGGGTCACGGTCACGGCCCCGTTGGACAGCTTGGCCAAAGCCTCAAGCCCGGCCAGCACGCGCACGGGCCAATCCCGGGGCAGGTCCGTGTCGATCCGGGCGGAATTATGCACCGATTTTGATCCGAACCGGGCACCGGCAAAGCTCACTGTGGCCTGGCGGGTTAATTCGTTGCTGACCCGGCCACGCAGATGAACCAGCCCTTCGGGGGACAGGGTGGCGACGAATTCGGGGGGGCCGGACTCATCGGCCTCGGGTGCCTTGGGCAGCACCGCGTGCAGCGTAAACACCTCGGGAAGCGCGTTTTCCAACTCGCCCACCACCTGATCAAACAACGCCTGATCGGTGCCCATTGCCGCGTCCAGCGTGATGTCAGCATCGGCAAAGGTCACAACGCCCGCGCCCAGTTTCTTCAAGGCTCCAATCGACATTTCAGCGGCTTTGGCCCAGTTTGGCGATGGCACGCCAAGCCCGATGGTACAGGAGGCTTTGCCCGTCATACCCGCAGCTCTGGCGGCAGTCAGAATGCGGGTGCGGGCAGAGTCGGAATCGGCAGAACAACTGTCGAACCGCGCGCTGTCTTTGTCGATCAGGAAGCGCAGCGAAAATGGCGTGATCACCGGACGCGGGGCAGAAATATCAAGCGCGATCCTGACCGTTTTGGGGGCGCTGCGGCTGAGATCGCTTTCGATCTTGCGTTTGGCTTCGGCGCTGTCGGACATCGCCGTGATCTCAACCCGTTGTGCGTCGATGGAGATTTTTGAACGGGGCAGGGTGCGCAGCGATTGGATGCCATATTCCAACGCTTCGTCCCAACCGGGCGGCACCGGGTAATCGGCGGTTTGCAGAAGGTCGGTCACCGGCGCACCAAGGGCAATCTGGGTCATTTGCTTTGCAATGTCATCGCGGTCGGTCGAGGTGGGGATCAGCCCGATCAGCGAAATCCCGGAATCGTTGCGCAGGATTTCAATGGAAAAACGCGGGGGTGCGATGCCTTTGGTGGCTTCGATCCCCATCCGGTCGATCACGCGTGCAGCATCCACCACGCTGCCCGCTGTCGATAGGGCGATGAACCGTGTCGCCTCTGTCGGCGCGGTGCCGGTCAGGTAAACCCGAAGCCCATCGGCGTGAACTTCGGCCCAGGAAAGCCGCTTTTCATCCAGCGCCTGACGCACACCGATTTCGGAGGTTTCTTCGATCAGGGTGACCGCAAAGCTGGCCGCGAAAAGGCTGGCGATGGCGGCGGCGACGAAAGCGCCCAGAATAATGAACAGTGCAGAAAGGCGCATAGGACCCTGATTGTGTATTTGTCATTCTGGTGTTGTCTAAGGTGACAAGGCTCCGGTTGCAATCACAGGAATGCGGCGATGGCAAAAAACAGCAGGGGGATCAGGCCCGTATCGCGGTTTGCGCGAAACAATAGCATCATTCTGGTTGGATCGTCCAATTTCACACGGCCAAGTTGCCACACCATGTGCCAGCCCATGGCGCAGGCGCCCATCAACGCCACCAGCACCGCAAAGGGGTTGTCGGCATGGCCAACCATGGCCGTGATGATGGCAAAACCCAGCAGTGACACGGTGGCCACCAAAAACCAGCGCAGCCAGACCGGGGAGTTTTCTCCGAAAAGCCGCGCGGTGGATTTCACCCCGATCAACGCGTCATCTTCGGTATCCTGATGGGCATAGATCGTGTCGTAAAACAGGGTCCAGGCGATCCCGGCGGCGTAAAGGATCACAGCAGGCAGCTCAAGCTGCCCGGTATGGGCGGTCCAGGCCAGCAGCGCACCCCAGTTGAAGGCGATGCCAAGGAAAACCTGGGGCCACCAGGTGAACCGCTTGGCAAAGGGATAGATCGCCACGGGGACCAGCGAGATCATGCCAAGCAGAATCGCGTTGGTGTTAAAGCTGAGCAGGATCGCGGTGGATATCAGGGTTTGCAGCCCCATCCACGCAGCGGCCTGTTTGACACTGACCTGTCCGGATGGAATCGGGCGTGACCGGGTGCGCTCGACCTGCGCGTCAAACTCGCGGTCGGTGATGTCATTCCACGTACAGCCCGCACCGCGCATCAGGAACGCCCCAAGGGCACAGCCGATGAAAATCCACAGATCAAACAGGCGCGGTTGTCCGTCATGCAGGATCGCCAGCGCCAACCCCATCCAACAGGGCAGCAGCAGCAGCCAGGTGCCAATCGGGCGGTCGGCGCGCGACAGGCGCAGATAGAGCCGGGCGGCCGGAGGGGCCAGGTGATCGACCCAATTGCCTTTTACCGCGTCCGAAACCTGACCTTTGGGCTGCGAACCGGTGGCAGGCTCTGGCGTATTTCCATCTTGGGTCATATGTAGGGATCCATGAAACAGGGCAAGATCAGGCTTTATGTAGAGCACCCCTTGGGGGAAGGGCAAACGGTTCCTTTGGATCGGGACCAGGCGCATTATCTGTTTGGGGTCATGAGACAGCAGGTTGGCGCGGTGTTGCGGCTGTTCAATGGACAGGACGGAGAATGGCTGGCCGAAGTGGTCGAGGCGGGCAAACGGGGCGGGGTGTTGCAGTGTCGCGATCCAAGCGGACCTCAGGTTGCGCCGCCCGACCTGTGGTTGTTGTTTGCGCCGATCAAGAAGGCGCGCACCGATTTTATCGTTGAAAAGGCGGCTGAAATGGGGGCGAGGCGGATTTGCCCGGTTCAGACCGAGTTTACCAATTCCGACCGGATCCGTCAGGACCGGCTTCAGGCCCATGCCGTGGAAGCCGCCGAGCAGTGTGGTGGCACTTTTGTGCCCGAAGTCGCGGCGTTACAGCGGTTGGACCGGGCGCTGGCCGACTGGCCCGCGGGGCGGCAGTTGATGTTTTGCGACGAAATTCTGGCGGGCGGCTCGTCTATCCTTACAGACAGCCTCGCATCCGCACCCTGGGGGATCCTGATTGGACCCGAAGGCGGGTTTTCCGAAGCCGAGCGCAAGCGGCTCGCGGGTTTGGAGTTCAGCCATCCAGTGGCGCTTGGCCCGCGCATCCTGCGCGCCGACACGGCGGCGGTGGCGGCGCTGACCCTGTGGCAGACGCAATTGGGGGATTGGGGATGAGTTTCGTGCGCCCGGGGGCCCGCGCCGCCATCTGGCGCTGGCGCGAGGTGATCGCGGGGGTGGCGGTTATATTGGTGGGCGTGCATTGGGGGTACTGGTCCTTTGGGGTTCTCCAATCCCTTGGTGTTGCGTTGTTTTTCGTCGGACTGGCGTTTGTTGCTGCTGCCCTGCGTCGGGCGCTGGTCAGGCCACGCCAGGGTGGGGCCGGGGTCATCGAGCTGGATGAACGCCGCCTGTCTTTCCTGCATCCTGATCATGGTGTGATTCTTGATCTGCCCGATGTCACGCGTATTGAAATCGAGACCACGGGCGATGGGCCGACCGAGCCGGATCTGTTCTGGGTCTTCACCCATGCCGGAGGGCGGCGCGCCCGCATTCCGGCCAATGCCCTGGGGGCCGACCTGCTGGTGGATGCTCTGGCGAGCTTTCCGGGGGCGGATTACAAGGGGGTCATTACGGCCTCTGGCACCACGGTGCCCCAACACTTCGTGATCTGGCAAAAGGCGCGTCCCACCTTGCATTGACACGGCGCACGTTTCACCCCACTGCTAGTGTTCGAATTCAGGCGAACAGCGGAGATGCGCCCATGTCTATTCCTCAGTCCGGCGGCGGCCCGATCGAACGGCACGAACAGATGGCCGAATATCTGGCAGATGGCTGTAAACCCAAGGAGGCGTGGCGGATCGGCACCGAACATGAGAAGTTTGGCTATTGCAAGGACACGCTGAACCCCATTCCGTATGAGGGCGAACGTTCGGTCAAGGCCGTGCTTGAGGGATTGCGCGATCTCCATGGCTGGGCCCCGGTGGAAGAGGGCGGTAGCCTAATCGGTCTTGAAAAGGATGGCGCGAATGTCAGCCTGGAGCCGGGCGGGCAGTTGGAGCTTTCTGGCGCGCCGCTGGAAAGCATTCACCAGACCTGTGACGAGGTGAATACCCACCTGCGCGACGTGAAGGACATTGCCGACAAGGTGGGCGTGGGCTTTATCGGTCTTGGTGCTGCGCCGGAATGGACGCATGAGCAGATGCCGTTGATGCCCAAGGGGCGTTACAAGCTGATGGATGCCTACATGGAAAAGGTGGGCACCTCGGGCACCACCATGATGCGGCGCACCTGTACGGTTCAGGTGAACCTTGATTTCGGATCCGAGACGGACATGGTGCAGAAACTGCGCGTGGCGCTGGCCCTGCAACCGGTGGCCACGGCGCTGTTTGCCAATTCCCCGTTTTTCGAAGGCAAGCCCAATGGGCACAAATCCTGGCGGTCCCGCGTGTGGCGGCATCTGGACGATGCGCGCACGGGCATGTTGCCGTTCGTGTTCGACGAGGGGTTCGGGTTCGAGTCCTGGGTGGAGTATGCTTTGGATGTGCCGATGTATTTCGTCTATCGTGACGGGCACTATATCAATGCGCTGGGCCAGTCCTTCCGCGACTTCCTGAAAGGCGAGTTGCCTGCGCTGCCCGGTGAAACACCAACCCTTTCGGATTGGGCGGATCACCTGACCACCCTGTTTCCCGAGGCGCGGATCAAGAAATTCATCGAAATGCGCGGCGCGGATGGTGGTCCGTGGCGGCGGCTTTGCGCCTTGCCTGCGTATTGGGTCGGGCTGATGTATGATCAGACCGCGCTGGACGCGGCCTGGGATCTGGTCAAGGGCTGGGAGGCTCAGACGCGCGAGGAGCTGCGTGTGGCCGCCAGCGTTGACGGGCTTCATGCCCAGGTTGGTGGGATCAACATGCGCGACCTTGCCCGCCAGACGCTTGAGATTTCCCGCGAGGGTTTGCGTGCCCGTGCCATGCCCGGGGCCGGGGGGATGATCCCGGATGAACGGCATTTCCTCCATGCACTGGAGGACAGTGTGACCGACGGCAAAGTGCCCGCCGACGAACTGTTGGAGCGGTATTACGGCGACTGGAACGGCGATCTAAGCCGGATTTACGGCGAATTCGCCTATTGATTGATAAGGTGGGGGCCGCGCATTAGCGGATCTCCCACCGACCCATTCTTACCCGCAAATGCGCGAGATTCTGTGTGCGTGGCGGCGACGGGCAAACCGATTAATGTGCCGGGAATTTCGTGTCGAACAGCACGTAAAGGGCTGCAAATGTGCCGCCCCAGAGCGGGGCAAAGATCGACCCGAAGAACAGGTAGACATGGCCGCGCGTGATCAGTTCGGAGTCTTCGATGATCTGCCCCCATGCCCAGGTGCCACCCCCCAGAAACAAGTTGACGCCCAACGCCAGAAATGCCGCTTCGAATACCGCCAGAGGCCCCCGTGTCAGGCGCCAGTACAGCACCGGTCCGCCAAAGGCGATGTAATAGGGGCCGCCCAGCACAAGGGCGACCACCGGGATCCTCAGGATCCAGAAGGTGAGCAGTGCCACCACGATTGGGGCCACCCCGAGTGCGATGATGAATGGTCCGGTGCGCGGTGTCACGGGTGACCTGTCATTTCTGGCCGATCTTCGGTTCAGTGCCGGCCCGCAGGCGGGAAATATTGGCGCGATGGGTGAAATAGATCAAAAGGGTCAGCATAACGCCCAGGAAGAAGGCATGGCCATAGCCAAGCATGTTGAGCCATAGGGTTGAAGACGCCGCCGCCGCCAGCGCGGCCAGCGATGAGATGCGCCCCAACAGGGCCGTGCCCAGCCAGGTCAGGCAACAGGCAACGCCCGCAGGCCAAGCCAGCGCCAGCATGAGGCCAAGGAACGTCGCCACGCCTTTGCCACCCTTGAAGCCCAACCAGACCGGAAAGCAATGCCCGACAAACGCAAACAGCCCGGCCAACTGGGCCGCGTCCTCTGCGGCCATCGTGCGGGCCAACAGCACTGCCACTGCACCCTTGGCCCCATCCAGAAGCAGGGTCAGCGCCGCCGCTTTCTTGTTGCCCGTTCGCAGCACATTGGTGGCACCGATATTGCCCGATCCGATGTCGCGCAGGTTGCCAAGGTCCATGACCCGCGCCAGCACCATGCCAAAGGGGACCGAGCCCAATAGGTAGCCAATCACGGCCCAAAGGCCCAGAAACACAAGGGAGTTTTCGATAACCGGCATTATCCGAACACCTTCTGACCGCCAACATAAGTGGCCATCACCTTACCCTGCATCCGGGCTCCGTCAAACGGAGTGTTCTTGGATTTGGAATGCAATGCGAACCGGTCCAGCATGATCGGCTTGTGAGCGTCAAACAGGACAAGATCGGCCGGGGCTCCCGCCGCCAGCCGACCACAGTCCAGACCCAGCCGCCGCGCAGGGTTCAGCGACATGGCGCGGAACAGTTGCGGCAATGTCAGATTTTCGGCATGATAAAGCCGCAGCGCCGCAGGCAGAAGGGTTTCCATGGCTACCGCACCGCTGGCCGCTTCTTCGAAGGGAAGGCGCTTGCTTTCTTCGTCCTGCGGGGTGTGCATGGAATGGATCATGTCGATCACCCCGTCCGCGATACCCTGAACCACCGCCTGACGGTCTTCTTCTGCACGCAGGGGCGGCTTGACCTTGAAAAAGGTGCGATAGTCGGCCACATCCATTTCGTTCAGCGTCAGGTGGTGTATCGACGTGCCCGCAGTGATATCCAGCCCGTTTTTCCGCGCGCGTTCCAGCGGGGGCAGGGCACGGGCGGTTGTGATCTGGTCCACATGATAGCGCGCCCCGGTCATTTCCAGCAATGCAATGTCGCGGTCCAATCCCATGCGCTCGGCCATGGGGGAGACACCCGACAACCCGCGCAGGGTGGAGAATTTGCCCGAGGTGGTCGCGGCTCCGGCTGACAGGATCGGTTCCTGTACATGGCCGATGACCAGCGCGCCACAGGCGCGGGCATAAGACAGCGCGCGGGAAAACACCTTGGTATTGGTCACAACCCGGTCACAATCGGTGAAGGCCACCGCGCCTGCATCCATCAGAAACCCGATCTCGGTCATCTCGCGCCCTGCGCGCCCCTTGGTCAGGGCGGCCATCTGCAAAACGTTGACCGGGGCGTCGGCCTGGGCGCGGCGGGTCGCGAATTCCAGGGTTTCGGGCGTGTCGATGGCCGGGGCCGTGTCGGGGCGGGTGACCATGGTTGTCACACCCCCGGCGGCGGCGGCGCGTCCGGCGCTGCGATAGCTTTCCTTGTGTCGTTCACCCGGTTCGCACACTTTGACCCCGATATCCACGATGCCCGGGGCTAGGCAATGGCCTTGGCAATCCACGGTGTCTTCTGCCTCGGGGGCCTGCTCGCCCGGCTCTTGCAAGCCGGTCTCGCGGATCACGCCATCCTTGACCAACAGCCAGCCCAGGGCGTCGCTCTGGGCCTCGGGGTCAATCAGGCGGGCGTTTTTGAACAGGGTGGTCATGTGGTTTTGCCCTTTTGAAGTTGGTCTTTCCGGGGGTCCGTATCCATCTTGCCCTGCTGAATGTCACGCAGCAGCCGATATACCTTGGCGCTGTTGTGAATATATTTGAAACCGATGGCCCCGGGATCGTTGGATTTGCGTCGGCGCGCAAGAGGTTTGGCGAAATGGATCGTACCGGGGGTGTTGCCGTCATAATCCAGCACGGTTGTTTCGGTGATCGGATAGCTTTTCAGGCTGCGCACCCCGAACATCGGGGCCACGGCGATGAACGCGCGCTGGTCGGTCAGGGTGTCAAACGTGCGTGACCACGTCCAGGCGCGGGTAATGGGCTTGCCAAAGGCAAGGGAAAGACCGGCAAAGAGGTGGAACAGCCCGAACATCCAGAACTCGCCCCCCGCCTGCGCGGCACCGCCCATCCAGACCAGCACGAACAGGGCAAACCCGCTCCCCATGATCATGGTCGAACCGGACAGGTCGGCGCGGGTCATCGCCCGGTCCGGCACACCCTGCCACAGGATACGCTGGCCCTCGTCAGGGATATGACCCCAGCCGTCCCCGCCTGTCATCCGGCACCTCCGGCCCTGGCCCGTTCGATCCGCGCAACCGTGTCCAACTTGTCCCTCTGGTATTTCAACAGGTGCTTGTCGCCCCCATGGGTGACCACCTGAACCGCGCTGCCCAAATGGTTCACCGCCTTGATTTCTCCTAATCTCACAATGCGCCCGCCGGGGCCCAACAGGCGATGGTTGGTCAGCTCCCAGCGCATGGCCAGCTCGTCAGACGCGATATACCACGCCCGCAGGATCACCGCCGCCAGCCCGCCTATGGCCCCGGTCCACACATGGGGATTTCCCATGATGTAAAGGATCGCCATCCCCGCCGCCATCGCCACGGCGGCCATCCTGACGTGATCGCGGATATAGGTGTCGCGGCTGGGGTGAAAGCTGTGCTGTAGCTCTTCGCCCTCGCCAAGCGGCGTGTTGGGGGTCAGGGCATGGCCGGTCGTGGTAATCTCAGGCATGTTCCCGGGTTCCTCTCTGGGCCGCGTCGACCGACTTAGCCCCCGCTATACGAGCGCGGATCTGGCTGGGACCGCTGACATATTTCATTGTCGTTGTATGGCCGTTGCACAGGCCGATGCGCAAGCCCCACCAGAACCAAAGCCGCATGTCAGTAATATCGCCCAGATACACGGCGGCATTGTCTTCCGGCGCGCCCTTGCGTTCATAAATCAACCGCCTGTCGGTCAGGTGCCAGGTGTCGTTGCGGTGCCGTATCCACGCGCTGAGGTCATCGAAAACAAAGATGTAAAGCAGCGACAGGATGGGCAGCACCACCAACGACTGGTACCAGTTCAGCCACCCAACTCCGCCAAGTCCCAGCGCGGTGGCAAAGCCAAGCAGAATCGCGCGCTGGGCAAAGCTGATCAGGCTGGGGCAAAAGCTGGTCACCAGGTGCTCACCTTCTTCCAGTTCCGTATCCACAGGCAGGGCGGTCACGCGATGATCACCATCATCGCCATGATGGCAAACATCACCAACAGGGCGACCATGGCCACGCGACCGGACATCTTTGGGTCTTTCGGGTCTTCGTCATGGCTCATGACGGGCCTCCAGTAGCAAACAAAAGGATCAGGATCAGCGCCAGAAGCCCCAGGCCGGCAAGCGCGGTCAGGTGCCACGGGGGTCGGGGCGGAGAGGAGGCGGGCACCGCGTTGCCCTCTGTCGCGCCAAAGGCACCGCCATCGGGCAGGGGAGTGAATTTCACCGGCGCGCTCTCCTCGACATAGGTGGCAATCCACCGCAACGGCGGGCGCGGGGTTAGCCTGGTTTCAAACCCGCCAAGCGCTGGTGACAATACGATCAGCACATGGCCCTTGAGGGCGTCGATCCGGGCCCGGTCCTGTGTGATATCCGCCTCCGCGATGCCAAGTCCGTCGATCATGTATTGCGCCAATCCCACCCCATCCAGGTCGTCGACGTGAAACAGTTCGACGAAATCCGTGTCCAGATAAGTGACCCCAAGCGCCTCTCCCACCGGCGAGGCCGCATCCACGTCACTCTCGTCCTCGTCGTCCCGGTCGAAATCCGGTTCAAGAAAATTGTTAGACGCCATCTGGTCCATGGCCACGGAAAACAGGCGTACAATCCCGCGCTCGTTTGCCTTGACTTGGAACTGTGCGCTCACACCATCACCCCATCGGGCACTACCGTTTCGCGCAGGTTACGGGCCAGAAGATCCATCGCAGCCATACGCACGGCCACGCCCATCTCAACTTGTTCCTGAATGACCGACCGGGTCAGGTCGTCGGCAATCTCGCCGTCGATCTCCACACCCCGATTCATCGGGCCGGGATGCATGACAATCGCGTCGGGCCTGGCTTGGGCCAGCTTCTCCGCGTCCAGCCCGTAGCGGTGGTAATACTCCCGTTCCGACGGGATGAACCCGCCATCCATGCGCTCTTTCTGAAGACGCAGCATCATTACCACGTCCACGTCTTTTAACCCTTCGTCCATGTCATGGAATACCTCGACGCCAAACTGGTCGATCTGCGAGGGCATCAACGTGGGCGGGCCCACAAGGCGCACGCGGTTTTCCATCTTGCCAAGCAGGATGATGTTGGACCGTGCCACGCGCGAATGGGCGATATCACCGCAAATCGCGATGGACAGACGGTGAAGCCGCCCCTTGGCCCGGCGTATGGTCAACGCGTCAAGCAACGCCTGGGTGGGGTGTTCATGCCGCCCGTCACCCGCGTTCAGAACGGCGCATTTCACCTTTTGCGCCAACAGGTCGACCGCCCCGGAATGAGGGTGACGCACCACCAACAGATCGGGGTGCATGGCGTTCAGCGTGACGGCGGTGTCAATCAGAGTCTCGCCCTTCTTGATGGAACTGGCCTGCATGGCTATGTTCATCACATCCGCGCCCAATCGTTTGCCGGCAAGCTCGAAACTCGCCTGTGTGCGGGTCGAATTTTCAAAAAACATGTTGATTTGCGTCAGCCCGGCCAGCGTATCGGAATGTTTGGTCCGGCTCCGGTTCATGTCGACATATTGGTCGGCAAGACCCAAGATGGCGGTGATGTCGCCTTGGGACAACGGCTCGATCCCCAAAAGATGCCTGTGTGAAAAGCCCATGGGATTCGCTCCTGTCCGTGTAATTCGCATGGTTATAGAAAGCGCCTCTCCCCCGCGCAAGCCCTGCTTGCGTGTCCTGATACGAACGGAGCAAGCCCGCCTGCGCGTCGATGGACCAACCGGGCAGGCCCCGCATGCGCATCCGGCCCCAGCTTATGCAAGTCCCGCTTGCGCCCCGTGATCTGCCCGCCTAAACCTGCCTTGAGCCTGGTCCCTTCATCTGACCATAAACATCCTTGGGGGGCTGGGGGCAGACAGCCCCCGGCGCGCCCCACAATGCACCGAGTCCCGAAGTTTGAGTGATTGGCTGATCTCTCTGGAAGGCACTGTCTCAGGCCACAGGCTGGCGCTGGGCCTCGCCCTCATGGCGGCGATATTACATGCCGTGTTTGGTGCGCTGCAAAAAGGACGGTACGATCCGTGGCTGACCCGTGGGGCAATCGATTTCTGCTATGGTGCCATCGCCGCACCGTTTGCGTTTTTTGTCGTGCCCTGGCCCGAACCGCATATGTGGCCGATCTTCGGAGCCGCTTTCGTGATCCATGTGGGTTACAAGTACATGCAAAGCTGGGCCTATACCAAAGGTGCCTATACGGTGGTTTACCCCGTGGTGCGCGGAACGGGGTCGCTCTTTACCGTGATCGGGGCCTATTTTCTTTTTGGTGAAAGCTTCACGGGGGTGCAATGGGGTGGGGTGGCCGTGCTGTTGACCGGTATCTATGGGCTTGCCGCCTATAACCTGCGCCATGTGACGGCGGAACGGGACACGCTGCCGCTTGCGCTTGGCCTTGCGGTGGTGACCGGGCTGTTCGTCGCCGCCTATACCACCTGGGATGCCTATGGCATCCGGGCCACCGCGAATCCGTTCACCTTCCTGGCCTGGTTTTTCTTTATCGACGGGCTGTTCTTTCCGATTCTGGCCTATCTGCGTTGGCACAATATGGTAGGACGCCCGGCACCCGGGCCGCTCATGCTGCGCGGATTGATCGGGGCTCTTGTGGCCTTTGCCAGCTTCGGGGCGATCATGCTGGCCACCCGGCTCGACAAGGTGGGAGAGGCAGCGATCCTGCGCGAAACCTCGACCGTTTTTGCCGCCCTTATCGGCTGGTTGGCGCTGAAAGAAACGGTTGGACCGCGTCGAATTGCCCTTATGGCCTTGATTGCGGCGGGCGCAGTGATAGTTGAGGTAGGCGGATAGATTGCGAAAGAGCCTGATGACCAGTACACCCAACGAGATTAACCCTTTCCTGAAGCTGGCGCTTGAAATGGGGCCGGTGGCGGCGTTTTTCATCGCTTACGTGAAACTGAAGGACGAGGTGTTCAACATCGCGGGCACGGATTATGCTGGGTTTATCGTGGTGACGGCGGGGTTCATCCCGCTGATGCTGATCTCGACCGGCATTCTGTGGAAACTGACCGGGCACCTGTCCAAGATGCAGGTATTGACCGTGGTTCTGGTGGTGGTGTTCGGAGGCCTGAGCGTCTGGCTCAATGATCCAAAATTCATCAAGATGAAGCCCACAATTCTTTATGTGGCCTTTGGCGGCGTACTTGGGATCGGGCTGTTGCAGGGCAAAAGCTACCTGCAACATGTCATGGACGGCATGATGCCGCTTGAGGATCAGGGCTGGATGATCCTGACCCGGCGCATGATGCTGTTGTTCCTTGGCCTTGCCCTGGCCAATGAACTGGTCTGGCGCACCATGTCGGAAAGCGCTTGGGTCAATTTCAAGACCTTTGGCCTGACCGTGGCGGTCTTCGTGTTTTTCATGACCCAAGGAAAATTGTTCCGTGACTACGGAACCGGGGATGAGCAGGAAGAGTAACCTGTAGCACTAGCCCCGCCACAGGCAAGGGGGTCCATAACACCCCGGCCAGGCGTCTTTGCGTTTCGATCAGGTTCGCCCGACGCCATAGGTGTGCCCCTTGCAGGGGCACCGCGTACTGCGGGCGAGGGGGCGCTTGCCGACAGGCGCGCGCTGCGCCCCTGCCTGAAAGCGCGGGACCACCGGACAGGGCCGCAAAATACCGCGATATGTGCGCGCGCGGAAAGCCAAAGAAAGTCGCCCTCACCGCAATCATGCGCAAGCTCCTCGAACTCGCGAACGCCCTTGTCAGAGACCGCCGAAAATGGGCGCCAAAACGGGCTTGATAAAGACGGATACTGTAGAGTCTTTGCCGATCAGGTTGAGTTATAGGCTGCGTTTTGGATGTAGTTTGCGCATTCTTGTTGGCTAATCGCGTTGAGGGCTGTTTTGATGGCGTCACACAACGTGT
>PDWI01002571.1_pt1 | contig 27022 bp, 22 predicted proteins | sample 1430891 | NCBI WGS metagenome assembly PDWI01 (sample SAMN01162508, study PRJNA174530) | Oral metagenome, whole genome shotgun sequencing project. | biome: Marine environment; feature: Marine mammal; material: Swab sample of the gingival sulcus; isolation source: swab sample of gingival sulcus... | reverse complement strand
AAATAACATCATCATAAGTGGGATTATCTTGCATATTTTTCGGGATACCTTTTATATGCATAATAATAATAGGAACATCATATCTACCGGCAACATCAAACATATTGTCATCAAAAGTACCACCACTTATATCATTTATAATGTGTGCTCCCGCATCCAATGCTTTTTGTGCTACATTAGATTTTGTTGTATCTATCGACAACAAAACATTTGGATGATTATTGACAATTTCTTTTATAACAGGAATTACTCTTTTTAATTCTTCTTCTTCACTTACAAATTCTGACCCGGGTCTTGTAGATTCACCACCAATATCAATTATATCGGCACCTGCTTTAATTAAATTTTCTGCATGTAAAACAGCTTCCGAAGTGGAAAAATAATTTCCACCATCAGAAAAAGAATCGGGAGTAACATTAACTATTCCCATAATTCTTATTTCTTTTTCAGCAATTAAATCATTATAAAACATTTTATAAATTATTTCTCACCAAATTTAGAATATCTTATTTTACCATCTATTACAGTCATTTCTACATTTAAGTCTTTATCTAAAACAACAAAATCAGCAGGTTTACCACTTGCTAAAATTCCTCTATCACTTTTAATTACCTTTGCAGCATTTACAGTTGCCATTCTTACAGCATCAGTAATTTTTGCTCCAGAAGTTTCAATTACATTCTTAATAGCTTTATTTAATGTAAGCGTGCTCCCCGCAATTGTACCATCACCCATTACGGCTTTATTTCCGGAAAGTGTAACTTCTTGATCAGAAAATTGAGTTTTTTCACCTTCATGCATTCCCCCAACTCTAATAGAGTCTGTAATTAAAACAATTCCTTTAGGTGTTTTAGACTTTATTAAAAATTCCATTGTTGCAGGATGAACATGGTAAGTATCGGCAATAAGTTGAATTTTTAATTCATCTCTTAACAAAGCGGCAACTGCAACTCCCGGATTTCTGTGATGAATAGGTTTCATTGCATTAAACATATGAGTTATATGTGCAGCACCATTATCAATTGCTAAATCAACTATTTCATAACTTGCAGTAGAATGTCCTATTGAGCAGACAACACCATGAAATGAAGCTTCGCGAATAACTTCTAATGCTCCATCTAATTCAGGTGAAATAGTCATCATTTTCATAGTTTTTTGCGAGGCTTCCCACATTTCTTTAAAAGATTCTATGGATGGTTGCCATAAATAATCTTCATTCATAGCACCTTTTAACTCTTTATTCAAATATGGACCTTCCATATGAATACCAATAATATTTGAATCTGGATTTTCTTTAATATAGGTACCAAGTCTCTCTAAATCTGCAAGAAGATCTGCTTTGGGTTTAGCATGTAAACTTGCTAATAAAGCTGTTGAACCATTAACTAAAAAATAATCAGCAATTTTTTTTATGCTGTCAACTGAAGTATCAGAAAATCCATAACCACCTGCTCCGCCATGAACTAAAAGATCAATAAAACCTGGGAAAATATATTTCCCTGATACATCATATTTTTTTACTGTATCGGATTTATCAAATTTATAATCTGGACCTACATGATAAACCTTTCCTTTTTGTGTAGTTAAAGTCCCATTTTTCACTACCCTAAATGGCGTAACAATATCAGCTCCAACAAATGCTAGTTCCATAATTTTATCTTTCCCTCATTATTTTTTTTAAATAATTTGTTTGTTCAGAGATGTTTTCTGATTTAAATACGGCAGTTCCAGCAACAATAATATCACAACCTGCATTTTTAACTATTTTTATATTATCTGCTGTAATTCCGCCATCTATTTCAATTTTAAAGTCATAATTATTTTCTTCTTTAATTTTTTTTAGCGATTTCACTTTATCTAAAGTATAATCAATAAATTTTTGTCCACCAAAACCCGGATTAACTGACATAATTAAAACAAGGTCTGCTAGATGTAAAATTGGAAATAACGTTTCAATTGGTGTTGCAGGATTTATAGAAACTCCTGCCATTGCTCCTTGTTCTTTAATACTATTCAATACTCTGTCAAGATGAATAACTTCTTCTTGATGTACCGTTATGTAATCTGCACCGGCACTTATAAACTCACCAATTAAATTTTGAGGATTTTTTATCATTAAATGAACATCAATTGGAAGAGTGGTGATTCTATTTACTACAGAAACAATTTGGGGACCAAAAGTAATATTTGGTACAAATGCACCATCCATAATATCGCAATGAATTAAGTCTGCCTTCCCTTTCTCTGTTTCTTTTATTTGATATTCTAAATTAGCAAAATCGGCTGCTAAAATTGAAGGTGCTAGTAAACTCATATTAGTTATTGACTTTTAGTTATAAAAAGATCTATTGTTTCCCCTACTTTTACTAATTTATTTTTTGAAGGATATTGAGTAAGTACAGTATTTGGTAACAATGAATTTCCGACTTGATAATTTATTTTACCTACCACTAAAGAATTGGACTGAATAATTGATTTTGCTTCACTAAGTGATAGTCCAAGCAAATCGGGTACTCTAACCATTCCAATATTTGGTCCAACACTAATTTTGAATTCTATTTTTGTTCCTTTTTGAAGATTAGTTCCTTCTTTAGGATATTGTTCAACAATAGTTCCGGGTTTTGCTTCGGATTTTACTTCTGTAATATCACCCAGAGTAAATCCCAATCGCTCAATTATAACAGTGCCATCTCTTAAAGTTTTATCAATTAAATTAGGCATTTTGGTTAAAGGATTTCCTCCTGAGATAACAATATAAATCCTACGATTCTCTTTTACAACAGAACCAGCCGATGGATTTTGGAACAGTACATGATCAATTGGAATATCATCACTATATCTTGGTCCTTCAATTATTGGATTTAATCCACTTTTAACAATCAAATCTTCTGCTTCAAGCTTACTCTTTCCAATCAAATTTGGAACAACAACTTCTTTGCTTTCTACGTACCAAGGCATTATAAAAACATCGGCAACAAATGCAATAACAACTAAAGATGTAAATAATGCAGCTGACCAGAAAAATATTTTTTTAATTATAGGTTTCATCTTACAAAGATATTAAATGAGGGTTTCTATAACAACTTATTATTTTTTATTGTAACTAATTTATTGTAAATTTACTGAATTATTACTTTACAAAAGTAATAATTTTCAATAATAACATTAAATAAATAGGAGCTTATATGTTCAGTAAACATCCTAAAGGGTTACCTGTTCTTTTCTTTACAGAAATGTGGGAACGTTTTGGTTTCTACTTGATGCTTGGAATTTTCACACTATATATGATTGACTCTGAATTAACCGGAGGAATGGGATTTACTCCAACTTTTTCAGCTGAAGTATATGGAACTTATTTAGCATTAGTTTATTTAACTCCTTTTTTAGGAGGTTTATTTGCAGATAGATTTTTAGGTTATAGAAAATCTATATTTATCGGTGGAATTTTAATGGGACTTGGTTATTTAGGTTTAACTCAGTCAAAAGAAATAATATTTTACATTTCCTTATTATTTATAATTATAGGAAATGGTTTCTTTAAACCAAATATTTCTACCTTAGTTGGGCGCTTATACGATATTGAAAAATACAAACCATTTAAAGATTCAGGATATAACATTTTTTATATGGGTATTAATATCGGAGCTTTTGTCTGTAACTTTTTTGCAGCATTTTTAAGAAATAATTTTGGTTGGAGTGCTGCTTTTGCAATGGCTGGTATTGGAATGTTTATTGGTGTAACTTGGTTCTTCTTAGGACAAAAACACGTTAAAGAAGTTGATTATATTACCCCAACTAAACCGGAAGATACACCAATTAGTAAAATTATCTATGTTATTTTTGGACCTGCAATTCTTGCCGGTTTTATTGGTTGGTTTCTACCTACATTATTGTTTGGTGGACCTTTATTAGCAGAATCAACAGATGCGTTTATATTTGCCACAATACCTCTACTTTACTACTTCTTTATGATTTGGAAAAAAGGTGATAAAGAAGAAAGACAAAGACTTGGGGCTTTATATGCAGTATTTTTAGCAGGTGGAGTTTTCTTTATGATTCTTCATCAAAATGGCTCTGCAATGACAATTTGGGCAAATGATTATACTTCAAGAGAAATGCCGGCAGTAATTCAAAAACCTTTAGGCGAATTAGGATTTGCTGAAACTATAACAAATGAATTACAAGAAACACCAAAAGTTGATGGGCACGGTTCTCCAATTCTCGATGCCAATGGTAATCCAGTAATTGATAAAGGTCCGCATCCATATTTACATAATCTTCCAAAAGAAGAGTGGCCAAAAGATGGTGAAAAAATGGCTCTGTTAAATACAGAAATTTTTCAATCTGCCAATCCGGCATTTGTTGTAATTCTAACTCCCCTTCTTGTGGGGCTTTGGTCTTGGTTATCCCGAAAAAAGAAAGAACCATCAACACCGGCAAAAATTGTTATTGGTGTAGTTATAACTTCACTAGCTATGCTTTTAATGATGTTTGCTGTTTGGGTTGGAGGTAATGGAGCAGAAAAAGTCTCGGCAATGTGGATTGTATCCATGTATGGTATTTTAACTGTTGGAGAACTTTGTCTAAGCCCAATGGGTCTATCATTAGTTTCAAAATTAGCTCCAAGAAGATTTACTGCACTAATGATGGGTGGATGGTTTATGGCAACTGCTATTGGTAATAAATTATCTGGAGTTTTATCTGGACTTTTCTTTACAATTGAAAATAAAGCTATTTATTTTATGATTAATGGTTTAGCTGCTGCGGCTGTAGCTTTAATATTATTTTTAATGTTAAATTGGTTAAAAGCTGTTGTAAAAGAACATACTGGAGATCACTAAAAATATAAGGTAAGAAATGTTAGTAATTATTAAAAAGAATTATGAAAAGTTAAGTCTTGAAGCTGCGAAAGTTGTAGCAGATAGACTTAAGAAAAAACCAAATCTAGTTTTAGGTTTAGCTACTGGAAGTACTCCACTTGGTTTGTACGAAGAACTAATAAAGATGCATAAATATGAAGGTTTAGATTTCTCGAAAGTAACAACATTCAATTTAGACGAATATGTTGGACTTCCTCCTTCTCACGATCAAAGTTATCATTATTTTATGCAAAAGAATTTCTTTGATAATGTCAATATTGATCCACGTTATATTCATGTTCCGCATGGAATGGCAAAAGATGTTACTCATTTTTGTGGTTGGTATGAAGACAGAATAAAATCTTTTGGCGGTATTGATTTACAAGTTCTTGGTATAGGAGGAAACGGTCATATAGCATTTAATGAACCGGGTTCATCACTAGGTTCGCGAACTAGAATTAAAACATTAACTCCAACTACAAGAGAAGATAATAAAAGATTCTTCAAAGAAGATGAAGAGGTTCCCAAATATGCAATAACAATGGGAGTTGGAACTATAATGGATGCAAAGGAATTATTACTTGTAGCTTCCGGTAAAGGAAAAGCACGAGCAATTAAAGATTCTGTAGAAGGTCCATTAACAGCTATGTGCCCTGCTTCAATTATTCAAATGCACAAAGAAGCTTTTGTGATAGTTGATAAAGATGCAGGCTCTAAATTAGAAGGTACTTATGTTGACACATGGGAATCAATAATATTTGAATAATTATAGGTTTTGAAATTGAATAGTATTTGTATTTTTGAAGATGAACAATATAAACAATTACAACCATTAACATATTTTCGTCCTTCTTATCACTTAAAGTGTGGAATTCTTTCTTTACATAGAAAGATTAGACGAAATTATCCGAATGTAAGGGTTGAACTTAATACAAGAGCATATTTAAGAAATCTGATTAAACAAAATCATCCAGATGAAATTGTTGAGCATGTTAAGTCAGATTCAATGTTATTCTTAAATGGAAGAATTCTTGTAAATGATGATTTTTATAAACAAGTTCCTCTTAACGGTGAAGATGAAATATTTGTTAATAATGGAACATTTATCGGAGCTAGAGTAAGCAAAGAGAACTTGGATTCAGTTAGTAGCTCACTCAAAGATGTACTTTCAATTTCTGATTTCCCAAATTTACCCCAAAAGGAAATTGACGTTAAAATTATTGAATATCCATGGGATCTAGTAAAACATAATGAACATGAATTGATTAGCGATTTTCAAAAATTATCTTGTGAAAATGAAAATCAATTAGATAGTTATACTGGTGTATATTTTCTGAATAAGAATAAAATATTTCTTGGTAAAAATGTTAGTATTAAACCTGGTGTTGTTTTAGATGCTGAAGAAGGACCAATTTATATTGGGGATAATGTAAAAATATTACATAATGCTACAATTCAGGGTCCTACTTTTATTGGCCAAAATTCAATTATAAAAATGAATGCTACAATTTACCATAATACTAGTGTTGGTAAAGTAAGTAAGGTTGGTGGTGAAATTGAAAACACAATTATTCACAGTTATTCAAATAAACAACATAACGGTTTTCTAGGAAATTCTTATTTAGGTTCTTGGGTAAATTTAGGTGCAGGTACTACAAATAGTGATTTAAAAAATAATTACGGAAATATTAAGGTTTTTATCAATAATAAACTTATTGATAGTAAACAACAATTTGTTGGTTTAACTATGGGAGATCACTCTAAGGCGGCAATTAACACTTCTTTTAATACAGGAACTGTTGTTGGTGTTTCCAGTAATGTTTTTGGTGGTAGTTTTCCGCCAAAATATTTGCCTTCATTTTGCTGGGGAGGTTCGGAAGCTTTAACAACTTTTGATATTGATAGAAGTATTGAAGTTGCTGAAAGAGTTATGCAAAGAAGAAATGTTTTACTTACAGATATTGATAAGGAACTTTTTAGAACTGTCTTTAAATTAACCGAAACTGAACGTCGTTCATTAGGATTCCCAAAATAGTTTTTATCAATTTAGACGATGTTTAGTAATTATTTTTATCTTTTAAGATCAGTCCACGAACTAAATAAAAAAGTTTGTGGACTGAAGATTTATGATATCTTCTCTCAAGAAAAGAATACTATATTTTTTTCTATCCCAAACAATGAATATCAATATCAACATTTACTTATTTCTAATAATCCTCAATCCCCTTTTTTACAAATAAAAAAAGAGCATAGAAAAGCAAAGAAAAATGCAATTCAGTTTTTTTCTAAACTTCAATCTAGTATTATTCAAAAAGTAGAAATTGCAAGTAAAGATAGAGTTATTAAGTTTACTTTGGATAATGGAGAAATTTATTTTTCCATTAGAGGTAATAAAACAAATGTTTTTTACGTTGATGATAATGAAGTAACATCTTTTAAAAAATCTAATGCTCCAATTTTAGAATATAATAATCTTAATTTTACCAACAATCTAGAATTTACTTTATTGAATAAAGACACCTGTGAATATGAAGACATTAAAGATTTACGTAAATCATATCCAATGATTTCTAGTGAGATTAAGAACGAAATTCAATTTAGAAAATCTCTTAAACAAGATTTAAGTATTAAAAATATATTTTCTAAAATTATTACAGAAATATTTGAACAAAATATTTCTGTAGGATTTAATACAGATTTAGGAAAAGTTATTTTTATTCCGCAAACTTTTCAATCTTTAAAGATTGATAATAACCTAAAAATATTTGAAGATTATAATTTAGCTCTACATTATTATTTAAGTACATTTTATAGAATAACTAATAAAGAAGTTATAACAAAATCATTAGAAAAATATTTCGATAAACAGCTTAGTAGTTTAGCAAATAAATTGAATAAACTTAAATATCGTGTGGAGCAAGGCTCAAATTCAGATAAATACTATGAGCAAGCTAATTTACTTCTATCTAATATTTATCAATTGAAAAAAGGGACAGACTCAATAACTTTAACAAACTATAAAGATAATTCAGAAATTAAATTAAAATTAGATCCAAAACTTTCGCCAAAAGAAAATGTAGATAAACTTTTTGAAAAAGCTAAAGATGAAAAAGTCAACTACAATAAGTCAGTAGAGTTATTTAATATTACAAAAGAGAATTACGAAGCTTTGCAAAAAGATTATGAAAAATATCAATCAACAAATGATATTAAGGAAATTGAAAAGTTATCAAAAAAAATATTACCTAAAGAAAAGAAAATAATTAAAATGGATTCCGGACTAAAGTTTAAATATTGGCATTATTTAATTGACGATAAATATCACGTATACGTTGGCAGAGACAGTAAAAGTAATGATTATCTTTCTATTAAGTTTGCCAAACAAAATGATTATTGGTTTCATGCGAGAGGATTACCGGGTTCTCATGTTGTTCTTAGAGTAGAAAATACAAAAGAGGTTATGCCAAAAGATATAATAAAAAAAACAGCGGCAATTGCTGCTTATTATAGCAAAGCAAAAACTGCCGGAACGGCCTCAGTATCTTATACATTCGCCAAATTTGTTTATAAAAAGAAAGGAATGCTTCCGGGAAAAGTAATGTTAACAAAAGAAAAAACAATTTTAGTAAAACCGGATATTCATAAAGATTGTGAATTACAAGATGAATAAGAAAATAAACATAAAACAAATTTCACTTATTATAACCATCTCAATTGTACTTGGAATAATTTATAATACTTTTTCAGTTGATGGAATACCTTTTATTAGAGAACCACTAAAAGTAGAAATGGTTAATTTGATTACTGAAGATGGAAAACCAAAAAATTTAAGAGGAATAGATTTAGAAACAACTCTGCAAGTTTTTAATAAGAACAATGCCCTATTTATTGATGCTCGTGATCAATGGGAATTTTCTGAAGGTCATATTCTTGGAGCAATCAATATTCCTGAGTTTAGTTTTAATAGTGAAAATGAATTATTAAAAACTATAAATAAAGATCAATTAATAATAGTTTATTGTGATGGTGATGATTGCGATACAAGTAAGAGATTAGCAAATGAGTTAACCAAACTTGGTTACTCTAAATGTTATGTGTTTTTAGGTGGGTTTTCGGTTTGGAATGCAGCTATATTACCAACAGAAAGAGATTCATTAAAATGAAAAAAAAAAAAATAATTGATTATGCCATAGCTTTTACAAGAATTTATCTTGCTCTAGTTTTTATTATTAGTGGACTAGATAAAATAAATGATTTAAGTAGTTTTGCTCAATCAATTGAAAACTATAGAATACTACCAATTTCAGTAATTAATATTTTGGCAATTATTCTTCCTTGGATTGAACTTGTTACAGGTGTTTTTTTACTTGTAGGAATATATATTAAAGAAAATGCTTTCTTGATTTTTTCTTTATTGCTTATATTTACTATCTCAATTGCTAGTGCAGTATTACGCAATTTAGATATTGATTGCGGTTGTCAGGGTACATTTGACGGACAAAAAGTTGGGATTTTAAAGATTATTGAAAATGCTGCATTAATGATTGTTAGTTTACTGAGCATAAAATTTCCCAATCAAAAATTAACATATTTCAAAAATTTTTAATTTTCTATAATTGTAATATTGAAATCTTTCACAGAATATATAAAAGACATTTTATTAAAAATTTTTTTGAAAGTTTTTAAAGGTAAGAATAATAGTTTACCAATTGAAAAAAATTATTGTAAGAATATACTTATAACTAATTTTGGTTCAATTCAAGAAATTCTCTCTTTAACTCCACTAATTAATGTAATTAAGAAGCACCTTAATTGTAATATAACATTAATAATTGATTCAAAATCTAAGGATGCTCTTAATAATAATTCTGATATTGATTTTATGATACTATGGAATGAAAACTTTCTTGAAAAACTTAAAAAAATAATATTTCTTTTAAAAATAAATTTTGATGTAATTATTGATTCTGATGAAATTGTAAAAACAAGATACTCGCCTTTGATAACAGCTTTAGCTAAAGTAAAATATAAAATAGGATTTGTAGGAATTTATGATAAGTTATTAACTCATAAAATTTCAAAAGCTCCAATTAATTCTGTACATCTAATAGATAGATATTTGAAATTACTTGAGCCGCTTGCAATTGATTTTTCAACATCAAATACAAATATAGTTTATTCACCAAAAGATGAAACAAAAAATAATTATGAAGAATTTTTAATTAAGCACAACATGCTTTATAAATTTAGATTCTTCCTAAATATTTCGGGTAAAGAAAATATTGGCTGCTGGGAAAAAGATAATTTTAAGAGATTATTACGTTACCTAAAAAATTATGATATAATAGTAATTATTGGAACTTCAATTTCAGATTTTGATATTGCAAAAAATATTTCAGATGGAAAATTTCAAATATTTGTGAATGATAACATAGATCAAATTGCCGAAGTTATTAGAAATTCTGATTTTATTTTTTCACCGGATTCTTTTTCTATACAACTTGGTGCAGCATTTGAAATTCCAACATTTTGTTTATTTGTTCAACATAACTCAGTTGAAATGATTAATGTACCTTATAAATCTGATTTTGATTTTGTACTTACAGAAAAACCAAAATTAAATGATATTTCCTATGGAAAAGTATTAAATAGTTTTATTCCCTATTTTGATTATGTGTATGAAAATTATCAATCCAAGCAAAATATTAAATAACAAAATAACTAATTACAAAAAATTTGATTAGCATTCAGATATAAATTTAAATATTTGATATGAAGAAAAAAGCACTCTGTGATTTTTCTAAAAGCGATATTGAAAAACACAAAAAAAAATTAAAAAAAATGATTGTTGATCCTAAATATATTTGCAAAAAATGTTTTAGAGCTTGTTCAAATAAAGACTATTTGTGTAAACCATTAAAATTTTAAAATACTAATTTTTAATATTGTGTTTTATTCTATAAGCATTTATATAATAATTTCTAAACAACTTAATTATTTATGAAAATTCTACAAACTATATTTTGCCTACTATTATTCTCTAATATAAATTTATCGCAAAATGGTATTATTCAAAAATACTTTAACACTGTTCTTGATGATGCTGAAATATTTTTCGTAGATGGATTTTCTTTTTACTCCTATCCTTTTCAAATGTCCGAGGCTGAATGGCTAGGAACAGCAGGTATTGGATTTGGCACATATATGTTAATGCAAAATGATGATAATCTTAGAAATAAATTTGGTAGTAAAGTTGATCAATATAATTCTAAGTTTTGGAAAAGTATCAGAACCTATGGAGTTGTTCAATATGCTGAGGCTGCTGGAACAATAATTTATATTTACGGACTATTTGCAGATGATAATTCTACTAGATCTTTAGGTAGAATGGTTATACAATCTTTAACCTATTCCGGTCTTTCGGCAATGTTTATAAGAATGATAACAGGAAGAAAACGCCCTCCTTTTACTGATAATCCCATCAACTTTTTAGGATTTACAACTGATAATGATTATCAATCCTTTCCCTCTGGGCATACGACAGTTGCTTTTGCATTCTCTACTATATTAGCTGAATATTTTGATTCTCCTTGGTCTAGAATTGGCTTTTATAGTTTGGCAGGACTTTCAGCAGCGGAACGTTTAATTAATTCTCAGCATTGGTTTTCTGATGTAGCAATTGGAGCAAGCTTGGGAATTTTAAGTGCTCTTCATGTCCTAAATTCAGAGTCCAAAAGGAAAAATAATTACAACTCAAAATTATCTATATTTCCAACTGTAAACGGTATTGCTCTTCAGTACAAATTAAATTGAAGTATATGAGAGAAACAGATTTATTTAGATTATTTAAAGAATCTTCAACACTTATTCTTGATGGTGCACTAGGAAGCTTGCTTCAACAAAAAGGATATAAACCTGATAAAAATTTATGGACTTCATATTTGAATTTTAATAATCCAAAAGCTATTCAATATATTCATGAAGAATATATTGATTCTGGTTGTGATATTATTACAACAAACACATTTAGAACAAATCCCGTTGCACTTAAAAAGTTTGATATAAACATTGATGTAAATTCTTCAATAAAAAGAAGTGTTAATATATCAAAAGCAATTTCGGATAAATATAATATACTACTAGCCGGTTCAAATGCTCCCGCAGAAGATTGCTATCAAAAAGAACGTACATTAACCAAAGACAAGCTCATTTCAAATCATCATCATCATATTGATTTATTGTTTGAAAGCGGAGTTGATTTTATCTTAAATGAAACTCAAAGTCATTTTGATGAAATTGAAATTATTTGTGAGTATTGTTCTAACAATAATATTCCTTTTGTAATAAGTTTGTTCGCTGATAATAATCTAAATATATTGAGTGGACAATCACTAACAGAAATAATTAGTTTTGTACAAAGTTTTAACCCTTTGGCAATTTGTATTAATTGCATAACTAGAAAAACTTTTGAGAAAATATTGCGAAATTTACAATTCCCAAGTTATTGGGGTTTTTATCTTAATTGTGGTAGTGGAAATTTTGAGGATGAAAATATTCAATGTGGCATTGATGAAAACCAATACTCGGAAATTGTAAAAACTTCATTAAATTTAGTACCTAAAATAATTGGTGCTTGTTGTGGCTCAAATCCTAAACATATTAAATCAATAAAGAATCTCATTTATGGAAAAACTAACACTTAATGCTCCCGCTAAAATAAATTTAGGACTTAATATAGTTTCTAAAAGGAATGATGGATTTCATAATTTAGAAACATTTTTCTATCCAATTAAGAACTTGCATGATACAATTGTTTTTGAGAAAAGTGAAAAGTTTATTTTTGATTCTAATAATTCAGATTTAATAAGTGATCCAAATAATTTAATACTCAAAGCACATAGCTTAATTGAAGAAACAATAAATAGAAAACTCCCTATAAAAATCACCTTAATAAAAAAAATACCAATTGGTGCCGGATTAGGAGGCGGAAGTTCAGATGCAGCTACAACATTAGTAGGGTTAAATAATTTTTTTGAACTAAATATTAAAAGTGAAAAACTTTATGAGCTTGCATTATTGCTTGGATCGGATGTTCCCTTTTTTATAAATGCAAAACCGGCAATTGGTTTTTCAAGAGGAGAAATTTTACATGAATCAACTAACTATATTCAAAATCCAATTGTTATAGTAAATCCGGAAATTCATATTTCAACTAAAGAAGCATTCTCGCATATCATTCCTAAAGAATCAAATTTCGATTATAATTATTTTATCAACACTGATAACATAAATTATAATTTCCTTTCAGAAAATCTTAATAATGATTTTGAAAAGTATGTTTTTTCAGCCTTCCCGGAAATTGCACAAATTAAAGAACTGTTAGAAAAGGCGGGAGCAATTTATTCAGCTATGAGTGGAACCGGCTCAACTGTATATGGAATTTTTGACGATCTTGAAAAAGCTCTTTCCGTAACAAATTTATTACCCAAGGACTATTTTATTCATGTGTCTAAATAGGAAAAGTAACTCAGCCTTTCCAGGCTGAGGCGTAAAACGAAAGACGAAAAACGTCGAGAAGAAAAACAGTAGTAAGGAGGGAGTAAAAAAAAGAAGCAAGGCAAAATTAAAAAAGAAAAAAGAACCAAAGAACAAAGATTTGTAGTCTTCGCGAAGCGTTTTTTGATGAAGCAATCTTTTAAAAATGTACGAAACTAATAGTAACTCAGCCTTTCCAGGCTGAGGGGAATATAAATAGAAAAAGCGACACAGACTAGAAAGTCAGTGCTACTGAATATTGAGGTTGATATATAATTTAAGATGTTGCAATAATTGAAACAAGCTAATTCTCTTAGGTCACAACTATTACAACACCTTAATAAGTCTCTTTATTTCAAAAGAATCATTTTTCTAGTTTCAACGTACTCACCAGCTTGTAAACTATAATAATAAACTCCACTTGTTAAATCACTTCCATCAAAGGTTAACTGATAACTACCTGCTGATTTTATTTCATTTACTAGTTCTACTTTTTCTTCACCTAGTATGTCATAAACCTTTAATGTAACCAACTCATTTTGAGGGATACTATATTTAATAGTTGTTGCTGGATTAAATGGATTTGGGTAATTTTGTTCCAGTACAAATTTAACAGGTAGTTTTTTATTTTTATTTACGCCAACTATTTGATATTTAAAATTGCTTTCATAAAATTCTTTAACTTCATCTAATTTGTCGCGACCAATTTCAATAGAATTTAATTGTGTTTCACCTCTTGCAAAAACAATTGCACCAATAATTGAAAATGAACTTTGTCGAGTATCAAACCCATCACTTTCTGTAATATCAAGATTGAAAGGTCCTACATTTAATAAATATCTAACATCATCAGGGTGGTTATCAATCCATCCAATATCTGTAACAGGATCTCCTGAAAAAATATAATGTGGATCAACATTCTTACAATCAACAGAGTTAAATATTCCGAATGGATACTCACAAGATTTTGTAGCACGACCATTATTATCTTTGCTTCTCATTAAATATCCCAACTCCTCTGACTTATTAGGATCACCATATTGAGAATTTGAATTATAGTACGCAGAGCTATTATGTAATTCTAAATTCTTTGCTCCGGGAATTCTTTTAACACCGACTAATTCACCATAATAATATTTTGCAGTATCAATTACTTCATCAGTTCCTGTATCATATTTACCATTATTATTATTGTCTATAAAAGATTCTCCGGGAATGTATGCATGAGGTCCTTGCAATAACATTGTAAATGATGTTGGACTGTTACTACCGAATATTTCATCATAACCATTATTATAAACTCCAACTGCTTGATGTTCTACATCTGTAAAAATTAGATCATTTCTAAATTCTCCCAAATCGGGATCCAAAAAGAAACCGAAAAATGTATTTTCGTACATCCCAGCTTCTGAATAATGATTCTTATCCAACTCAATATCGTATCTTAAAAAATATACATCTTTTAATTCATTAAAAGTAAATACAGTTTGCTTAATAATTATTCCATAAGGTTCTATAAACGTATATCTTCTTTCTGGAGATTCTACACCATCGTGCATAATAGACCAAATTGTTTTATCACCCAATAAATCAGGTCTATCCTCGTTATAATCCCATTTTCCATTAGAATTCAAATCAACAGGATTATATTGACCATCATTATTTCCATCATAATAATTAGCACCGGCTTGTACAGCATCAGTCCATTTTTGCCAAGATTCACCAAAATCAGGGTCTGATCTTTTTAATAAAAACATTTTAGCACGAGGGTCACTTAATGCAATATCAGGTGTTCCGGCTACATAATCTTCAATACGTGAAGATGGAACTACACCATTTGCCCAGATGAAACGATTAGGATCGCCTGAGAGAGCAAAACCTCCACTATATAATACAGATAATCCATCAAAGCCACCATATGCATTATAGACGTCTCCAATTTTTCCATATCTGTCAATAGGTAAAAATGATCTGTTATTTCTCATCAAATAAGCATTTTCATCAAATTCAAACGCTGAAAAGAAATATTTATTCCCATTTACATAGACCTCATTTCCCGAATTATCAGTAGCACGAAATCTTATAATCATTTCTCTATCTATATCTACATCTTCGATTTTAATTCCGTAAATGCTGTCATTTGCAAGAAAATCATTATTCATTCCATCATCAAGCATTTCAGCTTCTGAATAATATACTAATTTTACTTCTTCTAACTCAGTATCATCAAAGGCTTTTACTGTAAAAATCATGTTTAATCCATTTTCTCCATCTTCAAAAATTACATCCAACGGTTCCACAAATGGAGGAGTAAAAAAATCAGTTGATTTACCGGGTATTCCATACAATAATTGTGGGAAATTAGGTGTTGTTATTTTTTCATTAGAATCAATAAATCTGTTCGATAGAAACGTTAACCAAACATTATTGGATACTGCTATTAAATCATGATGAAAATCACTTCTCAAATAACTTGTAAATTGTGTAGCCTCACTCCAATTTTCTCCATTATCATTACTTGTTAAATAATATATATCATTTTGAGTCTTATCCAATAGTGATTTTACCAATTCAAATGAAATCCATAATTTACCCTGATTTGATAAAACTTTAGTTAGAGGAATCTTTAGCTTAGAATTTGTTGAGTGTATTATTTTTTTATTAGTCCATCCTGTCTCAGATATAATGGAATTTTCCAGCGAAACAATTCTCCAGCCATCTGTAGATTGTTCATTAAAGAATAATTTATATTTTGAGTCAATTTTAATTACCGAAGGACTAGTTAAATTGTTTTCATTCGAATAAAAAAGTACTTTTGCCCCCCAAGTGCCTGATGATTCTCTAACAAAATAGTAGATGTTGGATCTTCTGGAAAAAAGTAAATATGTTTTATCTCCATCATAAAATAATTGTGTGCCATATTCCGTGCCCAAAGCTCTTCCTATTTCATTTGGGCTACTCCAGTTACTTACATTTGATGATGATTCGATATACTTAAATTTATTGTTGTTTTCCAAATAAGTAATCAAAACCTCATTATTAGGTTGAAGCATAGCTTGTAAATTGGTTATTTGACTATTTTCATAAATTTGAGTAGTATTTGGCCAAGTTTTACCATTATCGTTTGAATATGCTACATTTATTCCATTCAGAATATATACAGCTAATAAATTACTATTACTTAATTGAATAATTTTCACTTCAAATTTGCTTTCATAATTCATTTCTCCATTGAACAAATCTAAGTTTGTTATTTTCTCATTTTGACTGTATATATTCAAACTGATGAATACAACAATAAACAGTATTTTCCGTATCATAACTCTCCTTTTAATTATTTAACATTTGTTGGTTTTATTACAAATAATTCTAATAACTAAATAAAAACTGAATTGTAAAATCTGTCATGAAATCATCATTAAATATTATTCCTTTATCATCTGAATTAAAAATATTATCTGGTACATATTTATATTCAATAAAATTCTTTGAGTGAATTATAAATCCAACCCCTATAACTGAGTTACCAAAATCAACTAGAAATTGTGGTCTAAATATTAAAGGGAATAAATTAACAACTCCAAACATATCATTTTTTATTCTGCCACCATCGGGCATTCCGGCATTAGCTCCTATGGAAAATATATTTACGCCAAATTTTGCGGTAAGTGCAGGACCGTTTTTAAAAACAAATGTAGCTTCAGTACCAATATCAAAAGAATATAGGTCAAGCTTTGCAGAATAAAGTATTACTTCCTCTTTATAAATATCACTACTAATCTCACTATCTAAATTTGTTTTACTGTATGCTATCCCTATGTTAAAATTACCTTCTGTTATAAATCTAAATCTAAAATTATTGGTAAAATTATAGCCACCTATTTCACCGGAAAAATATTGATAAGTATACATTATACCTTTTTGAGTAAATGACTTACTACCTAAATAATTCGGAAAGTTTACATCCATAGAAAGGAAACCAAAGCCATTTCTGGAAGGTTCATAAGTATAAACCTCATAATTTCCATAAGATTTAGTTTGAGCAATAATGCAATATGGCAAAACAATTAACAATACAACCAAATATTTTAGTTTCATTTTATAACCTATAGATTTTTAATTATTTATTTTTTAACAAATATAAAAGAACCGCCGCCTTCATCTCCAGCTTGATGAATTACACCGTATTCTGGAGTTTGAACTACAGGACTATTATTTATAACAGCTTCTTTAAGACTATAGAAAAGTTCCTCAGAGGATAAAAACTCTTTAGAATTTTCACTCAAACGTTTTGTTAAATATTCAATAAATACACTTTTATCAGGAACCTCTTTTAGTGCACCACTTGTCATTGCTCTTCTACTATTCGAATTATACATTTCTTGAATAGATTTTGGAGCTGAAAGAGTTACTTCTCGAGATTTAAATATTCCTCCACTAAAACAGGCATCTGCAATTAACAATGTATGTTTTGTATTTATAGCCCTAATGTAGTCTCTTACTCTGCCATTTGATAACCACTCGGCATCATCATCTAAACTGGCATCTCTCGGTAACCAAAATCCTTGCTGAAGATCTTCATCCCAATAACCATGACCAGCATAAAAGATTAGAAGATTATCATCTTTCGATAATTCCATTCTAAGTTCTTTTAAAGCTTTAATTATTTCTTTACGGCTTGGATCTTTGAGATAGTCAATATTCTGCTGTGCGAAAGTATAATTTTTAATTAAAACATTAATTAAATTTTCAGAGTCTTCTAGAGGAAAATTTAATGAAGGAATATTTTTATCATTATAGTTTTGTATTCCAATAATTAATGCATGATAATTTCCAACTAAGAGTTCTGATTGTGTCGGTTTACCTTTTTCACTTAGATTGATATTATGAAATGCTTCATTACCTAAGTTATCAATTGCCCTAATAGAAACATAATTCGGTTCATTTTTAGGTACCCAAATAAAGAAATTATTTGTATCGATTGGTACTTTATTATCATTAATAGTTAAAGAATAAATTCCGCTTTTATCTTTTAAGAAACCTCTAACCATAAATTTATTACTATCAGAAACAGTAGAATCTAAAGTGAATTTATTAACATTTACAACATTAAAGCCTCTTTTATTTTCTTTCGGATCTACAATAATAATTTTTGGTGGTTCAAAGTCAAGTGTATCATTTCTCTCAATTGTATAAGTTGTTTTAATAGCATTCTTTTTGAAATCTTCAAAAGTAATATTAAATGTTGAAATGCCATACGGAATTTTAAGAGAGAACTCATAATTATTAGTTTTAAATGTCTCAATTAATGAATCATTTACACTAACATATAATCTATCATCAACATTATCAGTCCAATCTCCAGTAAATGTTATTATAGAATCTTTTGTATAAATAGGAAGCGAATCAATAATATTTTTTACGGGTGAATCTAGATGAACAACTGGAGGAATATGATCCGGAGGTGCAAATCGAACATCCAACTTAACTTTTGAACTTAATGTTTCTATTGATTGAGAAATAATTATATTAGTAGAAAATAAAAAAAATAAAAATATTTTAAGCAATTTCATCTCAACCTCATTTATTATTTTTTGAAATACTTCTAACAACTCTAAACCCTATATCTGAATTTCCTCTATAAGGAGAAAAATAACTTCGATCGGTCACTCTTATATCTTCAGCATTGTTATACCACGAACCGCCTCTAATAGATTTATACTTACCAAACCAAGGTCCCGTTGGATTTTCTTTTGAAGAATAGAAGTAATAATTACTTTCATACCAATCTTGACACCATTCCCAAACATTTCCACTCATATCAAATAGTCCCAATGAATTAGGAGAAAAACTAGCTACTCTTATTTGCGAATTACGTGATTCCCCAGCCTTAGAAAAAGCCTTTTTAACAGTTGATTTACCATCAAAATTTATTTCGGTTGGATCAGCAATTTGTTTGCCATTTCCAAATAAAACATTTTTTCCACCTTCTCGGGCAGCATATTCCCATTCTGCTTCTGTTGGCAGTCGATAACCATAATATTTACAAAATTCATTTGCACCATACCATGTTACATTAACAATTGGGAAATACTCAAACCCAGGATTCGTAACCCATAAACCCAGACCCGAAGTTTGTTTCGCCTGCTCAAGCTTCTTAATTCCTTTAGGATGAAAGAATAATAGTGGTTTATTTTTGAACTCGCCTTCTTTCACAGTTTCTGAACCATACAAATTCATGAAAGTCATAAATTGGTAATTTGTAACTTCATAAACACTCATTTCAAAATCATCAAGGTATACTACATGAAGTTTTCTCTCATCAGTTTTTGCAAAATCCTCAGAACTTCCCATTATAAATTCACCGCCTGGAATTTTTACAAAATCTATATTTCGTGATGCACCTAATAGTTTCCCACTCAATTTAAAAATAAAATCATCGCCCTTTAATTCAAGACTATCAGCTAATGGTGTCCAATCTATAGTAAGATTACTTTTGGGTTTAATTCCAAATCCAATAGCTCCTTTAATTGTTTTGGGAATTATATCAAATGTTTCTCCATTATTATCTGAAACCAATAGTCTAATTTCATAAATATCATCATTCCCTAGGGCAATTAAATCATAATTAATTCTAACAGTATCTCTAATTTGTGTAATAACAATGTCTTGAATAGATTGAGAATTTATCAAGATTGGGAATGTTACAACAAATAAAAACATAAAGGTTGATTTTTCAATTATTTTCATTTCTCCCCCTTATCTGAATGCAAAATGTCAATTTTTGTTACCGATATAAAATTATTATTCGAAGATTGATTAATATAAATTTTATTATTTGCAGATAAATCCGAGTCAAACGAAACCTTTCTCTCGGGACTTGAAAGCTTTGTTATAATATCATTAATATCTAAATTATTCTTTGTCTGTTTAACTAAATCATCAATTATAAAACGAATACATTCCGTTGATAATAAAATTATCAGTGAAGATAATCCTGAATTATTATCTAATTGAAAAGCATGTTCTTCAGAAGGTAGAATAATATTATTTTCATCATAGGCTAAGTAGTCGCTAATTAAATTGTTCATGGGATATATATATTTTGCCCCATTGATTGAATCAAACCCAAATATATATAAGTAAACTGGCTCACTATTAAGGATGTATAGTTGAAACATTGTACCAGTAGGAAAAGTATCTAAAGAATTATATGAACTAATATTTTTGGTTAGCGGTATAATTTTATTTTGATATTCTCTCAAGAAAACTTCCGCTTCAATTTGTTTATCAATCTCATCTTTTTCTTTAGCTATCAACTCGCCCGCCCAAACACAGAAATGTTCTATATCCGAATAGCGAATCCTAATAAAACCTTCATTTCCCCAATTAACTCCCCAACTATTCAAAATTTCAAAAGCACCTCCTTCAACATTATCATCATAACCAATAATAGTTAAAGCATGTCCACTTACTCTTTTTTTATATTCTTCTTTTTTAGGATGCCATACATCTTTGGCAGAATAAAAGCTCTTTGGACAATCAAATCCGATTACAACAGGTTTAAATTGAGTTAAACTTTTTTTAATATTCAATATCTTGTTTTTACTTTTTCTACTAGCAATTTCGCGGTATTCTTTAAGTTTGAATGATGACGCTCTCATTTTATCTGTTTCTTTAACTTCTCTATCACAATCGTAACCAAATTCTTCAAATGATAGGACACCGTCATTCTTTAAAATTTCCATTCCATCAATAATACTAGTTCCACTATTACAGCCCTCTTTTGGCCTTATTTGATTATAAACATAGGATGGAGAAAATTTCTTTTTATTTATAGTTTTAGTATCCCAATGATTATTTATTGCTTCAAGAATAGTTCTTGCTGCATAAGAAGTTGCCCATCCAGTACAAGTAGACGAACTGCCTTGATCTCCTGGTATAGGAGCAAACTTTTTCAAGGAAAAAAACTCTGGTAATTTTTTAAAATCACCTCGTGATAAAGGAGGTGATTTTGGTGACATATCAAACTTCTCTTGGTCAAGCACTGCACCAGTTCCGTAGTTTTGTGCATACGCAGAACAACTAATAAATACTAAAAAACTCACTTTTAGTATTACAAACTTTGTAATTTTCATCTTCATTTTAATTCTGTTAATAATTCTTTAGCCTCTTTAATTCTTTTTTCATCTTGTGGCTCATATATCTTACAATTATCAATCTTTTCAAGAAGAGAAATTGCCTTATCAACTTCATCTTCTTCCAAAAGTGCCTTAGCAAAGTCGAGATAAAACATAATTACATCTGACTTCAATCTTATTGCTTTAGCATATTCTGTTAAAGCTACCTTAATGTCACCCCAACCCAAACCTATTATTTTTCTTGCCGGAGCCCATTTATCACTCACCTCATCATGGGTTCTGGCTAAAACATAGTGTGCAACTGCTTGAATATCAACGCCCCCGGTTCCAAGTGCAATTGCGAATTCTAAATCTTCCTTAACTTTATTTACTATAGAACTAACAGTAAAAATTCCTTGGCTCATAGCTTTTCGTGCATTTGCAATTGCTCTTCTAACATACCCTTCTGCATTTTGTGGATCAACTTGAATTGACTTATTAGCAATTTCAAGAGCCTTTTCATAGTTATCCAACTGCGCACTTTTCACTTCCTTACTGGTTAATGTTTCCTTCCCAAATTCATTTCCAAATCTATATTCATCCTGAATATCTTTAAGTGATTTATTAAGGTAATCCCCAATGGCAACAGTAGTCTTACTAATTTTGTTAAGTACTGTTGAATTATTAGGAGCTAATACTAAGGCTAAATAATAATAGTCTAATGCATCATTATAATTGTATTCAATATTTGCAAGACTATCACCTTTGTTAATATATGTTTGAACTGATTGAGCAAAATTTGATAAATTGGAAATAAAATAAAGTAATAGAATGATTTCCATTTTTTTTAACCGCATTATACCTTCCTTTTTTAACTACTTAGATTAATTCTGATTCTAATTTAGTTCACATTCTATGCCAAATTTATTTTAGCCCATTTTCAAGCCATTTTAGAACTAACAGTTAAAAAGTGTTGTTATTTTTGCAACGTTCAAATTTTCAAACGTTGTTATTTTTGCAATATTTATGTGGATTTTTATTGTACAAAAAATGAAATAATGACTACTTTAGCGAAATAATAACTCGCCCTCACTTTGAAGAGATGGAAGAATAAGTCAATAATTAAATTTTATGTTATACTATTCATTATTTAATAATAAATAATATGATAATTTAATTAGATAATTATTTGCAATTTTATTTTACTTATTTCATATCAAATTTAGTTTTGCTTATTTTAAGAAATTTTAGAACTAACAGTTAAAAAGTGTTGTTATTTTTGCAACGTTCATACTCTTAGATGTTGTGATTTTGCAACATTTATTTTGATTTTTATCGTATATTAAGCTTTAAAACATGGTAAGATTTTTGCAGTTTACTTTAAAACTTTAATTATCTAAAATGAAACTTACTTTAAATAAACATTTCTATATTCTATTTGTAATTATCTCTGTACTTTTTGCGGGATTATTATATTACCTTTTGCAAACCACAAATTATCCTTTCAACTTAATACCAGATGATTTAAGTTTAGTAAAAAGTGATGATAGAGATGTCGTTAAAGATATAGAAGTAGATTTAGATAACGACGGATTGACCGAGAAATTAAGACTTGTAGAAAATAATTATATCCAGTTATTTAATAGTAAGGTTGCTATACTTGAACAATTAAATTTCCACTCTATTACAAAGCCTTCTTGGATATATTTTGAAGATTATAACAATGATAGTAATAAAGAATTATTTATTTTTTCTCAATTAAAAGATTCTTTGTTTTTCTCTGTATACAATTACCATAGAATGGAGTACATCCTTAACAGAGAAAAGATATTAACCAAACCTGATTCTGCAAAAAAAGGTGTGTGGGATGTAAAGATTTTTCCGATAGGTTTAAATGAAAACAATAAAAATAAAATTATTTTTGCAGTTTCAACAGGTTTTCCAATTTATCCAAGAGCAACTTTTTTATATGATTTTGTTAAAAAAGAAATGATAAAAGATTTTCAGACAAGTGCTACTCTAAAATACTTTAATTTTTTTGATTTTAATAATGATGGCAGAAAGGAAATTGTTCTTACATCTGAAGCAACGGGAAATATAAAAGAAAAAGTTGACTTTCATGATCGTACAAAATGGTTATTTGTTTTTGATCAAAATTTAGATCCCATTATCACACCATTACATTTTGGTCAATATCCTAGTAAAAGCTTTTCACTACCAATAAAGAATAAAAACGGATACTATGATATATTATATTTCCATGAAGAAAGTGATAGTACTGGTAGAAAAAGAAAATGGAAAATAATTGACTTAAAAGGAAATGTAGATTCAACTCGTTCAATACTGAAAAATTTTCCAGATTATTCTACTCTACCAATTACTCATAATGATAATTTCTTTTTACTTTCTCCGAATAATACTCTAATCAAAATCAATCCCATAACAGGAGAAACACTTACCAATTATATAGAGGATATAACTTATACAGATTTACGTAGTTATAGGTTTATCAAATACATTACTACTTTAGATGAAAATATAGATATATTTATAGTTCAATCTGAAAACAAACTATTTTTAATAGATGAGAACTTAAATATTCTGGCTAAACATATAACGAATGATACTTTTAGCAGCCGTAATAACTGGATAACTTTAAGAGTATCTAAGAAAGAAAATTTGCCCCAAATTAACATGCTAACTGATATAGGCAATGTTTTATTTACTATAAAGCGAAATAAAATTTATACTTATTTACCTTACATTGCTTTCTTAAGTTTTTTACTATTTTTTTTCTTACAAGTTCTCTTTCATAATTTACTAATGCTAGTTTCTACCTATATAAAATATTTATCTCACTCGATTAACAAAACAGAGAGAGGCATAGCTATCTTCAAGAACAATAAAAGTGTTTTTTATAAGAACGATAACTTTTTAAAATATCTAAATTTGGGAAATAAGAATATTAAGAATTTGAACTATGCAAAAATCTTGGAAAACAATAATTCAGTATTAAAAATTTTTAATGACTCCCTTAATCAAAATAAGAAGATAGAAGAAACTATAAATATTTCTAAAGATGATTATCAATTTGAAGGAAAAATTATAATAACACCATTTACATCGTGGCTTGGATATACTTATGCCTACCTTGTAGAAATATCTGATTACACCGAACCATTACTAACGGATAGAGGAAAAGTTTGGGGAGCAACTCTACAAAGAATTGCACATGAAATAAAAACTCCTATTTCAACATTAATTCTAAGTCTGGATAATTTAAGATATCGTTTAGGACATAAAAGCGTGGAGGTTAATAAAGAAATAATTAGAATGCAAGGTGAATTAGAGCGAATAAAAAATCTTACTAAAAATTTTCTTTTATTTTCTAATATGGAAAAAATGAAACCTACACAAATACTTTTAGACGATGTTGTGTATATAACATTAAAGAAATTCGATAGTTATATTAACAAAGGAATTAAAGTAAATTATAATAAAAATAATTATAAAATTTTAGCAGACTTTAACCAAATATTACAGTTTCTACCATTAATAATTGAAAATTCAATTGATTCATGCAAAGGTGTTGGTGAGATTACTATAGATACGCAAGAAGTAATTTTAGAAGAAAAAAATTTTATTAAACTAATAATAAGTGATACCGGAGAAGGTATTTCGCAAGAGATTATTGATAAAATATTTGAACCATATTTTACAACTAAAAAAGATGGGACAGGAATGGGATTGACACTTGCTAAAAAAATAATTGATGATAATAAAGGGAAATTAGAAATAAAGTCAATAACCCCAAAAGGCACAGATGTAATTATTTATCTACCTAAATCATAAATAAAATCTAAAGTTAATAGTATGAAAAGACAAATTTTAATAGTTGACGATGACATTAATTTTCTTGATTCATTAAAGAATAATTTGGAAAATAAGGGTTATATAGTTACAGCAATATCAAATTCAAGTATTGCAGAAAAGAAAATTATTACACAAAAATATTCTTGTATTTTGTTAGACATAAAAATGCCCGGTCTGAATGGGATTGATCTTCTCAAAATTTGTTTTGAAAATAATCCTTTTACACCTGTCTTAATTGTTTCAGGTCAGAGTAATATAGAAATAGCTGTTGAAGCAATTAAACTTGGAGCTTTTGATTTTATAGAAAAACCAATTGACATTGAAAAACTTCACATTGCAATAAAAAATGCAGTAAATAAAAATATTCTCACACTAGAAAAAGAAAATCTTCTTCACGAACTTAAGACTCAACATAAAATTATAAGTATAAGTGAATCAATGAATTCTGTAATGGAACAAATTAAAACTTTTGCAGACACACCAGCAAAAGTTTTAATTCAAGGAGAAACCGGCACAGGGAAAGAGTTAGTTGCTTGGGCACTTCATTACAATAGTTCAAGAAAAAGTGAAGCATACATAAAAATAAACTGTGCAGCTATTCCATCAGAATTATTAGAAAGTGAGTTATTCGGTCATCACAAAGGATCATTTACCGGAGCTTCAAGCAACAAATATGGAAAATTTATTGCTGCAGATGGTGGGACATTATTTTTAGATGAAATTGGTGATATGAGCATGGAGCTTCAAGCAAAAATTCTTAGGGTTTTAGAAAATAATGAAGTTGATATTATTGGCACGAATAAACCTCGTAAAATAAATGTAAGAGTAATTGCCGCTACTAATAAAAATTTAGAAGAAAGAATAAAAAATGGATTATTTAGAGCAGACCTTTATTACAGATTGAATGTAATGAATATTTATATTCCACCACTACGCTTTAGAAAAGATGACATACTACCTCTAACCTATCATTTTATAAAGATATTTAATCAAGTGTATAATAAAAGTATTTCTAGTATTGATAAAAGTACAGAAGATATTCTTTTAAATTATGATTGGAAAGGTAATGTAAGAGAGTTAAAAAACATAATAGAAAAAGTTGTAATTTATTGTAAGGGTAACTCTATTGGTTTAATGGAAATTCAAAAAGCAATGTACAACATTGAAGAAATAAATTATATAGATTATACAGAAACTCTCAATCTAAAAGAAGCTAAAAATAATTTTGAAAAAAAATATATAACTAATTCGTTATTAAGAAATAATTGGAAAATAAGTAAGACTGCCGAAAAACTCGGTATTGATAGAACGAACCTTTTTAAGAAAATAAAAAAATTAGGAATTGAGAAAGAATAAAAATAGAAATACAAAAAAAAATTGAAAGGAATTAAGTAGAAAAGTAACTCAGCCTTTCCAGGCTGAGAAGAGAGCAAACTTAGCAATTATAGTATTTTAACAAAGACTGGAAAGTCTGTGCTACAAGATGAAGAAGGATTGAGGTTCTGTTAATCTAACTTAAGAAATAAATTTATTTGAAGCGAGACTGAAAAATAATTTGTGTAAATGGAATTTTTCATTGATTAAAACTCCTCAAATCTGTCGTTAAAATAAATAGAAAAATGGGATAAAACAATA
>PDWI01006407.1_pt1 | contig 27025 bp, 22 predicted proteins | sample 1430891 | NCBI WGS metagenome assembly PDWI01 (sample SAMN01162508, study PRJNA174530) | Oral metagenome, whole genome shotgun sequencing project. | biome: Marine environment; feature: Marine mammal; material: Swab sample of the gingival sulcus; isolation source: swab sample of gingival sulcus... | reverse complement strand
TGAAAGTTCTGATAATTATGAAATTAATGAGGAGGTTCAAATACGAATGACAGAAGAAGGTGAGTTTAAAGAAACCGTTTACATCGTCAAAAAAGAGGGAGAGGAAATAATGCAATTAAAACTGAAATATGATTTTAATACGGAACAATACACAAAAAATATAGATGAAATTATTGTAACTTCTTCACTTGTTAAAACGCCTGAAGGAATAGGAATAGGTTCTACAATGAATGATTTCATTAAAACCTATCCCAACTATAATTTGTGGTACACTTATGTGAGTGGAATGTATGTCATTGAAACAGAAAATATAAATGCTCAGTTTATATTAGATAAAAACGATTTTATCGGAGAATTAGACATAACCGGCGATGTGGTTCTATTAAAGAAATCAGACTTTAAAAAAGATACAAAAATTCTTAAAATAAGAGTTTTATAACGATAGTGGCGTTTTAATGGTTTGGCTGTCGTATAATTAACCTATAACGGAAATATATTATGTTGAAAATAATAAGGATTGTTATTCCTCTTGTTTTTCTTTTGTCATGTTCAAATCAAAATAAGACTGTCAACCTGATTAAAATAGAGGATACTGATACCCAAGCACAAATTATTGAAAAATCCACCTTGGTTGTTCCGACAGCTCGTCAGTACGAATGGCAAAAAAATGAGTTTATTGCTTTTATACATTTTGGACCCAATACCTTTACGCAAAGAGAATGGGGAACCGGCAAAGAAAAACCTGAAATATTTAATCCAACCGAGTTAGATGTCAATCAATGGATTGAAACCATTAAAGCCGCCGGTATGAAAATGCTTATGATTACCGCCAAACATCACGACGGTTTTTGTTTATGGCCTACTTCAACAACGCCTCATTCGGTTAAAAATTCATTGTGGAAAAACGGCAAAGGCGATGTTATTGAGGAACTGACAATCGCTGCACGTAAAAACGGAATAAAAGTCGGGTTATATCTTTCTCCTGCCGACCTTAATCAAATAGAAGCGTCGTATGGAACTTATGGCAATGGCTCAAAATCCGTGTTGACAAAAATTCCTTCAAACCCTGATTTACAGAAAAAAGCTAAAACTGTTTTTGAATATAAATTGGACGATTACAACCGTTTGTTTATGAATCAGCTGTACGAACTGTTGACACAATACGGCGAAATTTCAGAAGTTTGGTTCGATGGTGCCAATCCAAAACCGGGAACGGGACAAACCTACAACAGCAAGGCTTGGTACGATATGATACGAAAACTGCAACCCAATGCAGTTATTGCCATTGCAGGTCCTGATGTTCGATGGTGTGGAAATGAGGCGGGACATACCCGAAAGGTAGAATGGAGTGTTATTCCCTTTACCGAAGAAGAGAACGATTTTATAAAACCCAATGCAACGGATGAAGATTTAGGCAGTCGGAGTAAATTGTATGAAGCCGATTATTTAAAATGGTATCCAGCCGAAACCAATACTTCCATTCGTAACGGATGGTTTTACAGAGATTCGCTGCAACACGTTAAAACCGTTCAAACGCTCTTAGATACTTGGTATCGGAGTGTTGGTGGAAATACGGTTTTTCTTTTGAATTTAACACCCGATAGGCGAGGTTTAATTCCTGATAAAGATGCCAATAACTTACGAGAGCTGGGCAAAATAATTCAGATCTCGTTTAACGTTAATTTAATGGACAATGCCGATGTGAAAGCATCAAACAGTGCAAAGAAACATCAAGTGAAATATGCCATTGATAAGAATGAAAATACCTGTTGGAAAACTGCCGATGGAATTGAAGAAGCCAATATCGTTATTTCTTTAAAAAAAACAGAGCCGTTTAATCGCTTGGTGTTGCAAGAAGATATTTTGCATTACGGACAACGCATTGAAGAATTTGCTTTTGATGTTTGGAAAAATAACCGTTGGCAGCAAGTAACAAGCGGAACGGTAGTCGGTTACAAAAATATCAGAAGATTTCCGACCGTTTCAGCCTCAAAAGTGAGAATCCGAATTCTGAAATCGAGGATTGCACCCACATTATCGCACATTGGTTTGCATAATGCTCCCGTTTTTATTTCTAACCCTGTAATCACAAGAGATATTAATGGTATGGTAAGTATAAAATGTCAAACACCCGACCCTATAATTTATTACACAGTCGATGGTACAACGCCCGATAATCATTCAAAAATTTATGAAAAATCGTTTCCTTTGCCTAAGGGGGGAGTGGTTAAAGCCATTGCGTATGTTGATAATCAAAGAAAATCAAGCGATGTGGTTGAGAAACGTTTTTATTGGTGTCAGAAAAAATGGTCTGTTCTTCCTGCGGATAATCAAGACAGGGAAAATTTAATGTCGGCTATTGATAACAATGAAAATACCGTTTATACAAGCGATAAAAACAATACTTCCATTGTTATTTCTTTGGGTGAAAACGTGAATATTTCGGGTTTTTACTACTTACCCCGACAAGATAAATCACTGCAAGGTATTACAAAATCTTACGCTGTGGCAATAAGCAATGATGGTAAACATTGGGAAACTATAAAAACCGGAGATTTTTCAAACATTAAAAACAATCCTATCGTTCAGGAAATTAGATTTGGGAAATCGGTTGAAACTTCATGGGTTAAGTTTACATCACTTGCAAATGTAAATAACAACGAATGCTTCTCTGTTGCTGAAATCGGGGTTATAATGTAAGCGTAAATTTCATGAAACTTTCTGCATAAAAAAAACTGCCCACGAGGACAGTTTCTTTATTTTGAAAAAATTATAGCTTTTTAGTCTTTTACACAACGTACAGAAAAGCCCAATGCTTTTGTATAGTAGTTTGCCGCTATTTTAGCTCTGTCGTGTCGTAAGAAAATAACCCAACCGTCTGCATTGTTACCATCAGGAACTGAAGCAGACCAAAAGTAAGTATAGTCTCCAAGGTCTCCATAGTTGCCAAAGAAAAACTTCTGTCCGGCCGGAAGAGCTTTAAAACCAAATTCATCGGTTGCTCCGGTGTTAGGAGCATTCCAATGTGTCGTTCCGGTTTCTTTCAATTTTCCGCCGGCTTCTTCTAAACCACCACCGACAAAGTTTATTAATGTGTCCCATTCTGCATTACTTGGTAAATGCCAACCTTCCGGACAAACGCCTTGTAGTCCACTTGGACTAGCTGAACTGTTATTACCTCCTGTCGCTGCAATCCAATTGTACAACACTCCGTATTCTTGATAATTTTCAGTAGCCATAGCTTCTTCAACATCCTCACCTTCGTAACCATGTACAAAGTAGAAAGGTATGACAGGAGAACTGTTAATGGATGAATCTACCGAGGGTAAATATCTTAAGTTCTCAGACATCCAAGTTTGATTGCCAATTTCTACATAGTGATATACATTACCATCTCTTTCGTCAACAAATGTATTTTCATTAATTTGAGGTTTGTAGAAAATAATACTATCTACTTGATTATTTGCATGGTATTTATTCACTATATTGCCCTCTTTAATAATGTACATAGTGTCATTACTTTCTGTTTGTGGGTGGTAAAAAATAACGCTGTCTATTTCTGTGTTTACATTATATTTAGACACTACATTACCTGATTTCATTATATACAAGGTGTCGTTATCTTGTGCATTAAGTCCTGTTATGGCAAAAGCAATAAAAGCAACTGATAAAAATATATTTCGTATCATTATTGTATTCTCCTATTTTTTTATGATTAAATTAATGCTTATTGTTTAATAAGTTTTATTGTTTCTACTTTAGTGTTGTTGCCGTAACGACAGAAATACACACCTTTCGGTAAGTGAGTTACGTCTAGTTTCACAGTTGATTGACTGCTTACTTCTTGACTCATCATCAATTTACCTTCAGTATTAAAAATATTGATTTGTCCATCTTCTACATTTGCCAAATTAATGGTTAATGTATTGCTTACCGGGTTAGGGTGTAAAGATAATAAATGAGCCATATGATTTTCATCTTCTATGCCTAAAGTTTCTACTGTAAACGTTAATTTACTAACATCACTCAACATATATTCATTTATGTTGTTGTTTGTTTCTTTTACCGTTAATTTTCCGTTTGCAAAACACATTTTTTGTATTTTGTTTAAAGCATAACCTTCCGGTTCTCCATTGTATTTGTTTACAAATACGCTTTGAGCATGTAAACTCCCCAAGCCTATAGCTAACAAAAACAATGTTGTTAATTGTAATTTTCTGTTTCGCATTACTTAATGTTTTTAATTGTTAATAAATTATTTAATAGATTCTAATTTTTTAGAAAGCAAATATACACTTTTTTCTAAAACCAACGCTTTTTTCATTGGTTATACCTTTTATAACATTGATTATTATTGTGCAGCAAACTTGCTTTACTTACTTTTTGAAATAAACAAAAAATGGTTTAAATAAAATGATGCATTGTGCGTTTATTATCGGCTGACAGCAGATGTGATAATTTTGTTGAAACGAAAAAAGCTGTTCTTTTTGAACAGCTTTTTGTCGGGGTAGCAGGATTCGAACCTGCGACCTCCTGGTCCCAAACCAGGCGCGCTAACCGGACTACGCTATACCCCGTTGCTTTTGTTTAAAAGCGAGGCAAAAGTAATCATATTTTTATTTCGTACAAATCTTTTTTTAAGAAAATTTCAAAGTATTTTGAAAAAAGTTAATTTTGCTCAAAAAAATAGTGATATGAATTTTCGAGTTATAGGATTGGTTTTAGGTATATTACTGATTATTGAAAGTGTTTTTATGCTTTTTGGTTTGCCGTTTTCTTACTATTATCAAGATGCAGATATAATTCCAATACTTTATTCGTCGGGAATAACCTTTGTTGTAGGGTTGTTAATGTTTTTTCTGAATAAAAAAGCCAGTAGAAATGTTGGAAAAAGAGAGGCTTATGTTATTGTGGGCTTTGGTTGGATTGTGTTGTCAATTTTTGGAACATTGCCTTTTATTTTATCCGGAGCTATTCCGAGTTTCACAGATGCTTTTTTTGAAACCATGTCAGGGTTTTCTACAACAGGGGCATCAATTTTAAATGATATTGAAGCTTTGCCACATGGTGTGTTGTTTTGGCGTAGTTTAACACAGTGGATAGGAGGTATGGGAATTATTGTACTTTCCATCGCCATTTTGCCTTTAATTAAAATCGGGGGAATGCAAATGTTTGCAGCTGAAGTGCCCGGACCTACTACCGATAAACTTCATCCGAAAATTAAATATACAGCCCGAAAACTTTGGTTTATTTATCTTGGTTTTACTGCCACAGAAACCCTTTTGTTGAAAGTGGGAGGAATGAATTTGTTTGATGCAATCAATCACTCTTTAACCACTATGGCAACCGGAGGATATTCTACCAAACAAGCCAGTATCGCTTATTATACTTCGCCCTTTATTCAATACGTAATTATCTTTTTTATGTTTATGGCAGGGGTGAATTTTTCTTTGTCTTATTTTGCAATTATCGGAAAACCGAAAAAAATGTTTAAAAACTCTGAATTTAGACATTATACGGGAATTGTTTTAGTTACAACGGTATTAATTGCTCTTGGCTTAATTTTTAGAAACAATTTGGGTGTAGAAAAAGCATTTAGAGATTCATTGTTTCAAGTGGTTTCAATTGTAACAACCACCGGTTTTGCTACCGCCGATTATTTACAGTGGCAACCGGCATCATTATGGATTTTACTGTTTATGTTAATGTTTATTGGTGGTTCTGCCGGCTCAACCGGAGGAGGAATTAAAGTGGTGCGTATTCAATTGTTGTTTAAAAATGCCTTGTTGGAGTTGAAACGTCTGATACATCCCAATGCTGTTATTCCGGTAAGGTATAATAATCAAGCTGTTCCGCCACAAATAATTACCAATATATTGGCATTTGTAATATTTTATCTCATCATTTATATTACTTCGGTATTAATTATGTCGTTGATGGGACTGGATCTTGATACTGCGCTTGGTGCTGTGGCTGCTTCCATTGGAAATATTGGCCCCGGAATTGGTAAGGTTGGTCCTGCCGATAACTTTGCATTTATTCATCCTGTGGGTAAATATTTTCTATCATTTTTAATGCTAATCGGACGTTTAGAGTTGTTTACCGTTATCATACTTTTCTCTCCACAGTTTTGGAGAAAATAAACGGTTTTTTGATTGACCTTTATGTCTTGATAAGGTTTCTTGAGGTTTTTATATTATTTTCTTATTTTTTTTATAAAAATAGGCAACTTTGAGAATGTTTTTAACGTCTTTTTTAAAAACGTGAGTTAAAGTTTTACCTTATGAAAAAAATAATACTAACCTTTGTTATCTTATTGGGTGTTTTGAATCTTGCTTTATCGCAAGGGCTTGATTTGTCAACCAATCCAAATAATTTTACATCGGTTAATCTCTCTGCTAATGTTGAGTTTTTACCGTTTGTATTAAATCCTCAATCGAATGTTGAATTAACACCGATTGAAGGCATGAATCGAGCGTATTTTAATCAAAACTATTATTTGGGTTTTACCATGCCCGAAAATCTTGATGTTAAGGTATATATGCGTTTTCCTGATAATGTTATTGCCGGAATGGCAGCATATGTTAAAGAAAACGAAGTGCTAACGCCGATTAATATGACATTTATTTATGATGTTTCAGATTTTTTGCTTGTAAAACAGTCTAATGTAACTGCAGGGCAAACCGTTATTATTCGCTTATGGTTTAATCAAGATATGGCAGGTAACAATGTGCAGTTTGCTTTTGAAAAAACAGAGCCTGTCGTCCAGACAAGAAATATTTCGGTTGATATTAATACTTATACGCCACAACAATTGGTGCAGGATATTTTGATTAATGGTTGCCTTACTGCTGAAAATGTAACTTATACGGGAGATTCTGAAGCTATCGGCTATTTCTCAGGAAATATTGGTGCTTCCGGTTTTGACGAAGGTGTTATTTTAACCAGTGGGAAAGCAGTTCTTGCAGAAGGTCCTGATGATGTAGGGGTAGAAGGAAATAATAATAATACAGGGTCAGATGCTGATTTGGCAGCACTTAACCCGGGTTTTACCATTAATGACGCTGCCGTTTTAGAGTTTGATTTTGTTCCAGCAAGCGATACTCTTGTTTTTCAGTATATTTTTGGTTCGGAAGAATTTCCTGAGTTTGTCAACGGTTCGTTCAATGATGTTTTTGGCTTTTTCCTTTCAGGTCCCGGTATTAACGGTCCATACTCAAACAATGCCATTAATATTGCAGAGTTGCCAAATGGTCAATCCGTAACTATTGATAATTTATATAACTCAGGGCTTGCTCCCGCAGGTTATTACGTTGGTTCAACAGCAGGGAATGGAGGAGAAGGCAATGCCTATAGTGGTGATATTCAGTATGATGGTGCGAGTGTTCCATTAACGGCTATGGCAATGGTTCAAGCGTGTGAAACCTATCACATTAAACTTGCCATTGGAGATGCCGGAGATGGAGCTTATGATTCAGGCGTGTTTTTTAAAGCTTCTTCTTTTACATCCGGAGTTTCTTATACAGCTACTTCTTTTAATCCTTGGAATACTGCTGATATTTTAAACGAAGGTTGTATTACAGCCATTATCTTTTCAAGGGTTAATCAAAATAATATGAACGAGCCTGTTCCTATCCCTTTGGGAGCAGGAGGTACTGCTATGCCCGGAGTTGATTACTCTGCCATTTCGGATACATTTTTTATACAGCCCGGAAATATGTCGGATACACTTTTTATTGAAGCTTTTGCCGATGGTATTGCAGAAGGAACTGAAACCATTTTATTTTCATTTACCAGTGGTTGTCCCTGTGATTTAACTGCATCAAATCTTGAAATTGAATTGGTTGATGAGCTGGAGTGGACACCTACCATTACCAATACAGGACCAATATGTACACCCGGCGATGCGGTTACTCTAACCTTAAATCTACCTCCCGGTGTTGATTTGGCTTTGGTTGATTGGCTTTGGTTAGAGGATAGTACTACAGGTTATACAACAACTGTATATCCTGCGGTTACAACTACTTATGAGCTGGAATGGACATTCCCTTGTCAAACAATAACGGTTAGCACTACGGTTTTGGTGGATGAAACCCCCGTGATTGATTTGGGAGATGACTTTACATCTTGCAGTCAAGAGGTTGACCTTGACGCCGGTATGGTTGCAGGAAATACAGGACATTGGGAAGCGATTTCAGGTCCGGGAACAGCAATGTTTGATGATATTAATGCCAGTGAAACATCGGTTCATGTTGATGCTATCGGTACTTATACTTTTGTTTGGTACGAGTATAATTTATTGCCGGATTGTGAGGTGTCTGATACCATTCAAATTTTGTTTTACGATATGGATTATACCTCAAATTTTACCAATGTTAGTTGCTTTGGTGGAAATAATGGCTCTGCTCAAATAACCGTTACCGGAGGAACAGCTCCTTATACTTATCTTTGGTCTAATGATGAAACACAAGCTGCTTTGACAAATCTTGAAGCAGGTGCTTATACCGTAGTTGCTACCGATGATTCCGGTTGTTCTGTTTCTGAAACATTTGTTATTACACAACCCGATGAAATTAATATTTCTTTTAATGGAGATGCTCAAATTTGTGAAGGTCAGTCTGTTGATTTAAATATAAATGCTTCGGGTGGTGTTCAGCCATATACCTATTTCTGGAGTACCGGAGGAGCGTATGCACAAGGAGCTGCTAACATGACGGCAGCACCTAATCAAACCACAAATTATAGTGTTTATGTTGCTGATGCAAACAATTGTAACTCTGTAACCATGAGTGCAAATATAGCGGTAAGTGAAGCCATTGCTCTTGATTTGGAAACTCAGGATAATTCATGTTTTGGTACTTGCGACGGACGTGCAGAGTTAACTGTTATCGGAGGTTTACCGCCTTTCGATTTCTCTTGGGATTCTGATAATCGAATTTTAGAAGATATTTGTGCCGGAAATTACCAAGTTACGGTGGTTGACCAAATTGGTTGTTCGGCTGATGTGAATTTTACAATTACAGAACCAACAGAATTAGAGCTTGACACATATTCAACACCGGCTTCGTGTTCAGGCGTTGCTGATGGCTTAGCTTGGGTTGAAGCGGCAGGTGGAGTCCCTCCTTATTCATACATTTGGAACAACGGAAACCAAACCAATGAAATTGCTGTTCAGCAGGGAACGTATTATGTTACCGTTGAAGATGCCAATAATTGTCGTAAAGAAAGTGCTGTTTTTGTATCTGCTCCCGATGTTATGCAGATATTATCCGATGAAACTTCTCCCATTTGTGTTGGAGGTAGTGCTACGCTTGGCGTTGTTGTTGTCGGCGGAACAGCTCCTTATGATTATTCGTGGGTAGGTAGTGATAATTCTACCGGTTTTGGCGAAAACTTTACCGTTTCGCCCAATGTTAATACCGATTATAGTTTAACGATAACCGATGCAAATGGTTGCGAGGCTTATCAAGATTTCACTGTAGAAGTGTATCCCGAATTGCAAATAACCGCTTTAAATTTAGATAATGATACGGTTTGTCCTAATCAACCTGTGCGTTTGTTTATTGATGTTGAAGGAGGTAATGGAGGACCTTATACATTGCAACTTCAAAATGGAGATACTATTACTTCGCCGTTGACTTTAGAGCTTGAACAATCGGAAACCATTTCGATAACACTTACCGATGATTGTGAAACTCCTGCTGTAACGGAATCTATACATATACCTGTTTGGACCATTCCTGAAAATGCCTTTGTTGCCGATAAATATTCCGGTTGTCCTCCTTTAAGCGTTGAATTTCGTGAGGTAAATGAAAATAATGGCAATACTTATCTTTGGTCGTATGGTGATAACGAGTTTGGTGAATCGCAAACATCAGTACATACTTATCAAAATTCAGGGCTTTATACTGTGAGTTTAGTGGTTAAAGATGTTAACGGGTGTGAAAATAAACAAACCATTCCGAATATAATAGATGTATTTCCTCAACCTTCGGTTGATTTCTATGCTACGCCAAGTGAGGTAAGTATAATTAATCCTCAGATTCAATTTAACGCAGTTACTGAAAATACAGACAGTTTATATTGGATTTTTGGAGATGGTGATTCTTCTTATTATCAAGTAGATGTTATTCATTTGTATCCTGGAATAGGAGAGTACAATGTTATGCTTGTTGGTGAAAACGAATACGCTTGTCGTGATACTGCTTATAAGAATGTTCGCGTTGTAGATGAAGTGACATTTTGGGTGCCAACGGCTTTTTCTCCCAATGGAGATGGTGTGAATGATTGCTTTAGAGTGTGTGGAAATGCAATTGATGAAAATGATTTTTACTTTGCTGTGTACGATCGTTGGGGTGAAATAGTGTTTGAAACCGATGTTTATAACTCAAGTGTTCCTTGTGATGTTTGTTTTGTTGGAGCTTGGGACGGAAAGTATCATGGAAAACAAAATAAGGGAAAAAATACCTTAATGGTTGGAACATATTCTTGGTATACTAAGTTTAAAGATAAATTGGGAACATGGCATGAGTATGACGGAGTCGTTAAAGTTGTAAGATAAAAACTTAAATCTTGAAAAAATCCTTTGATTTCTAAGTATTTTTTACAACTTTGTACTTTTGTAGATAAAGTTTTATATATGTTATCTAATCGAAAAATAAAAATACTATTATCTTTTGTATTTATTTTAAATATAGGAGGAATAAGTTCTTTACTTGCACAGAATGCTAGCGGTATTTCTCTGTATGCTAGTGATGTTTGTTTTGGAGCAACCGGGAACATTCAATTAAATGTTGAAACGGGAACACCTCCTTATACATTTCAGTGGAGCAACGGTGCGAACAGTCAAAATTTAGAAAATGTTTTGCCCGGTACTTATTCTGTTACCGTTACAGATGCAAACGGTAGTCAGTATATTGATGATATTTCTTTTGCCGAATTACCGTATCTCGGTTCACAAATTAATTTAGATATTACCCCTGTTTCTTGTCATTCAACCAATACGGCAAGTATTTCAATTTCATTTCAAAATAATACCGGTCCTTATTCTTATGTTTGGAGTAATGGAGCATCAACTTCTGCTATTAATAATATTGGAGCGGGAAATTATACGTTTACAGTAACCGATGCTTACGCTTGTCAGTTCGATACAGTAATTAATATTACCGAACCCGATGCAATGATTGTCGATATTATGACGTCAGATGCAACCTGTTTTAACTCTAATGACGGTATGGCTTGGGTTGATGTTTCGGGTGGTGTTCCTGCTGATTTTGTCCCGATAGGAGAAGAATATATGTATGCTTGGCCCAATGGAGAAACTAATGATACCATGTATTTTCATAGCGGTAATTTTATAATGACGGTAACTGACTTTGCCGGTTGTGTTGTTCAAGTGCCTTTTACCATTGAAAGTCCTCCTGAATTGTATGCTACACCTGTGTCCGATAAGCAAATTTGTATTGGCGGGCAAACGGTTTTAAATTCAGAAGTTACCGGAGGCGAAGGTCCTTATTGGTATTATTGGATAAATACTTCCAACAATGATACTTTGTTCTCAAATACTTGGGTTGTTAATCCGGTAGAAACCACAAGTTATCAATTTTATGCTGTGGATAGAAAAAATTGCACATCGGATACTTTAACTCCAACGATTTTTGTGTACCCTGAATTAAGTATAGATGCAGTATCTGTTAGTCCGGACAGCATCTGTAAAGGCGATAGCGTTGTTGTTGAAGTTAGTGTTAGTGGCGGTAACGGCGGACCTTATCAAATTCAAAATGCAATAACCGGACAAGTTTTTCCGCCTTCTTTTATTTTATACCCCGAAGAATCAAAATCTTATACGTTTAGAGTCAGCGATGCTTGTGAAACTCCTACAAAAACGTTTAGTTTTGATGTTACGGTTATGCCTGAGCCTAATATTTCTTTTTCTGTAAATAAAAGCGAAAATTGCCCATCGGGAGTTTTTCAATTTACTGAATTTACCGAAGACTTAGGACAATCTTATTATTGGCAGTTTGGAGATGGTACTGTTTCATATGATAAAAATCCTACGCATGTTTACAACGAGGTTGGTGTTTATGATGTTTCCTTATTGGTAACTTCTGCTTTTGGGTGTACCGCAACCAAAATTAAAGAAAATTTAGTAACCGTTAATCCAAAACCTGTCGCTGATTTTTATGTTAGTCCGGGGTCTGTACCCATTTTAAAGCCATTGGTTCAGTTTTTTAATACTTCGATAGATGCCGATAGTATTTATTGGTTTTACGGCGATGGAGATTCAACCACTTATAGTCATACCAATCCTTGGCATCAATACGATGCGGTTGGTTTTTACAATGTGAAAATGATTGCTGAAAATGTTCACGGTTGCTTAGATTCTACCATGAGAACTGTTACCGTGTATGACGATTATTCTTCATATACAGCCAATGCGTTTACCCCAAATAATGACGGTGTTAATGATTGTTTCCGCTTTTGTGCCAACGGTGTTGAAACAGATGCTTTTGAATTTGCCGTTTACGATCGTTGGGGAAATGTTGTTTATAAAACTGAAACGTTTTATAATAACATTGATTGCAATACTTGCGGTGAAGGCTCGTGGGACGGTAGATACAGTCATGGTTTTTATGCCAACGATAAATTGTGTGAGCCCGGCGTATATTCTTGGATTGCAACCTACAAAGATTTGTCGGGAGTTAAGCATACAAAACGAGGCTTGGTTACTCTAATCCGTTAGTTTCTGCAAAAAAAACGCCAAATAAGTTCATAATCTTGATAACCATCGGGAGTAAAGTTAAAATAGCAACAGCCATTTTCAATTGCGAATTCTCAATTTTCAATTTTTTTACTGCTAAGTTCGCTAAGGATTCTTTGCGTTCTTTACAGTTAATTGTTCATTGTCAACAGCTAAAACCTACTTCGGACTTTATGAACTTTCTAACTTTTAACTTTTAACTTTTAACTTTATAAACTTATTTATCTTTTTTCCATAATTTATTTTGCCTGTCATTGATTTTTTGCTCGGTTGTATTGTTGCCCGGAATGTAAAATCTTTCATTTTTTAAACTGTCGGGCAGATAATTTTGCAGTACAAAATTGCCGGGATAGGAGTGAGCATATTTGTAATCTTTCCCGTAACCCAAATCTTTCATTAATTTGGTTGGAGCGTTTCGTAAATGGAGAGGAACCGATGCTTGCGGATTTTTCCTGACATATTCCATGGCTTGATTAATGGCAGCATAAGCCGAGTTGCTTTTTGCCGAAACCGATAAATAAATACTGCACTCCGAAAGTACAATTCTGGCTTCGGGCATACCGATTTTATGAACGGCATCAAAGCAAGCATTGGCTATACCAATGGCATTAGGATTGGCTAAGCCTATATCTTCGGCAGCCAAAATAATTAAGCGTCTGGCGATAAACTCGGGTTTTTCGCCTCCATCGAGCATACGAGCAAGCCAATAAACCGCTGCGTCGGGGTCTGAGCCTCTAACCGATTTGATAAACGCTGAAATAATGTCGTAATGTTGTTCGCCTCCTTTGTCGTAAACCGCAATGTTTTCTTGTAGAACTTTTTCGGCAAGTTGGTTGGTTATTTCTATTTTGTCGCTGTCTGTCGACTGTATCAGTAATTCTAAAAGATTTAAAATTTTGCGAGCATCGCCACCTGAAAAACGATACAATGCCTGTTTTTCTTTAATTGAAACATCTTTTTGCAAAAGTTGTTTGTCTTCTTTAATCGCTCGGTCGATTAATTTGTCCAATGCTTTTTCGTCTAAGGATTTAAGCACGTAAACTTGTGCCCTTGAAAGCAGGGGAGTAATGACTTCAAACGAAGGGTTTTCGGTTGTTGCTCCGATAAGAATAAGCGTTCCGTCTTCAACCGCTCCGAGTAAGCTGTCTTGTTGAGATTTGCTGAAACGATGAATTTCATCAATGAATAATATGGGCGGTTTGGGGTTGAATATTTTATTCTTTTTGGCGGTTTCTATGGTGTTTCTTACATCTTTTACGCCGGAATTAATGGCACTAAGTGTGTGAAATGCTCTGCCTGAAGCATTGGCAATTAAGCGAGCAATGGTTGTTTTTCCAACGCCCGGAGGTCCCCATAAAATCATACTGGGAATATTTCCGCTTTGCATGGCTTTATACAAAGGAGCATCTTTTCCTAAAAGGTGTTCTTGCCCGAAAATATGTTCAGCTTTTTCAGGGCGTAAACGTTCTGCCAATGGTCTGAAATCGTTTTGCATGCTACGGTTTATTGGTATGACTTACAAAACTTGGCAATATTGCTTAATCCGGCGTTAAGTTCTTCTTTTTCTCGGGCAATGTTTATACGAATCCACGATTCATATTCTTCGCCAAAATGTATGCCCGGTATTATTGCCGTTTTGGTTTGTGCATATAAATCTTTTGAAAATTTAACACCATCTTTAATGTTTTCGGGCAGTTTTGTCCAAATAAAATATCCGCCATGAGTTTCAGGAATTTTAAACCCATGATTTTCCAAATGAGCTTTACTCAATAAAAAGTTCTCTTTTATGGTTTCTTTGGTTTCTTTGATGTATTGAGCGGCAGCTTCTTTGTTGTTTAGAAAATCGGCAATGGCTGCTTGTAAAACTGACGGACAACATAAGCCTAAAATGAGATTGATGTGCAAAGAAATATCCTGTTCGCCAGCCGGTTATGCTAAATTGTTTTGAAAAACTGTTAACATAAAAAACATTGCTGCCAAAATTTTCAAAAGGGTAGTAGGGTGCTGTTTCTTGAAAGTAAAATTCGTTGTAAACGGCATCAATAATAAGGTAGCAATTGTTTTGCTCGGCGGTGGCAATTAAACAATCAAATTCTTCTTTGTTAAGGCATCTTCCGTAAGGATTTCCCGGCGTGTTGACAAAGAAAAGTTTTGGCTGATATTCGTTGAAAAAGTTTTTAATATCCTGACATAAATCATGGCTGTTAACGGATAAACTTTTAAAATCGTTTCCATAAATTTTCGGGAGGTGTATATACGACTCGTAGGTTGGCGAAAAAGCGGCTGTTTTTAAATTTTCGACGCTTTCGTTAAGGTATAAATAAAGCAATTGAATGGCTTCGGTTGCACCGTTGGTCATCATGTATTTAAAATCCGATGAGATTTTGTCTTTATAGGCTTCGTCGATATGCTTTCTGAGTTCAAGGTTGCCTAATCCCGGGGCGTATTGATGATGAGCTTTTATGGCATTTTCTTGTAACGATTTCATCAGCTCAACGGGAGGTTGAAAACCCGGAATGCCTTGTGCTAAATTTATGCCTCCGTATTGTTTTACCAAGTTTGAAAAATAAGATATCCAGCTTTGTTGCATCTTTGTAAATTTTAAAGGTTTTAGAAACGAATGTCAAGTGTTGCTTCCCAAATGGTGTTATGCTCGTCGGGAACACCGGAAAGAAAGTAGTTGCGACTTAAAATAAGTTTGTTGTTTTTATAAAAATGCCAAACCGCACTTAAAATAATTCGCTCTTCGGTGTGTGATAAACTATTGTTTTTAAAGTTTTTGTATTGATTGTCGTACCTTGCCCAAACGCCCAGCTTTGTTTTTGGTTCTCTGAATTCGGCAAAGAACGAATAGCCCTCGTGTGAAATCGGACTTTCGTCTTCTTCATTAATAAATGAGTCGGTAGGATTGCCGATGCCGGTGTAGTATTGTGCCGACAAAACAAACCATTGATGCTCGTAAACAAGGTTGTAACCATTCAATTGGTGTCGATTGTTTCGGTCAGAGTTTCCTTTTCCAAAAACTCCGTGATAGCTTGCTAAAAGTCCCGGTAAAAAATTAGGTAGCGGACGAACCGTAAGCCTCCAATCCAAGGTTTTATTATTGTTCGATTCTAATCGGTGGTAGCCACTTCCGTTAAAAATACCCATTGCAATATCTCCGTATTTTCCCTTACTGGCACTTTTGTAGTTTTTGTGATAACGCCTGCTCCGGCTAAAAACATAGGTCCTGCTGCCCTGTAAGCATTTACTTTTTGTTCATAAGGCGTCCATGAGCAACCGGTTATCCCGACTTTAAAATTGTTGTCGGTAAAAAAACTGAAATCTTTAACATTAAATTGCACGTATAAATATTTTAACCGAAATTTAATGTCTCCTTTGTCTTCGCCTTGTCTGTCAATGGTTACATCGGGTGTTATCCTTACTTTCATCCACGGATTAACCTGATATTTGTACGAAATGTAAGCTCGTTTCAGATTAAATCTGTTGCGGTTTTCTTCTTGGTTGTGTTGAAACCCCAAAAACCATTGTCCCGAAAGTTTCCCTTGGGCAAAGGCAGAATTTAAAGAGAAGAATAAAAAAGAGAATACAAGTGTAATTTTTAGAACTTTCATGTTATTGATGTTTTAGCAATCTATCTTATGATTCTTATTTATTAAGTCAATAATGGCTTTCTGATGTTCAAGTTCAGGTTTTGCTTGTGGATGATGTGAAATAATATATTTTATGTTGTCAATCTGAATAAGAGAGGATTTATATTGTCCCCATTGTTGTATAGCAAGATTTTTAGTTTTTTTACCTTTTTTTAGTTCTTCTATAAATGAATCTTCCCATCCAGAAGTTAACATTATTACATATTTGGGAGATAATGTTCTGATTTCTTCTTCTAAAAGCCTAACACAATAGTCTTGTTGCTGTTGTTGCAATTGAGCATTTGGATTTCCTTCTGTAGGTGAGATTTTATAAAGATTTGTCCATGCAATATTAGAATACCATTTTCCTTGATAATTATTATAAGTATAAGCAATTTCTTTTATTAATCTCCAAAATGCAGATCTGTTTGTATTGTAAGTTTTTATGTTCCCTGAATTTTCTTCAACCCATTTCATTTGGTCATCTCTATCAAAAATTCGGTTGGGGTTATTTTTGTTGAATAGATTTTCGATATCATTACTTGAGTCCCATCCATTAACAGCTTTACCGACAAATAAAAGTCCAGTGTTTTCTTCTTTTGGGAAATTTTCACCCCATTGAATTGCAAATGTACAAACATCGTCAAATTTGTTTTGTTCAAACATTTCTTTATAAATAGGGAATATTTTACTTCTTAGTTTTTTTGATAAATTTGTGCTCATTTTTGTTGTTTTAATTATTTATACCTTGATTATGCTTGGTGAACAATAATTTCAGTGTTAATTTTCATGGTTTGCTTATACACATGCATCACTCCACAGTAGCGTTCTTCGGATAAGTTTACCGCTTTTTCGAGTTTATCTTTTGGCAAATTATCTCCCCAAAATTCGTAACGAATGGTAATGGCATCATAATGTTTGGGATGTTCTTCGGTCATATTGGCGTCGGTGGTTACTTTAAAATCTTTAAGTTCAACCCGCATTTTACCAAGAATGCTAACAACGTCCATGCCTGTACAACCTGCCAATGCAACCAACATAAGCGGTTTTGGTCTTACGCCTTTATTTTGTCCTCCGGCTTGCTCACCTGCGTCAAGGGTAATTTTATGTCCGTTAAGTTCGGTACTAAAAGCCATGCCTTTTTCCCAATTGATTGTCATTTCTGTTTTCATAAGTTAATGTGTGCTAAATGTGTGACTAAAAAATATAACAGATATACCTAAAAGCATTAGGAATATTTGAATTAAACTTTCTTTTAAGTTGGTTTTTTCGTGCATTTGCGGAATTAAGTCGGCAAGGGCAATGTATATAAAACTTGCTGCCGATAAGCTTAATATCCACGGAATGGATTGTTGTGCCGTTTCAAGTGTCCAATAGGCTAAGCCTGCTCCAATTAAGGTAGTTAGCCCTGATAATATGTTGTAAGTTAATGCTTTCTTCTTTGATAAACCTTTGTTTATCAGTATGCTAAAATCGGAAATCTCTTGTGGGATTTCATGGGCAAAAACAGACAAGGTAACAACAATACCAAAGGGAATACCGGTCATAAATGCAGCGGCTATAACTATTCCGTCAACAAAATTATGAAAACCGTCTCCGATAAGGATAATGGAAATTTTAGCTTGTTTGGGTCTGGTACAACATTCGTCTTTGCAGGTTCGCCAAAGAATGGCTTTTTCTAAAATAAAAAAGAAAAGTATGCCCGATAAAATAAACCAACCTACTTTTTCGTAGTCGTGAGAGAGGTGCATTGCATGAGGAATCATTCCCAAAAAAGCAGCACCCATTAGTGTACCTCCGGCAAAAGAAAGCAAACGGTTGGATAAAAGCTCAAGTTTTTCTTTTTTTAATAATAAAATTGAGGCAGAAAGCAATATACTACCGACACTTCCGATTAAGGTTGCAGCAATAATATATATGAGTTCTTTCGTCATACTTTTAAATTATCAATAAAACGTAACAACTTAAACGATGTTTTGTTTTCAGGATTGCAAGGTACAAAGATGTTTTGATATTTCTTGTATGCTATGTTATTTTCATTATAATTTTTACCTTTGAGCATGGAATTAGGAAAAGTACAACGTTTAACGGCAGCCCGCGATACCGAGCATGGGTTTTATTTGAAAGACAGCGATAATAATGAGGTTTTATTGCCCGGTGTTTATGTGTCGGAAGATTTAAAAGTGAACGATGAAATTGAAGTGTTTATTTATAAAGATTCTGATGACAGATTGGTTGCAACAACACTTTTGCCCAAGATACAACTGAATGGTTTTGCCGTTTTAAAAGTGAAAGAGGTCGGACGCTTTGGGGCTTTTGTTGATTGGGGTTTGCCCAAAGATTTATTGATTCCTTTTGCTGAGCAAAATATGGTTTTAAAAAGCGGATACAGCTATGCAGTTTATCTTTATCTCGACGAAAAAACCAATCGTTTGGCGGGGTCGGCAAAAGTGAATAAGTTTTTAAATTGGGAGTGCAAGCCATTATTAATCAGCAATATTCGGGTTTGATTTTTCATTCCGATGTGCATAAGTCGTGGAAAATGGGTGATGTGGTTTCGGCTTGGGTGAAAAATGTTCGCGACGATGGTAAAGTTGATTTATCTTTAGAGCCTTTGGGGTATGAGAAAAGCATTGATGCTTTTTCCGAAAAATTAATCAATGTTTTAAAAGCCAATGGCGGACAATTGAATTTAACCGACAAAAGCTCGCCCGAAAGCATAAAAGCCGTTTTGGGTATGAGCAAAAAAGCCTTTAAAAAAACGGTCGGAAAACTTTATAAAGAAGGCGTTATTTCAATTGATAATGAAAGGTTGACAATGAAGAATAAATCAGAAAGCTTGTAAAGTTAAAATCCCGATAATTATCGGGATTTAACTTTTAACTTTCTAACTCCTATTCCATACTTGAGAAATACTTCATAAATTGCGAACGCATATACATTTGAGGATTTGGAATATTGTTCCAGCTTAATTTTCCTCTAAATTCGTCAATATTGTTTATATTGTTTTTTTGCATCCATTCTTTCAACTCGTTATTCATTACTTCGATGTGTTTAATGCCTTTTTTATAAAGAATAGAGCAAACTTGTGCAACTTGTGCTCCTGCCAATAGTTGTTTTACCACAGCGTCGCCATTGTGTATTCCGGTTGAGGCTGCAATTTCTATATCTTTTACTTTGCTGCTTACCATTCCAACCCAGCGTAAATTTTGTCGGATATCATTTTCGTTGCTAAATACCGATGCCGAAGTTATTTCCATTTTGTTGATGTTGATGTCCGGCTCGTAAAATCTGTTAAATAGGGTTACTCCTTTCGCTCCTCGTATATAAAGCTGTTTAACAACTGCCATAATGTTTGTAAAATGAGAACCTATTTTAACAATAATCGGAATGTTAATTTTTTTATTTACCGTTTCAATGATTTCATAATACTGTTTAAGTATATCGGATTCCGAGGTGTTTTCATCTGCGGGTAAGATATTGATGTTTAACTCAAGAGCATCAGCTCCTGCACTTTCAATATTGCCGGCAAAGTCGGTCCAGTCTTTTGCCGAAGCACAGTTAATGCTGGCAATGATAGGAATTTTTACGCTTGCTTTTGCTTTTTTTATTATTTGCAAATATTCATCAACCGAATTGTGTTTTGAATAACCTTTAATATAGTCGGCAGCTTCCGGATAGTCGTTGCTTTCATTAATGGCTCTGTTTGCTTCGATGTTTATTTGTTCTTCGAATAAAGATTTTAAAATAACGGCACCTGCACCGTATTGTTCCATTTCTTTAATTCCGTCGATTGATTTACTAAGTCCTGAGCTACTAACAATAATGGGTGATTGAAGCTCTAATCCGAGAAATTTTGTATTGATATTTGACATTGCTTATACGTTGATATATGTTTTACTTATTTAATGTTTTACGGGTGCTTTACGATAATATTTCATTGCTGTCGGAAGTGTTTCACGAATGGCAGCAATACGATTTTCGTCGGCAGGGTGAGTACTTAAAAATTCGGGTGGTTTATTACCGCCCAATTGACTCATGCGTTGCCAAAAATTAATGGCTTCTTCAGGATTATATCCGGCTTTTGCCATAAAAATTAATCCTAATTTATCGGCTTCGTACTCGTGTTTCCTGGAAAACGGGAGCATAACACCAATTTTAGAACCCATAGCAAAAGCACTTAAAAACAGTTGTTGACTTTCTTTGGGTTTGGTTGCCAAAAATTCTGATAAAGCCATGCCTCCGGCTGAAATCATTAGAGATTGACTCATTCTTTCGTTTCCGTGTCGGGCAACAGCATGGGCAATTTCGTGTCCCATAACCACTGCTATACCTGTTTCATCTTGGCATAAAGGTAGTATTCCTGAGTAAAAAACGGTTTTTCCGCCCGGCATACACCATGCATTGGGAATGTTTGCATCAACCAAGTTAAATTCCCAATTAAAGCTGGAAACTCTATCTTCAAGTCCTTTTTCTTTAAGGAAAGCTTCAACGGACTCGGAGATATTTTTACCGACTCTTTGTATTTTTTCGGCATCTGCTCCGGTGGTAATAACTTTGTTGGTGTCAAGAAAACCTTTATAATTGGTATAACTCATGGATAACATTTGCGATTGCGGAACAAGAATAACTTGTTTTCTTTCAACTAATGGTACGGTTGAGCAGGCAATTATTAATAGGCTTACAATTGGAATTAATAGTTTTTTCATGCTGTTTAATTTTTGTTTTCAGAAAATATAACGAACAAATTTAAAAATTATTCTGATTTTATTGTCTTCATTGCTTGGTTAAATTGTGCCAACTTATACCAATCGAATAATTTTAACTGTGGTTTTTTTCCGCTTAATTGTTTGATAATGATTTTTTTTAGTAAATATGCTATGTGTGTTGTTAAGTTTAAAAGGTGTATGTTTTTTAATTTGTGGTAATACTGTATTAAGGTGATTTTTTCTTGATACCACGTTTTGTTTTCTGTATTTTGATAGAGTATGGCAAGGTTTTTTATTGCTTCGCTGCTTTTCTTTAAAAATTGTTCTGCAGACTCAAGACCAAGGTGTAGCAAAGGATTGTCGATGTGGATGATTTTAATGCCTTTTTCTTCCAATGCCAGTCCGAATATGGTGTCTTCGTGTCCGTATCCTTTGATGTTTTCGTTAAATTTTATGCTGAGAAATAAATTTCGGTCAATAAGAAATTGGTGGGTTGTAAACGAGTGGTATGGTTTTTTGTTTCTGATGCTTGCAGGAACACTTTCTCGCAGGTGTCCATATTTCCAGCGAAGCATAAAAGTTTTTTCGGGTTTTGTTTTTTCGTAGGCAGTGCCTCCGCAACAAACTACATTTTGTTTTAAGTATGGTAGGTAGTTTTGTATGTAGTTTTGATTATTTACACCCGAATCGCCGTCGATAAACAGGAGATAGTCATTTTTTGCGTGTTCCGCTAATTTATTTCTGTTGGCAGAGCGTCCTAAGTTTACCGAATTGTAAATGATGCGTACATTTTTTAAGTGTAAAATTTTTTGTATATCCGAAGAAATATCTTGACTTGAGGCATCATCGCATAAAATTATTTCTCCCTTATCGTCAGACAATAAAAGTTGCTTGTGAATTTCAATGATAAAATCCACCGGTATCGAGTTAAATATGGGAATACAAATGGAAAGCATAAAAAAAGGGGAAATGCTTCCCCTTTATTTTTTATTGTAAACAGTAATTAGTTTGATAATCTTTTTTCAGCATTTTTTAAATCGTTGTTCAACGATTTTTTAGTGTCGTTAAATTTTTTGCTAACGTTTTCTTTTGCTTTGTTTGCTTCTTCTTTTGCTTTGTCGGTCGCTTTGTTGGCTTCTTCCTTAGCTTTGTCAACAGCTTTGTTTGCTTCTTCTTTAGCTTTGTTGGCAGCTTTGTTTGCCTCTTCTTTTGCTTTGTCAACTGCGTTGTTAACGTCTTCTTTTGCTTTATCTACAGCATTGTTAACATCGTTTTTAACATCGTTTGCTTTGTCTTTAGCAGCATCTGTTGCATCATTAACAGCGTTTTCTACATTGTTAACGTCTTGCTCTACGTTGTCTTTTACGTCGTTGGCAACATCTTTAACGTCTTTTTTAACGTCGTTTACTTTTTTGTCAACATTTTCTGTGTCAACAGCATCGTTGGCTTTTGTTTTAGCATCATTATTACAAGATACTACAAATGCACCCATTAGGGCAGCAAAAACAAAAATTGAAATCTTTTTCATTGTATGATTTTTTAATAAATTATGCCATAAAAGTACAAAAATTTTTTTAAATGCAAGTGGTTTAATGATTTTATTTGTGTCTTGAGAAAATTTGAAGATAGTGGGAATAGTAACTTGTTGATAAAGATATTCACTACTTGAAACTTAATGTAAATGTAGCATTTCAATTTGCTTTTTGCATTTCTTTTTGTATTTTAAGCCGGAAAGAAAAAACAATTGCAATGAATAATTTTACATTTTACAATCCGGTTCGGGTACATTTTGGAGTGGGGCAAATCAAAAAGTTAGAAAAAGAAATTCCTATAGATGCTAAAGTTCTGCTTGTTTATGGTGGTGGTTCAATAAAACAAAACGGCATTTACAATCAAGTGAAAAGTGCTTTAAAGGGCATTGATTTGGTTGAGTTTGGAGGCGTAACCGCTAATCCTGAATATGAGGTTTTAATGAAAGCCGTAGAATTAATCCGAGAAAAGTCTTTGAATTATATTTTAGCCGTTGGCGGCGGTTCTGTTATTGACGGTGTGAAATTTATTGCAGCGGCTGTTAATTATACCGAGGGTGAGCCTTGGGAAATGCTATCGGAACGGAAACGATTTGAAAATCCTTTGCCTTTTGGTGTGGTGTTAACTTTGCCGGCAACCGGAAGCGAGATGAATGCAGGTGCTGTTATCAGCCGAAAGGCTTTAAAAGTAAAATTGGCATTTGGTCATCCTTCTTTGTTTCCTCAGTTTTCAATTATGGATCCTTACGTTGTGTCTAGTTTGCCCGAACGTCAATTAAGAAATGGCGTTGTTGATGCTTTTGTGCATGTTATCGAGCAATATTTAACTTATCCGGTGAATGCCGACGTGCAGGATAGGTGGTCGGAGTCGCTTTTGGTATCCTTAAAAGAAAACGGGCAAGCGGTTTTAAACAATCCTGATGATTATGATAAGGCTGCTAATTTGATGTGGAGCGCAACCATGGCATTGAATGGAATTATTCGGGTGGGTTGTCCCGAAGATTGGTCAACGCACATGATAGGGCATGAGCTTACCGCTTTGTCGGGATTAGATCATGCGGTAACTTTGTCCGTTGTTTTACCCGGAGTGATGCAAGAAATGCGTGAAGAAAAACGAGAAAAGTTGTTGCAATATGCTCAACGAGTATGGAATATTGCAGAGGGAGACGAGGAACAAAAAATTGATGATGCTATTGATTTTACCGAACAATTTTTTAGAGATTTGGGCATGAAAACACGCCTATCTGAGCATGATATTGATGAGTCTGTTGTCAATGAAATTGTACAACGTTTTGAAAATCGTCCCGGTTTTAATCAATTGGGCGAGCAGCAAAACCTTACCCCGGACAGAGTTAGAAAACTTTTAAAAACTCGACTTTAAATTTAAGGGATAATCTTTTTTCATATTATTAAATAAAAAACAGGTTGGTATTTTAAAATACCAACCTGTTTTCTTGATGCATAAAATATTTACTTCTTATAGACTAACTTTTTAATGATGACTTCATTGTTTTGGTATGTCATGATTTTAGCGTAATAAACACCTTCGGGTAAATGAGTTAGGTTGAATGTTTTGGCTTGATTAACCGTAAGAACAACTTGCCCCAATGAATTGATAATATCTGCTTTTTGTACATTTCTGTCGATTGAAAATATACCGTTTGAAGGGTTCGGGTAAATGTTGATAGTGACATTATGATTAAATGCTGTGTTTTTAATGGTTTCAACAGGACTGTGTGACCATTGACCGTCAAAATCGGTTTGTTTTAAGCGATAATATGAAACGTCTTGGTAGGGGTTTTCATCCGTAAAAACATAATCAACAATGTTGTTTGAGTTGCCTTGGCCATTAATAATGCCAATGGTTTCAAAGTCAATACCGTTTTTGCTTCGTTCTATGGAGAAGAAATCGTTATTTGTTTCTGAGGCAGTTGTCCAGTGTATTTTTACGTATTTATCTTCTTGTAAGTTTGCTTTGAACGAAAGCAATTCTATGGGTAAAATCTCAGGGCAATTATTACTTTGGTCGCTTAAAAGAGCATTGTAATCAATGTTGCCGCTGGCTAAATTATCAATGAATGTTTGATTTGTTGCATCATTGCCGGCTCCCGGTGTTTCATTGCCTGATGCCGAAATAGTAGAATATGAATCAGCATTAAATATTCCACCGCAACCTAAAGAATAAATTTTCTTTTTTCCACTTCCGCTTGCACCATTGGGTTCTAAAGCTCCTTGTTGTCCGTTAGGGTCATTGTCTCCATAAGTTAAAGCATGAAAAAGTGTTCCATCAGGGCATCTAACTTGAACAACATCTCCTTTATTTCTAAGTGCTAAGTCGCTGGACCAACTACCTGTTTCTGTGGGTAGAGGTGTTGTGTTGTAATTTGAACTGCTATTGTCTGCTACAATATGAGGGTAAGCATTGGCTGGTAATACATATACATGGTCGCCATCGGAATCTGTTGGGTCATTGCCCGGAAGTTCAGGGTTTGGGTCGCTTTCATTGTATATAACAATAATATCGCCGGGATACATATTATTAAAACTTGTTCCCAATGCAATGTATCCGGGGGCTGTTCCACTACCACCAAAATCACCATTGTTGTCATCAATTATCCAGCCCGTTAAATCCACCGGTCCGTTTGGGTTGCTTTCAGAGCCTATAACAACCAGTTCTATGTATTCTTCGGCACCACCGGTGCCATTGGAAAATTCATTGATTAAGAGACCACCGTTATCAGCACAAGAATTTCGAGTTTGTGTGTGTGAAGTGGTGTCTTTCGGGAAATTATAAATATTAGTGCGTAATGCTGTTGATAAGCTTGCTGCTTGTGAAACTGTTATTAGTAAAGGAATTAATAACAGACTTACAGTAATTTTTTTCATGTTTGTTTTTGTTAAAATGTTAAAATAACATTGTGTTTAAACTTCAAATTTATAAAAAATAACATTTGTTGTTTTTTATAATCTTCAAATACTTGGTTTTATTATACGAAATGAGGCTTGTTTGTTTTTGTAAAGGTGTTTTACTTCATTTCAGCCTTAAAATTAAAGTTACTCGACGGTTGAATTTGTTCCGATTGTTGCAAACGCTTTTGAATGGTTTTTATGCGGTTTGATGATACCTTAGTAAAACTTAAATCTATTAAAAAGCGCCTGAAACCTTTGTTGCGTAGCTTGTTGGTATATTGTGTCAGTGAAACCGGAATTTCGGGAATAACATAAGTAATGCCGTCTTGGGTAAATCGTAAGTATTCAACCCCTTTTTTCTCGCTGAAATTATCGCCTGTTTTTACCGGCATGCGTGAAACAAACAAATGCGGGTGATAATATATGGGAATTATACCTTGTCTGTCTTTTCCTTTCAGCAGGTTGGGATAGTCGTTTTCAAGCGGTCTGACGTAGCTTTGCATACCGTTTCGTTTCAGTGCGATAATGGCTGCATCGCTAAAACTGTAAACATTTTCGTTTGCCATTAGCCAAGAGCCTTTGGGGATAAAACGTTTTTGCGATAAATGGCTTAAACTGAATTTTTTCAATCCGTTTTCTACGAAATTTTTACACAGCTTTTGGTAAAAACTGATTTTCTTTTCAGGAATAAATTTCGGCAATTCAATGATGAATTTATCTCTGAACTTTTGAATAAGATTGCTTTTGGGGTCGAAGTCTTCCCAGTCTCTCGACGGTAAGTTTAATAGAATAGCATCGGTATTTCGTAAATCAATTTTGGGCAACCATGCAAGCTCGTTAATGCGGATAAAAATTTCGTCTTTGTTTTTGGGCTTGTTGGTTTTTAACTCCAAATCGCGAAGTATTTTTTGCTTCGCAGGATAAGGCATGTTGTTTTTTATTTTGGGTAAAGACGATTGAATTTTCGATGAAAATTTCTTGTCGGGAACACCTGCCAAAAATACATCGTCGCCAACCTGTGCCGAATGGTTAGGCTTAATAACTTTACATAAGCCGTTGTTGCATTCTATTTGTTCTACTTTAAAGGTTGAATGTTCGCTGACACCTGCGGAAAACAGCCTTAAGCGACTGCCTTTGTTTAATGAAATGTTCGATTGAAAGGTAAAATCGTTTTGATGGCAACTTTGCACTTTCCCGAGAAAAATTCCGGTAGCAGGGGCTTGAGTAATGGAATCGCTGACTTTTCCGCCCATAAACCACGATGTTTTTTCGCGTCCCAAATCTAATTTTAGAATTTCTTTGGCTTCTTCCATTTTTTTAGGATTGTCAATAACCATTCGGTAGGCTTTCCCGACTTTATAAACGTATTCGGCAGGTTTCATTCTACCTTCGATTTTTAACGAGCTTACGCCCATTTTTATAAATTCGGGAATCAATTCTATCAACTGATTATCTTTCATTGAAAAATGAAAGCCTTTTTCGTCG
>PDWI01002570.1_pt1 | contig 27026 bp, 26 predicted proteins | sample 1430891 | NCBI WGS metagenome assembly PDWI01 (sample SAMN01162508, study PRJNA174530) | Oral metagenome, whole genome shotgun sequencing project. | biome: Marine environment; feature: Marine mammal; material: Swab sample of the gingival sulcus; isolation source: swab sample of gingival sulcus... | reverse complement strand
TATTTTGTTAATTTATCTTTACAATTTATAAAATATAATTAGCAGAACATTTGTCCTGCTAATTTATTTTATTTATATTATTTTCATTTCTTTTGCAGCTTTTTCAAAAGCATCAACAGCTCTATCCATTTCTTCTTTAGTATGTGCCGCTGAAATCATACAACGAATTCTTCCTGTTCCTCTTGGTACAGTAGGGAAAACTATTGCCGATGCAAAAACACCATATTCTCTTAATTTTTCTGAAAATTGCATTGTTTTAGCTTCTTCACCTATAATTACTGGAGTTATTGGAGTTTCAGAATTTCCTGTATTAAATCCTAATTTACCCAATTTTTCTTTAAAATATTTAGCATTATCCCATAATTTATTTTGTAATTCATCTGACTCAGTAAGAAGTTCTACTGATGCAATACATGCAGCTGTATCCGCTGGAGATAAAGTTGTACTAAATAATACTGGTCTAGCTCTATGATTTAACCACTGATAAGCAACTTCATTACATGCAACGTATCCACCTTTTACTCCAATAGCTTTTGATAATGTACCTATTACAAAATCAATATTTTCATGAAGCCCAAAATGATCTACTGTTCCTCTACCATGACTACCCATTACTCCTGAACCATGTGCATCATCAACATAAGTTATAGCACCATATTTTTCTGCAAGCTCAACTATTTCTGGTAATTTAGCTAAATCTCCATCCATACTAAATACACCATCTGTAATTATAAGTGTAGTATTATACTTACCTTTATTTTCAATAAGAACTCTCTCTAAATCTTCCATATCACTGTGTTTAAATACTGCTTTATCAGCCTTTGACATTCTAACACCATCAATAATTGAAGCATGGTTCAATTCATCAGAAATAATTAAATCACCTTTATCAGTAATTGCTTGGATTGTTCCTGCATTACAATCATATCCTGATTGATAAATAAATGTTCTAGGAGTTTTCTTAAACGCTGCTAATTTCTTCTCTAATTCTTCATGTAAATCCATATTACCAATTATAGTTCTAACAGCACCAGCACCTACACCATATTTTTCAATTGCTTCTTGAGCTCTTTTCTTTAATTCAGGATGATTTGCAAGTCCTAAATAATTATTTGCTGATAAGTTTATCATTTCTTTACCATTTAGTTTAATAGTTGATGAGTTCTTACCCTCTAAAACTGGTAAATGACGAAAAACTCCATCTTTTTTTAATTGTTCAACTTTTTCTTCTAAAAATTTTAAATCGTGTATACTCATAATTCCTCCTACTTTAACTTCTTACTTAAATTTTTAAGCATATCTTCTGTCATCTTATCTAAATTGTATTCTGGTTTCCAATCCCATTCTTTTCTTGCTGCAGAATCATCTAATGAATTTGGCCAGCTCTCTGCTATTTTTTGTCTAACTGGGTCTACATCATAATCTAATGTAAAATCAGGAATATGCTTTTTAATACTTTCTTCTAATATTTCAGGAGTAAGTGTCATAGCTGTAATATTAAAAGCATTTCTATTTACTAACTTATTTGGATCTGCTTCCATAAGATCCACAACTGCTTTAAGCGCATCTGGCATATATAACATATCCATTTCTGTACCTTCTGCTATATAAGATGTATATTTTTTATTTTTAATTGCATCATAGTAAATATGAACAGCATAATCAGTTGTACCAGCACCAGGTAATGTTTTATATGATATAATTCCTGGATAACGAACACCTCTTACATCAACACCAAATTTTTCATAATAGTAATCACATAATAACTCTCCCGCTACTTTAGTAACACCATACATAGTGTTTGGTCTTTGAATTGTAACCTGTGGTGTTTTATCAAGTGGTGTACTTGCACCAAATGCTGCAATAGATGATGGAACAAAAACTTTAAGTCCTAATTCTCTTGCAACTTCTAAAGTATTTACTACCCCATCAACATTTATATGCCATGTTTGTTGAGGCATACTTTCACCTCTTGCAGATAAAATTGCTGCTAAATTTACGATAGTATCTGCTTTAAACTCTTTAGCTAATTCAAACATTTTTTTAGAATCGCTAACATCTAAATTTTCAAATCTTATATCTCCAATAGCATCAATGTTTTTATTAGAACGATTTGTTGCTAATATATTTTCCTTACCATATATATCTGCTAGATACATTGTAAGTTCCGTACCAATCTGTCCTAATGCTCCTGTAATTAAAATTCTCTTCAATTTAAAATCCTCCTTAATAATTAATACTAGAAATAGCATATATTTCACAAATTAAATTATATATTAATTAACACTTATTTTCAATTAAAAATAGAATTGTAAAAAAAAATTTACAATTCTATATAATCGTTTATATCCTTAATTTTCCTAGAAACAAATAAAATAATTTGTCTCTTATTTGAAATTTCTATTAAAGAATTTATTGTATTGTTTAATCTTTTTTCATCAAAATGAACAAAAGCATCATCAAAAAATATTGGTTTTCTAATTCCATCATTACTATCATAATATTCAACAAGTGCTAATCTTAAAGCAAGGTAAAGCTGACATTTTGTAGCACTACTTAAATACAAATCATCAATAAGAAAAGTATCTACTCCTTTAATATAGTATTTATTAGATGAAATCAAAATTTTATTATATTTCCCAGATGTAAAAACACTCAAATACTTAGAGGCTTTATCTAATATAAAAGTTAAACTATTATCTAAATATTCAATTTTAGATTTCTTAAATATTTCCTTTAATAAGAGTAATCTATTATATTTTAATACTAATTTTTTTTCTTTCTCAACTTTATATTCCAATCTTTGTTGCAATTCATATATATTATTATTTTCATAAAAATTATCTATTTCTGTCTCTAAAATTTTAGCTTCATAAATAACATCATCTTTTAAATTTGAATTTAAAGAAATATCAATTATATCTTGCTCTACTTTAATTAATTCATTTTCTATTTCTTTAATAATATTTATTTTATTTTTTGTAAGTAAAAATATCTTATTAAATTTTATATAATTTGAAAAATAAACAAATTTATATAAAAAATATAAAACAAAAATAACTGGAATAAAATATAATTTATTAAATAAAAATAGCAACAAAGAAACAATCACAGCTAAAATATGTGGTATATAACTAAAATTAGCATTTATAAGAGATACATTATCTTTTTTATAATCGTCATAATTAGATAATCTCTTTTTTAAAAGGTTTTTCTTTGCATTATTTTTACTAAGTAAGTCATTTTTTTTATCTATATTTTCATACACTTCTTTTAACTCACTCTTTTTAAACTCTAACTCTTCTTCTTTTTTATTGTAATCAAATATTTTATTATTTAATTCTCTTATTTCTTCTCTTAATATATTAATATCTTTTTTAGAATCACTTCTATTTACATATAAATCATGAGCACCTTTATCTATAATATCTATCATATCATTTACTGAATTATATTCTTTGCAATTACCATCATAAAGAACACTTTGCATTATTTCATCTATACTTTTTGTAGAAATAGATACTAAATCATTAGAGCTAATAGTATATATATCTCTAATAATATTTCTATTAAGATCAAATATTGGTGTATTGTTTATTTTTTCCATTTTACCGTCATTATATAAAAAACCACTAACAGTATTTGATAAAGTTCTCTCAACACTAAAATTATTAAATACAGTAAAAACTGAAGCTCTATCTTTTTCAAACGGCATATATTTATAATTTTTTATAGCATTAAAACCACTAACTGATACATTGAGCGCTTCAAAAATAGTAGATTTTCCTGCTTCATTTTCTCCATATACAAAATTAATACCATCTTTAAAATTTATGACATAATCAGTAAACTTACCTAAATTCCCAATTCTAACTTCTTTTATATTCATAATCATCTCCTAAAAATGTCATCTACTAACTTTAAAATTTCATCTTTATTTTCTTTTAAATCATCAAAAACATTATAATCACCTAAATAATTACAATCAAAATTACTTAATAAATCATATTTATATAATGATGAAACAACATTATTATATATCGGATGAGTTATTTTATTATATGATTTATAGTTATTAAAATAAGAAAAATCTATAAATTTATTAGTGTTTTTTACATCATCAAGATACACATCTATTTTTTTTATATTATCAACACTACCATATCCATCAACATATAACTCAAGTATCTGATTATAATTTTGTTCAATTAAAAATTCATGTAATTCATTTACATTATTTACTGTTATCTCTTCTCTATTAAACTCTATACCATTAATTATGATAAATTTACTAACAACAGTGTTTAATATTTCTACTTCATAAAACCCTCTAGAGCCTAAATCTTTTTTTGAAACAGGAGATAATGAACCTGAATAAATTATGTTATTAGTAAACTCTGTTGGTTTATGAATATGACCTAATGCAATATAGTCAAAATCTAATGATTTTAATTCTTTAAGCGTTGTTGGCATATAATTACTATTTTTTGAACCGTCTACATTAGAATGAAGCAATAATATATTTTTTTTATTTTCAATTTTATGTATCATTTCAATTGGATTTCTTATATCATTATATTTATGACTTATTCCATGTATTGCATAGTCACCTTTTTCATAAATTGTAACTTCATCATTGGAAAATTCATAGACATTATCTAATTCTTCAAATAAAATCCCATCTTTTTTATCATGATTTCCTCTTATGAAATAAAAGTCTATTTTATTTTTTAATAATTTTTTTAATTCATCTTCAATATAAATATAATCTTTATAATCTATTTTTACAGTATCAAAAAAATCTCCTGAATGTACTATAAAATCAATTTTATTATTTATAGCATAATCTACAACATACCTAAACCTCATTATTCTATCTTCTCTTAATTTCTTTGAAACTTCAAAATCTAAATTTTTATATAAATTCCCAAAATGTGTATCTGATATATGTAAAAATTTCAATTACACCTCCCAATTATAATATGTAGTCTTTTATTTTTTATATCTTTGCTATATAATATTAACATATAAATTCAAGGAGTGCTATGTATGGCAAATAATTTTACAATAAACTTAAATGGTAAATATCAAAATATAAAAACAATAAATAATAACTACATAGAAAATGAAATATTTTATTCAGAAAAATTAACACCAAAATTATTATCACAAGTTCCAATGGTATTACCTAACCTTAATAGTTACCAGTTATTAAATGATAGAATAATTTTAAAAACTCCAATAATAACTGGTGAAAATGTACATGAATCTGATGATATGACAGCATCAACAAGAATAGATGTTATAAACAAATATTTAAAAATAATTAAAAAATTCTCTACCCTTCCTATTTTTTTGCAAATAAACTTAATGAGAATAGAAAACTTTTATTTAACAAAAGGAGAATTACTACATAGAGGTGTTTTAATTGTTGAAGATGCTAAATTTGATTATCCTTTTACAAATGAGCACATAGTAAAAACAATATGCTTTTTTGTTTTAAAAATAATAAATAATGATCCATCGCTTATAAACTTTGAAAATTATTTTAAAAAATTAGAAAATAATAATGAAAAGAAAAATATAGATGAAATAATAGAAGATATAAAAAAAATATATATTAAGGACTTATTTGTTGAAAAAAAATTTACTACAAAACCTATAAAGAAACGATTTATGCACCCTCTTAGATACATAAACTACAATAAAGTCCTATCAAGTAGTATATTTATGATTTTTATAATATGTTCAATTATATTTATATTCAAGTCAACAGAAATTGAAATTATAGAGAAACCTTTTGTAAAAGTAGAGGAAAAAATTGAAAATTCATCATATATATTAATAGATAAGAGTTATTCATCTAATAAAAATGGATTAATTGTACATAGAAAATGGCAAATATATGAAAATAATAAATTAATAAAAGAAGATGAAAATGACACATTGTCATTTATACCTCAAAAAAATAATAAATATAAAGTAACATTAAAGGTTCAAGATAATAATGGTAATTGGAGTGACGAATTTAATAAAGACTATTCTTTACAAAAAATACTAGATAAAAAAAATAATAATGATATAAAAAATGTAAAAGTAAGTAAAAACTTTTATAAAAAAGATGGTAATTCAATAAATATTACAAAATCTAATAATACATTTACTATTAATAAAATATACACAAATAAAAATATAAATATTTCATTTTTTTTATTAACAAAAAACAATAATAATATCAATATAACCATAATAGGATATAGTAATAATAAGATAGTATTCAAAAATAATAGTAAATTAAATACCGTTGCAAATTCTTGGACAAAATATAAAAACAATATTAATTCAAAAAAAATTGATAAACTACAGTTTAAATTTAATTATAAAGAAGATGAATTATATCTAGATGAATTAAACATAACATCAACAAAAAATAAGTAGAAAAAAACTGTCCCATATTAGGGACAGCATATCTACTATTTTTTATGTAAAAAATCTTGCAACTCTTTTAAATCTTTTCCTAATCCACTTAATTTTTCTTCTAAACTATCTTTTGCAAGAGATAAAACTTGTTCTGAATATTCATAAGCATTTTGTCTTATGTCACTAGCTTCATATTTTGCACTTTCAACTATTTCATGTGCTCTCTTTTCAGCTTCTATCAAAATTTCACTTTCTTCAATCATCATTTCAAATTTCTCTTTAGCTTCATTGATAATCATATTTTGTTGTTTGTTTGCTGCATCAAGGATTTGATTTGCTTCTAAATTAGCAGTATCTATAATTTTTTCTCTTTCAGCCTCAATCCATTTTGCATGCTTCATTTCATCAGGTAAAAATGTTTGAATATTTGTAAGCAGAGTCTGAACCTCATCTCTATCTACTAAAACCTTCTTTGTCATCATAAAATTAGTAGTATCATCCAACTTTCTCTGAAATTCTTCTATAATATCTAAAACTTTCATAATAATTCCTCCATTTTTTTTATTTTTTCTTCAACACATTTAGGGACATATTTATCTATATCACCACCAAATTTATATATTTCTCTAACAGCACTTGAGCTTAAAAAAGAATATCTAGGTGAACACATCATAAAAAGAGTTTCTGCATTTGGATATATATCCCTATTTAAATGTGCCATTTGAGCTTCATATTCATAATCTAAGGCACATCTTAACCCCTTTATTATACAATCTATTTTAATCTCCTTCAATAGTTCTACAAGTAATCCATTAAAATATATCACTTCTACATTTTCAATTTCATTTACTGCATTTTTTATCAATTCAACTCTTTGATCTATTGGTATAAATCCTTTTTTATTACTATTATTTAGTACAGCAACATATAACTTATTAGTTAATTTAGCTGCTCTTTTTATAATATCTAAATGTCCATTTGTAATAGGATCAAAACTTCCTGGATAAATAGCAACCATTATTACTCCTTATATCTATAAAATGAAAGTGTAGTATTACCATATTTTTTTATCTTGTATCTATAAAATGAAAAATAATTATCTAAATATTTTTCTTTTGTATTATGCTCAACAATTATTATACCACTTTTTTTCAAAATCTTAAAGTTATAAATCAAATTAATTGAATTCTCTCCATGCTCAGAATAATGAGGGGGATCTAAAAAAATAATATCCAATTTTATATTATTTTCAACCAAATAATTTACTCCTATTGTATATTCTCCTTCTATTATTTTAGCATTATCAAATTTTGTTTTTAATAAATTATGTTTTATACAATCTATAGCTTTGGGATTTCTTTCAAAAAAATATCCAAATGATGCACCTCTACTAAGAGCCTCTATACAAAGTGAACCAGAGCCCGAAAAAAAATCACATACAATTGCATTATCTATATCAAATGCAATTATATTAAATAAATTTTCTTTAACCCTATCTATAGTGGGTCTTGTCGTTCTCTCTTTTATAGTAACAAGAGGTATTCCTCTAGCCTTTCCAGCTATTACTCTCATACTTTTGCCTCCATAAATTAATTCTTTCTAAATTTTCTTTTTCTTTTAAAATATTATTAGCATCATTTAGTATATTTATATGTTTATATATGTCTGCTTTATAAAAATTATAATCTCCATGTTGTCTTAATCCTCTTATTTCTCCAGGGCCTCTAAGCCTTAAATCTTCTTTAGATATCTCAAACCCATCACTACATCTTTCTAATATTTTTAGCCTTTCCTTCTCATTTTTATCACTTACAAGATAACAATAAGAGTCTATATTAGACCTTCCTATTCTACCTCTAAGTTGATGTAACTGACTAAGTCCATATCTATAAGCATCCTCTATTATCATTACAGACGCATTAGATACATCTATACCCACCTCAACAACAGTTGTAGATACCAAAATAGGATTTTTCATATTTTTAAAATTATCTATAATTTCGTTTTTTTCTTTTGAATTCATTTTTCCATGAATAAAAGCAACTTTATTTTTAAATCGTTTACTTAACTTTTGTACATTTTCTTCAATAGACTCAAATTCTAAATCCTCATTTTCATCTATAAGTGGATATATAATATATGCTGTATGTCCTTTTTCTACTTCATTATCAATTATACTATATAATCTTTCTCTATATGACTTATCCACAATTTTTGTTATAATTTCTTTTCTATTTGATGGCTTTTGAGCTATAATAGATACATTTATATGAGAATATAATATTTTGCTTAATGTTCTAGGTATTGGTGTTGCAGAAAGTGTAAGTAAATCTACATTATCACCTTTTTTTATTAGCGCCTCTCTTTGATTAACACCAAATCTATGTTCTTCATCTATTACAACAAGCATTAAATTATTATATTTTAATTTTGACTGTATTAAAGCCTGTGTACCAACTATTATTTTACAACTTCCATTTTCTATTTTATCATATACATCTTTCTTATTTTTTATATTGGATGTAAGTAAAACAACCTCATTTTTATTAAAATACTTTAATAGTTCTTCATATTGTTGTATTGCAAGAATTTCAGTAGGTGCCATATATGCAGCTTGTCCAGAATTTTTATAAGCTAAATACATTGCAAAATAAGCAACAACACTCTTACCAGATGAAACATCGCCTTGAATTAATCTATTTAATGACCTATTTGAAATTAAGTCATTATATATTTGCTTGGTTGCTTCTAACTGATCATTTGTCAATTCAAAATCTAACATTTTATAAAAATCCCAACAATCTTTTTCATTAATATTATATGACTTTTTATTTTTAAAATTTACCTTCATTTTATCACTAATATACATTAAAAATTCATGTAATATAAATCTTTTTAGAGCCTGTAAATAATTTTTTCTAGTAGTTGGAAAATGTAGTTCTATAATAGCATTTTTTAGAGACATATCTGTTTCTATTAAATATTCATCAATATTTAATTCTAATGCGTGTTTAATATATTTTTTTATATTATTTTGTGAAACACCATATATTTTGGAATATATAGGGTCAATTACTGTAAAATCATTAAAATTTTCTAAAACATCAAATGACGGATGAACACATTGTAACTTACTGTAATTTCTATTTAAATTTCCATAAAATACATAATCTTTGTGATGCTTAAATTTTGAATCTAAATATAAAGAATTAAAAAATACAACATCTATAATAAATCCATCAGAACTAATTTGAACATTTAAAATATTTTTTGAAAATCTTGATTTATACAAACTTTTATTAATTACCTTACCAATAAAATATCCCTTTTCATTAGAAAAATAATTTATCTTTTTCGTTCTATCTTCAAACCTAATTGGAAAAAAAAAGAGCATATCAAAAATAGAATATATACCCTTTTTATTAAGATTTTTATTTACTTTTTCTCCGATTCCTTTTATTGATAATAAATTCATTATTCAAAACTTAGTATATAATGATATACTGATTGTCCTCCATGATATAATTCAATATCAGCATCTGTACATTCTTTTCTCAATTTTTCAACAATTTTTTCTAATTTTCTTATATCTATACCTTCACCATAATAAATAGTAACTAATTCAAATCTATCTATATTTTCTAAAATAACTTGTTCTAATAGCACTTCCTTTTTCTTTGCACTTGAAACTAGTTTCCCATTATATATAGCAATAGCATTTCCTTTTTTTACCTTTACATCATCAACTATTGTGTTTCTAACTGCGTCTGTTATTTGACAAGTATCAACATTATCAATAGCAGAAGTCATTGCATCTTCTAAATTAGTAACATCTTCATCCTCATCAAACTCAAGCATAGATGTTATTCCTTGAGGAATAGTTTTTGTTGGTATAACAATTACATTTTTTTCACTCATTTCTTTTGCTTGATTTGCAGCTAAAAATATATTTGAATTATTAGGTAATATAAATATATTATCAGCATTTACTTTATCCACTGCCTTAAGTATGTCTTCTGTGCTTGGATTCATTGTTTGTCCACCATCAATAACTCGACTAACTCCAAGATCCATAAATATATCAGAAAAACCATCACCTAAACATATAGAAATTACAGCATTTTTTTTCTTTTCTTCTTTTTTTGTAAATTCCTGATTTTGTAGCTTCATATTATCTACTTTAACTTTTACTAAAAATCCATACTTTAACGCTTCCTCTAGGGCAATTCCCGGATTATTTGTATGAACATGTATTTTTACTAATGAATAATCATTTACAAATACAACACTATCTCCAAGCTCTAAAATTCTTGCTTTTAAATCATCAACTTTATCTTCTACACCATCTATAATAAACTCTGTGCAATAAGCAAATTTTATATCTTCTACAGACATAACATTATGTTCAAATGAAAAGCTCTTATCAAAGTCTTCTTCTTCATACTCTAATTCTTTACCAATTATTGTATTATAAAAGGCGCTAAATATACTTACAAGACCTCTACCACCTGAATCTACAACTCCAGCCTGTTTTAATACACTTAAATACTTAGGCGTATTCTCTAATGATTTTTTTGCCTCATATAATAGTTTGCTAAAGAAATCTTCAAAACCCATATTAGAAATTTTTGTTTTCTCAAGTGCTTCCACACTTTCTCTAATAACAGTTAATATAGTCCCCTCAACAGGATTCATAACAGATTTATATGCGTAATCTACAGAACCTCTTAATCCTTTTAAAAACATTTTTGGAGTTATTTTATCTTCATCATCAAGTTCTTTATAAAACCCACCTAATATCTGAGATAATATGACACCTGAATTACCTCTTGCCCCCATTAAAGCTCCTTTTGATACAATAGCAGCTATTTCTTTTATAGATTTAGGATCTTTTGCTTCTAACATATCAACAGATGATTTTAAAGTTAAACTCATGTTAGTACCAGTATCTCCATCAGGAACTGGAAACACGTTCATTGCATTTATTTTTTCTTTTTCCATATTCAATCTAGCATACGCTTGTAAAAAAAGTTTCTTAAATAATTTATTATCTATATTATATATATCCATATTGTTCTCCATTCTTATGCCAATATAACAATATTTTACACAATTTATAAAAATATTCAAGTATTTATTAATTTCTTCTTGTAAAATATAAATTAATCTGTTAGAATATATATGTTGTATTTACTGATTGAAGGAGGTGGTAAAGTGGCAAGAGTATGTTATAGTTGTGGAAAAGGAAGTATTAGCGGTAATAAAATTTCTCATGCGCTAAATCACACAAAGCGAGTTTGGAAACCAAATCTGAAAAAGATAAAAATAACTGAAGAAAACTTAGTTAAAAGAGAATATGTTTGTACTAGATGTATTAGATCAAACAAAGTTCAAAGATCAATATAAAAAAAGCATGTATGCTTTTTTTTATTTTAAATAAAAATATGATTAATAATTTTTAACCATATTCTATCTTAATATTTAATTGGTGGATATTTTATATCTGAACTATACGGTGAATCCAATACATACCCATCTTTTGATATATATAAATCAACTACATTAAATCTTATTATATCATTCGCTCTATGAGTATATATACTATAAGAATATTCATACTCTACGTCTTTATTATCAGAATAGTAAATGATCATCTTATAACCACCCATTTTCCAATCTTTTAAAATAGTTTTATTTTCTATAATATCCGCTCTAACTCCCTGTGCTTTTAAATATTTATCAAAATATGTTATAGCTAAATATCTCTCTATTCCATAAAAGTATGTAGTAAATATACTTATAATTATTAAACATATAATAAAATTTTTTTTCATTTTTTCCTCTATTATTTATATATTTTAATTTACCATTTTATTTTTTTGAATATACAACTAGCATCTGCCCTTTTAAGAATTTAATATCTACATCTTTGTCAACAAACTCATTACTATTTAATATACTTTTACCAAATTCAATAGTTGTATTATCTAAATTATATTTTGCATGTTTAATAGTTAAATTTTCTATATCACACAAAGGTATTAATGAAAAATAATATCCTTTTTTTGCTTTTAAAACAAAAGAAATATTCTTATAAAAAACTATATTATCACTATCTATCATAGTAACTTTATCATTATACTTTTTTAATAAAAATACATTTGTTAAACTATGGTCTATTCTTTTACCAAAAAATCCAATAACATCAACATTATATCCTCTACTAATTGCATATTCTATACAACAGTCTAAATCTGTATAATCCTTATCTTTTTTGTGCTGTATAACATTTAAAGAACTTTTATTAAAATTAATACTTATTGAATCTAAATCTCCTATTAATACATCTACTTTTTTATCATAAATATAATCATATCCTCCATCACATGCAATTATATAATCATATTTATCATATATTTCATTTAGATGATTAACATCTACACATCCATTAGCAACAACCAAAGCCTTCATCTTAATAAATCCATAGCTTCTTTATAATCTTTAGAAGAAAAAACATAGCTTCCAGCAACTAAAATATCAGCTCCATTTTTAACTGCATTTTTACATGTCTTGTCATTTATTCCGCCATCAACTTCTATTAAATAATTATAATGATTTTCTTTTCTTATATTATTTAATTCATTAATTTTTTCTAAAGATGATTCAATAAATTTTTGCCCACCAAATCCTGGATATACGCTCATGACTAAAACCATATCGATTTTATTTAAAATATTTTTTATTTCATCAACCTTTGTATCTGGCTTTATACTTACTGCAGCTTTCATGCCATAAGATTTTATAATATCAATATAGTTATTAATGTCCTTAACCGCTTCATAATGCACTGTAATTGAAGTAGCACCAGCTTTATAAAAAGGTTCTATTAAATAATCTGGTTCATAAACCATTAAATGTATATCATAATCAATATCAATCAAATCTTTTACATCATTTAAAACCTTATATCCAAAAGATATATTTGGGACAAAATGACCATCCATTACATCAAAGTGTATTAAATCTGCACCCGCATTTTTAACATTGATTAATTCTTCTCCTAATTTTGAAAAATCTGCTGACAGAATTGAGGGAGCTATTTTTACCATTTTTTCCTTCTTTCTTTAATACTTTCATATATTTTTAAATAATTATTATACCTATTTAATGATAATTCAGAAGTTGAAAGTAAATTTTTTATAGCACAATTTGGTTCATTTATATGCTTACAATCACTAAATTTACAAACATAATCAAATTCTTCAAAAAAAATTCTTGATAAAATATTTTCATCAATATTTTTATCAATATCTAGACTTTGAAATCCAGGTGTATCTGCTATATATATATCATTAGATATATTTATAAGTTCTGTATGTCTAGTAGTATGTTTTCCTCTCTTTAACTTACTACTTATATTTGATGTTTTAAGTGATAAGCCAGAAACATAATTAATAAATGAACTTTTGCCAGAACCAGACGGCCCTGCAAGTACATAATTACCTGGTTTTAAAGATGTAATAAATTTATCTATATTGGACTGTCCTTTAACACTTATATATATTACATCAGACACAATGCTTGTATAATCAATCTCTAATTTAGAAGCATCTAAATCACATTTATTTACAACAATTATTGGTTCAACATTTATATTTCTTACATTTGAAATAAGTTTATCAATCATTAAAAAATCAATATTAGGATTTTTTTTAGATACAAATATTATTAAATAATCTATATTAGAAATACGAGGTCTAATAAGTTCATTTTTTCTCTTATAAACCTTTTCTATTCTTCCCTCATTATTTATGTCATCCTCTAAAATATCAACTATATCTCCAACAACTGGAGCACTGGATAATCTAAATTTACCCTTAGCTTTACATAAATATTCTTTATTTTGTGCAATTACAAAATAATATTCACTAATTGCCTTTATTATTAATCCCTTTTTCAATCTACTAATCCTTGTTTAATTTTTATCTCATCTGCATATATATTATAAAGAGAACCTTTTGGTGCTGTAAATTGTATCTTATATTTATTTCCAGAAACATTTTCTACTTTGCTAGATACTTGCTTTTTTTCTGATTCATTAATATATTCTACTTTAAAAATTATATCCTTTGAATTAAAATCATTTAAATCAACAGATATAGTTTTATCAACACTATCACCATCTTTTATAAGCTCACCCTGACTAACAACAAGATCTACGCCTTGATTTAATTCAATACTTTCATTTTCTTTTATTGATGATGAAATTACAATATTTTCATCATATTTTTTTGATGTTTTTAATGTAATATTATTAACATACAATCCTATTTCATTTAACTCTTTTATAGAATCATCAACACTCTTACCCACTATATCAGGCATAACCATAGAATTTTCAGATTTACTTTTATCTGAATTAACAACTAAATTAAGCATAATATCATCATTGATTTCAGTTCCTTCTTTTGGATCTTGTGAAACTACTGAATCTTTAGCAACATCACTACTTTCTTTAAAATCAATTTTACCTATTTTTATTCCTATTTCTTTTGCCTTATCAACTGCCTCTTTATAATTCATATTAACAAAGTTTGGTAACATAGTTTCTTTTTTATTCTCACTCACAACAACTCTTATAATAGTTCCTTTTGAAACTGAAACATCCTTTTTACTTTGAGAAATAACAACATTTTGATCTAAATCCTTTGATGCTTCTTTTCTTTCTATTTCAATTTTTAACCCTTGTTCTTCCATTATTTTTTTTGCAACATCAAATTTCTTTAATTCTACATTTGGAATTTTTACTTTAGAATTATCTAAATAAAACATTACTAAAAGGGAAATAACAAGTCCGAATATAGCTGTACCAATGGCTACCAATGCAACTTTATTATTTTTAGGTATTTTATTAATTTTTTTATCAATCGTGTCTTCAATTTTATTATCTTCAAGTATTTTAGATATTTCATCACTAATATATCTCATACTAGCATATCTATCTAATTTATCAGAATAAAGGCATCTATTTAATAATTCATTAAATGCATCACTTAATTCAGGATTAATATTCTTCGGATTTACAATAGGTAAATTACTTAATTTAAAATTAATTACTTCATCAGTATCTGCTGGAAAAGGCATTTTATTATTTGCTAACTCATATAAAACAACTCCCAAAGAATATACATCTGTTCTTTCATCAATTACTTTACCCTGTACCTGTTCTGGAGAAGAATATCTAGGAGAACCATATAATTGCTTAGTTTGATGTGATTCATCACTAATAAGTTTAGCAATACCAAAGTCTGTTATTCTAGGTTCTAAATACTGATCAATTATTATATTATCAGGTTTTATATCACTATGAACAACACCATTTATATGTGCATGATCTAATGCTTTTGATAATTTTAATCCTATCTCTAAAACTTCTTGTTCAGTAAATATCTTATTTTCATTTTTTATTAAAGTTTTTAAAGATTCACCTTGAATATACTCCATAACAATACACTGCTTACCATCTTCTTCAAAAAAATCATAAACTTGTACTATATTTGGATGTGATAACTTTGCAATGGCTTTTGATTCTCTAATAAATGTTTCCTTTGCAAATTCATCTTCCGTATTTTTTAAGACTTTTATAGCCACTTTTCTACCTAGCTGACTACATTTTGCTAGATATACATCTGCCATTCCGCCCGTTCCAATTAATCTTATAACTTCATATCTATTATTTAATAATTTGCCTATCACTTTATCATCCTTTCACAACCACTATCGCTATATTATCAATTCCACCTCTATCTAACGCCATTTTTTCTAATTCATCCGCTATTTTAGATGGTGTTTTGTATTTTAAAGATATATCTAAAATTTCATTCATATTTAAGTGTTTAGTTAAGCCATCAGAACAAATAATTAATATATCATTAGCTTTTAAATCAAAATTAAAAAAATCTGGTTCTATTTCTTCGTATGCTACAATCGCTTTTATTAAAACATTTTTATTAGCATGTTCTTTTAATTCTTCAGATGAAATTTCTCCATTTTTATATTTAAAATTTGCAATAGTATGATCTTCAGTAAGCTGTGCTATCATTCCATTAGATATATGGTAAGCTCTAGTATCACCAATATGAATACAACTAAATTTTTCATTATTTTTAAAACAACAAGTTAAAGTTGTACCCATTTCTTTTAATTTTGCATTTTTCTTAATTTCACTATTAAAGTTTTCTCTAATAATATTCATAAGTTGTTTTAAATTTGATTCATCTATCGTATCATTAGCTTTGTAAAATTTTATTATAGTATCAACTGTTAATTTACTTGCAATTTTTCCACCAGAATAACCACCCATACCATCAGCAACTATATATAAATTTTTTCTACCATCTGTACAATAAAACGAATCATCATTTTTTATTCTTACTTTACCAACATTTGTTGTTCCGTATGATTTCATAATTATCACCTTATTTTCTTAAAATCATAGCAAATAAATAATCATTACTAATATTATTTACTTTAGTTTTATAACAACCATCATTATAATACAAATCATTTATATTTTTACATATTTTTAAATCCGTATTAGATAAAATATACTCTATATTTTTCTCATTTTCTAAACTTAGTAAACTACATGTTATATATATATAATATCCACCTTTTTTTAAATATTTATAAGCATTGTCAATAATTTTTCTTTGAAGATATACTAAGTTTAGTATATCTTCTTTTGTTCTCTTTAATTTAACCTCTGGTATTTTTGATATTACTCCTGTAGCAGAACAAGGAACATCAGCAATTACTAAATCAAAGGCTTCTCTTAATTCATCATTATAAATTGTTGCATCATTTATAAATGTTTTAATATTATCTATATTTAATCTTTCTATATTTTCATTAATTAGTTTTACTTTATTTAAAGACTTATCAAGTGCTAATATATCTCCTTTTATATTTTTAGAAAGATATATACTTTTTCCACCAGGACTTGCACATAAGTCTAAGACATGTTTTGATTCATTAAATATTTTAGATGACATAACTTCTTGTGCACTAACAGATTGTATATATATTTTTCCTTCTTTAAACACATTAGTATTTGTAATATTATAACTACCTTTTATTTTGATACAATTATTTAATTCATCATGTTTAATGCAATTAATGCCAATTTGCTCTAATTCATCTATAATATTATCTCTATTATCAAAACAAACTGCATATATATACCTATCATCAGATAATTCAAAAATACTTTTCATTTCATTTAAACTATAATCTTCTCTAAAAAGAGTAAATAATTCTTTATTTATAGAATTTTTAATTCTAAATTCTTCATATTCATCTAAATTACTAAATATATTCTTAAATTGATTTTCACTATCTCTAATAATATTTCTTAAAACACCATTGAATACTGGTGCTAAAAATTTTCTTTTACTTTTTATTTCATTAACAATTTTATTTACTATTGAGTAATCCTTTTTCTTTGTAAACAATAGCAAATATATTCCAACTGATAAAAGACTATATTCGATATCTAAAAGTTTTTTTTTCTTTTTTAAATAATAATTTATTAAATAATCTATAAATATTTTATTCTCTTTACAACCTTTTATCACTTTATGATAAAAAGCATATTCTTCTTTCTCAACATTACTTCTTACTGTATCAAAAATCATTTTCAATTCTTTTTTTTGAGACAATAAAACATAATGTGCTACATTAAAATATTTCATTAATCCCTACTTATCAAAAACATTCTTACTAATGATGCAACTGCTGCAAGTGCTGCTGCAACATAAGTAAGCGCTGCTGCTCTTAATACTTTTTTAGCAATTATTTGTTCATCATCTGTAATAAGACCTAAAGAATTCATTTGAACAATAGCCCTAGATGATGCGTTAAACTCAACAGGAAGAGTAACTATTTGAAAAATAACAACTCCCGAATACAATAATACTGCTATTTGCATAAGTAAAGAACCAAAAGTTGATGCAAGTCCTAAAATCATTCCTAATATAAATAAAAAATACCAAGAAGAAGATGCAATATTTACAATAGGAAACATAGCAGATCTAAAACCTAAAAAAGCATATTCTTTAGAATGCTGTAAAGCATGCCCTAGCTCATGACTTGCAACACTAATGGATGTTATACTTCTTCCTTCATAAACTGGTCTAGAAAGTCTTACTGTTTTTGTTGTAGGATCATAATGATCTCCCTCATCTGCATTAATCATTTCAATTTGAATATCTAAGTTATTTGATCTAGCGATTCTCTGTGCTGCCTCAAATCCAGTAATAGCTCTTGAATTTTGAACTTTTAAATATTTTTTAAAAACTCTATTTACATTACTTGATGCCAGAATTGATATTAAAATAAATGGTATTAATAGCCAAAAATACATACTAACCTCCTAAAAGCATCCCTTTTTCTATTTTATTTCCTCTTAAAAAACTATCTACATTCATTTCTTTTTTCCCTGATACTTTAAGTTTTGTGATAACAAACTGTCCAGATTTACAAGAAACATAAATCCCTTTATTATCAATTTTTACAATCTCTCCTACTCTAGCATCAGCATTTTTTTCTAAAAAATTAGACTCTGTAATTATAATTCTATTATTATTTAAAAACGTAAAAACATTAACTACAGGTGTAAATGCTCTTACTTTATTATTAATATCCTTAGCACTCATTTCCCAATCTATCAGACCATCACTTTTTAAAATTTTACTACAATGTGTTGCTATAGAATGATTTTGTTTCCTTCTGTTTTTATAAAAAAATTCTATATTATCTAAGACCTCTATTATTAGCTCTGACCCCACAGCTGATAATTCATCATGTAACATTGGCAAATTATAATCTTTTATATTAAATTCTTTAGTATGTAAAATATCACCTGTATCAAGACCTTTATCCATACTCATTATAGTAACACCACTAATATCATCACCATTTAGTAATGCCTGTTGCATGGGAGATGCTCCTCTATATTTGGGCAACAAACTCGCATGAATATTTATTGCACCATATTTACAACTATTAATTAAATCTTCACTTAAAATTTTACCATAAGCAACTACAATAAAAACATCTGCTTTGTATATACTTATTTGTTTTGTAAAATCTCTATCTAAATTTATTGGTGTATAAACATCAATATTGTTTTCTAATGCAAACTTTTTTATTGGTGTTGGCACTAATTTTTGACCTCGATTTCTTTTAGCATCAGGTTTTGTAATAACTGCTAAAACATCATGATTATCATTTAATTTTTTTAAAGTATTTAATCCAAATTCTGGCGTGCCAAAAAAAATAATCTTCAAAACTAAACTCCCGGTAAAGATGATTTTTTATGATCAATTATTAAAGTACCATTTAGATGATCTAACTCATGACATATAACCCTTGCCTCTAAACCAGATACCTTTTTATCTACTTCATTAAAGTTTTCATCATATCCTCTAACTCTTAAAGTTTTTGGTCTGTTCACTTCAACTAATTCACCAGGTACGCTAAGACATCCCTCACTTGATGCTTCCTTCTCACCAAGTTCAGACACCTCCGGATTAATTATAACCTTTGGTCCATCTCCTTCGTATGTATCATAAGTCATAATTCTTTTTAAGACACCAATTTGGACTGCCGCAAGTCCAACTCCTTCTTCATGATACATTGTTTCAATCATGTCATCAATTAATATTTTAATTTTATCAGTAATTTCATTTACTTCTCTAGATCTCTTTCTAAGAATTGGATCTCCCTCTAATCTTATTGCTCTTATTGCCATTATAAAACTCCTTTAATATGTCAAATAAAGTGGATCTACTTCCACTCTATATTTATAATTTACTCTTCTTTTCAGAAATTTAATAAAATATTCTTTTATATAATCTAAATTTTCATCACTCGATATTAATATATAATATATATTTTTATTATTTACCCTGCTATATATAGGCTGATAAATATCACTTACCTTACAATCATATTTCTTTATATCCTGTATAATTTGATTTAACACATTTATATTCTCATCCTCTAAATATGCCTTAAATAAAATATGATTAACAAAAGGTGGATATTCAAGCTCCATTCTCACAGAAAGTTCTTCATCTGCAAAACCTATATAATCGTTATTAACTAAATGTTTAAAAACATAAATATCTGGATTATATGTTTGTATAACACTCACTCCACTTTCTCTTCTTGAACTCCTACCAATTAATTGAGATAATATACTATATCCCTTTTCATAAGCACTGTATTCACTAATGTTTAGTAAAGCATCTGCCATTATACTTACACTAAGACCTATACTATCTATATCAAGTGCTTTAGATACTATATGAGTACCTATAATTATATCATATTTATTACTTTTAATATCATTATAAATCTCATTTAATTTATTTTCATTTGTAAACATAGTAGATTCTATTCTTAATATTTTGTACTCTGGATATAGTTTTTGTAAATTTTGCTCAACTTGAATAATTCCACTACCATAATATTTTATATATTTAGATTTGCACATTGGACATTTATTATCAACCTTCAATGTATATGAACATGTCTTACATTTTATAATATTATTACCCATATTTAAACATGCTACATTACATTTTTCACATTTATAAGTATATCCACATTCTCTACAAGATACATACGTATTTTTACCTTTTTTATTCATTAGAATAAGCACTTGTTTATTCTTTTTTACACATTCTCTTATGCTTTTATCAAGTTCTTTACTAATCTGAGAATTATTACCATTTATAAGTTCTGTTCTCATATCAATTATTTTAATATCAGATTTGATATTATCATAAAATGTTTGACATAAGTAATGTTTAGTAAAACTCTCATCATAATAATTATTTAATGAAGGCGTAGCTGTACTAAATATAACCTTTGAATTCATAATTTCAGATAAATATACTACAGCTTTTCTTACATCTATGCTTGGATATTTTATTCTATAAGAATCATCATGTGCTTCATCAACAATTATAAGTGAATACTCTACATCTAAAAATAATGCTGGATATGTTCCAATTAAAATGTCAACATCTTCTTTTTTTATCTTATCTTCTATTAGTATTCTTTTTTTAACACTAGTTTTGGAAGTAATAATTTCAACTCTAGCTCCAAATATATCTTTTATTCTTTCTTTTAGTTGAGGTATTTGAAATAATTCAGGAACAAGTATTACTTTTACCCCTTTAATTTCATTTAATAAATGAATAAATATTTCTGTCTTTCCAGAAGCATTTACTCCTAATAATAAATTTAAATTATTCTTATTATTTAAAATATTATTATATATCTTATTCTGCAAATCATTTAATTTACTAATCTTTTTTAATTTATAATTCACTAATTTATCAACTTTAGAAATTACATTATCCTCTATTAACTTATTAAAATTTTTAGTATTTATTATATTTATTTTTGGTTTAAAAAAAACTGAATTTTCTACAAAATTTTCATTTATAAATTTAGGAATTTGAGTTAAATTATTATTTAATTTAGAAACATAAACCAAACATTCATCAAAACTCATATTAAACTTATAATATTTTTTTTCACCTATATTTTTACTTAATTTTTCTCTTTTAAACTTCTGAAAATATAAATTTAAAATACTTGACATATTAGCTACATAATAATTGCTTAATTTTTCTATTAAATCAACATGTTTTTTTCTTATACTTCCTTTTAGGATTTTATATACTTTTTTTATCTCATAATCACAATTATTTTGTGTTTTCTTTACAACAACTGCTTCTCTAAAATTATTTGCTTTACCAAATGGAACAAGCACTCTAGACCCAATGTTAATACTATCTTTATATTTATAGGTATAATAAATATCGTATTCTTTAGATGAATCAAGTAAAACTACATCATAATAATTCAATCTAAATCTCCTCCAATATATGTAAGAATTTTTAATGCCAATAACTCCTTAGAATTTTTATCAAAATATATACTATTATCCTTGCTAATTACAACAACCTCATTATCATCACTAACAAATCCAATATCTTTTCTTGAAACATCATTTACAACTAAATAATCAAGTTTTTTCTTTTTAAACTTCTTTTTTGCATTTTCAATGACATTATTTGTTTCTGCTGCAAAGCCAATAGTAATTACGTTTCTAAAGTTGTGTGATACTTCAAATAATATATCTTTTGTCGCTTCTAGCTCAAGAATCATTGACTCTCCAGTTTTTTTTATTTTTTCACTATAAACTTTTTTAGGTGTAAAGTCTAAAACTGCAGCACTAGATACAAATATGTCATATTTCTGTACTTGAGAGATTACTGCATCATACATATCTTTTGAACTAACAACATATTCAAATTCAACATTATATATTTCATCAATATTTCTTTTCCCCGAAATTACTTTAACATTTGCTCCCATATTTCTTAATGCACGTGCAAACGCCATACCCATTTTACCTGTTGATGGATTAGATATATACCTAACAGGATCTATATGATTAGTAGTTGGTCCCAAAGTAATTAATATGTTTTTATCTTTAAATTCTTCAGAAATATTTAAATAATAATCTAATTCATCCATTATTCTATCAATACTTGCTAATTTACCAATTCCATAAACTCCACAAGCTAATCTACCACAATCTGGTGTTATAAACTTATATCCATGTCTTTTTAATTTACTCATATTTTCTTGTACTATAGTATTTTCATACATTTTAGTATTCATAGCAGGAATTAATATTACTTTAGATTTTGTTGCTGCTAAAGTTGATGTTAAGGCATCATCATATATACCAGACGCTAATTTACCAATAATATTTGCAGTAGCACTAATTACGATAAAAGCACTTGTATCTGCATAATCTATATGTGATGTAGCATTGATATTTTCAGGGCTAAATAAGTCAACTAATACTTCATTATTTGTTAATGATTTAAAAACTAATGGTGAAATAAAATTTGTAGCATTTTTTGTCATAACAACATGTACATCATAGTCCTTTTTTATAAGATTACTTACCACATCACACGCTTTATAAACTGAAATTCCTCCACATACACCTATTGTTATTTTCTTTTTCAATTATAACTCCTTTTTAAAATTAAAAGATTTACTACCATCTTTTAAAACATCAATTATACTTGATGTTACTTTTATTGATTCAGCATCTATTATACTCTCAACCTTATTAGCAGCAATTTGCAAATCATCATTTATTACATAATAATCATACTTTTCAATAAAATTTATCTCTTTTTTTGCTTCTAACATTCTAATATTTAAAGATTCTTTTGTTTCACTTCCTCTATCCATAACTCTCTTTTTTAAAATTTCTAATGATGGTGGTAATATAAAAATAAAAACTGCGTTATATTTATTTTTAACTTGTTGTGCTCCCTGAATATCGATTTCTAAAATTACATTTTTACCAGTAGACAGGATTTCTGTAACTTCACTTTTTAGTGTCCCATAATAATTACCATATACATTAGCCCATTCAACAAACTCATCATTCTCAATCTTTTTTTCAAACTCCTCTTCTGTCATAAAATAATAGTTTTTTCCATCGATTTCTCCCTCTCTTGGCTTTCTAGTAGTTGCTGATACACTAACTATTACATCATTTCTTCTTTTTAATACTTCTTTGTTAATGCTTCCTTTTCCAGCACCTGATGGTCCACTAATAACATATAACTTCCCATTTACTTTAAACATAATTTACTCCACATTCTGTACTTGCTCTCTAATTTTTTCTATAATACTTTTCATCTCTATTGTTATATTAGAAATTTCATATCCAACGCATTTACTAGCTATAGTATTTACTTCTCTATTAAACTCTTGAGTTAAAAAATCTAATTTTCTTCCCACACTTATATTTTCATTTAAAAAAATTTTAAACTGATTAAAATGTGATTTCATCCTAACAATTTCTTCAGATATATCTTTTTTTTCTGCATAAATTGCAATTTCTGTTTCCAATAAATTTTTATCAACTTCAACAGAACTATCTAAAATATCATTAATTCTATCCTTTATATTATTTTTGTGAAATTCTAGTATATTAGGATATTGTTTTTCTATTTCATTAAGCTGATTTTCTAAATCTTTTAAAAATTCTAATAAATCATTTTTAAGGAATTTACCTTCATTTAATCTCATTTCAATTAAATTAGATAAAGCCTCATTAATAGCACTTTCCAAATATTCTTTTAATTTTTCTTGTTCAATAGAGTCTTGTTTTATTATAACACAATCCCTTATTCTCATAAAATCTGAAACTCTATTTACATTTTCAACTTTATATCTTTTACTAACATCAGTAAATATTTCATTATATCTATCAAGTAAATTATAGTTTATATCAATTCTATCAGATTCATTTTTGTAAAAAATACTAATATATATTTCTACTTTTCCTCTATTTATTCTTGATTTAATTAACTTTTTTATATAATTTTCAAACTCATTTAATTCATTAGGAGATTTTATATAAAAATCCAAAAATCTAGAATTAACAGTTTTAATCTCAACTTGCACATCAATCTCATCAAATTCTAAAAAACTCTTTCCAAAACCACTCATACTATACATAATATTCTCCAATCACATTTTAATATAATAATATATATTATATACCTTCTATTAAATTTCTTCTATAACTTTATGAATCCACTTTTTACTTCTATATCTGCAATATCCTAAAATACTTGTTAGAACATCTCCAATATGTAAAATACAAAATGCTACAATATAATCTACATTAAAATACTTTACACCAACATATATTAATGGTGAAACTATTATCCACATTCCTAAAAGATCAAGAAAAAATGCAAATTTTGTGTCTCCACCACCTCTAAGAATACCTACAACAAATAAAACTGCTAAAAATCTTGGAACCATAAACACACCAAGAATCAATGTAAACTTATTTAATATAGAAACTGTAGCTTGATTAAAATTAAATAGTGATGAATACACATTATAACTTAAAAATATTATAATACTAGAGAAAACAGCTATATATAGTATTATTTTTATGAAATAGTGCGCTAAATTTGATGCGAAAGCATAATCCCCTTCTCCTATTGCATTTCCTATCATAATTTGTGATGATAATGCAAAACCAATCATAATTGCATCTATTAATGAAAACAACTGAAATGAAGCCTCATATCCAACAACAACCCTATCTCCATATATTGACATTACATATAAATAAAAAATAACGCCTAATGAAAACAATCCTTCATTTAAAATAACAGGTGTAGTTACTTTAAAAAACTTTTTAACAAAGTTAAAAGATATTTTTTTAAAACTAATCAAACTAACTGATATATCACTATACTTAAAATAAGTTAAAGCATATATTATTATAAACTCTAAAAATCTAGAAATTAATGTTGCAATAGCTGCTCCTTTAACACCATAAGAATTAAAGCCAAGTTTTCCATATATTAAAACATAATTAAGAACTGTATTTACAAAAATAGATAAACTTGTTACATACATAACTGGTTTAGTTAAACCAATACTTCTCAGACCATATATGTACGGAAAAGAAAAAATAGTAATTATATAAACAAATGATGTAATTTCTAAATAATTAACTCCCATTTCTATGACACTTAAATCACTTGAAAAAGATGAAATAATATCATACTTAAATATATTAACAAATACAAATACAATAAAATTACATAAAAACAAAAAAATAATATTTAATAAAATTGTTTTTTTAATTCCTTCATTATTTTTCGCACCATAATACTGTGATATAAATACACCTGATCCGCTCGCTGTACCAAATGAAAGCATAAATGTAAATAGATTAATATTATTTGCATAAGTAACAGCTGCTAATGGTTTTTCACCTATTCCAGAAATCATATATAAATCTATTACACTTAATAATGATAATATTAAATTTTGAATAACAATAGGTAATGAAACCTTCAATATCTTTGTAAAATTAATTTTATTCATAGGGATATTATACTACATATTGATTAAAATTAAATAAAAAAATATACCGAAGTCCATCGGTATATTTTATGTGGAGCAGAAGACGAGATTCGAACTCGCGACCCTCGCCTTGGCAAGGCGATGCTCTACCACTGAGCCACTTCTGCATGGTGCGGATGAAGGGAGTCGAACCCCCACGCCTCTCGGCGCTAGATCCTAAGTCTAGTGCGTCTGCCAATTCCGCCACATCCGCAAAAAAATGGTGGGAGTAACAGGACTCGAACCTGTGACCCTCTGCTTGTAAGGCAGATGCTCTCCCAACTGAGCTATACTCCCATATGGTGACTCCACCGGGAATCGAACCCGGGTTACCGCCGTGAAAGGGCGATGTCTTAACCGCTTGACCATGGAGCCATTTAATTGGTTGCGGAGGTAGGACTTGAACCTACGACCTCCGGGTTATGAGCCCGACGAGCTTCCAACTGCTCTACTCCGCGATATTAAAACTAGCGACTACCTACTCTCCCAGGAGACTGCTCTCCAAGTACCATCAGCGTGAAGAGGCTTAACTTCTGTGTTCGGTATGGGTACAGGTG
>PDWI01002569.1_pt1 | contig 27026 bp, 20 predicted proteins | sample 1430891 | NCBI WGS metagenome assembly PDWI01 (sample SAMN01162508, study PRJNA174530) | Oral metagenome, whole genome shotgun sequencing project. | biome: Marine environment; feature: Marine mammal; material: Swab sample of the gingival sulcus; isolation source: swab sample of gingival sulcus... | reverse complement strand
TTTACAAAAATTGGAAATCTCATATCTCTGATATCCTTTTTGAGCAAGTATCTCAAGCAAAAACTCATACTCCTCATCTATCCGCTGCTCATCAGCTAATTTTACAATATTTGCATCCGCTTTCCGTTTTAAAACTGTTTTATCATCAAGACTAAGACAATATATTGACACATGCTCTGGCTGTAACGAAAGTATAGTTTCCACGCTAGTTTTTAATACATCAATCTCAAAATTAGGTAATCCATACATAATATCCAAACTGATATTGTCAAAGCCCGCCTTTCTTAAATTATTGTATGCGCCACTTACTACATCGAAACTTGCTTTTCTATTTAACAAATTAAGTAGTTTCACATTGGTTGACTGCACGCCCATGCTAACTCTGTTAAAGCCAATATTCTTCAAACCATAGGCTTTTTCCCAAGTGACATCTTCGGGGTTAACCTCAATTGTAACTTCAGCATCAGCTAGTTTAAAAGACTTTTTAATCTTAGCCAAAATTTTAGCTAAATTATCTACACTTAAAGCGCTAGGTGTACCACCACCAAAATAAACCGTTTTCAATGTCACATCATAGGCAGAACTTAGCATTGTAATTTCATTAAGCATAGCATTCACAAATTCATCTTGCTTGCTATCACTAACTATTGAGTAAAATGAACAATATGAACACCGCCTACGACAAAAAGGTATATGTACATACAAATATGATTCTTGACTTTGCTTACTCATTTTAACCTTCCAATTTATAGTTGTGATAACAAGTCTAATATACCGCTATGTAAATCAGCAATATCTCCATTATTTTCAATGACATAATCCGCAAGATTAGCTTTTTGTTGACTTGAAAACTGAGAATCAATCATACTTTGGGCATACTCTTGACTTACCTGATTTCTTTTCATAAGTCTTTGCAACTGAATATCTTGATCAGTAAAAATACTGACCGTTTTATCACAATATTTATTTATGCCCGATTCAAATAAAAGCGGACAATCTAAAAAAACTAAGTTTTTAAGCGAACGAGTTTTTGCCAGTTCCAAATTTTCAAGTATAGCCTTCAACAAATAATTTTTTAAAAGATTATCAAGTAAATCTTTCTTATCCTTATTGTTAAAAACCAATTCCCCTAACTTCGCCCTATCTAATGAACCATCTGATTTTATCACAAAAGAACCGAAAGTATTTTTTATTTCTGCCACAACATTAGGTAGGTTTGTGACTTCTTTAGCTACTATATCACAATCTACTACGCTATAATCATTTGCTTTTAAAAATTCTGTAACTGTCGATTTTCCGCAAGCAATCGAACCAGTAACGCCTATTACTGATACTTTATTTTGCCTCATACCAGTTATTTCCTACACTAATATTAATATCTAAATTAACACTCAACGAAAAGCTATTTTTCATAACTTCAGTCATCAGTTCCTTTAAAATTTCAACTTCATCTTGATGAGCATCAATAATTAGCTCGTCATGTATTTGCAAAATTAGTTTACTTTTTAGGTCTTGCTCTTTCATTTTCTGGTGTAAATTTACCATAGCAATTTTTATAATATCAGCAGCAGTTCCCTGTATCGGTGAATTCATAGCTATCCGCTCACCATACTGTTTAGTAATAAACTTTTCACTCGCCAGCTCAGGTATCTCTCTTTTTCGACCATACAAAGTTTCGGCATAACCATTTTGATAAGCAAGTTGTTTCAAACAATCAAGATAATCCTTAACCATCGGATATTTTTCAAAATAGCTCTCGATATATTTTTTTGCCTCAGCAAAACTAATAGCTAAATCTTCCGAAAGACTGTAACCACCTATACCGTAAACAACACCAAAATTAACAGCTTTTGCCCTAGTTCTTAGTTCTTTCGTAACTTCATCAGGCTCAACTCCAAACACCTTACAAGCAGTAAGGTTATGTATGTCATCACCATTGTTAAATGCTTTGATTAATTCGACCGACTCCGACAAATGTGCTAACAGACGAAGCTCTATTTGCGAATAGTCAGCTGCAATCAAGACATGGTTTTCATCACTCGGTACAAAAGCCTTACGCAGTTTTCTCCCCACTTCATATCTAAGAGGTATATTCTGTAAATTAGGACTAACACTAGAGATTCTTCCAGTCGCTGCCACTGTCTGCATCAGATACGAGTGCAATTTAGAAGTTTTTTTATTGATTAGTGATTTTAACCCCGTCACATAAGTTGACTTCAACTTTGAATAAGCACGATATTCAAGTATCATCTTAATTATAGGGTGAGCATCAATTTTTTTCTCCAAAACATCTTTAGATGTTGAATATCCAGTTTTAGTTTTTTTACCAGCTTTGATACCTAAATCTTCAAAAAGAACAACTCCTAATTGCTTAGGCGAATTAATATTAAACACTTGACCAGCATTAAAATAAATATCCGATTCTAATTTCGTCAAAATGCCGTCCAGTTCCTTACCAATCTGATTTAAAACATTTTCATCAACCTTAAACCCCTCAACCTGCATATCAACTAAAACAGCAGCTAAAGGTAAATCAATATTTTGATAGACTTCCAGCATTTCCAATTTTTTAATTTCATCTATCACATAATTTTCGGTACTAGCTACCGCTAAAATCCTATCCGAAAATAATTTAGCTATTTCATCAAAATTTAGATTACTACCCGATTTTGTTGCACTCTTCTTTTTATAAATAGTATCAAGAGTGCTAATAGTATTATTAAAGTATCGATAATAATCATCAGCTACATCATGATTTCGACGATTAGGGTCAATTAAATAGCTTGCAATTTCATAATCATACGCTACTTGATAGTTTTCAATAGCAAAGGCTCTCAATAACAACATAACATTCTTAGAATTATGCGCCTTGATTTTAAGTTTATTTGTTTTAGCGTTATCCTTTAAAACTTTCATAACTGAGTTAATATTCGCCTCATCAAAGATAACCATGTCGGTTAAATCTTGACATATTGCTAAAAAATTCGCCTTTTTAACTAACGCATTTTCAAAATCTCTAATTACTTCAAAATATATCGGCTTGGTAAAATCCATAGCATTGACTATACTAACATCATTTTTTAAAATGTTTATAGTAGATTGCGGTTTACTAACAACAACTTCATCTTTAACTGACAAACTTTGCTCAGCTTTCATTTCAGCTAAAAAGTTTTTTAACTCATATTTAGAATAATATTCCAATAAAAGCTCTGTATCCTTATCATCAACCAGATACTTAGCTATATCAAAATCAACAGGTGCATCAACGATAATAGTTGCTAATTTTTTAGAAAGTCTGGCAATATCTGCTTGATTTATGATATTTTCTTTTAACTTTTTACCACTAACCTTATCAGCGTTTTCTAGTACACTTTCTAAATCGCCATACTCATTTAGCAATTTTAAGGCAGTTTTTTCACCAACTTTGGCAATACCAGGAATATTATCAGACGAATCCCCCATCAAGCCCTTTAAATCAGTAATCTTATCAGGTGTTACACCGATTACTTCAAGGACACGCTCTGGATTATATACACCCTCATTTTTAGAACCAGGATAATACATATTAACATTGTCAGTCACAAGTTGTAAAAGGTCTCTATCGCCCGAAAGTATATAAGTTTTTACACCCAGTTTATCAAACGAAGTCGCCAAAGTACCAATTACATCATCAGCCTCAAAACCTTGCAACTCAGTTATATTTATTCCTCTAGCCCTTACGATGTCTTTTACAACAGGGATTTGTACACTAAGCTCATCAAGCATTGATTTACGAGTAGCTTTGTATTCTTGATACATCTCGTGCCTAAAGTTTTTACCCTTTAAATCAAATGCTATGGAAATATAATCAGGTTCAAACATAGTTACCATTCGGTCCACAGTTTTAAAAAAACCAAATATGGCATTTGTTGGGAACCCCTCTTTTGTACTCATATTTCTAATGGCATAAAAAGAACGATTTAATATGCTATTTCCATCAACTAACAGTGCCTTTTTCATTTTGTAAATCCCCTCTGTACTTCTTACATCTCTAAACACTATTACGACGGTGGTTGTAGTCCACCGCCGTAAGTGTCATAATTTATTATTTACTTAATGCCATTGTATCCTTAGCTATCATAAGTTCTTCGTTTGTAGGTACTACAAGAACTTTTACCTTAGAGCTTCTCTTAGAAATAAATGCTTCTTTTCCTCTCACGTTGTTTGCCTCTTTGTCAAAATCAACGCCTAAGTATTCTAAACCACGCATAATGTTTTCTCTGTTTGCAGCAGAGTTTTCACCAACACCAGCAGTGAATAAAATAACATCTACTCCGCCAAGTAATGCTGTGTAAGCACCAATATATTTTTTAACTCTATCATCAAATATTTTTAAAGCAAGTGCTGCTCTTTCGTTGCCTTCAGCAGCTGCATTTTCAATATCTCTAAAGTCTGAACTGATACCAGAGATACCAAGTACGCCTGATTCTTTGTTCATTACCTTATCCATTTGCTCAACAGTTAAGTTCTCTTTTTTCATAAGGTAAGTTATGATTGCAGGGTCGATATCACCACATCTAGTTCCCATCGCAAGACCTTCAAGTGGTGTGAATCCCATACTTGTAGCAATTACTTTACCATGGTCGATTGCAGCAATTGACGAACCATTACCAAGGTGACAAGTAATCATCTTTACATCTTTAAGGTCAACATTTAGCATCTCTGCCGCTCTTTGTGACACATATCTATGTGATGTACCGTGCATACCATATCTTCTAACCGAATAGTTTTCATAATATTTATAATCTATCGCATAAATATACTCACTCTTTGGCATAGTTTGATGGAAAGCTGTGTCAAATACTGCTACCATTGGTGCATTTGGTAATAACTCTTGCATTGCCTCGATACCCATTATGTTTGCTGGGTTGTGTAATGGTGCAAGTTCAATACACTCTTTTAATGCTTTTAATACTTCATCATTGATAAGTACTGATTCCGAATACTTCTCACCAGCATGAACAACTCTATGTCCAACAGCTTCGATTTCATTGATGTCCTTAATTACTCCATGTTTCTCATCTTTTAAAGCATCAAGTACAAAATTTAAAGCAATTTTATGGTCTTTCATAGGCGATTCTATTACAACTTTATCCATGCCTTCTTTTTCGTGTTTAATTCTAGAACCCTCTATACCAATTCTTTCAACTAGACCACTAGCTAACGCTTGTTCTGTTGTCATATCAATAAGTTGATACTTTAATGATGATGAACCACAGTTAATTACTAAAATTTTCATTTTTCCCCCTATGACTAAAAAATTACTCTATCCTAGATTATGTCCAGTAAGATATAAGTCAAATTCACAAGTTAATTTGCTATTTCTTGCTGTTAATAATCCGATTCTATATATGGTTTTCTTAAATAATCTGTATTCGCATTAACAGACTGTGAAACCAAAGAATATAGACCAGTTGCCTTTATATCATAATCCGAAATTTTATCGGTTATGTTCATTTTTTTTATATCACGCTTGAGATTTTGGATAACGTTTACCTTATCCTTAGGTAAACTTTTTAGAATTCTTTTGCCTGTTTTATTCATTGCTAAAACCCTAATATAGTCAATTTCCCAAACGGCTGTTTCAGTCATCAAATCCTTAGTTATCCCAAGCATCATATGACAGATGCACCTTGAAACAGCTGCACGATTATAGCGTCTAGTTGCCACTTCATCAATAATCTTGCTGATATCATTATTTGAATTAGAAAACTTCAAAATCCGATTTACTAAACCTTCATTAGTAAAGTCAAATTGTTGTAACTTTTCCTTATCATTTATTAAGACGCAGGTTTGAAATACAGCACTAAAATCGTCAATATCAATATAATCATTGACGCTATATATTTCATCAAAACTGCTTTGTGGTAGTGTTTCGCTAAGTAATCTATAATCAACCAGTTTGCCATTAAGAATTTCCCTAATATGCGTTGCTGATAAAAACTCGCCCTGACTAGCCGTATGATTATAATCTTCGCCACATCTATTTATCGCAAAAAACTCAAAATTATAAGAATTTTTTAGCACTTGCTTGACATAAGAAACTGCCAAAGTATCATTGGACTTTATTACTGTAAGACCTAAATCTTCTAAAGCCATTCTACTAGCAGTTGCATAGCTATTTCCACTACCTAGATACATACTCAAAAGCGATTCATACTTTTCAGAATGTAGCATTGTTTCAGCAACAAGCTTAATGTTGTCGATACTTTCGTTTTCGATTCCAAAAGCCAGCACATCAATATCAATATCATTTAATATCTTCATTGCTGCAGCTGCAAAAATATCGGCACTTTGCACACTAAATACTGCTGGTAGCTCTATTACTAAATCAATACCACATTTTGTAGCAATCTCTGCCCTTTTCCACTTATCAAGTATTGCTGGTATACCACGTTGCATAAAATGACCACTCATCACCGCTACGATAACAGCATCTTCATCTTTTTCTCTAATCTTTTGAACGAGATGCTGATGACCGTTATGAAACGGATTAAATTCTGCAACTATACCATAAACTTTACCACTCATCAAATAATATTACCTTAATTTTCTTTTTCACCATTCTCTGCTCTAAATCCCTCAAACGCTGTTCTATTAGCCAGAACTTGGTCATATTGATTATTTAGATTAGTTTCCAACGTATAAAACATTGCATCTGTATGCTTGATTATTTCCTCTTTCATTATTGCTGAGTCTTTTTTGGCTTTTTCAATAGTTTTTTCCAATTTAATAATCTTAGCCTCAACAAAATCATGCGTATCAGATATAATCTTGGTACTTTGTGAACTAGCTTGAGTTATCATCTGCTTTGCTTCATCATCAGCATCTTGTAAGATTTCAGCTTTTCTTTCTTTAGCCTTTTCGGTAATCACATGTTTTTCAACCAACTGACTTGCTTCAGACATTGCATCATCGATGATACGTTCAGCTTCTTTTTCTGCATCTGCAATAAGTTCACCTGCTCTATTTTCAGCATCTTTCTTAATTTTATCCCGTTCTTGATAAATAATATTAGCTTGATTTAAGGACGCAGGTAGCTCATTTTTCATTTCAGCTAAAATATCTAGAAACTCAGCTTTATTAACCATTACATTGCTAGTGAACATAACCTCTTTTTTATCTTCGACTATTGCTTCTAGTCTTTCCATAAGTTCTAATATTTTGATTTCCATTAATTAGCCCCTCTCTTTTTGTTGGTTAAATGCTTTTCTACAGCTTTTGGAACCATAGAACTTAAATCACCATTATAACTATTAATTTCTTTCACCATCGACGAACTAATATGAGCATATTTCATGTTAGTCATCAAAAAAAGCGTTTCAACATCGTCACAAAGTTGTTTGTTGGCAAGTGCCATCTGAAATTCCATTTCAAAATCTGATATAGCCCTAAGTCCCTTAACTATAACTGCGTTCTTACCTTTCACATAATCAACTAATAATCCTGAAAAAGATTGAACTTCAACGTTTTGATACTCACTAACAACTTCTTCTATCATTTCCTTACGTTCACAAGGTGAAAACATAGGTGTCTTTGAAGAATTAATTGAAACAAGTACGATAACCTTGTCATACAAATTACTTAATCTTTTTATAATATCGAGATGACCATATGTTATTGGGTCAAAACTCCCTGGATAAACCGCCGTTCTCAAATTACCTCCTAAATATACTGATTTGTTTACTACCAAATTTCTTAGTCTTATATTTACTTACACCATACAAACTTTCAAATTCATCGTAATTTTCATCACTAGGATGCTCAATCACTATCAATGCATCTTCCGAAAGTTTATTAGCAATTAAAAGTTCCTCAAACGGCTTGAGCACAAGATTTTTAGCATATGGTGGGTCGAAAAAAACTAAATCATAAATTTTACTACTCTGCTTGATATAAGTAAGAGCATCTTTATTAACAACAACTGCACTACCTGTTAAAGCAGTTTTTTCAAGATTTTTGCTAATAATTTGGCAGGCTGATTTATTTACATCAACAAAATCAACAAAACTAACACCACGACTCAGAGCCTCTATACCAAGCGAACCCGAACCAGCATAAGCATCCAGACAAACAGCATCTTTAATTTCATACTGTATCATCGAAAACAATGATTGCTTTACTCTATCGAGCGTTGGTCTAGTATTACTACCCTCTAGCGTATATAATTTGGTACCACGTTTTACTCCAGCTATTACTCTCATAATCTCCTCGTTTACACACACTTCATATTTTAATCGCAAAATCATAAAAATTCAATAAAATTCTGCTTAATTTATATAAAATATTAATTTGGGTTTACAATTTATTCACAAAATATTCTTTAGCGAAAGCAACATCAGCACTAATTTGCTCTGATAATTCCTCTCTCGTCGAAAATTTTATCTCTGGTCTAATTTGTTTTAAAAACTCAACCTTAATAAACTCACCATAAATATCTTCCATAAAATCCAACAGATGCGTTTCAATCGTCAGCGTTTTACCGTCAACAGTTGGCTTAACACCAACATTTGTCACCGATTTATAATAAACACCATTTAATAGTGTTTTGCTGACATAGACGCCCCGTTTTACAATTCTCAGACTTTTGTCGACAATAATATTTGCAGTGCGAAAGCCGATAGTTCTACCTATCTTTTGTCCACTTACCACAATACCTTCAAGATAATAATTCCGTCCAAGCAACTGATTAGCATTGTCAACATCACCAGCATCTAATAATTTTCTGATTTCACTGGATGATATTTTGACACCACTTGCCAAACAAAACGGTACAATCTCAACTTCAATACCAAAATCAGACTTATGCTGACTAAGCCACTTTGAATTGCCGCCTGCTTTATAGCCAAACTTAAAATCCTCGCCTATCACAATAGTTTTTAAATTCAACTTTTCTACTAAATTATTTATAAAATCAATTTTATCTATCGTCTTGACTTCGTTAGTAAATTTTGTGTTAACTAATATATCAACACCTAACTCTTCAAAAACTTCATTTTTCGCCTTTTCAGCTAATATTAATTTCACTTCATCATCATTATCTTTATACTTAGGTATCGTTTTAAATGTAAAAACCGCTAAATTACTATCATCTTGACGACTTATCTGATATGCCTTTTTCAATAACTGAACATGACCTTTATGAACACCATCAAAAGTACCAATCGCTAAAGTGGTCGGCTTGCAAACATCTGCAATTTCTTTTAAATTATTATAAATTTTCAAGAATACTCCCCCTTTAGCATTTACACTCTGGTACTAAGCAAAATTTTATCGCCTTGCCAATTGGCTATACCGATAAATTCGTCTTCATAGTGCACTGCATAATCCTTATCAGAAACTTGGTATTTACAAAATCTTGCCAAATCAACTTTCACACCATTTTTAAGATGAACAGCATGTTTTGAGTCAACATAAATCTTATCAAGTTTCAAGAAACACTCCTCAATACTAATCAGCCTCTTTGCAACATCATCTAAAGTCTCAAGTTCCGCTACTACGCATGCATCTGACAATAAGAAATAGTCACTTTTAGTCCTGTTCAAAGCAGTCATAACAGCGTTTTCTCCTAAATTAGTTGCTATATCATCAATCAACGTTCTGATGTAAGTACCTTTCGAACAATCAACTTTAATAGTCGCATTTGGAAAATCATAAGCCAATAAATCAATGCTATAAATCGAAATCTGTCTTTCCTTACGCTCAATCTCAACCCCTTGACGAGCTAACTTATAAAGCGGTACACCATTTTTTTTAATAGCTGAATACATTGGTGGTACCTGAGTAATTTCGCCTTCAAAATTTTTTAAAGCTGATAAAAATTGCTCCTTAGAAATTTGATTTCTAACTACCTTGTCTTCTAATTTACCCCAAATATCAAGCGTATCAGATGTAAGTCCAAACTTTAGCTCTGCTGTATAAATTTTAGATGACTTTTCTAAATGTCTGATAAACTTTGTAGCCCGACCTAACGCAACAACTAAAAGTCCTGTTGCATTAGGGTCAAGCGTACCTGTATGTCCAATTTTATAACCTTTAGGTAAAAGTTTTTTTATCGGATACAAAGCCTTTTGGGACGTTGTTTCAGGCATTTTATTTATCAATAAAAATCCATTCAAATTACAAAATGTTTTCTTCACTAACGTACCGTATTACCTTTCCAATTACAATCTCATTTTTTTCATTCATCTCAAAACCACTAGCACGTTTGTGACCACCGCCACCAAAATGAGCAGCAATCTCTGAAACATCAACACCTTCGGTTGACCTCATTGAAACCTTAGTCTGCAACTTACCAACTTTTTCGTTAAACTTTTCTTTAAACAAAACAGCTAGTCGCACGCCACTTATACTTCTCAGATTTTCCACTAAACCATCGGTATCATTCATATCGCAACCATGCTCTTTTAAAATTTCTTCATTAATCACCGCGTAGGCAAGTGTATCATCAAATTCGTACTTAACATTGAGTAATATACTAGAAAATAATTCAACTTTTTGCCTACGCTTATTTTGATAAAGCTGTCCAATGATTTTATCTTTTCTTATATTGTAACTAAGCAGTTTGCCTGCGATATTAAACGTATCTGTTGTCGTGTTAGAATACATAAAATTACCAGTATCGGTCGATACGCCAGTATATAAAGCCTCAGCTATATCACGGTCTAGTTCAAGTCCCCACTCTTCAAATAAAGTAAATATTATCTCACAAGTAGATGCCGCTTTAGGATTTACGTTGTTATACTTCCCATATAACGGATTAGTTATGTGGTGGTCGATATTCCAAATATCCTTATTTTCAATTAAACAACGTCTACGCTCTAATCTACCTAAATCTCCGCTATCGACAATGATAGCCAAATTTACATCATCAACTATTTCCTTAGCTTCTTCTAAATCAATAAATTCATCATACATCAGTAAAAATCTGAGTTCTGGGCTTACCTCATCATCTATCACTATCTGCGTATTTTTATCCATTTTTTTTAACATAAGCGAAATAGCAACAGCTGACCCTAGTGCGTCCCCATCTGGATTTTTATGGGGAAACACCATTATGTCAGAGTATGCATTTAAAGTTTCTAAGTTTATATCCATAAACTATTCACCACCCTCATCACTCATATCTATATCATCTTTTATATCAGAGTTAACCTCATCAATTAGTTTCGATATCTTACTACTATACTCAATATTTTCATCAAGTTTTATAATCGGTTCAGGCGTATATCGAAGATTGAGCGATTTCCCAATTTGATTTCTAATATAGCCTTTTGCCTTCTCCAACCCAGCAATAGTATCCGACTTTTCTTTTTCACTACCAAGCACACTTACATAAATAGTTGTAAAGCGTAAATCACCACTCGTAACAACTTTAGTCACACTAGCCATACTTGATACCCTAGGGTCTTTTATCTCAAAAAGTATCAGATTGCTGACAACTTTCCTAATCTCCTCGGATATACGGAGAGTTCTATCATATGCCATCTTTCACCTACTTTTCGACTTCTACCATTTGGAACACTTCTATGATATCTTTTTCTTTGATATCATTGTATCCCTCGATACCGATACCACACTCGTAACCTTGCTTAACTTCTTTGACATCTTCCTTAAATCGTTTTAGAGAGTTTAATTTACCTTCAAAAATAATTACCCCTTCTCTAAGCAGTCTAACATCAGAATTTCGCTGTACCGAACCACTAAGTACATAAGCACCAGCTATTGTACCGATACCAGAAACTTTAAAGGTTTGTCGAACTTCAACTTCTCCTAACTGAGTTTCTTCAAACTTTGGTGCAAGCATACCTTTCAATGCCGCCTCAACATCATTAATTAGCTCATAAATAATACGGTATGTTTTAATCTCTACCCCTTCTTTTTTAGCCATATCAATAACAGTCGATGATGGTCTAACGTTGAAACCAAGTACGATAGTGTTTGATGCTGTCGCTAACATAATATCTGATTCAGTAATAGCACCAATATTAGCGTGCTGAATATTTATCTTCACTTCGTCATTACTTAATTTTTCTAGGGACTGTTTGATAGCCTCAATCGAGCCATGCACGTCCGCTTTTAAAATAAGATTTAACGTCTTTAAGTTACCTGACTGAATTTGACTAAAGATATCTTCTAGTGTAACCTTAGCCGAGCTCTTAGCCTGCTCTTCAACTTTTTTATCAGTTGCTCTTTCTTGTGCAATACTCTTAGCCTCTTTATCAGTATCTATTCCAAAAAATCTATCGCCCGCCATTGGCACTTCACTCATACCCATGATTTCAACAGCAGTTGAAGGTCCAACTTTCTTAACGATTTTGTTGCGATGATTATACATTGCTCTAATTTTACCATAAGTTGTACCACAGACAAACGGGTCACCAACTCTTAAAGTACCATTTTGCACCAAGACAGTCGCAACTGGTCCTTTACCTTTGTCAAGGTGGGCTTCAATTACTGTACCAATCGCATTTCTATCTTTATTAGCTTTTAACTCCTGCATTTCTGATACAAGTAATACCATATCTAATAACGAGTCAATATTTTCCCTTTTCTTAGCTGACAGTTGCACACTTACAACATCGCCACCCCAATCTTCCACTAACACGCCATGCTCTGATAACTCTTTGATAACTCTATCTGGATTAGCGTTTGGTTTATCAATCTTATTGATAGCAACAATTATTGGTACATCAGCTGCTCTAGCGTGGTCAATTGCCTCGATAGTTTGTGGCATAACACCGTCATCGGCTGCTACTACTAAAATAGCAATATCAGTAAGTTGAACACCTCTAGCTCTAAGCGAAGTAAACGCCTCGTGACCTGGTGTATCAAGGAAAACAATCTTTTCGCCATGTATCATAACTTCTGACGCACCGATATGCTGCGTGATACCACCAGCCTCTTTCTCAGCAACACCAGTTTCTCTGATAGCATCAAGTAGCGACGTTTTACCATGGTCAACGTGACCCATAACTGTAACAACCGGCGCTCTCTTTGATGTATTTTTTTCATCATCTTCATAATCATATGATAATATTCTTTCCTCGATTTTTTCTTCTTCAAGTTCTAAATCGATATCATATTCTTTTGCGATAATTTCCATAGCATCAAAATCAACATATTGGTTAATACCAGCCATCACACCTAAATTCATAAGATGTAATATAATCTCATTAACTGGTTGTTCGATAACATTCGCAAAATCACCAACTGTCAATCTTTCCTTAACTATTCTTTTTGAACTTTCAACTACAACAGCTTCTTCAACCTCTGGAGCTACTTTTTTATTTTTCGCTTTACGTTTCTTTTTAGGTGTTTTCTTAGAGAAATTCAAATCTTTTTTCTCAAGTGTCTTACGCATTGTTTCATCAATTACGTTTCTATTTTTCTTTTTCTTCTTTTTTTTCTTACGACTGGTAGCATTATTATCATCAGACAAATTAACCTTAGCATCGTCTTTAGATTTATAATGTGATTTAACTACTTTAGCTTTTTTATTAGCACCATCTTCATACTTTTTCTTTTTCTTTCTGTCATCTTTATTAGATGGTACAGTTTCTTTTTCAGCTTTTAAAGTTTTATCATCGCCTGTGCCTTTTTTCTTTTGTTTTTTAGTAAGTTTATTATGATTATTTTCGTTTTTTGCCTCAGCATTAGCATTTTTATTGTTAGCTGGTTTTTCCGCTGATTTTTTATTTTCATTGCCAGTACCACTTTTCTTACTGACAGGTTTCAAATATTTCATTGCAACATCTTCATCAACCATACTTAAATTACTTTTTATATCGACATTATTCTTTTGTAATATTTCTACTATTTCTTTATTACTAAGTCCTGTTTTATCTTTTAATGAATATACCCTAACTTTCGTCATTTATAGGCACCTCCTCATGTTCATTTATTATTTTATATATACTACTTGCAAATTTCTTATCAGTTATAGCGATAGAAACTCGATTATTTTGTCCAATCGCTTTGGAAAGTTCATCTATTGTAAGCACACTATAATAATCTACTTCATAGTACTTCGCCTTATCTGTAACTTTTTTTATAGAATTTTCCGAAGCATCTGTTGCTACTAAAATTAACTTAGCTTTACCAGAAACGATACTTTTCAATACATTTTCAGTACCTGATTTTAGATTTCCGCTTTTTCTACAAAAGCCAATCATTGACTTCAATTTATGAGAGTTCATCAATATTCTCCTTTAAAGATTCGATGATACTATAATCTACTTCGGTCTTGAAAGCTCTATTAAGTGCTCTAGTTTTAATCATCTTTTCAAAGCATTGTAACGAATTACATATATACGCGCCCCTGCCATTAGCTTTGCCTGTTTTATCAATTAAAATTTCGCCATCTTTTGTTTTGACAACTCTTAATAACTCATTTTTGGCAAGTCTTTGCTGGCAAGATATACATTTTCTCAAAGGCAAAGACTTACTCATCTTCACTTTCACCATATTCTACACTATCATTTTCTTCGAGTTGTATAGTTTCGTTTGTGATTTCTTCATCACTTTCTTGTTCACTAACAGTTTCTTCGCCATCAACTTTTACTGTAATACTCCAACCAGTTAAACTACCCGCCAAAGCAACGTTTTTAGCCTCTTTACCTATTGCTAAATTAATTTGTTCTTTGGTAACATAAGCTGTGGCATTTTTGTTTTCTTCATCAACTTCGACACGAAGAGTTTTTGCTGGGCTTAAAGCATTTGCAATAAATACTTCTGGTATTTCTGAGTATGAAATTATATCAATATTTTCTCCACTTAACTCATTTACTATCGCACCAACTCTTGCACCCTTTTGACCAACACATGCTCCTACTGCATCAATATTATCAGCTTTAGCTAAAACTGCAATTTTAGTTCTATTACCAGCATCACGAGCAACTGACATAATTTCAACTGTGCCATCATAAACTTCTGGTACTTCAAGTTCAAAAAGTCTAGTTACAAGTTTAGGGTGCTTACGCGACAACTGAATTAAAACATTTTTATCTTTTTTATTCTTTTTAGGTTTATCAACTGCCTCAGCATTTTCTGCATTTTGTTCTTGTTGTTGAAATTCAGCATTAGGGTCTTTTACACTCTGCACAAAAAATTTGATATTTTCCTTACCCTGTCTAAAAGTTTTAAAAAACTCACCTGGTACTTGGTCGTCTTTTGCAAGTTTGGCAACCGTATCGCCAAGTTCAACATAGACATCGCCTTTACTAATTCTTTGCACTCTACCAGTTACAATATCACCAATTTTATTAGTATATGTATCAATTATCTTCTGTCTTTCTGCCTCTTTGATTCTCTGCACAATAACCTGTTTAGCTGTCAAAGTTGCTATCCTGCCAAAATCACGCGGAGTAACTTCCTCACGAATTACATCACCAACTTTAGCATCAGGTTTAAGCTCCAAAGCATCTTCTAACACTATCTCTTCTTCGCCAATCTCAGCATCTAAATCATCTGTATCTTCAATTACTTTTAAAATAGAGTAAACTTTTAAATCACCTGTATCTCTATTAAAATCAACCTCTACACTTGTACCATTCGAATAATTCTTTTTATAAGCACTGATAAGCGCCGCCTCAAGTGTTTCGATTAGCATTTCTTTTGACAAATCTTTTTCTTTTGCCAAGTTATCTAACGCTGCCGCTATTTCTTTACTCAATTTAAACCTCCATTAAAATCTGAATTTCAGCTTGGCACTTGCAATTTTTTCAAATTCTAGCACCACAAGTTCATCATTTTCTTCATTTTCTATTTTTACTTTGCCATCATCAGTCAAGCCTTTCAAAATACCAATAATTGACTTTTCGCCACTTTCTAGTGGTGAATATAATTTTATTTCCGCCAATTTTTCTTCAAATCTTTCAAAATCTTTAATCTTGCGAAGGGCTCTTTCTATCCCACACGAAGAAACCTCTAACAAATATTTTTCCTTGATTGGGTCAATCTTGTCAAGTTTTTCTTCTAAAAATTTAGTTACTGATTTACAGTCTTCAAAGCCAATGCCACCCTCTTTATCAATAAAAACTCTGAGAATTTTATTAGGACCTTCTTTAACATATTCTACATCCACAAACTCAATACTCAAATCCTCAGCATCAGTTCTTTTAGCAAAAATATCATCAACTATATCAACTACTCTAGTTTTTGCCATTTCTTCCTCCATAACATTACCCTAAAAATAAAAGTGGGTTTTAGCCCACTTATTAACTAGATACATAATAACACAGTTTTATCAATAGTTCAATAGCTTTCGCTGATAAATTAATGATAATTTATTATAATTTTGTATTATTTTTTTTATTTATATGACAAATTTATTTTTTACGCTTAGCAGCACGATATCTGTCACCTTCATTTAATATCTTTTTCCTTATCCTAATACTATCAGGCGTTACCTCGATATACTCATCATCGGCAATAAATTCCATTGCCTCTTCGAGCGTCATTATCTTTGGTGGAGCAAGTTTTACAGCGTCATCACTACCAGATGCTCTCGTATTGGTAAGTTTTTTAGTTTTAGTCGGATTTACAGCTATATCATCACTACGGTTATTTATACCAATAATCATACCTTCATAAAGTTCTGTATTAGGGTGGATAATCATAGTACCCCTATCAGCCAATGAATTTAAAGCATAAGGCGTTGACACACCAGTTTCACCACTTACAAGCACACCATTGCTACGCTTAGCAATTTCACCTTTATACTCTTCAAAACCAAGCAACGAACGCATAATAATAGCCTCGCCACGTGATTCAGTAATCATAAACGTTCTAAAACCAAGCAGACCCCTAGTTGGCACTTTGTAGACAAGTCTAGTGCTACCATTTTCAGCAGACATATCAAGCATCTCGCCACGACGATCGTTTAAAGTTGACATAGTTGCACCGACACAAGTATCAGGTATCGTAACTATTACTTCTTCCACTGGTTCTAAAACTTTACCGCCCTCTTTATGCAAAATAACTTCCGGTTTTGAAACATTTAACTCATAGCCCTCACGTCTCATATTTTCAATCAATATCGATAAGTGTAGTTCGCCACGACCAGATACTTTGAAACCATCAGTACCACCCAGCTCTTCCATTTTCAAAGCCACGTTTACTTCAAGTTCCTTTAATAATCTATCTCGAATATGTCTAGTAGTAACAAATTTACCCGACCTACCCGCAAACGGAGACGAATTGACTAGAAAATTCATCGACAAAGTTGGCTCTTCAATCCTAATCATCTCCAACGGCTCAACATTATATAAATCACAAATTGTCTCACCAATAGAAATATCACTCATACCACTTATTACCGCAATATCTCCACTTTGCAGTTCTTTAACTTCAACCTTCGACAAACCTTGATAACATTGTAATTTACCAATTTTACCAGTAGCAACACTACCATCTCGCTTAGAAATAGCAACACTTTGACCAGCCGATAAAGTTCCTCTAGTTATCCTACCAATACCTAAGCGACCAACATAATCATCATAACTCAAAGCACTAATCTGAAACTGTAAAGGTTCATCATTTAAATCTGGATAAGGTTCAGTATGCTGAATAATTGTTTCAAGTAACGGGTCCAAGTTTTTCTTTTCATCAGCCATATCCAAAACAGCATAACCGTCTTTCGTAGCACCGTAAAGTATTGGAAAATCTAATTGCTTTTCAGTTGCATTCAAATCACCAAATAAATCAAAAACCATATCGACAACTTCCTCAGCTCGCTGGTCTTTTTTATCAATCTTATTGACAAACAGTATCGGATTAAGATTCATTTCGAGCGATTTTTTTAAAACAAACTTAGTTTGTGGCATCGGACCTTCAACACTATCTACAAGCAAAATAACTGTGTCAACAGTTTTAATTATCCGCTCCACCTCACCCGAAAAATCGGCGTGACCAGGAGTATCAACAATGTTAATCTTGTAATCCTTATAATTTACAGAACAATTTTTAGAATATATAGTTATGCCACGCTCTCTTTCAATATCATCACTATCCATGACTTGGTCAACATGCTCTTGGTTCTCACGAAAGACACCTGTCTGATTAAAAAAAGCATCTACCAAAGTCGATTTACCCGCATCAACATGGGCAATTATTGCAATATTTATTATTTTCATATCTTATCTCATTCTCTTTCTATTTAACACCACAATTTTTAATTATACACCTAAAAAACAAAAAAATCAAACATTTTTTCAACAATCACACCTTATTATACAACTTATAACAATACTACTTTATCTCCGCCCTTTTAATTTGCTCATTTAAATACGTTTCAAAAGAATGAGCTGTCGACTTTTCCGTATCATCATCATGTTTTACTTTAAATCCTTTTAAAAAAAGATAATCATTTAACTTATTTACCAACAATATGCTTTTAGAATATTCTAAACTAGCCTTTTTATATTCTTCAAAAGTCATCTCCCTCCCTTGTAAATATTCATCAATTTTCTTCTTCATTTTGTCATCTTTGACTATCAACTCCATTCGCTCATCATTTAACTTTTGCACTTCTTCGTCACTAACTGTGATGCCGTGTTTTTTGATTTCTTGGTCAATTATAGCCTGACGAATCAATCTTTTTCTAATCTTTTCATCAGAAAATTTCTTACCTGTACCATTCTTAGCCGATTTTAATTCATCAAAGGCACTCTGCATAATTTCTTGACCATTAACAGTCATATAAACTTTATCAACAAAATCTTTATCTAGCTTTCTATCAGCTACCCGCTTATGTTTCCTACCAATTTCTTCAAAATCTATTTTATCTAAACCATCTTCAGCATCAACATCTATCGGCAGATTTTTTTCCGCTATTTTAGGTTCAACACTTGTGTTAGTCGACTCAGCTACATCACCTGTATTTTCAGAAGTAGTAACCTTATCCGTTTTATCTATTTCTTTAACTTGTTTAGCTTTATATACTCTATCATAAAAAAGACCAGCTCCCAATATAACCACAACCAAACCAACAAACACCATAATCTTAATATTGTTTTTCATTTTAAAATCCTCTCTTTACCACTTTTGCACTATGATAATTAAGGTGCAAAGTAACTTATTAACGTTTAACACCTATATTATAACTTATTTAAAGACATAAATAAAGTACAAGTAACAGGTTAAAAGTTCCGCTTTATAATTAGCCAATTAAATTAAATTAAATTAAATTAAATTAACATATACAACTACAACTCTAGCAGTATTACAATTTATAAATAATCGTAAATAATCAAGTATTAATTTAGTAAATTCTACATTGATGACATAATTAGTAGAGTAAAAAAAGAAATGAAGTAATAGTTATGGTGCTTAATTGTACGCCTAACGAATAAAATATTCTGATGCTAAGGTGTTTTCTATTATGAATTTTATCCAGATGAAATTGGGCAACAGTCTGTTGCACAATTAAAAAATTTAGCCAAAGTAAAAGATATATACTCGATGTAAAACAAAGAATAATTAGGAACAGTATTGCTAAACCATATTTTTCTTGACATATAGTATCAAATATGAAAAAATAATAGTGAAAATATATTGTAATGATAAATTACTATTTATCAAAATAAAGGAGCAAAACATGACAAAAAATATATGCAAAAAAATAAACGACAACTTCCCCTATCTTTTGTTAGGGTTATATCTAATTGAGTTTATTTTCTTAGCTATTAACCCCTATGACAGAAATGTATGGTGGGCAGAAAATCTACCAATAATTATACCTGTAACACTGCTAGTTTTAACATTTAAAAAATTTAGATTTAGCAATTTATCATACTTGTTAATAGCTATTTTTTTTATGTTCCACACAGTTGGTGGACATTACACGTTTGAAAAAACACCTTTCGACTTTTTTAATAATTTACTAGCAAACCTTAATTTTGACTTTATATTTCCAAGTGGTAGAAATAACTTCGACCGTGTAAGCCATTTTTTAGTTGGAGTTTTAGCCTACCCAGTAGCAGAGCTATTTTATAGAAAAAAATGGGTATCTAACACCCCTACCGCTATCGCACTCGGCCTAGTATCATTAGGATTTTGGGGTGCTTTTTATGAAATAATCGAAATGATATACGCCACCTTAGTTGGTGGCGAGGCAGGTGGAGCATTTTTAGGTTCACAAGGCGATATCTGGGACGCACAAAAAGATATGCTACTCGATTTGTCCGGTGCCATATTTGTCTTAGCACTATTCGGAGTAAATTTACGCAAGTACAATACACCTAAAAACATAGATAAATAAAAGCAAGCAAAAAGGTTACAATCGTAAGACTGTAACCTTTTTTGATAACCATAATTTATATGGCTGTAATTTTAATACATCTTGTGTAGACTATTTAGAAATTGTACCTTCAATTTGTGATACAACTTTGTCAATATCAGATACACTATTAAATCCACGTGCATTTGTTACGTTACCTTGACTATCAAGGAATAGTAATACTGGCACGAAACTAGAATTTAATACGTTCGATACTGCTCTACCATTGTAGTAGAAGTGACTTTCTAACTTAGAAAGACCAAGTCTTTGTAACGTTCTCTTTGTACCATCACCACTTGATTCAGTCATAGCTTCAAAGAAATTGTATTTTGATGTATCAGCATTTACAAGCATTCTCCAGCTTGATTGACATCCGCCTCAAGCAGGGTATCCTATACCGATTACTGTTGGTCGTTTACCATCAGCTATTTGTGAAATCGACATAGTTTTATTTGTGCTTACACTTGTTAACTTTAAAGAACCAATATTTTTACCATAGATACTCTGAAGTTTACCTGTTAAACTACCGTTAAATTCACCATTTCTTTGTCTATCAGCAAATGTTTTAACTTTACCAGGTTTAGGTCCAGGTTTGTCGCCATCGTCTTTATCGTCATTGCTATCATCATCTTTGTCGTCATTACTATCATCGTCTTTATCATCGTTACTGTCATCTTCGTCTTCGTCGTCTTCTTCCTCTTCTTTTACAACTTCAAATGTTTTGACAACTTTTTTAGCTTTATACTTATCACTTACAATTTGTGCTGTTAACTTATACTTACCAGGTCTATAACTAGATTTAATACTAACAGATTTCGTAAATTTACCTGAACCGTCTGTTACAGCACTCATCTTCTTAGTCTTGCCACTAGCTTTTTTAAGGATAAGTTTAACTTTTACGTTAGATGCAGCTGATTTACCAGCTTTTAATTTACCTGTGATATTAACTGTTTCGCCTTGTTTAACTTCTTTAGGGCTTACTGATATGCTAAGTTTAGCTTTTTTGATTACAGGTTTTGGTTCTGGTTTATCATCTTCATCGTCTTTGTCATCATCTTTATCGTCGTCTTTGTCGTCATCCTTGTCGTCGTCTTTGTCATCGTCTTTATCGTCATCTTTGTCATCATCTTTGTCGTCATCTTTATCGTCGTCTTTGTCATCATCCTTGTCATCATCCTTGTCATCATCTTTATCGTCATCAGATGATTCTCCAAATGTTTTGTCAAGTAATTCATACAGACCTTTTTTGTCCAAACCACCAGCTAAGTTAACTATTCTACCATTATCATCAAGTACTACTGTGTTTGGTGTTGCTAGAAACTCAAATCTTGTTTCCCAAATTGAGTCTAACGCATCATATACTAAATGGTCTTTAATCTTAAGTATTTTATTTCTCTTTAGTATTTTTTCTGTAAAGTCAACTGTTTTCTTGACGTCTTTAGTATCAACATTGGTAATAACTTCAAGATAGTTATACTCTTTATGTTTTAGTTTAGCCATAGCTTTCATCATCTTGATACATTCGCCACATTCACCATAACCAAATACTAAAATTGTCGGTTTTTTCGCATCTACAAGTTTTAATAACTGTTTAGTCTTAATTTTTCTACTTTTTACTAAATACTTAAGTGCATTTTTACCATAAATTCTTTTTAGATTCTCTTTGTCAATATCATTGCCTTCTAAGTGCTTAAACTGACCAGCTTTCTGTCTTTCTTCGTAAGTCTTAAATGGTATGTCTTTACCTACATTGAATTGACCAACAGAGAAAGCTTTATCTGAACCTTTGCGCTTAGCTATCGCAATAATTTTAAACTTACCTTTTCTGTAATTTTTAACTAGTTTAAATTTCGCTGTTTTTTCACCATTAGCATCCATTGTTAATTTACCTTTTTTAACTAATTTTTTCTTAGGTGAAAATACCTTGTAGTAAACTACTGAATTTGAACCAGCTACACCTTTAATGTCTTTAACTCTGAATTTTGCTTCAACTTGACTACCAATTTTATATGAATAGTTGTCAAAGTCTATATCAAATTCTAAAGTCTTAGCTAATTTCTTATCTGATGAGTCATCATCTTTGTCGTCATCTTTGTCATCATCTTTATCGTCATCTTTGTCATCGTCTTTGTCATCATCTTTATCGTCGTCTTTGTCATCATCTTTGTCATCATCTTTATCGTCGTCTTTGTCGTCATCTTTGTCGTCATCTTTATCGTCGTCTTTGTCGTCATCTTTATCGTCATCTTTGTCATCATCTTTATCGTCATCTTTGTCATCGTCTGGATCTGGGTCAGGGTCTACATTATCAGGTCTTTCACCAAATGTCTTTTCATATAAGTCAAATAAGCCTTTACCATCTAATTTTCCAGCTGCGTTCACAAGATTACCATTATCATCTAATAACAAAGTAACAGGCATTTGTTTACTAACTAATCTTGACTCAAATATTGCATTTACAGCATCATATAAGACATGCTTTTTAAGCTTAGTTATCTTATGGTCTTCAAATACCATATCTGTATAATCCATTGTCTTCTTAATATTAGACTTCACATTTGTAACTACCGCGAAGAAATTATAATCTTTATGTGTTAATTTATCCATTTCTTCCATCATAGCAACAGTTTGAGAATTTCCTGGATAACCAAACATCAATACAGTATTTTTCGCTCTATCTGTAAGCTTGAATATTTGTCTAGTTCTAGTCTTGTTATTTTTCGCCAAATATTGCAACATATTTCTACCATAGTTTGCTCTAAGTAGACTTAGCATTTTTTCATTTCCTGATAAATGCTTAAACATGCCTGCTTTTTCTCTGGCTTCAAAAGTAGCAAACTTTTTATTTAAACCAACGTTAAACTGCATTACAGCATACGATCTCTTGTAACCATCTTTGACTGCTACCGCAATAATTTTATACTTTCCTTTAGTGTAAGTTTGTGGTATTTTGAATTTGAAAACATTTATACCATTATCATTAACTTTAAACTTACCTTTTTTAACCATTTTGTCATCAGGAGTATAAATTCTATAATAAACTTTACTACCCTCGACAACTTCATTCATTACACTCTTAGTTCTAAATCTAACTCTGATTTTGCTGCCTTCTTTGACATGAGTGTAAGGGATAGATACATCACAATCTAATAATTTTTCATACTTCTTATCAGGTTTTGGTCTATTTTCATCCATGTCTATCATATCATCCTGTGGTCTATCACCAAAGGTTTTTTCATAGATATCATATAAAGCTTTCTTATCAACTGCTTTTGCTACGTTCACTAGTCGACCGTTATCGTTTAAGAATAAAACATGAGGAACTTTCGCAAAGTCAACTCTAGTCTTACTAATATCATCAATAGCATCATAGAAGATACGTTTTTCAAGCTTGCTAATCTTGTTATCAGCTAGCATTTTCTGTACTTCTTTCATCTTAACATCTAACGCTTTACCACCGACAGAAACTACTTCTAAATAGTTATAATCGCTATGTGATAATTTAGAAAATGCTTTTAACATATTTACACATTCTTCACTAGCGCCATCACTTAAAACTAGCACTGTATTTTTATCTCTCTTAACAAGTCTTACTAATTGCTTGTTCTTTAACACTTTATTTTTAACAACATACTGAAGCATGTTTTTGCCATAGTACTCTTTGATGACCTTATACTCAGGTGAATTAGTTTCAAGGTGTCCGTACTGACCAGCTTTATCTCTTTCAGCAAACTTGACAAACTCAGCAGGTTCACCAACGTTAAATCTTGCTAACGAATAACCTTTTTTAAAGTCTTTATATACAGCAACAGCTAAAATTTTAACTTTACCACTCTTAATATCATCAGCGATTTTATACTCATATGTTTTTTGACCTTTTTCATCAACGTAAAATTTATCTTTTTTCAAAACTTTACCACGTGGTGAAAAGACTTTAAGATAAACTTTGGCTTTTTTAATAGCATGTCCCTCAACATCTGTAACGTTGAAGTTTAATTTTACAGTACTTCCAGTTTTGTATGTGTCATTTGCTAAATCAATATTACAATCCAATACTTTTGTTAATTTTGTATCATCTGGTACAGGTTTATCAGGTTCTGGCTTATCAGGCTCAGGTTTATCTGGTTCAGGTTTACTTTCGCTATCCACGATATCAAGTTCAATTTTACCAAACCCCTTAGTTTTCTTATGTTCAGCAGTAATACCTACAACATATTTACCAGCTCCTAATGTCTTTGGTGTTTTAAATTCAAACTGCAATTTGCCTTCCTTATCAGTCTTTTGTTTAGCAACCACTTTATAATTTTTTGGTCCTTCTACAAAAACGTTTAAGAATGCTTCATCAGCTTTGCTACCGTCTGAATAAGCAACATCAACAGCTAATTTAACCTTCTCGCCAACCTTATAAGCTTTTTTATCAGATGTGATTTTAACCAATAGTTTCTTCACTGCTGGATCATCTGGTTTATCAGGCTCAGGTTTATCAGGCTCAGGCACATCGCCCTCTTTTGCAAAATTAATCTCAACTTTTTCACTTGATTTTGATTCGCCATGTGTAGCTTCAACTGTAATAGTATATTTACCAATACCTAATTTATCCTTTGGTTTAAGTAAAAATTCAAATTTACCAGTTTCATTTGTTTTCTGTTTAAATGAACCCTTGTAATTTTTAGGTCCTACCACAGAAATATTTACATCGGCATTCGATGCTTTGCTACCATCTGAATAAACCACTTCAATTGGTAATTTTGCTGTATCGCCAATTTTAAAAGTCTTTTTCTCAGGTGTAATCTTAACTAATAACTTTTTCTTGTCAGATTCATCATCTTTGTCACTAGAATCATCAACAGATTTTTTACCATAATCAAACTTAGTTTCTTTGATTACACTTCTATAACCAACTTTGCCCGCAATAACTTTAAAATCAACTACACCACTTGGTGCATCTTTAGGCATTTCATACTCATGGTCAAAGATACCTTGCTTATCTGTTCGACCTTTAATTTCCTTTACTGCTTTATTTTTAAAGGTAAAAGCTCCTACAAAATCAACTTCGCCAACAAATTTTTTATCAGCGACTGATTCAAAATGAACTTTTACTTTTTCACCCTTTTTGTATGATGTTTTGTCAAGTTTTATGTTAAAATCAAGCTCTTCATTTTTAACATCCTTATCATCTTTATTGTCTTTATCATCTTTGTCATCTTTATTATCTTTGTCGTCTTTGTCTTCTTTGTCTTCTTTGTCGTCCTTACCGTCTTCATCATCTTTACCATCTTTGTCATCTTTACCGTCTTTATCATCTTTTTCAACAGTATATTCAACAACATTAGAAGCGACTCTAGCACCAAAAATTATCGCTGTTGCAGATAATTTATACTTACCAGTTAGCTCCGATTTTGGTACAATTCTCAAACGAGTAATACCTGCACTATTTGTAATTTTTCTCTTACTGGCAGTTTTATTATCAGGTGATTTTAAAGTGAATGTTACAGGTACATAACTACCAGCTTTCCCTTGAAATCCCCTAGCTACCACTTTCACATTAAGTGCTTCACCAACTTTGACCTTAGTTTTAGTTGGGATTAATTTAAGAGACAAACCACCATTGGTTTTATCCCCAGTAGCAATTTTTGATGAATTATGTAATCCACTTCGAGACGCTACACTCGAATCATATGATTTAAAATTTTTAGTACTTGCAAAAGAAGGTATTAGTAAACCTACTATAAGCAAGAAGTTAATTAATCCTAAACCAGTCTTCTTGATTTTTTTCATTATATCCCCCTTCGTAACAATAAACTCAACATAAATTTCAATGTCCACATCAATTAAAACAAACACACAAAAGGACTGCTATTAAAAACGGCCTTTTGCTGATATTATTAAATATAAACATTCATCATGTCACTATAAAATTTTCTTATATCAAAAATTTTACTTTTTTTCAAATACTAAGACTACATTTTCCGATTTAATATATTTAATAAATATACCTAAATCTTATAACCCTGTATTTTTCAAGAGTTTATCTTTAGCAAATACCGCCTTCAATAATTTTTTCACGATACATGGTAACCCTGTACATATATCGTCCTATATCTAGTTAGGTATATAGTACCATATTTTTTCTTTTTTGTAAATAGATTTGGGCGATTTTTTTTATAAATATTACGAAAGTTACAAAAATTATATAATGATATTTTTATATTTTTCTTTATTTAATAAAGTATTTTATATAATTATTAAATGTTACTATATTAGTTTAAGTTGAATATAAATAAACAAAAGTATAATCAGAAGAGATATAAAACGTGTTATTTATAAATTTATGTAATAATAGCTGCGTGTTTATTAGCGAAAAAAAACTTTATTACATAAAATAAATAAAAAACGCGACTAAAACCATAATAGATTCTAATCGCGTCTTTCATAACTATAACTTTATATTATAGCAATATTATTTTACTGAAGTTGTTCCTTTAATTGTATCGATGATATCATGAACAGCTTCATTTGACTCAAAGTACATAGTGTTAGTTATATTACCTTCTTTATCTAAGAATAATAGACAAGGTATATAATCTGGTCCTAATTCTTTGATTAGAGAGTTAGCATTGTAATAGAAATAATGTTCCATTTTGCTTAAACCTAATCTTCTTAATGTTGCTTTTATACTACGTGCATCAGTACGTACCATTGCTTCAAT
>PDWI01002567.1_pt1 | contig 27031 bp, 24 predicted proteins | sample 1430891 | NCBI WGS metagenome assembly PDWI01 (sample SAMN01162508, study PRJNA174530) | Oral metagenome, whole genome shotgun sequencing project. | biome: Marine environment; feature: Marine mammal; material: Swab sample of the gingival sulcus; isolation source: swab sample of gingival sulcus... | reverse complement strand
AGCTTTTTCCAATAAATCAAAGTAGTCGTTTAGGCTATTTACCTCTATTGGAGAGTCTGTCAATAATCTATGCCCATAAACAAGTTTACTGCTCTTTACACCAGCAAAAGAAAAATCAATTAACTCATTGTCAAAAAGTGCCAAAAGATTGCTGATAGGTCTTACAAACAATACCCCTGAATCATTCCATTTCATATTTTTAGGAAATCTTAATCCCTTTAATATTTGGGGAATTAATTTTTCTAAAATGACCGAAGTTTTATCTCCGACTATATTCTTCACAACACTGAGATATATTCCTTTTTTAGTTTCGCTCTCAATCAAATCACTTTCTTTGGCATTGTTAGCTTCCAGAAATTTTAACAAAGGAATAGCCGGCTTGCCCTCTTTATCATAAGCTATTTTTTTTGCAGGACCTTTTATCTCTTCTGTCCTATCTCCTGCTTTACAATCAATATCTCTACAATAAATAACAAATCTTCTGTTCGTACTATTACTTTCTATTTTATCGTATTTAATTAAATTTTCTTTTAACCCTTCCTCAAAATATTTCAACAAAGATTTTTGAATATTATCTATATATCCTACAGGAACTTCTTCCATACCCAATTCAAAAAGAAACTCAGCCATTTTCTTTCTCCAATTCTCCAAGATAATTTAAATATAAGGTAGCAATTTCAAAAGATAAATCTCTTAAAGCCTTTATTAAAGCTGTCCTTTCAGTAACAGATATTGCTTTTCTGGCATCAAGGATATTAAATGTATGAGAAGATTTTAAAAGATAATCAAAAGCAGGTAAAAAAAGCTTATGTTTAATCAAATTTTGAGCTTCCTTTTTATAGGAATTAAAACTTTCTCTCAAAAAAGATATATCAGCCACTTCAAAATTATAAAGAGAGAACTGCTTTTCTTCTTCATACCTCAAGTCATGATAAGTAACATTATCACTCCACTGAAGATTATATATATTGCTCTCTTTAGCAAGAAAAGTGGATAATCTTTCTATACCATAAGTTATCTCCAAAGAATTTGGAGACAATTCATATCCACCGGCTTGTTGAAAATAAGTAAACTGACTTATCTCCATACCATTGCACATAACTTGCCAACCAACTCCCCATGCTCCCAAAGACGGCGAAGCCCAATTATCTTCATCAAATTTAATATCCTGCTTTTTTATATCTATTCCTAAATATTTTAAACTGTTCAAATACAACTTTTGCGGATCTTTAGGAACAGGCTTAATAATAACCTGAAACTGATTATGTTTTTGAACCCTATTGGGATTATCTCCATATCGACCATCATCAGGTCTTCTAGAAGGTTGCCAATAAGCAACCTTCCAAGACTTCTTTCCAAGTACTCTAAAAAAAGTATCAGGAGTCATTGTTCCTGCTCCAACCTCATTATCATAGCCCGAAGCAATATAACAACCGTTCTCAGACCAATACCTTTGTAAACCTAATATTATATTTTGTATACTACTCAATCTTTATTCCTTTTCCCATTTTACAACAAGATTTCTTGCAGCTGCTACCTCATCAAGTCTTCTAACTGGAGTTGTATAAGGAGCATGTTTTAATTTTTCCGGCTCTTTCTTTGAAAGTTCTAAAAGTTCTTTCATTGCCGTAATAAATTCATCTAAAGTTTCCTTGCTTTCAGTTTCTGTAGGCTCTATCATCATCGCGCCATTGACTATCAAAGGGAAATAAATGGTAAAAGGATGAATTCCATAATCCAATAATCCTTTTGCAATATCCAAGGTAGTCACATTTAAACCTTTTTGAGAGAAGATAACTTCATGAAGAGTCTTGCCTTTATAAGGTAAATCCAATTCGCTTTCCAATGATTTTCTTATATAATTTGCATTTAAAACAGCATCCTCACCTACCTTCCTTATATTTTCTTTACCTAAGGAACAAAGATAAGCAAGTGCTCTTACATTAACCAAAAAATTACCATAAAAATTCTTAATCCTACCAATAGCTTTGGTATTACTATAGTCAGGATAATACTCATCACCATTCTTCCTTACATAAGGTAAAGGTAAAAAAGGTAGCAATTCTTCACAAACGCCGATAGGACCAGAGCCAGGACCGCCTCCTCCATGGGGAGTAGAAAAAGTTTTGTGTAAATTAAGATGAATAACATCAGCTCCCAAATCTCCAGGTCTTGCAACGCCCAAGAATGCGTTCATATTGGCACCATCCATATAAAGATAAGAACCATTTTCATGTAACAACCTTGCCAATTCATCTATATTTTTCTCAAAAATACCCAACGTATTAGGATTGGTAACCATTAAAGCAGCCACATCTTCATTGAGATATTCTTTTAAAGTTTCAGGCTCTAAAATACCATCTTTCCCAGAAGGTATCTCTTTGGTCTTATATCCTGCGAATGTAGCTGAAGCAGGATTTGTACCATGAGCAGAGTCAGGAATTAGAACATATTTTCTTGCATTTCCTTTCTCCTCTAAAGCCTTTCTTATAACCATCATTCCTGTCAACTCACCATGAGCACCGGCAGAAGGAGTTACAGTAAATCCGCTCATCCCTGTTATCTTGACCAAATAATCTTCTAACTCAGAAATTAATTGTAAATTTCCTTGTACCGTTTGTATGGGTGCATAAGGATGGCAATTAAATCCCTCAAGAGAAGCTATTGTATCATTAACCTTAGGATTATATTTCATTGTGCAAGAACCTAAAGGATAAAAACCTGAATCAACACAATGGTTAAGTTGAGATAAATTTGTATAGTGTCTCACTACTTCAACTTCGGAAAGTTGAGGGAAATCTTTTATCTCATCTCTTATATAATCTTTATTTATAAGAAGTTTTTTTTCTACATCGCAATCACTAAAGGTAAATCCTCTTTTTCCGTCTTGACTTTTTTCAAATAAAAGTTTTGGTAATTTTTTCATTTTAACTCTCCCATTACGGAAATTAATTTATCAATATCTTCCTTGGAGTGCATTTCTGTAAAATTAAATAAAATACCCTTTTTATCATCTTTATTAAACCAAGAAAGAGGTATCCCCGGAATAATTGATTTCTCAATCATCCTATTATTAAATTCGATGGAAGTCATGTTATCAACATCTACAACCAACTCATTAAAGAAACCTTCTTTATATCTAATTGTGTAACCACTAATCTTTTTTAATTCATTAACAAAATAAACAGCCTTGTAATGATTCTGCAAAGCAATCTCCCTTAAACCCTGCTTGCCCATAATAGACATAAAAATAGCTGACTTTAAGGCACACCAAGCCTGATTGGTACAGATATTAGAAGTTGCTCTTGCTCTCTTGATATGCTGCTCTCTTGTAGATAGAGTTAAGACATATCCTCTCTTACCGTCCACATCCTTTGTCTCACCAACTATTCTTCCCGGCATTTGCCTTATAAATCCTTTCTTTACTGCCATAAATCCTACATAAGGTCCGCCAAAAGAAAGACTTTGCCCTAAACTTTGAGATTCACCACAAACTATATCAATCCCTAGAGAACCGGGAGATTTTAATAAAGGTAAAGAATAAGCTTCTGCCACAGCTTGTACTGTAGAACACTTCTTGTGATCTGATACTAATTGAGCGATTGCTTTGCTATCTTCTATCTGTCCAAAAAAATTGGGTGATTGAAAAAGTACGGCACCAACCTTATCATCAAGTTTTTCTTTTAATTCCCCCAAATCTAAATGACCTTTATCATCATAAGAAACATATTCCAATTCAATTCCCAAATTTTGAATATAAGTTTCTATAATTTCTTTGTATTCAGGATGAAGAGAATCTGCAATTAAAGCTTTGTCTTTCCTATTCATTCTCAATGCCAAGAATAAGCCTTCCATTACAGCAGTTCCGCCGTCATATAAGGAAGCATTGGATACATCCATTCCTGTCAACATAGTAAACATTGTTTGATATTCAAACATTGCCTGTAAACTACCTTGACTTACTTCAGCTTGATAAGGAGTATAAGGAGTAAGAAATTCAGCTTTATTACTCAAATAATTTACCACTTGAGGGATGTAATGATTATAAGCGCCCCCACCAAGAAAACTTAAATATTGCTTATAACTATTTTTACCTGCCAAATCCTTAAACTTTTTTATTAATTCATTTTCTGGTAAAGCTTTGGCAATCTCTTCTAAAGAATAATAAGCAGCTTTTTGGGGAATATCCGAGAAAAAATCTTTTACGGAATCAACACCTATAAAAGCTAACATATCCTCTCTATTTTTTTCAGTAAGAGGAAAATAATTCATTTCTAACTCCTATTCTTATAAATCCGATAGAAACTTTTCATAATCTTCAAAACTCATCAAATCTTTGAGTTCTGACTCATCATCTATTCTAATTTTATAAATCCAACCATCTGTCAAAGGAGTTTTATTAACTAAAGAAGGGTCTTCCTCTAATGCTTCATTGACTTCAATAACCTCTCCTGTCAAAGGAGAATAAACATCACTTACTGCTTTTACCGACTCAACTGTCGCACAAGTATCCCCTTTTGATATTGTTTCATTCATTTCCGGAAGTTCTACAAAAACGACATCACCAAGCTCTTTTTGAGCATAATCGGAAAGACCGACCAATGCCTCACCGCCTTCAATTTTCACCCATTCATGTTCTTTAGAAAACTTATAATTTTTTTTATCCATATTTATACCCTCCTGTATAAAGAAATCAACTATTTTAATTTATAAAATGGAAGTTCCACTATCTTGGCACTTACCTTTTTATTTCTAATTTCAATAAAAATTTCATCGCCGACATTGCTATTCTCAATCGGCACATAAGCCATTCCTATAGCTTTTTTTAGAAAAGGAGAAAATGTCCCACTTGTTACAACTCCTTTTTGTTCATTATCAATAAAGACATTATAACCTTTCCTCGCTATGCCTCTGCCTGTCAACTCAAAAGCGACTAATTTTCTTTTAATCCCTTCTTTTTTTATCTTCAATAAAGCTTCCTTGCCTATAAAGTTAGCTTTTTTTAACTTTAATACCCAGTTCAAGCCCGCTTCCAAAATATTATGTTCATCATCAATATCATTGCCATATAAAGGCATACCTGCTTCTAATCTTAAAGTATCCCTTGCCCCTAATCCACAAGGAAGAACTCCTATTTTCTCTCCTTCTTTTGCTAAATTCATAAAAAAATCAACAGAATCTTCTTCTTCGCCTTTAAAATAAACTTCAAAGCCGTATTCTCCTGTATAACCTGTCCTTGAGACTATAGCATCAAATTTTCCTACTTTACCTTTAGAAAAAGTGTAATAAGCCATTGATTTTAAATCAATATCAGTAAATTGCGATAATAAATCACCAGATAAAGGACCTTGAACAGCTATTTGAGACCACTCTTCACTTTCATTGATAATATCACAGTCAAAGTGACCTGCTTTCTCTTTCATCCATGCATAATCTTTATCCAAATTGGCTGCATTAACTACCAAAAGGAATTCTTCTTCTCCAAGCATGTAGACCAATAAATCATCCACAAAACAACCATTCTCAGTTGTCAAAATATTGTATTGTATTTTACTTTCTTTTAATCTCTTTAAACTGTTAGATGTCAAATAAGAAACAGCCTCTCTCGCTTGAGGGCCCCTAAAAAAAATCTCTCCCATATGACTAACGTCAAATATCCCGCCTTTGGTACGAACGGCAATATGCTCTTCATTTAATCCTGAATATTGAACAGGTAAATCCCAGCCAAAAAAGTCTACCATTTTCCCTTTAAGACGATAGTGTGCTTTATTAAATTTTGTTTTCTGCATTAATATGTCCTCCGAGATGCTTTGTTTGTTTATTTATCATAAAAACATAGAAAAAGCAAGAAACTGCATAGGTTTCATACATATAGGAAATTAAATTAGATTTTACCACAAAAAATACGACAAAAAAATTTTGTAGCAACACTTTGCAAATGTTTAAAAACAAAAAATAAGGTAATAATAGGTTCAATAGCTTTATTAATCCTATTTTTTTTATTTTTAAGCCATACTATAGACACAACCGCAATAGCATTGCCTATAGATGTCGTACTCTTCGCAGAGTTCTATTGATCTTTTATAGCCATTATTTTTTTTGAAGTCGGACGGAAGGTATTTAGTGGTATAAATCTTTTCCATTGAGATTCCTACTTGATTGATTAAAGAACTATTTTTATGAGGACTGATTGTTAAAGTTGAGCCGAAGTAGTCAAAATTAAGTTGCATTGCTTTTTCTGCAACAATGTCTAAGCGGTAAGCAAAACATTGTTTACATCTTATTCCCCCTTCGGGTTCTTTTGCCATACCTTTTACTTTGTTGATAAAAGCTCGCGGATTGTACGGTTCTTCTATATAGTTTACTTGATATCCTGTATTTTGATTAAATTCTTTGATAAATCTTTGTTGTTCTTGGCTTCTTTTGGTGTATTCTGATTTTGGATGTATGTTTGAGTTAGCAAAGAAGATTGTGATATCGGCATACTGGCACATAAACTCTAATGTATAAGTGCTACAGGGTGCACAACAACTATGAAGAAGAATTTTTGGCTTCTCTTCGTGGCTCTCCCAAGTTGCAATTAATTTTAACAAGAGTTTATGGTAATTAATTTTCTCTTTTGGGTGTACTTGTTCTAATAACTTTTCTATACCTAACATACTTCCCTAATTATCACATTTTTTTAAAAATTTCTCTACCAATTTTTGGTACAGATAAATAATTTACCCTAAAAAAATTAAATTTTAATTGTTGCTTACTTTAAATGCTTGTCAAGAAGTTGGAGGACTTCCAAAACAGCCTTGGTGTTATTAAATTCGCTTAAATAAACACCCTTACTCTGTTTATTTAAAGAAAAATCTCTTAAAAGAAACATTTCCCTTCTTAAATTTGATATTAATTTCTTTGAGCTATTAGCAGGCAAAAAGGAGTAATCACAACCATTTACCAAGTCAAAGTCATTAAGAGAATCTGCCAAACACATTGTCTCACTACTTCCCGCTATAAAATTTATACCTGTAAATTTATTATATCCCATAGGGATAATATCAACTGCTACATTTGAAGTTGTTACTAAGAAATCATCTTTAAACCCTGAATCTTCTACAATATTTTTTACTTCATCATAAATTGAAAAAGGAGAAACACCACCTTCTTCGGTCATGGTAAACATACTTATAGTAGACAATCTTCTGGCATAATATTTTAAATGAGGAAATTTATATTTCAACAGACTTTCTTTTAGTTTGTCTTTCTTCGAAATCTCTTCTTTGCTAACTATAATCTTCTCTTCTTTAAAATCACTGACAACACAACCTGTCTCTAAAATTGCACCACTCATTAGTGCTTGCACTTCTTTGGGAACATATTTGTCAATAAAAGTTAAATCATTACCAGAACAAATATAAACTTCAACTTTCCCTTTCAGATTAGCTAAAGTCTCCAAAAGTTTTTTTTTACAACTCTTTTCTATTTGCCAAGAATCATTCAGTAGTGTACCGTGAAGATCTATTCCTATAACAAACATTTAATCTTTTTTTAATAATTTAAAAACAGAGATAAGATAGTCCAATCCAGAAAATAAAGTAGTTACTACAGTTATAAACATTATTATATAAGAAATTCTTCCTGCCAAATTAATATTAAATTGATGATAAAGAGTAAGATATTGTAAAAATACAATGATAAATATTGCTCCTGACTGTATAACAGCCTTAATCTTACCGCTATATTTGGCGGCAAAGACATTATTTTTTTGATTGAGTGCAAAAAGTCTAAGATTGACAACTATAATATCTCTGTAAAAAAAACAGGCAAACATCCATAAAGGAATGAGCCCACCAGCATAAAAGAAAAGAAAGAAGGTTAATCTATATATAGAATCGGCAAAAGGATCAAATAATTTACCCATATCACTTACACTAGAATATTTTCTTGCCGCCATTCCGTCAAATAAATCGCTAAGCTCCATAATTATTATTAAGGACAATGTTATCAATAAACTTAACTTCCCTCTCAACTGAAAAGACCATATAGCAAAAGGCAAAAGGAATATTCTACTGGAAGTTAAAAAATTAGGTAGATATTTCATTAAGGCTCTCCTAAAATATTGTAAAATTATTCAATCGTGTTTTATCATACTCCAAAAAACAATTATTTGTCAAGAAATTGAGTGACCAATTATAAGTGAGATAAAAAATTATAATATTTTTTTGAGCCAACTGTAAAATTTTACCTCTCTCCTATACTTTTTAATTAATCTTTTGTAAGCGTTTTCATCTATTTCTCTAACCAGAGAAATATAATACGAATTAATTACATCGTTTCTAAATGTCCTTATTTGATAAGGTTCTAAATCTCTATTAAAAATTTTTTCCACTGCCAAAGAAACTTTTCTATCCTTTATAAGAGCCATTATTTCGGTATTATAATGATCACTCCTTACATTAAGATTATGAGAGCCCAACATTAAAACTTCTCCATCAAAAACTAATGCTTTGGTATGCAGCGTATTTCCCGGCCAATGTTTAATTCTACCTTTAAATATTGCTGCCTCTTCCTTTAATCGTTTATGTCCTTGCCATTCATAAATTTTGACCCCTGCTCTTATCAAAGGGAGATAATGACCTAGTGAACCAAAATATATTCTATCTATATCTAAAGAAGCTAAAGAATTTGTTAATATTTCAACTTTAACTCCTCTTCTTGCAGCCTTTTGTAGTTGCTCAATCAAATATGTATTTGCCGTAAAATAAGGAATAAACATCTTTACTCTTTTTTTACAATTTTTTAAAAGATAATTAACCGTATTTTGGGTTTTTGAATAAGGTTTATATGGTTTAACAGACTGACAATCCACGAAAGGATTATCAAAGATTAATCTTATAGGCACATCATTATCATTTTGAGAATATTCAGGAAAATAAAAGGCTTTCTTTAGGTAAGAAGGAAGTGGAAAGTAAACACATTTTTTACCATAAAAAGGTTTTTGTCCACTAAAGTTTGCAACCTTAAAAGACCAATAATATTTATTTTTATAATAATAATCTTGCAAAAGCGGAATCCATTTTTTTTTAAAAGGCGGAAAATATTTTTTTGTCCTCAAATATTTTGAAAACTCCCAATTTTTAATAAAAATAAGTGAAGCTGCCTTAACAGGTTCTCCGGATATCAACAAATCGCTGTCATGCCAACCATAAGAAGCTTTCCCTCCGTCAAAGTATTTTACCCCTACATTCAGTCCCCCTATAATCATCTTCTTTCCGTCAACTATTAACATTTTGTCATGTAATCTATATTTAAGCACATTAAAAGAAAAACTTCTAAACCAATATGGCGGATTCCATAAGAAGACATTGCCATCAAAAACCTTTTTTATACGTTTAAATAATCGGCTTGGAAGAAATTTAGAAAACATTGCAGAGCCGGCAAAACCTAAGATTAATCTTAATTCCAAATTAGGATTTTTTCTTTTTGCTTCTTCCAAAACTTTTAAGAAATGCCATCCTCCGGGATTATTTCTCCAATAGGGCACGGAAATAAAAATATATTTCTTAGCGTTTTTTATAATATCTTCTCTTATTTTAAAAGAGTTCATGCCAAGATGTAGTAATCTGACTTTTCCTTTTAGTTCTTCGCTTTTGGTGATTCTTTTTAATTCTTCTTTACTCTTAGATGTTTCTAAAAATTTTGTAAGAGAAATATTATCTTCAGCAAATACTAGATTCACAAAGAGACTGATATAAAAAAAAAAGTACCCAATTTTTAACATAGCTAAGATTTTATAATATTTTAATAATTACCACAAATCAAAAACTTTGACATTTAAATGGCGCTATTTCTTATTTATTAAGTTAATATTTATAAAAAAAAAGTTTTAAAAATCTTTTTTTTTGATATAATAATAAGATATTTAAGGTAGAATGTTATGGAAAAAGTAAACAACAGGATAAAAGATGCCGTTGGTTAAAGCTTTTTTAAAAAGAAACAAATACATTAAAATAAGCGCAAATATAACGATTACATTAATTCTCTTATTCTTACTTATTTTTGTTTTAACCGATATGATAGTTTACAAATCAACACAAAATAGAATTTATAATTCCATTAAAAAAATACCCTTTAATAAAGTCGGTCTTTTATTAGGAACAAGCAAAAAAATTTCAAAAAGTAAAATGAATCTATATTATCAATATCGCATTAATGCTACCGTCCAATTATTTAAGGCAAAAAAAATAGGATGTATATTGGTAAGTGGTGATAATTCAACAAAATATTACAATGAGCCAAATACAATAAAAAAAGACTTAATAAGCGAAGGCATACCCTCTAAGAAAATTTATCTTGATTTTGCAGGTTTTAGAACGCTAGATTCAATTATTCGATGTAAAGAAATTTTTGGTCAGAATAGCTTTACCATTATTTCACAAAAATTTCATAATGAGAGAGCCGTCTATATAGCACAAAAGAAAGGAATAAATGCTATTGGTTTTAATGCTCAAGATGTTGAATTTTATTATGGATTAAAAATTAAAATAAGAGAAAAATTCGCCAGAGTAAAGATGATCCTTGATTTACTATTTAATAAAAGACCAAAATTTTTAGGAAAAAAAATAAAAATTAAATAAAGATCTGAGAAATGAATTAATCTCAAAATTATGATATTGCTCATGATAAAAAATTACTCTATAATTTATAAATGAAAAGGATTGAATTTCTATTAAAGATATTAGTTCTATTTATTTTTTTTTCCTTTTATTCCTGTAATGAAAAAAGAGATAATATAATTGTTCAAAATAAAAGATTTATTACTATCCAAGCTCAATGGAAAAAGATGTTTGGAGATAAAAAAGGTAAATTAATTTTTGCAAAAATCCCCTATCTTTACATTCTTTATCTTCCTGAAATGAAGATTTATAAATTACCAAACATTAAAGTAGAAGGCGGGAAAGGACGCTTTAACAGAGGCAAAACTCCCAGACCTTTTTGGTCTACTGACGGCAAAAGATTTGTCTTTAGAAATAGTCAAGGTGTTTTTGTTTCAAATGAAAAAGGAGAAACAACAAAAATAATTAACTCTTTCATGGATACCTCTATAGAAACTCGTTGGTCGTGGATGGTTGAAGATAAAATCAATTATGTTGTTGGTCCTACGCTAAAAGGAGGTATGATTGCCATAAATATTAATAATAATAATTTATCAAAACAACTATATCAAGGAAATGATATAAAGTATTGGTGTGAAATTACTGGAGATAAAAAATATATTGTCTATTATGATAAAAAACACGATATAAGAGTTGTCAAAAGAGGGAGTAAAAACAAAGGGATTTTAATTTCTAAGGGTCAGAGTTGCAGACCTGTGGCATCACCTAATAATATTATTTCTTATTTGAACCACAGTCATGATGAGTATTTGATGTTTATGATTAATGATAAAGGCTTAACTCCCTTGCCACCTTTAAAAGCTCCAAAAGAAGAAGAGCTTTATCGTTTCAATTGGTCTAACTTGTCCGATTATGGAGTTCATATGTTTGGAAGCAGAGGCAATAGCAAAATTACAATCAGGGAAATAAGTAGTAACAAATCAATATATGTCTTAGACGGCTGGGATCCTGATTTATGGATAGAAAATTAATGTAAATCTCAAAATAAGAGACAAATTGGCAACACCTCATTTTGGGGATTTATTGTTTTAAAATATGCTGTAAATAAAAAAGTGAGGTGAGCTTAGAAAAGTTATTTTTGAAATGAACATCAAGTTCATATATAATCATAGAAATTATATAGATTAGTTTTTATGTAAAGATTAATATTTAAGTTTTAATGTTAGGAGAAAATATGAGCGGAGAAAATTTTGTTAAACAAATAACTAAAAAGTCGGAAGACCATTCAAAATGGTATATAGAAATAGTAAGAAGGGCAGAGCTTGCGGATTATTCGCCAATGAAAGGCATGATGGTTATAAGACCATACGGATATGAGATTTGGGAACATATGCAGTCCGTATTAGATCGTATGTTTAAGGAAACAGGGCATAAAAACGCTTACTTCCCTATGTTTATTCCCAAAAGTTTTTTAACCAAAGAAGCGGAACATGTTGAAGGTTTTGCTCCTGAAGTAGCTTGGGTAACTCAAGGAGGAGATAATAAGCTTGAAGAACCTTTGGCTGTAAGACCTACTTCCGAAGCGATAATCTGTTCGATGTACAGCAAGTGGATACAATCATGGAGAGATCTTCCTGTTTTAGTTAATCAATGGGCAAATGTTGTTAGATGGGAAAAGGTTACCAGACCTTTTTTAAGGACAACCGAATTTTTATGGCAAGAAGGACATACAGTACATGAAACCCGTAAAGAAGCCATTGATGAAACTCTCCAGATGTTAAATATATATAAAAAATTTGCGGAGGAATATTTGGCAATTCCCGTTATTACAGGAATAAAATCAGACTCCGAAAAATTTGCGGGAGCAGTAAGCACTTATTGTATAGAGGCTTTAATGCCTGACGGTAAAGCATTACAAGCAGGGACATCTCACTTCTTAGGCCAAAATTTCTCCAAAGCCTTTGATATAAAATTTGAGACTAAAGAACAAAACTTAGAATTTGCATGGCAGACTTCTTGGGGTGTTTCAACACGTCTAATAGGAGCTGTTATTATGTTACACGGCGATGATTCTGGAATTATTCTGCCCCCTAAAATAGCTCCTTTGCAAGCTGTAATAGTTCCTATTTCAAGAGGGAATTGGAAAGAAACACTGCTTCCCAAAGCAAGGGAAATAGAAAAAGTTTTAAAAGATTCAGGAATAAGGTTATATTTGGATGATAGAGATAGCTACACCCCGGGTTGGAAATTTTCAGACTGGGAAATGAGAGGAGTTCCTTTAAGAATTGAAATAGGCCCAAAAGATATTGAAAAAAATCAAGTGGTTTTAGTCAATAGAATAAATAGAGAAAAAACTTTTGTTCCTATTGACGGATTGGTAGAAAAAGTCAAAGATTTACTTGATAATATCCAAAACAGTCTTTATGAAAGAGCATTGGATATGAGAAATAATAACACACACTCTGCTCAAGAATTATCGGAATTAAATAAAATTATGGAAAAAGAAAGAGGATTGATAAAAGCAGGATGGTGCGGTTCTACAGATTGCGAAAAGAAAGTTAAAGAAGACAGCGCTGCAACAATAAGAGTGGTTGAAGACAAGAGTTCCGATTACCCTAAATGCTTAGTTTGCAATAAAGAAGCTTCAAGTTCTGTTCTATTTGCTAAATCTTATTGATAAAAAAATGAGAATAGAACAATTAAAAAGCTTTTTGGATAATATCTACCAGTCAGATGGAATAGAAGATTATTGTCATAACGGACTTGTTGTTGAAGGTAATAAGAAAGAAATAAACAATATTGCATTGGGAGTTTCTTTAAGCAAACAGTTTATAGAAAGAGCGATTGCAAAGAAAGCCGATGTAATTATTGTGCACCATGCCTACTTTGGAAAGAATTTTTTTGTTTTAAAGGGTAGGGAGAAAAGACAAGTAGAACTTCTTCTTGACAATGGGATTTCTCTATTTTCATTCCATCTCCCTATGGATTGTCAAGCTTCTCACGGACATAATGCGGTTATTGGCAGAGAACTTGGGCTAAAAAACAGAGAACCTTTTTTCCCCGGATTTATAAGTTTAAATCAAAAAGATTTCACTATAGAAAATATGATTGAAAAATTGAGTACTGTTTTAGAAGTGGAAAAAAAAGAACCTGTTTTATTAAGCAAAGACTATAATCTTTATAAAGCGGGTGATTTTTTATTTACCAAAAATCACCCAACAATTCCTTATAGAATTGCTATAATTAGTGGAGGAGCAGCTTCAGAATATACAAAAGCCTTGGAGGCCGGTGCCGACACTTTTATCACGGGAGAGATTAAAGAATCTTCTTTGGCAATTTCAGTAGAGACAAAGAGCAACTTTGTGGCTTTAGGTCATTATAACTCCGAGAAAGCGGGTATAATAGAATTAGAAAAAATATTAATAACAAAATTGGGTTTAAATTCTTTTTTTATTGATATTCCAAATCCTTTATAATATTATAGTAATTATTGTTTGGAACATTTTTTTTTTTTTTACGTACTTTAATATATAAAGTTAATAGAAATGGAGGATTGTATGAAAAAAGTTATTTTGATTTATTTATTTTTAATTATATCAAATTGTGTTTTTGCCACAGATAATGGCGAAAAAAAATCATTAACACTTAAAGAGGCTATCTTACTAGCATTAGAGAATAATATTGATTTAAAAATCGAAGAAACTAATAAAGATTTAGGGGATGCCGATTATATTATAAATAAGGCGATCTTTATCCCTTCATTAACCATTAATGCTAAAAAAATTAAAAACTCTTATCCCAACACTAGGTTATTGGACGGAGCAGACGTAAGAGAAAGCAATAATAAAGATATCGATATAGACATCAACCAAAAAACTCCTTGGGGTGGTAATCTCACACTATCGGGTAATTATTCTAAATCTGAAACAAATGATACATTTTCAACTGTTAATCCTTATTATAGAAGTAATTTAAGTATTAATTTCAATCAACCTTTACTTAAAAATTTTGGCAATTTGGCAACTAAAAAAAATATTTATATTAGTAGAAATAACTTAGATATAAGTAAATTAAATTTTGAAGCAAAAGTGCTAAATACAATAAATATGGTAGAAGATAATTATTGGGATTTAGTTTATGCCTATCAAAATTTGGAAGCTAAAAAGAAATCTCTTGAGCGTTCCAAAGATTTTTTAAGCCAAAACGAGCTAAAAGTAAAGGTGGGTACTTCCGCTCCCATAGATATTTTAGGCGCAAAAGCGGAAGTGGCTTCTTATAAGAGTCAATTAATTAGTGCAAAGCAACAAATACAAAGAGCTGAAGAGTCTTTAAAGAAAACTTTAAATATGAGTAAAACAAATATCACATTAGTTCCTTTGGATAAACCGGAGATGGAGAAAATAAATCTTAAAGAAGATGAACTTTTACTCCATGCACTCAAAAACAGACCTGATATCCGCTCTGCCAAATTACAGCTTAAAAATCATAAAATAGAAGTTAAATATGCAAAAAATCAAATTTTGCCTGAACTAAACTTTAAAGTAAATTATTATACAGTAGGTGTTGGTGGTAAACAATTTATTTATGGAGATAAAGATCCCTTTTCTCCCAATAAAAAAATTATAGATATCATAGAAAGGAGTTATTGGGATGCTTTTGATGATGCTTTAAAGAGGAAATACAAGAACTATACCATAGGCTTAGAATTAAAACTCCCTTTAAGCTTTGCAGCAGAAAAAGCACGGCTCGCCAAAGCGAGGATAAACCTAAAAAAAGCATTACTTAATTACAAGAGTATAGAAAATAATGTATATGCGGAGTTAAAAGAGGCATTAAAAAATGTTGAATCATCACAAAAATTAGTAGAATCCAATAGCATTAGATTAGAGTTGGAAAAAGAAAAGTTAAAGGCCGAAGAACAAAAATTATCTGTTGGTCTTTCAACAAACTTTGAACTTTTGACTAAACAAAGGGATTTTGTAGATGCTCAAACCAATTTCCTTCAAGGTATTATCAACTATAAAAAAGCTGTTAGTAAAATAAACAAAATAGTTACTAGCTCTTTGACAAAATATAAAATAGTGTTAAAGTAATAATTGATAAGGGGAGGAGGAATGAAAAAACAATTTAATAACAAAAAACTCGAAGAAATATTGACTATTTTTGAAGATATATCACAAGTTCCCAGATGTTCTAAGAATGAAGATGCTATTTCAGAATATCTCGTTAATTGGGCAAAAGAAAACGGATTTGAGGTAGAAACCGACGAAGTTAAGAATGTATTGGTTAAAGTACCGGCATCAAAAGGTTATGAAGACAGACCTATTGTAGCATTGCAAGGTCATATGGATATGGTTTGCGAAAAAAATAAAGACAGCAATCATGATTTTACCTGTGATCCCATAAGATTTGTCTTTGGTGAAGACGGTTGGCTGAGAGCAGACGGCACAACTTTAGGAGCGGATAACGGTATAGCCGTTGCCATGGCAATGGCATTGGCAAAGGATAAGTCTTTAAAGCACGGAGAGTTAGAAATACTCTTTACCGTTGACGAAGAAACAGAAATGACCGGAGCCATGCGTTTAAAGGAAGATTTCTTAAAGGCAAAATATCTTATAAACATAGATTCCGAAGAAGAGGGAGAATTTACTATAGGCAGTGCCGGTGGCGAAGAGAGCGTTATGAAGTTAAAGGCAAAAAAAGAATTATTGAATAAAGGTGATTACATCTTATTGAATATTTTTGCCACAGGTATGAAAGGCGGTCATTCAGGAATGGAGATTAATATAGGCAAAGCCAATGCCTTAAAAGTTTTAGTAGAAACTTTAAAGGAAATGAGCAAAGTAAGCCCATTGTGTCTATTAAATATTGATGCTGGAACTGCTCATAATGCAATACCAAGAGAAGCATTGGCAAAGGTAGCTGTCAAAAAAGATAAATTATCTTCAATTAAAGAAATTATAGAAAAACTGGAAAAAGAAAAAAGAGATGAGTTTAAAGTTATGGAAAAATCTTTGGAAATACAATGCACAGAAGAAGATTTTGATTTTAATTCCCCTTTATTTATTGAAGAAGACAGTCTCAAGCTAATAAACTTACTCTTTGATTTACCCCATGGAGTTTATAAGATGTCTAAAGAAAGTGATGATTTAGTTGAGACATCAAATAATCTGGCTATTTGCAAAACCCGTGAATATGGCTTTGAAATTGTTTCAAGTCAAAGAAGTTCCGTTGTGAAGAGCTTAGATGAAATAACTGCACTAATTAGCGATAAATGTAATAAATTTGGAGCAGAGATAGTAACAAGTGGCAGATATCCCGGTTGGGAACCTGATTTTAACTCATCTTTAGTAGCAGAATCTTTAAAAAGTTATCAAAGAGTTTTTAATAAAAAAGCCAAAGTTATTGTAATTCATGCAGGTTTAGAATGTGGAATTATAGGTGAAAAATACCCTGATATGGAGATGATTTCTTTAGGCCCTACAATTATGTCTCCTCACAGTCCTGATGAAAGATTAAAAATAGATGATGTAGCCAAAGTATGGGACTTTTTAAAGGATCTCTTGGAAAATCTTTAATTTGACAATTATTTGTCAAATTAAAGATTAGTGTATTTTTTTTATTACGAAAAAGCAGATAATATCTTTTTACAATTAAAGGATGTTGGAAAATAAATTTAAAAGAAGTAAATAAAAAAATTAAATTGATGTTGATTTGACAACAAATTGCTTAAAATGTTTATAATATGGTGTGATTAAAGAAGAGGTTTTTAAAGGAAAATTTGTTAAGCAATGTCCTTGCTCGGTAAACACCGTAGCTTGTGGATATTATAATATCAATTTACACAGAGGTTGCCCTTTTGAATGTACTTATTGCATACTACAATATTACCTTAAAGATAAAAAACCTCTTTTTTATACAAATATAAAAGATGCTTGGCAAGAGCTTGAAGAATTAAACAGAGAAAAAAAATATCTGAGAATTGGAACGGGAGAATTAGCCGATTCTTTGGCATACGACAGAGAAAAGCCTTTATCCTTAGAGCTTATGGATACTTTTTATTCATTTCCTGATATTGTTTTTGAATTTAAAACCAAATCAAATGCAATTAAAAATCTTAAAAAAAGTAAGGTATTAAAAAACATAGTTGTATCATGGTCATTAAATCCTCAAGAGATAATATTAAGAGAAGAAAAAGGAACCGCAACTTTACAAGAAAGATTAAAATCGATTTCATCTTTACAGGAAAAAGGTTTTAAAATAGGCATACATTTAGACCCTTTGCTTATATACCCTAACTACAAAGATATTTATTCAAGATTTATAGAGCAATTATCCGAAGTGATACAAGTTAAAAATTTGGCTTGGTTAAGCCTCGGAGCATTAAGGTTTCCCGAGGGTCTCAAAGAGGAAATATTCAAACATAAAGACTCAATGCTTTTTTGCGGTGAATTAATTTGCGGATACGACAAAAAATACAGATATTTTAAATATCAAAAAGTTGAACTATTTAAGTACGTCAGGAATTTAATTAACACTAAAATAAGTAAAAATCTTCCTCTTTATCTGTGTATGGAAGATGAAGATACATGGCAAGAGATTTTCCCCGAATTTAAAGCCGAGGAAGAAGAAATTAACAAAAGACTTTATGAGAATGTACTGGGATAAAAAGGAGGCAGTTTTTGCCTCCTTTTTTATTGTGAATATTTAAAGACCTAACTCTTTTAAAAGAGTTGTGGCATTGGCAAATTTATCTACTATAAACATCACATATTTGATATCAACGGATATTGTCCTTTGAATATCTCCATCATATTGCCAATCTCCAGTTAGAGCCTCATAGTTTCCGTCAAAGAGAATACCTATTAACTCCCCTCTTTTATTCATTACAGGGCTACCACTGTTTCCGCCGGTGCTGTCAACTTTATGGGTAAAATCTACAGGCACATCGTTTAACATTTTATTTTTCCACTGTCCAAAATCTTTTTTCTCATATAATTCTTTAAGTTTAGCAGGCATATCAAAAGGAGTTTTGCCCGTATCTTTTTGAACAACGCCTTTAAGGGTAGTGAAAGGCTTGTATATAACGGCATCACGAGGTGAATATCCTTCTATAACTCCATAAGAGATTCTTAAGGTGCTGTTTGCATCGGGATAAAGCTTATCTCCTTTCCAAGCCAGAACAGCTTCTATGTATTTTTTCCTTAATTCTCTTAACCTTGCATTGGTCTTTTCATTTTTCTTTTTATTGGCTTGTGATTGAGAATAAACAGCCTTAGCAATATTAATAAAAGGATCGTTTAAGGCTTCCAATTCTTTAACACTCATTGAAAATAAAGACTTTGCAAATTTAAGATCTCCTATTTTACTCTTTTTATAAGCATTATCGGCAAAAGCTTTAATATCTTTGCAATCACGTAAAATTTTAAGCCCTTTTATTTCATTTTCCCCTTTTAAAGAGAGAGCATAATTCATACCTTTCACAAACAAAGCTTTATCCGAAGGAACATAGAGAGACATAAAAGTATATTTCATCCTGGCAACCATTCTCTTAATATCTTTGAGTGAGAAACCGGGATCTCTTTCGCTCTTTTTCTTACTTTTCTCTTTGGCAATATAATAAGCATCGTTTGCCAAAGACATATAAGTCCCGCTTAAACGCATACCTATACCGAGAGCATTATTCAAATCTCTGCTTGCCGCAATTTCTTTATACAATTTCTCCATATCCGTTAAAACAGTTCCGAACTTTTTATTTAACTTTTTATCGGATTTTAAAAATTTTAAAAGTTCTGCTTCAAAGGCTCTTTTTTTCTCTAAAATATGATTTCTTTTCATGCCCTCTACATTACCTTTATAATTCTTCATTGCATTGTGTAAGCCTTTTGAGAGACCTGCCACTTTAGCACTTGCAATTTGTGATGCTTTTCCTTTTTCTTCCAATATATTAATAATTTCGCCAAAATACTTAATCAAAAAAGGATAGCGATGTTCCACATTTTCAGCCACGGAATATGAAGTGCGATTTCTTGTTGTTCTTCCCGGAAAACCCATAATAAAAGTTTCATCACCCAGTTTTAATTCTTCCTTTGCTATTTTTAACCAATATTTAGGTTTATAGGGTACATTTTCTTTGTTATACTCTCTTCCTGTTCCGTCCGGTGCCATATATATTCTCATAAAAGAAAAATCGGCAGTATGACGAGGCCACATCCAATTATCTATTTCTCCGCCATAATTTCCTATTGAAGCAGGTGGTACATATACAACTCTTACGTCGTCAAATCTTTTATAAACATAGAGCATATATTTTAATCCGCTAAACATTGAAACTACTCTCGCATTAATATCTTTACCTTTTTTTTCAATCTTATCTGTTATCGATTTAATTTTACGTTTGATTGCCTTATCTCTTTTTACAAGATTTTTTATTTTATTAAAGGATTTAAACTGAGAGCTGATGTCCTTTGAATATTGTAAGATTTGTGCTGAATATCCCGGAGCTTCAATCTCTTCGGCATTGGTCTTTGCCAAGAAACCTTTGTTAATCAAATCAACACCTTTTGTTGATGCCCTTTGTACCGCTCCAAAGGCTACATGATGATTAGTTAAAATTAAACCCTTTGGTGAAACAATCTCGGCAGTACCGCCACCGAGCAAAACAATAGCGTCTTTGATTGAAGGATTTTTTTCATTATAAATCTTATCATTGCTAAGCTCAAATCCTTTTTTTTGCAATTCCAAACTCTTCAGCTGGCTTAAAAGCCACATTCCTTCATCTGCTTTTAAAGAGATAAAGGTAAAACAAACAATAAAAAAAATTAATAATTTTTTCTTCATATTTTCTCCTTTATATTTTATTAATGACTATTATACCCTATTTAACAATAAAAGAATTGTCTTTTTTAAAATAAATCTTCTTCGTAAGTTTTATGCCCCACTTTAATATCTTGTAAAATAAGCTTAAATAATTCCTTTTGTGATAACAACTCTTTAGGAATATCTCTATTCCATAGAAAACATAAAGTTTTTGTATATAGACTTGTTTTAATCCTAAAGTTAATATTTTCTTTATTGTCTATTTCCAAGGAACAATATTTATTCTTGCCGTCATAATGCCTGCAATTAAAGCAAGGTGTACAAAAATTTTTTTTATCATTTTTTAATTCATTAAAAATTTCTTTCTTACTTTTTTTTATAAACTCTTTGTATAATAAAGTATTTTTCTTATAATAATCTTCTTTTTTATATGTAAAATGTATAAGTTTAGAAACATAGATACATAAATACAATACAAAAGAAAAAAACATCCAGCCGTCAAAAATAAGCATTTTCCAGCATAAATCAAAGAAAGCCAATGCACCCCATGAAAGGATTACAATTTGTTTATAATAATCTTTTTCCGTTAATCCTTTCCAAAAAAATTCCATTATATCGACCTTATTATAAATATATACTTAAAAAAAATTAATGTCAAAATAAAAAATACAATCTATACATAATAAGCTTAAAATACTCAATCACTCCCATACAATCTCTACATTAAAAATCTTATAAATCGAAGAAACACTAAATTTCTAATCTAATGGCAACTATTAATAAATGCCCGCTTAGAAGACAAAACACGACACCTTTTTAAGAGTTCTTAAAAAAATAGGGTAATGCCAGTACTTATAACACTTAAGAATTTTGTTGCTATAACAAAACATGCCAAAACACTTCATATCAATACTTTACAGATATTCAAAAACAAAAGATAGGATAATGAGAATGACTCTTTTATTAAAATTATTTATGTATAAAAAAGATTCTTGACTTGACAAAAACTTTATCAGAACGTATTTATAATTAAAAGGAAAAAAAATGAAGAAAGTAAAAAAAGTTTCAATCCCTGTTTTAAGGAGATTACCATTATATCATTATTATATAAGTGATTTAAAAGCAAAAGGAGAAGAAACAGTTTCTGCATCTAAAATAGGACGTTATTTTAACATCGATTCTATTAAAGTGAGAAAGGATTTAACTTTGACAGGTTCTGTGGGTAAACCTAAAATAGGATTTAATATTTCTGAAGTTATAAAAAAAATTGAGGATTATCTTGGTTGGAGTCAAAAAGATAATGTAATTCTAGTCGGTTGTGGAGATTTAGGCTCGGCTCTTTTAGGACACAAATTTTTTTTGAGTTATGGATTAAATATAACTACAGCTTTTGATTCTGATCCTTTAAAAATAGGTCAAAAAATACATGGTAGATTGGTTCTACCTGTTGAGGATTTATTGGAAGTATGCAAAAGTCTTAATGTTAAAATTGCTATTGTAACTGTGCCTGCAGAGCAAGCTCAAAAAATTACTGACGTTTTAATTAAGGGGGGGATAAGAGGGATATGGAATTTTGCTCCTACGGCATTAAAAGTTCCTGAAAATGTTGTAGTTCAAAATCATAGCATGGCAACACCTTTGGCTATTTTAGTAAAGAAAGTTTCAAAAATGCTCGAAGAAGAAAATCAGTCAGATTAGATATCCTATTATTTCGTTTGTAAGAAGAATTTTTTCTTCTTTTATTTGATAGTAGCCATTATTATATGAAAGTAGATTCAGTTTCTTTAATTCTTCTAATTTTTTTTTATATTCAAAAAAATCATTTTCTTTTATACCTTGTCTTAGTCTTAAGCCCATTATTAAAGCTCTTTTTTTTTTATCCCATTTTGTTTTTTCTTTTATAGGTTCTTGGTTTTCGTTTATTAGTTGAGCATATTCTAAAAGATTTTCTCTGTTTTTTGTATCATATCCGTTAAAGTATTGAGATGCTCCCGGCCCGAAAGCTAAGTAAGGTTTATTCTTCCAATATTTTAAATTATGTTGACACTCAAAGCCATCTATTGAAAAATTCGATATTTCATATTGATTATATCCCATTGAAATTAACTTTTCTTTTGTATTGTTATAGTTAAATTCTTCTTCTTCCTCTTCTATTTTTTTCTTTTTATATTCAAAAAGATAAAATGAAAGATGTGCTGGATTATATTGTTTGATAAAATTTAAAGTACTTTGAATATCTTTTTTTTCTTCTTTATACGCACCTATAATAAAATCACAATTTATGTTTTCAAAACCAGCTTTTTGACAATTAAGAAAAGCTTTTTTAACTTGTTTTGTATTGTAGTTTCTATTGAAAAAGTTTAAGCCTTTAGCACTGTAGCTTTGTACTCCTATACTGATTCTGTTAAAACCTATTTTTTTTATTTCAATATTTTTCTTTAAATTTAATAGTTCATTAGGGTTGCTTTCTATTGAAATTTCACAATTATTGGTAATAAGAAAATTTCTGTCCAATTCATTTATTATTTTAGATAAGGTGTCTATTTTTGCCATTGAAGGAGAGCCACCGCCAACAAAGATAGAATCTATTTTTTGATTTTGGTATTTTTCCCTCTTTATTTTTATTTCCTTAATGATATTTTTTAGAAAGAAAGATTCCTTTTCTGTCTTATATCCTTCTTTATAAAAGTTACAATAAAAGCAAAGTCTTTCACAAAAAGGATAATGTATGTAAATACCTACCGACATTTTATTTTATAAAGGATATTTTTTGACCTCTATAAAAAAAGGAAATTGAACTTTCTTTCAGACAACTTACTTGAGAATCCATTGTATTTCCTTGTGTAATTATTGAATTAAAGATTTTTTTATTTCTTCCGTTGCTTTTGTAATACCATGATAAACAGAGCGGGTAAAAAAAGTTTGTCCAAAAGAAACAGCTCCTATATTGTTAAAGTTTTTAATTTCATTTATATTACTCAGGTTTATTCCTCCACTCAAGATTGTAAAAATATTAAATTTCTTAGCCATTTGTAGAGTCTTTTTTAATCTTTCCGCTTCTTGTTCTCCTAAAGGGGTATTAATCTCATTACATAGTGTTTGAGTTGAAATTTCTATAATTTTTAACCCTAAACGGTGAGCATCTTTAACAAAATCAGATTTTGGTTCAATCATAACAGAAGGTAAGATATTGGAATCTTTTAAATTTTGTATTATCAGATGAAGTTCGTCAAAAGATTCTGTAACATCAATACTTTGTCTCTTGGGGTCTTGAGATTCAACTAGGGTACAAATCTTGGGACTGTGTTTTAATACACTCTTTAAAAGTTTGTCAAAGTCTTCTCTTGTTTGACCCACACCGAGATGTAAAGGCATTTTTAATATTAAATTATTTCTTAAAGTGTATCTTAAAAGAGCTATATCTCTATCTGTTATCCAACTCCAATTGTTTTTTACAGAGCAGGAGATAAAATCAGCACCTGAAATAATTGCATTTTGACCGATATAAATTGGATCGGGTTCATTATCGTAACTTTGACTATCTTGAACATTTTGTAATGTCCTTACAATACTTATTTTGCTTAAATCTATAATGAGCTTCATTTATCCCTCAATAACCTTAATTATCTTCTCTAACTCTTTTTGTGCAATATATTCATCTTGAGCTTCTACCATTATCCTTATTTTATCTTCTGTTCCAGAATATCTTACTACTATTCTAGCCTTCTTGTCCAGCCTTTCGTAAAAATCTTTAATTGCACTATTTAACTCTTTCCACTCTTGCAAGTCCCTTTTTTCTTTTACTTTTAGATTAATATTTTTTTGGACTTTTAAGTTTAAATTCTTTTTTTCTGCTTTTAAATTCCAGTCTATTAAATCAAGAGCTTTTAGAAAATAAATTAAAGTTAATAGTCCGTCGCCACTTTTTTGTATTGACGGGATGATTATGTGTCCTGAAGGTTCTCCTCCAAGGAAAGCATTATGTTTTAATATTTCTTGGTTTACATAACGATCTCCTACTTGAGCTCTTATAAAATCTATATTTATTTTTTTTAATTCATTTTCTAATGCCAGATTTGACATAATTGTACCAACGACCGCTTTCTTTTTAACAAAACCTTTCTTTATAAAGTAATTACTTAATAACCAAAGAATAAAATCCCCGTCATATAAATCTCCTTCTTTGTCGGCAAATAAAACTCTATCACCATCACCGTCAAAAGCGACAGCTAAATCATAAGAAATATCAGAATGTCTTTTGTGTATTGTTTCAATATGTGTAGAGCCACAATTTAAATTTATGTTTTTCCCGTCTCCCTTATTGTTTATAATGCTTGTTTTATAAGGCATTTGCTCAAAGAACATTGTGGCAATCTTTGAAAATGCTCCATTGGCACAATCTACGAGAAGATGAAAGTTATTATTTTTTAAAGAGTCGTTTTTTGCTGTTTCTAATAAAAAGGACAGATATTCTTTTTTACTTTTTTCTTCTGATTGAGCTTTGAAATTGTTTTTTTCTAAAGTTATTTGCTTATTTAAGTAATAGGACATAAGCTCTTCCACTTTTTCTTGTATGGAATCACTAATCTTTTTTCCTGTTGCTTCAAAAAGTTTTACTCCGTTATCTTGATATGGATTGTGAGAGGCTGTAATCATTATTCCTAAATCAAAAAAATCACTATGATTAAGCGTGTAAGAGAGTCCAGGCGTTGGCATAACACCACTTAAAAATATTTGGGAAATCCCTTGATTACTTTTTACCAAAAGAGATTCTATTTCATCCGATGATATTCTGGTGTCTTTTGCAATCAATATTTTTTTTTGAGGAAACAGTTTAGCTATAGCATATCCGAGAGAAGAAACAATTTCTTTATTAAGTTGTTTGCTCCCCCATTCTCCTCTTATCCCATCAGTACCAAAAAATGCTCTTTTATTTTTCTTCATTCTCATTTTCTTTTACTTTTATGGATAACTTAATGTTTTTGTAACCTTTTATACGTATTACTTCTACTGGTTTATCAAAGGGTACTTCAAACTCTGTATCTTTAAAAATTTCTGATAAATTAACCTCAATTTTCCCTTTTATTGAGTTGATTTTTTCTAATTGCGATTCCAATCCAAATAACTTTACTTTATGGGGTCTATAATCTTTGCTTAACAAAGTAATGTTTTGGGGTAAATCCCCTTTACTTTTATAAGATAAATTTACAGGAACTTCTTTGTAAATAAATTTTTCTGAATTTATTCTTAGCCATTTAGGCATAACAGACAAAACGTTTATTTTTGGGGGAAGTTTGAGATGATCTTGGGTAAAAACAGTTAAATTCCCATTTATTTCCATTTTTGAGGCATCTAATTTTAAGGAAAGATTCTTTTCTCTTAAGGCCTTGATGTCGTTTATGGTTCCTTTTACTTTAACAGTAATAGTGTTGTTAGGACCAACTCTTAAATCCATATTCTTCTTGACATTTATAATTTCTATAGGCATATTTAGGACTTCTTCCGTATAAGCTCGCTCTCTTCCAACTATAATTATCCAACTTATAAAAGCTAAAAACAAAGCGGTTATTTTTAAACCGAGATTGTTTAGAAAGTAATTTTTTATTTTCATGTCTTAAATATTAAATCCTTTTAGTCTGTTTCTTAAACCTTCTCTATCTAAACCTCTTATTAGGTCTCCTTTGACTGCCAGAGAAATTTTCCCTGTTTCTTCAGAAACTACTATGGCAATAGCATCAGATTGCTGAGTTATCCCTCGTGCAGCTAAATGTCTAGTTCCTAATTGATAAGTTAGGTCAAGTACCGCAGGAAGAGGAAAGAAACATCTTGCAAGAGCTATTCTTCCTTTTCTTATTAAAACCGCACCGTCATGTAAAGGAGAATTTTTAAAAAAAATATTCATAAGTAGTTCTTTGGTTACCGAAGCATCTATTTCTTGAGGTTTATTTACAGCGTTCTGAAGACTTATTTCTCTTTCAATTGCTATTAAAGCACCGGTTTTAGTTAAAGACATTGCAATTACTGCATTTATTAATTCATCAATGTAGTTGTTCTTTTTATTTTTCTCTCCGGTTAATTTTAAGGAAATTCCTATCTCCATAAGCATATTTCTAATTTCTTCTTGAAATAGGACAATAATAGCTATTATCAAATAAGTAAGAAATTTGTTGAGAATAAAAGAAAAGGCAATAAGGTTCATAATGCTTGACATTGCTGCTATAAAACCAATAAAAGACAAGCCAATAATCATAGGGTAAGATTTTGTCCCTTTTACTATTAATAAAAGGTAATAGAAAAGCAGAAAGAGTAAAAATAAATCTAAAGCACTCCACCAATTAAAACCTGCTATAGCGTTATTAATTATTGACCACAACTAAGCCTCCTGTTCTGCTTTTGCACTTCCTTTCCTTTGTAAAATTTCTTCTATCTCTTCTGAGCTTAAGGACTCTTTTTCTAAAAGTAAAGAGGTTATTTCTTCTAAACTCGCAGCATTGTCTTCTAATATTTTTCTTGCCCTTTTTTCTATATCGCCTACTATTTTCTTCATTTCTTTATCAATTTCTCTTGCTGTTTCGTCGGAGAAATCATTTCCTCCCCCCATTTCTCTT
>PDWI01002566.1_pt1 | contig 27033 bp, 24 predicted proteins | sample 1430891 | NCBI WGS metagenome assembly PDWI01 (sample SAMN01162508, study PRJNA174530) | Oral metagenome, whole genome shotgun sequencing project. | biome: Marine environment; feature: Marine mammal; material: Swab sample of the gingival sulcus; isolation source: swab sample of gingival sulcus... | reverse complement strand
CACGCTCTCCGGAATCATTAAGCTTTCCAGGGCCAACAGCAACAACCTTACCTTCCGCCGGCTTCTCTTTGGCACTGTCCGGAATAATAATACCGCCAGCAGTTTTCTCTTCCTCTTCAAGTCTCTGGACGAGAATACGATCATTCAATGGGCGAATCTTCATTGTTTCCTCCTATACAGCTAATACAATATAAATAAATTAATTTACAGGACCTTTTACTTGTATCATCAGGTTCCTGCCAACCACACACCCGCCATTCGGGCTCTTTTCGACAGGGCAAAATATAGGTGTGGATTTATAAAAATCAAGGCCCGGAACCTATTTTTTTTCATCCACTCTCTCGAAGCAGTTATTTACCTGTTATTTCGTTTTAAATCAAAAAAAACACCACTCATTTCACTCAGCAAACCCGTACCGTCCAGTTGAACGGGTCTTCCTTCCTGCCGTTCTGAATCGACAGCAATTCCTCATAAAGTCGAGAAGACAATAAACCAACTTCTCCGTTATTGATCACGTACGATCTCTCTTTATAAAAGAGTTCTCCGACCGGGGATATAACCGCTGCAGTACCGCTGGCAAAAACCTCTTCCAGACTGCCGTCTTCGGATGCAACCAGAACCTCATCTATTGAAATCGGCCGTTCCTCAACCTCAATACCCCAGCTTTTCGCCAGCTTGATCACGGAATCCCTGGTAATTCCTCCCAGAATGGACCCACCAAGCGGCGGTGTTATCAATGTGCCACCACATTTAAAAAAGATATTGCTGGTTCCCACTTCCTCGACATAGGTACGTTCACAGGCATCAAGCCATAGCACCTGGGTATAACCGGCTTTCTGAGCCTCACTCGTTGCATACATCGATGCCGCATAATTACCCGCCGTTTTCACGAAACCGACACCGTCCTTGACGGATCGAACATACTCGGTACACACAGAAATCTTTGTCGGGCTGAATCCTTCAGCATAATAAGCTCCAACCGGGCTCATAATGATATAGAAGAGATAGGTCGAAGCCGGATTAAGTCCGAGATAGGGATCAACTCCAATCATGGTCGGCCGCAGGTAAAGAGTCGCTCCTTCACTTTCAGGGATCCAGTCCCGGTCGAGATAAACAAGCGCCTTCAATGCCTTCATCACCTGGTCAACCGGAAAACGCGGCATATTCATACGAACCGCACCGGCATTCATCCGTTCAAAATTATCTTGAGGCCGAAAAAGAAATATCTGACCGTCATCCCTCTTGTACGCCTTTAATCCCTCAAAAATAGCCTGTCCATAATGCAGGACCGTTGAAGCCGGATCGATCTGGAACGCCTGATATGGTTTGATTACCGCATCGTGCCACCCCTGTTCCCTATTCCATTTCATTACAAACATGTGGTCGGTAAAATGTCTGCCAAAACCAAGTTTTTCGGGGGCCGGTTTTTCTTTCAGTTTCGTCGTCTTTTCAAGCAGAATATCCAGATCTTGTAACATGATACCTTCTCCACAATGAAGATTATTTTCTTTTCATACTGAACGGTTCGTTATATATTTTACGTAATATTTCGCATACAATACCCGTTCAACGCGCTCGTCCCGAAGCCGCAACATAACTCAGAGCGATTGTTAAATGCAAATATAATTCAAGGAACCTGGTAACCGTAACACCCGTTGAGACAATGCCTGATATCCGAGACACAAAGCAGCAGACCACCCGCCAGAGACAAAACCGGATGACCGTATTGTTTTTCCTGCTCATCTTTCTGATCTCGATTTTCTTCCTCGGCAGAATTCTCTACCCGTTTTTGTCTATTCTGGTTCTGTCCTTTGTTCTGTCAAACCTCTTCAGACCCGTTTTTCTCTTTTTCAATCGCAAGCTCCCCAATACGCCGTCATCCATTCTGACCTGCCTGCTGATCATTGCCATTGTTTTCATTCCGTTAACCTTTTTTATCCTGGCATTGTCAAATGAGGCACTGACCGTCTATCACTGGGGCAGGGACAGCAGGATATGGCTCAAACTGCAACTTTTCGTTCAGGAGAGTTCATTTGTAGCCAATATCCAAACCTATCTGCATGACGTTGGTTTCGATTTTCAGCCGTCACAGATATCGGATTCGCTCTCTTATCTGGTAAAAAGAGGCGGTTTAATGCTGTATAGTCAGGCAAGCGCCTGGGCCACGAACATAGCCCAGTTCCTGTTTCTTTTCGTCATGATGATTCTCGTTATCTTTTTTCTGCTGATAGATCAGCCAAAACTGATCCGGTTTATCATCCGCCTCTCTCCATTACCCGATGACGAAGATCAGCTGTTGATTGAAAAATTTGAGGAAATAGCCGGAGCCATTCTTAAAGGAAACGGGATCTGCGGCCTGATTCAGGGAATACTCGGCGGTTCGATATTTTCCATCCTCGGTCTTAATTCACCGATCCTCTGGGGCTGTATCATGGCAATCCTTGCCTTTCTGCCTATTTTCGGGATAGGTCTGGTCATGATTCCAGCCTCATTAATCATGATTTTCAGCGACCGCCCGGGAGCTGGAATCTTTCTGCTTTTTTTCTACCTCATCCTCTCGTTTTCAGTGGAATATCTGCTCAAACCAAAATTGGTGGGAGATCAGGTCAAAATGCATACCCTGCTCGTCTTCCTCAGTATCATCGGCGGACTCACTGTTTACGGAATCCTTGGTATCATTTACGGTCCGCTGATCATAACCGCCTTTCTGACCCTTTCTGATATCTACCTGAAAAAGTATGACGATTATGTACAACGTCATTGAGACGGCAGTAATCATACAAAAAAAGAGCCACAGCCCCCTTTCCTTGTCAGGCCTGCATCGAAACCGGGCTCTCGTTGCTCGTCAATGTGAAACGACGGGTTCCAGCTAACTCTTTGACTTCTCTTTTATGGTCTCGGGAAACAAAAGGGTTGAATTTGCAATCGTGATACTGATACAGTTTAACAAAGTTACCGAACAAAAAAACAGCCGTCTGTCGGCATATCAGACAAGGGAGGAACATCGATGGAAATACCGATACTTTGGTGGTACTGGCTGATCTTTGGCATGCTCCTGATCCTTACGGAGATGCTTGTTCCCAGTTTCACTATTTTCTGGTTCGGTCTGGCGGCATGCCTGGTTGCCGTGTTGCTTCTTGTTATACCTGCCGCCTCACTCAGTGTACAGCTCTTTGTCTGGGCCCTTGGTTCTATCGCCTTCACCTTCCTCTGGTTCAAATTTTTCAAACCAACGATGATCGACCGCACCAAAGCGGGTATCTCCCGGGAAGCGGTTACCGGAGAAACCGGTCTCGTCACCCGGGCACCACAGGATGATATTCGAGGAATTGTCCGTTTTTCAATGCCAATTCTCGGCGCTGACGAATGGGAGTTCATCAGCAGCGACCGCTGTTCTACGGGCGACCGTGTTGAGGTTATTGATGTGTCAGGCAATACGCTGGTCGTTAAACCAAAGGGAAACTGAACGGCAGATCATAAACACCGGACCGAAGAAAAACAGAAAAAATCAAAATTGGAGGAATAATCATGGAATATGGTATTTATGTAACCCTGGTTTTTGTGACTCTCGTTATTCTGACCCTTTTTAAAGGTGTCCGGCTTATTCCCCAGGGATCGAAGTGGGTGGTTCAACGGTTAGGAAAATACCATTCGACCCTGTCACCCGGGCTCAATATTATCATCCCCTATTTCGACTCAATCGCCTATAAAGTGACGACCAAGGATATCGTGCTCGATATTCCAAGCCAGGAAGTCATTACCAAGGATAACGTTGTTATTGTCGCCAATGCGGTTGCCTTCATTAATATCGTTCATCCGGAAAAGGCGGTATATGGCGTCGAGAATTATATTATTGCGATCCAGAACCTGGTTCAGACATCACTGCGATCAATTATCGGTGAAATGCAGCTTGATGATGCCCTTTCAAGCCGGGAAATTATCAAGGCGAAACTGAAAACTTCCATTTCAGACGACATTGCCGACTGGGGCATCACCTTGAAAACGGTAGAAATCCAGGATATCAATCCAAGTTCGACCATGCAGACAGCAATGGAAGAACAGGCAGCGGCAGAACGGCAGCGCAGAGCCACGGTAACGAGGGCCGACGGTGAAAAGCAGGCGGCTGTCCTGGAAGCGGAAGGACGGCTCGAGGCATCAAGACGTGACGCTCAGGCAAAAATTGTCCTTGCCGATGCCAGTCAACAGGCAATTGAAAAGGTAACACAGGCTATTAAAGACCAGGAACTTCCGGTCATGTACCTGCTTGGAGAAAAATATATTGAAAGCATCAGAGAAATGGCAATCAGTGAAAATGGCAAAACCATCGTACTGCCGGCAGACATTCCGGCGGCCGTCAGGGGAATCATGGGCGGCCTGAACAGGTAAGTTCAGCCTTACGCCATCGTAAAAATACAAGCATTGTGCTGTATTGTAAAACGACGGTTCAGCGCTTGTTTTTTTATAGTTATTTTGAGGAGTAAAAGCTTTCTCTTACAAAAGGCCTCTGTCTTTTCATGCCGCTGCCACACGTTTCTGTTATACACGTTATCGGAAACAACTCTCTCCTCTGAAAGATAAGAACGAAACATATTTTTTCATTTTGTCTGAACAATGTGTTAATGAATAGAGTGGATCTATCGAACCGAGTACAAGACTACCACCATCAGTGCCGATCAGGTTTAAATTGACATAACTTATTATAGATATTTCTTCATTAATTATTAATACAAAGTCTATACATTTAATAATAATTGGAAACATAATAAGAGGAGATATGTTTTTTTTAACAAAAAACTATAAAAAATTCAGTATTAATAATTTTCTTTTTTTAAATATGTTTGCTCTTTTTTGCATATTTCTTTGTTATACAAATACACTTCCAAATAGATCAAATATAACAAGTTTATCGTTCTTTATTATTTCTGCGCTTGGTCATGCTTTTTCAATAGTATTTTTAACATTTCCATTATTTTATATTTTGAAGAAGATTATTAGAAAAGATACTTTTTTTATAGTATTTCCTGTTTTGTTTTTCCCATGTCTTCTTTTTTTTATGGTAATAAATTACGAAGTTTTTCTTCAATATCGATTACACATTAATGCTGAAATTATAAATTTCATTATTTTAGGTGGAAAAGAAATTTTTTCTTTTCAGATTTCAGATTATATATACATTTTATTAATTTTTATTTTTATTACTTTTTTAGAGATTCTCTTTGCCCTAAAACTTAATTTTTATTCAAAATTATCAAAACCAGCAAAGGTTTTATCCTTTTCATTACTCATCTTTTCAATGATATCTTCACATCTTATTCATGCTGTCGCGGACGCAAAAAATTTAAGATATATAACTACCACCTCACGCCAACTGCCTTATTTTTTCCCACTGACGGCGAAAAGCTTCCTGGAAAGACATAATATAATGAGGGTAGAGCAAAGGGCTGAAGCAGATATGAACAAAACGTTTCATTCCTGGTTACAATATCCCTCTGTTAACGATTTACATTTCGACGGCCGGACATCAGGACAAAATATCCTCATTATTCTGGTTGATTGCCTGAGATTCGACATGACAGAGGCAGACATCATGCCCTCGGTGAATGCATTTTCAAAAAAGCAAAATTCTCTTCGTTTTAACAATCATTTGAGTGGAGGAAATGGTACGAGAATAGGAACCTTCAGTCTTTTTTATGGACTGATGGGAACTTACTGGAATCCGGTAGAAGATGAATCTATCACTCCGCTTCTCATAGCTACCATCCTTTCAGAAAATTACGAAACCGGCATTTTTGCAAGTGCAACGCTAAAAAGCCCACCCCTCAACAGAACAGTATTTAACAAGATCAAAAATTTACGGGTGACATCGGATGGCGTCACTGCCTACGAAAGAGATATTGATATAACAAATGATTTTCTTTCATGGCTTGATCATTACAACGAAAAGAACCCTTTTTTTGGATTTTTATTTTATGATTCCGCCCATGCGTATAGCTTTCCTGATAATTTTAAAGTGAAAAAAGACTTTCAACCTTATTTAGAAAAGGTTGAATACCATAAATTAAACAACGCATATGACCCGGTGCCATTTAGAAACAGGTATAAGGTTTCATTGAATTTTATCGACTCATTGATAGGAAAAGTCCTTAAAAAGCTTGAACAAAAAAGACTTCTTGAGAACACGATTGTAATTATCACAGGTGATCACGGACAGGAATTTAATGAATCAGGGCATAACTTCTGGGGTCACGGCAGTGGTTTCACTGATTACCAGATAAAGGTTCCTTTTATTATTCACTGGCCTGGAAAAGAAAGAAGAGACTTTTTTCATCTTACAAGCCATGTTGATATGGCTCCTACCCTTTTACAGGAAGTCTTTGGGTGCACGAATAAGGCCTCTGAAATTTCCAATGGACAAAGTCTTTTTAATGATAAAGAAAGAAATTGGGTATTTTCAGGAGGTTTTTCCAAGAAAGCAATTATTCAAAAAGACAGGATCTATGTAACATTTCAATCTGGATATCATGAAATTTTCAATAGAAACTTTGATCTGATCGAAAATGAAAAACCAAATGCAGATATTTATAAAGAAGTATTTATAGAACAGTCAAAGTTTTATAAAAATAACAATGAATAATAGATAATCAATTGATTAATTATTCTTTATCTGTTTACATAACGAAAATCATTATTGTAAAATGGCATAATGTGCAAATAACAAGATCACATGAAAGGATTTGCACATAACCACCTGAAAAAGCAATTACCAACTCACCTCAAGAGCTTCCATATGTCTTTGGCAAAAAGCCGGATCAAAAAAAGACAAGAAGTGTTATGTCCAGAAACTTTGAAAACATGCTTTTTGTGCAGATTGCATACTACCTGATTCAGCTCACACTATCGTAAAAACACAAGCCCTGAACCGCGTTTTAACGTACGGTTCAGGGTTGCTGCAGGCAGATTAAAGGCTGTCTGGAAGCTGTTCAGACCCTCTACCAATATTCCACGGCGGCACAAATATTTACGGTTCCTCCAAGACCGTGCTTTTCCTCGACCATTCCTACGAATTGTTCCAGATATTTTTTATACAACGCCGTTGTAACCGAACCATCTGCGAGTGTGGTTCTGACCGATACCTCCAGTTTTGGATAATATCTCGTCATACACAGGCTGCCTGCCGAGAAAGGACCGCTGGCTGGACTATCAGCTACGGAAACCCAGGTTTTTACCGGCTTATACACCTGCGGGGAAAAGCCAATATTGTAACCAAAGTCACCTTTTGGAACAGTCAGATTGGGGAACAAATCCGGGTTTTTCACGGTATCGATCTTTCCTGAAATTGCAATCTCCGCCGGACTTTTTCCACCGGTATAATTGGATATTTTGAATTCAACCTGCTGCTTTATCGCCCCGCTCAATTTGAAAGGTGTTCCGGATTTCGTTTTAATATCTAGGCGAACCTCTGGTTTAGACAGATACGGATAGTCAACACGACTAATGCTAAACTTTGTTCCAGGCTGTGGTAACAAGGCGTTAGCGTTTGCTTTCGATACAATGCTGATCAATGGTCCCTTGCCAACAATGGTGCCAATATCTGGCCTTATCGCAACAAGTCGACACATACCATCTTTGGCAGAAGACGGGACTGGAAAAAATTCACTGCCGGAATTTATACCGTAACCACTGAATATTTCCAGCGGTTTTTTTACGAATGACTCACAAGAGTTGATATCGTTAGCAGCGTAATGGCCAATCGTTACATCTGTATCAGGAGAAACGAGAGTAAGCCATGCCTTCGGCACAGTCGTCTTCCACTTGATCAGTTCTTTTTCTCCAGCGAACCATTGTTCCGCTTTTTTCGGCTGAGTAAAGGAAAAGTGAAGCGGTTCCACATCACTGGGAAATACGATTTTCACCGGAATCGAGTTCGTGGACGCATAGTTGGTGGAAGAGGATTTAACCACGATTATTCCGTCACCGGGTACAACTTCACGCGGATCAATCTTCCATTGCCAGGCCTGTGCGCCTACCGGTACCGGAGATGAATTTAACTTTTTCCCGGACGTACTCGTCAGGTGAGAAAAGTAATTATCATGCGATGTTATATAGAAGAAATCAAGGGTTTCTCCCGCCGGTACCTTTTTCGGCAGTACCCAGCCGATTGTCATCATACTCCCTGCATTATGGATCGAACCGGCAGTTGGGGTCGTCAATTTCAATTGATAATCGGCAATGGCAAGGTGACCACTTTTCCCAACATACTGTTTTCCTGAAACACTTGTGGTGGCGACAAGCCTGAACCGTACGTTTTTACTGGAAAAACCGGGGAACTTTTTGGAGGAATCAGGTATTTTCCATGTATACGTATAAACCGATCCATCAGTGGGAACCGTTATCTTCCCGATCTTGAAACTCCCTGGAGTAAGAAGCTCTTCTGCTGAAAGTTCAACGGCTACTGATTTTGAACTGGCTTCTGGAAAATGTGCACCCAGTTTAATCTTGTATTTTTGACCCGGTGTAACCCAGTCTACTACCGATTGATCCCGTACACCCGTAGGCTTTGGTGCGGTAAATGCAAGCGAAGGTGCCAAAAATAACGGGGTCGGCCGGATTTGTTCTCCAGATTGGTTTATAAATCCATTCACAATATTACTCTTTTTACCGGACTTATCAGTGATAAAGAATCTGAACGATGTAGCCGGCTTGCCAGAAAAAGACACGTGTGGCTGAGCGAGCCCTTTCTTACCGTAAAACTGACTATTCAAAAGCTTCGATTTGCTGTTCGAGAGTTTAAACGTAAACTTTTGCCAATGGCCATTGTCTGAATATTCGAATGTCCAGCTGCCATCATACATATCGCCATCGCCATCCTCCCAGTAAATATCGAAATACAAATTACCATTCTTTTTGTAACTGTTAAGGTGCTTGATAACAGGCCTGTTTAATTCGTATTTATGAAGGGATTCCCAATCTACGGCCTTTAGTAAGTCGGCAATTTCCCCATCAATATCTCCAGTGCCTTTCAAAGAGATAACAAATATCGGACTTTTTACCTGCATTTTTTGTTTCTTCCCATTCAGGACCACCGTGGCATCGATAACAATACGGAACACTCCCGCCAGTTTTGGCGGCACCTTATAAGAAAACGAAAAGACATTCGCATCCTTTGAATCCTGATCAATAGCTTTCGGCGTAATATCTTTTGAAAAAGATTCACCCACTTTTTTCAGGCTTACCTTGGTAATATGTGAATCCTTGCCGGCCATAAACCATTTAATATCGTAGAGATGTCCATTTAGCCAGACCGCATCTTTCTTCGGAAGCAACGTGTAAAAGGCTAACCCGTCCTTTGTTTCCATGGGAGGCAGTGTCTTGACATCGGTTACCCTGCCAACCTTACGGAGAGGCCGTATCCCGGTTTCAGCAGTATCCTCACTCACAGCCAGCATTTTCGTGTTATTTCGTTTTGTTAATTGACCCGAAGGTAAACGATCACGAAGAGAGGTCACTTTTTTCCTTGACGCTCCCCGCATATCGGCCAGCTCTGGCAGCCTAACTTCAACACGCCCTTCGAGCGAATTGTTTTTTTCATTTCGTTCACGTATCTTGTTATCCGGATCGATCCTGGCACTAAGACGATAACTACCGGGATCTTTCAACGTGTAACGAAACGTTATCGTATCAGTAGTTTCGTACCGGGGAAGAACCATTCTCTTGCCAACCGCACGATCATCAACATAAAAGGTTACCGGAAAGCTTTGCAGATCGGGATCTCCTGAATAGGTGAAGGTTGCATGCACCACTACCGACTGGCCGGGAGCAATCTTTTTTCTGTTCAGAGAAAACCTTGCAGCAGCCAGATCCGGGACGAGACGGACAGCCGCTTTTGGTACAGCGAGCCTCCTACGCGTTGGCTCCTTTGGCTGGAAAACGCTTTGACCACCTTTCACATCCGGGGTTACCCGAACATCTCGTTTCAATATGCCCGACCGCTTCATTCTCTGCCGGAGGATACCGTGATCAACCTTCGCATTCGGGACTGTTCGCTCCCCTGGGGTTTGCAGAGCTAGTACGGGCGGTTTCCGCTTTTGCCCTTGTGCCAGGACAATTCTTTTTACCTTTTTGTTATTTTTTTTGTCCAACTCCTTGATACGCCTTTGAGGATCAACCAGCACCTCCAATCGTATCGGGCCGCTTTTATCGAAAACCGTCTTTTTCTCCGATTTCACGACGCCACCGGCCTTGATAGAAAGCGTATCCTCGGCTATTTTTCTTCTCCCTGCCATATAAACAAGGCCAATATTCTTCAGTGATTTTTCCCCTTTATTCCGGATCGTCACCCGCATGGTCACCTTATCGCCAGCGACCGGTTTTACCGGGGTCACCGTAAATGTTTCGACAATCAAATCTGGAAGGAGTTTCAGTTTCTTTTTCTGAACCTCGTTCAGCTCTCGAATATCCTGCCGTGGAGTGTGTTGCGGCACCATGTTACCCGGTGCCTTAGGACGTGCCAGCTGTTGTATCGCAGGTTCAACGGTTCTGACCGGCTGGGTTTGAATCTCAATTGCCTGTACAACCACCGCCAACATAAAAATAATGAAGACAACTACAGACATTGCTGTCCTTCTGACCGGTTTCATGGCTACTCTCCTCTATCTGTTTTTTTTGATGACAACGATCAACCACTGTTGAAAAGACGAAAACATCTCTGGTGAAACAATACCCCGACCGTATTTGCCGTCATGTCATACCACCCGTTCCCCTTGCTTTCTCCTGAAATCTTTCACCTCTTTTACAAAAGTACCTTCCAGGAACCAAATGGTTCTAGAGAGATGAAACATTTTTAAATAACAGACCTATTGACAAGAAAAAAGACACGTGTAGTATACAAAGAAGAACACTCAATGAAAAGAGGAGGGACAAACCGCCATGAAAAGAAAAACCCTAATAAGTTCGTTTATTTGTCTGATTCTGCTTGTCAGCCTGGTGCAGACAGCGGCCGCACTCACCGAATTTGGCCGTAACCCGTTCCATCAGTCTCCGCTGACATCCGATAAGGAAATGAAAGCGCTCTTTGCTGAACGGCAAGATGATATTCGCAACGGTCTGACCAGGGCCGGTATGCCCGAAATCTATGAACCACTGATGATACAACTGCCCCGCGCAACGGTGAGGACTGTCAGCTATCCAAAAGGCACACGGCTGCAGTGGATGTTCTTCCGGAAAAACGGTACCGGTCCGGTCCGGATTGACAAGGATGTTCTCTGGGAATCGGAGCAGCCCTTTTCCGGCTACGAATTTCAGATTGATTTCAAGGGTTCGCGTTATACCTTTGTTGTTCCGCTTGCCTGCAGCAACCTGGCATTGTCAGATGTCGGCCCGATTCCACCGGTTGTTGTACCGCCACCTCCCGCTCCCGCACCAGAGCCAGAGCCGGAACCAGTTCCGGAGCCGCCTCCGGTCGCAGAAGTTCTTCCCTATACCGGCACTATTGATACCGGTTACCTTTGTCAACTTGACCCTGCCAACCATCTCTTTCTCAGAGGAGGGTTTCACTACGAATTAAACAAAGACGTTACCCTGCTCGCCCTGTTTGGTGTCGCTCCCAAGATTGGCGGTGGCCGGGACAGTAAAACAGCTTTCATCTTTGATGCGATAGCAAACTACCATTTCGGCAGGGCTTTCACCGGGTTCGGTATCGGGGGATGGCTGAGCGGTGGTGACAAGGATCTTGATACCGAAGATGACGGTCTTGATCTTATCTTTGACCTTGGTTACGAATTCTACGAAAAACCGGGAACAGGCAAGGTCCTTGGCTTTGTCGAGGTACGGTCTGCAATCGATGAGATTAGTGACTTTTCCGATTATGGCCGTGTAGGCGCCGGATTGCGGTTTGTTTTCTAACCACGCTGTTCTCTTTCCCCTCTTTTAAAACGAGACAGGCCATTGCGGCCTGTCTCGTTTTCTTTTTCATACCAGAGCATGTAATCATCGTGGTCAGTCGTATCGGGTCCATGAAGAAGCCCTTTTGTTTACCAGAAACCACTATGTATCACGATATACAAAGAATAATTGCCTTTTACACAAGATTTGCCGACAAACTAAGGAGGTCATAAAAAACTTGACAAAGCACAACTAATATTTAATGTTAGTCGTAGCAAACTTTTTAAGTGCGGAACAACCCGCACTGATAAATCTTACAGAAAGGAGTGTATAATGAAAAAGGCATTATTATTTTTTCTTTCCCTGACCATGTTGATCGGGGCACCACTGGTATCCTTCGCTGGTGACGAGGTCAATCTGCTTTCCACCCGGCAGGAATTTTTACTCCGCCCCTTCCTCGAAGTCTTTGAAAAAGAAAGTGGCATCAAGGTCAACGTCGCCTACCTGAAAAAAGGGATGCTGGAACGGCTTAAGGCGCGTCCCGGTGAAGCGGATCTGATTCTCACCAAAGACATCGCCAACCTTGCGGCAATTACCGATGCAGGGCTGTTGCAGCCGTATAACTCACAGATCATCGATGCAAATATTCCCGCACCGTGGCGAGACAAGGATCATATGTGGACCGGTCTGACCCAGCGTGCCAGGATTTTCTACTATTCAAAGGAACGGGTCGACCCAAAAAGTCTCACCACGTATATGAGTCTTGCCGACAAAAAGTATGAAAAGAAAATCTGTATCCGTTCCGGTTATCATAATTACAACGTGGCACTGATCAGCGCCATGATCGCAGAAAACGGTGAAGCAAAAACAAAGGCCTGGCTTGAAGGGGTAAAAAACAATCTCGCCCGCAAACCACAGGGAAATGATCGGGCACAAATCCGCGCGATTTCAGCCGGTGAATGCGATATCGCTATTGGTAACACCTATTATATGGGGAAAATGCTCGAGAATCCGGATCAACGTGAATGGGCTGCAGCTGTAGGCATCTTCTTTCCCAATCAGGATGGAAGTGGTGCCCATGTAAATATTACCGGCGGTGGTATTACCAAAGCAGCAAAAAACAAGGAAAATGCCGTCAAGCTGCTCGAGTTCCTCACCGGTAATCTGGCGCAAACCATGTACTCCCAGGTCAACCATGAATATCCCTTGAAAGAAGGGGTTGGCCTCTCCGGCATTGTCAAATCTTTCGGCTCCGCTCAGGAAGGTATCACTAAAGGCCAATTCAAGGCTGACATGCTGCCGATGGACGACATCGCTGCCCAGCGAAAAACTGCTCTGAAAATCCTTGATGAAGTAAAATTCGACGAGTAGTCCTTTTACCCCGCCATCTTCAGGACCAGGTTGATGGCGGGGTATTGTTTTTGCGCAGACCTCTTTTTTCTCCAACCGTAATAATAATGTGAAAAAAGGATTCCGTCATTCGTGGACGGTGGGCGCTTTTCTGGCTGCCATTCTTGCCTCGCTGCCACTGTTGACCATTTGTGCCATCTCTTTCTGGCCAGGAGAAGAAGGGACGCTTGCACGACTGTGGAACACAGTACTGCCGGGATATCTGCTCACCACGGTACAGCTTGTCTTCGGGGTAGCATGCGGCGTATTGATACTCGGCACCACGACAGCCTGGCTCATTACTGCCTGTGATTTTCCCGGACGCCGACTGTTTAACCATCTTTTGCTGATGCCGATGGCCATGCCGGCATACCTTATTGCCATCGTCTATATTGAGCTGCTCGATTTTGCCGGGCCCGTTCAGTCAGCACTGCGCCAATTCTTCGGCTGGAATTCCACCCGGGATTACTGGTTTCCGCAGATCACTTCACTGGGCGGTGCCATTGTTCTTTTGTCGCTGGTGCTCTATCCCTATGTCTTCCTGATGGCCCGCACCGCTTTTGGCGAACAGGCGGGACGGTGGCTGGAGGTAGGACAGAGTCTCAACCTGACACCGGTTCGCTCTTTTTTTCGTATTGTATTACCGCTGGCCCGACCGGCAATTGTCAGCGGGCTGCTGCTTGCGATCATGGAGACGGTAGGAGATTTTGGTCTGGTACAATTGTTTTCAGTCAACACCTTTACCGTGGGAATCTACAATACCTGGTTCGGGGCATCGAATCTGGTCGATGCTGCCCGCCTAGCCTCCGGGCTGCTGGTGGTGATGGTGCTCCTGATCTCCCTTGAGTATCTCACCCGCCAGAAAAAACGCTATATACAGCCAGCCGGAGTCCCCTTATCGCGCAAAAGACTTGGTATCATAGCGGGCATTGGCGCCTGCTTCTGGTGTCTGTTGCCGCTTTTTCTTGGTTTTCTCCTCCCCTTTTTTCTTCAGCTCTACTGGTGCTGGAATGGATTTGATGAGATTCGAACCGAAACCTTTTTCGCCGATGCGGCAAATTCACTCGTGCTCGGTGGCACCACCGCTCTCGGTGCTCTTGTTATTGCGCTCGTCCTTGCTTACGGCCGCCGTCTTGCACCCTCAACGTTCCTTAATGGTGCTATCCGTATAGCCACTATAGGATACGCACTTCCCGGCCCGGTTGTCGCCCTCGGCGTACTGGTGCCATTTGCCTGGTGGGACCGTCAGATCATCGCTATTGCCGAGAAATTCTGGGAATACGATCCGGGCTATCTGCTCAGTGGCTCGATAGGTATTCTTGTCTTTGCCCTGCTCGTACGTTTTATGGCCATGTCCTTTGGCAACATTGAGGCGGGCCTTGGCCGGATATCACCACGCTGTGACGAAGCGGCCCGAATGCTGAATACCGGCCCTGGTGGTATCCTTTTCCGTATTCACCTGCCGTTATTGCAGAGCAGTATGTTTACGGCTCTGTTACTTGTGGTGGTAGAAGTTATGAAGGAACTGCCGGCGACCCTGATGCTGCAGCCCTTTAATTTCAGTACCCTTGCCACCCGTGTCTTTTCATACGCATCAGAGGAGATGTACAGACAGGCATCACTCTGGTCGGTGGCCATTGTTGCAGCGGGGATTGTCCCCATCTTCATCATCAACACCAGGCTGCTCCACTCACTGCAACCTGAAAGGCGGGAAAACAAATCATGAATAACGAACGACAACAATCCCTGCTTAGTGCCCGCCAGCTGGTCAAACGCTTCTCCCAAATCACTGCTGTTAACCACGTCAGCCTGGAGATAGCCTCCGGCCAGCTGCTCGCCATCCTGGGACCATCCGGCTGCGGGAAATCAACCCTGCTGCAAATGATCGCCGGGCTTACATGTCCGGATTCCGGAAGTATCACCTATGCCGGGAACTATTGGGTAAAACCCTCGCATTTTGTCCCTCCTGAGGAACGGGATTGTGGCATGGTTTTTCAGGATATGGCTCTGTTTCCACATCTCAGCGTCGCCGACAATATCGGTTTTGCCATCGAACGGCACCAGAAGAAACGGGTAGTTGACAAAATGCTGGAAACAGTCGGCCTGAAAGGTGTTAACCAGCGGATGGTGTATGAACTCTCCGGTGGCCAGCAACAGCGGGTAGCTCTTGCCAGAAGCCTTGCCTCTGAACCGGGGCTCCTCCTCCTGGACGAACCGTTTTCCAGTCTTGATTTCAAGCTGCGGCAAAGCATGCGGCGGGAAGTTCGGAAAATTCTAAAAAAGCAACAGGTAACAGCTATTCTGGTCACCCATGACCAGAACGAGGCCTTTGCCTTCGCCGACACCGTTGCAGTAATGTTCGCCGGGCGTCTTGAACAACAGGGCAGTCCACAGGAAATCTACCTGAAGCCGGTCACCAGAACCACTGCCGCTTTTGTCGGCGATGCCAATTTTGTTGCTTTGAAACACGCCGGCTCCTGTTTTCCACAACTGCAGGAACTCAAGCCGAATCTACAACACCCCGACAATCTGTTAATGTGCCGTCCGGAAGATATCTGGCTTGATCCCGAACAGGAGAGTGCCACTGTGGTAACTACCGAATTTCAGGGAGCCTGGTACGAGTTACAGCTCGAACTGGATTGCGGCGGACAACTGAGTGTTCATACCCGGCGAAACTATGAGAAAGGCTGGCGGCTTGCAGCCATTCCCGAACGAGGCTGCATCTATTCACCTCAAGGACAGCTGCTCGGGGTATTCGAAAACATCGTTGAACAGGTTAATGCTCAAAGAGACAATGGACCGCTTGAAAGGCAGCCATTTACTCACATTAGCAGATAGAGATAAAAAACGTCAGCTTTATAATTGATCTTCCGATAATCCATGAAACCTCTGACCACCTGAACTTTCAGGATAAAAGACAGCAAAACAGAGTATCACCACGTGCATGAAAACAGGGAGGACCTCTTTCCGTTTTTCTTCCCTGACGATATATACTGTTTAACTCGTTAAAAATGAATGGTTACCACCTACAATAAAAATGCAGGAATTCAGCATTATGACCACGCTCAGCTCCGGCATTTATGCTGGTTGCCATGAGTTCACCCGTTTTTTGCGCTTCACATATGGAGCGTGAAGAACAGATTGAAAAATTTGAAAAATCAGGAAGGGTTCCTGTCGAAGAAGGGGCATGAGTCCAGATTTCCGAATGGGTTACCCTTTCAGGCGCTGTTGAAGCAGAGGTTACCTTTGAAACCTCTGCCAACGACGATTCAAGCGAGACCAATATCGATCTGGGCACATCAGAACTGGGCGTTGAGGTTACCCCTCATGAATGAGTAACCGGTTTTTCCCTGTTCAGCTGGGACAACGAAGAAGATAAAATCACCATTGACGAAGCCAATATTACCCTTGGGGGACAGATGAGATCCCCCATTATCTGAAAGCCTGAGAAATCTATGTCCCCTTTGAAGCCTGTGAAAGGATGATGCTGAGCGGTCCAATCACCTCAGATCTTGGAGAAATCCTTGCAGGCACCAATCAGGGCGGGGTTGAAATAAGCGGCTTCAGTTTTACAGCATACCTTTACAACGGTGAGGCAGACAAACTGGATGAGGAAGATTCTGCAATCGATAAATATCAGAAGAACTGGCTGAAGGCTCCGGATATGAAGAATACCAAGGTATGGCCGTCCATGCCATCGTGAATATTGACCCGGTTACTTGTATTGGAGAACAGCTCACCGAGATGGATGATAGCAAAATCGTTGACACAGCGCCGGATACTATTGATCAGATATCCGGCTATGCCCTACAGGCAGGATACGCCTTTTTCCTGTCAGGGCATGAATGCCCCTTTGCCATTGGTTATGAAGGTACAATGGATGCCATGCCTGAATCCATGATCCTGGGAGCGTTTGGTGTTGGCCTGACAGATAATCTGGCCGTCGTTGCACTTGAGTATACCAGAGCAAGCAATTATGCTGTCAGCGATCACGGCGATGGCGATGACGCTGACACGTTCATTGTCAATTGAGCTCTGGAATGCTGGCCTCAGATAATGTAGCACTGGTCAGCAGGGATCATCGATAAAAACCGGAAACACCATTATCTGTGCATGGTGTTTCCGGCTTCCTTTTTTCACTGCGTCAGGTGTTGCCGTTATCCTTCATTTTCAAATCATACCGTTTTTAGATACAATAGAAAGCAGTCATAATCACGGAAATAAGCGAAAGCACCCCGTAGTGCTCAAGAAACAGCTTATCGGCAACAACAAACCTGAAAAGGAGCGCTCCAAGCACATTTATTCAGACAGTCCCTGCAGCAAGGCCTCAAGGTTTGACGCATAATATGTCAGCAACTGGCCGGCCGCTGGTTCAGTTCTGATTAATTTAAACCTTTTCAGGATAATGACATGAGCACCATGCTCACGTATCCATGACAGGATACGTTCCTGCGGCTCCCAGCTGCAGATAACGCCATTAACCCCGTTCTCCTCAAGGGACTTCGCCAGCAAGTCCAAATCGTCGGCCTGCCATTTCAACTCCGGTTTCAGGAAAAAATCAACCACTGAGACACCACATTCATCGGTCAGATAGGTAAAATCACTGGTCAGACTAACCAGTTCAAACCGCTCAAGGGCGCCAAAAGCAATCTCGTACTTCGTCCGTAATCTGAACAACGCTCTTTTAAATTCGTCCAGGTTTTGATCTATCTGCTCCCTGGTCTCAGGAAACAGGCGCCCCAGATCCATTGCCACAATATCTGCCATTCGGGCAGCATGACCGGGGCTGTGCCAGACAAACGGTGCCACGCCGGACCCATCGGGTAACCCGAGAAGCGGCAGGCCGGCCCGGGAGTGATCCAGCGGCTGGACAGCATCGATATGAACCAGCCGGATATTGGCCCGCCGTCCCCAGGCATACAAGGGTTCTGCCGGCCAGGCAGCCGCGGTCGTAATGACGGCATCGGCACGAATGGCGTCACCAGCAAAATCTTTCCATCTCTTTTTCAAAAAGGAGGTGTGCACATCTGGAGCATAGTCGGCAGGAATTGCCCGAATCACGGTAATACCGGTTTCTGCTGTCAGAACAGAGGCCAGTGCTTCTGTAAAATCCTGTGATACAAGTAACGTCCCACATTCACCAGCAGCAAGAGCAGGACCTCCAAGCAACCCAGTTGTCATACCCGTGAAAAACAAACACAAAAACAATCGATACAGACCTTTCATACTGAAGCCTCCCCATAGGCACCGGAAAAAATACGCCAGATCATCGTCACAATAAAAAAACAGGTAGCAACCAGTACGATGGCACCTCCTGAAGGAATCGGAATTTCCAGTTCCATCGGTAAAATAATACCGAGAACGCAACTTGCTGATGCAATAAGTACGCTGTAGCCGAAGAAACCTTTCATTGAACGGCTGATATTTCGCGCGGCGGCCGCAGGGATAATGAAAAGGGCCTCAACCAGTACCGCTCCGACAATTTTCAGCGATGCTACCGTTATCAGGGTAATCATCATCACAAATATATAGTCATACAGTTTTGCATCCACCCCGCGGGCATGGGCAAGACTCGGATTGAAACTGACCAGCAGCAGGCGGTTGAATAACGGTATGCCGACAATCAAACAAAGAACCGAAATAACGAGCAGCACGTTCATATCGGTATCGTTTACCGTCAAAACCGAACCGAAGAGGACATTGTCCAGTACGTGCATATTAACCTTACCGGTAACATAGAGCAGGACACAGGCTCCGACTGCCAGAGAGATCGACAGGAATACACCGATTACCGTATCCGGAGACATCCGGGTCCGGTTACGGGTGTAATTCATCAACAGACCAAACAGGATACAGAAACCGAAAAGCGACGCATACGGTGCGGTAATGGGCTCTCCGAGGAATACCCCGATTGCCACACCGGTCAAGGCCGCCTGGCCGACAGCCTGAGAAAAGAAGGCCATCCGTTTGGTTACCACCATAACCCCGACACCGCCAAGAATCGGACCAAGAAGCATCGAACACAGCAGCGCGTTGACCACAAAGGCATAGCGAAAAAAATCAGGAATGGCACCGCTCTCCCCCATTGCCATTAACGGAGACCGTATCAAGTCATAAACATATTCCATATCATACCCTATTGACTGGAGGAAAAGACCTTGAGAATTGTCTCGGGGGTAAGTACCTCTTCAGGCCTGCCGCTAAAGACAACACGCCGGTTTATACAGGTCGCCATATCACCGATCTTCCTGATCTCCGCAAGGTCATGGTGAATCATCAGCAACGTCGTTCCCCGGGATTTCAGCTCTGCCAGGATCTCATACATGATCTCGGCCCCCGCCCGGTCAAGACCACTGGCCGGTTCATCAAGAACCAACAGACCCGGCTCCGGAATAAGTGCCTGGGCAAGCAATACCCGCTGACGTTCACCACCGGAAAGGCTTCCGAAACGATAGTCCGTTTTCTCAGCCATTCCAACCCGCTGTAAAGCCCTTTCAATCATTTTTTTTCTCTGACGGACCCTGCCGATGAAAACGGGCTGCCGCTGACAGATCATGGCCATGAAATCACCAACGGTAAGCGGCAGGGTTCGATCAAAATCAAGAGCCTGAGGAACATATCCGGTGACCTGCACCGTATCTTTCCACGATATCCTAATCGTTCCGCTGTGCGGCATCTGTCCGAGCAGTGAACGGATCAACGACGTCTTACCGCCACCGTTCGGACCGAGAATACAGTGAATCGTCCCGGGTTCAACACGAAACGTAACCTCGTCAAGAACAGCATTACCGCCCAGTTTCAAACTGAGCCGGTCAAAAGAAATCAACGGTCCATCAGTCCGTTGCCCATCCTTTTTCACCTTATCCCTCCTTGCCTTTTTCGGCAAAAGCCTCAAGAAGGGCGGCTGTTAACGCTTCGAGATTTTCCCTGATACCCTGTTCAAAACTTTCCGGACGATATTCACCCTTTGTCAGGTGTGATAAATGACGAACCCGAACCCCGGTCTCTTCATGAATGGTATCCACATACTTTTCCGGGAAATCCATTTCGGTAAAAATCACATCCACATCCAGGGCCTTTATCGCATCTATGGTTTTGGCCAGCTGATTGGCGGTCGGTTTCAAACCATGACCCGGCTCAATGACTGCTGTCACCTGAAGACCAAACTCCTGAAGCAGATAGTCATAGCCGCCATGAATCGTTGCACATTTAAAATCAAGATCAGCAAGATCGGCAACCCTCGCCATGTATTCAGCCTTCATCTTCCGCAATTTCCTGACATAGGAACGGGTATTCCTGCGATACAGTTCCGCATTATCCGGGTCAATTCTTTGCAGGGCCTTTGAAATGGTATAGATCTGATGGATTGCAGCAGTTACCGAAACAAAGGTGTGCGGATTAACCATTCTCTCACCATTGAGGGTCCCCGATACCGGAATCAGCGACACATCCTTGTTGGCATGAATAATGGTCAGCTTGTCAAGCATATGTGCCGCTTCCATAATCTCAAAGGCAAATTCGTCATGACCGATACCGTTGACCACCATGATATCAAGGTCCATACACCGTTTGATATCATCGGGCTGCGGCCGGTAGTTATGCGGATTAAAACCAGCTCCAATCAGCGGAATGACTTCAGCCGCATCACCGACGATATTGGCCGTAAAACTATAATAGGGATGAAGGGTTACCCCTATTTTCAGTTTTTTTCTGTCATGATCGTTTTCACCGTAAACCGGCAGAACGAAACACACCATTATCAAGGTCATTATGATAGAGAGAACACGTGCTTTCATTGGATCATTTTCCCTTTTAACTTGAGTTCCTCATCTTCGCCGGTGTGGCCAACTACTTCTCTCCAGCCGGCACTGATTAAGGCCTGGTCGGTGATAATATCCGGGAATGCCCGATCTTTCTGATCATGAAACCAGATCTCAAACGGCGCATGCGTTGGTCCGGCGGCGACATTTCCCTGTTTTTTCTTATGATCATGCAGCATCAACAACAGAAAGGTACCCCGCACCGTCTCGGTGTCCGAAATACCACGGTACAAGGCGATATGAATCTCGTCAGCACTGACAATTTTCCTAGTCCATACCACTTTCCCCTGCTTATGCCAGGCACTGTCCTTAACGAAAGGAGGAATATACAACTCCTCCATCTCATCAATCCCCAGCCAGCGACCATCTTCAAGATCATGAGTTTCATCTATTTCGACTGCCGCAGTCTGCAACGCGGTAAAAATGCCTATCTCACTGCTGTTTAACTCTGTAAAGGCATTCATCTGCCATGATTCCGGCCCTTTTTGCACACCGGTTTCGGTACGCATATAAATAGCCAGACCGCAGCAGACGACAATCATTATTACAATGACCAGCAGCCAGCGGGTTTCAGAACCACCACTCGCTGGCTGGACGATACATTCTTTCACTTTGTGCATATTCTGTTCTGCCTGTATCTCATTCATGAGAGCCTTTCACCATAACACTCCGGCTGAGACCTATGGTCGTAATCGTCTCATTTCCCAAGAATTAATTCGTGGATATGTAACAACCTTCATTCTGAAAACAAGACGTTGTAAAGATCGGCCACACGTCCATTCCTGACGTTCCGGCCTGCACTCAGGCACAAAGGCCTTGTCAAAACGATAAAGAATGGGCCCCTGTTTTTCAAAAAAGACCAGTCATTCATGCAGCCCCGTAAAAGGGGAACATAAACAACACTATCTGCAATAAGGATAAACAAAAAAGAGGCCCATCGCAATTATATTTTCATTAAATCTAACGCTGTTTGCCACGGCTAATTATCGTCTTGAGAGGCAAAACGGCACTACGGATTCAAACAGTCTGTACCTCTTTTGGGCTGGTACAGGCGGCGGCGGGCAACAACAGAGGGGGCATACGGCTCGATACGGATACATGGGCGACCAATGACTCGATCACCCATGTTCTCACAGATGGCGAGACTGATTTAGATACTGCCACCAACCTCATTCGCCCAATCTTCGATTTCGCTGGACGACTCATCAGGGTCACCGTCAATACGCAACGGACTGTTAACCATTTTGGCTCCCATCTCTTCCATCTTTTCCTCAAGTTTATCTACCGCACCACAGAAATGCTCATAACTCGAGTCTCCACAGCCGAAGATAGCAACCTTCTTGTCCTTCAGGTCGGCTTTGTCAAGTTCATCGTAAAATGACTCAAAATCTTCCTGAAATTCAATCTCGTCTTCACCCCAGGTAGATGAACCCAGCACGGTCACGTCATACTCGCCACCCAACTCCGCTACCGTGGCATTCACTACATTCTTTGACGTCACTTCAATTCCTTTCTCCTCAAGTACTTTACTGACCTGATCCGCTACCATTTCGGTATTTCCGGTAGTCGTTCCAAACACAATTAATGCTTTTGACATCACAGCCTCCTTTTTTTGATAGTTTTTATACTATACGTATTGATACTTCTTGTTACGCAGCCTTCTGCGGCTTACATTTACAACTTCTGCATTTACCTGAACAACCGCACCCGTTTGCTCTTTTCTTGGGGACAATCACCTTTGATGAATCATGCCCGAGTATCAAGCCAAGCTCACCAATATAATAAATTTTGTCCGAAGGAAGATCACAGATACCCATTAACTTTTTCAAAGCAGGCGTGGCGCCCGGTGCGATATCAGCAATTCCACCAGTATGAATAAATATATTACCACGTCCCTCATAATTCTTCGACAGCATTGTTGTAAGCATGGCTGCCGTTTCCGGGCGAAACTGACCACCAATTCGAATGTGCAGATTACCATTACGGCGATCTATCGTTATCTGCCCTTTGTTCTTCATCTGAAATCTCCTTTATTGTAATGAATTACTCAGACAAATCACTGTCTTTAAAACGAAAAAACGTATCCCGAGCCCCCGTACCATGTACGCTTCCTCAAAGAGAGACTGATACAGTGAGAGGGGCACAAAAAAACGATCCCATCTTACTGATTTATTTCATTAAGCCCTCTTGCCAGTGAAGAAAGCCCCGATGAGCGCATCATCACAAACGGTTTTTGGTCGCGTTTGCATATCTGCTTGACACAATTACAGGCGTAATGACTGACACAGTCAATCGGACAGAGAACCACATCGGCATTACTGAGCAGCTTGGGTAAAATCGTCCGTGAAGCTTCCTTCCCGCCATCATGATGGGTAAATCTGCCGCCGAATTTTTCAACCATCTGCCGGTAATGTGGAATCATTTTATGGTGACCACCAACATAGAGGACCCTTCTGCCACAAAGATCAGGTCCCGGGCATCCTTCTGAATCACACCCCTCACAATGGGGACATTCATCAGAATCAGTCAATTTACTCAGCAATGCTGATTCCATCGATGTGAGTTCATCCTGTAAGTCATTCTTTTCCATAAGCAGACAGTCGATTTTCATTTGCAGTTCCGCAATGGTCCGTTCTGCCGTCTCATACAATTCCCGGTTCCCTTCAATCCGTCTTTCTGCCAGCTCCAACTGCCTGGTCAAAACATTATTTGTCTCGGCAAGATCATTCACCTCTTCTTTCAATTTTTTGACCTTGATTGAGAGGACATCGCCTCTGGAATTCTCGCGAAGATCTTTCAGCTTTCTTGCCAGTTCTCTATTTTCAGCAGCAACACTTTTATAACCTTCGAGCTCAACACGTAGTGATTCAAAATCGTCCTGAAATCGCTCCTTCTCTGTTAAGTGCGTACGTCTCTCAGATTCAAGAACCTCTGTTATCGAATTACAGCGGTTTCGTAACTCATGCAATTGTCCCTGATCCTTCTGATATTCAGAAAAGAAACCATGACCAATCATATGAACTTCTCCATAAATGGTCGCCATCAAATCTCTGCCAATATGCGGATGTGTCACCAGCGCCCAATATGCCCCTGGAATCATTCCTTTTTCCAGGTGGTTCTGCCATTCAGTCTCAAGAGCTTCATCATTGGTAAGCCGGGAAAATTTCATCACCGTCGTCTGAAACTTCCGGTCCAAAAGCCTTTGCAGAGCCCGGGATTCCTCAGAACGATTTGCGGAAAGATTAACCAGGGAGGAGTGGATCTTGAAATCGTTCTGATCAGCATCAATACCAAAAACCTTTTTACGAGCTATTTTCTTCAGCTCAGAACGTTTAAGACAGGTACCAACAACAGAACAGTGAAACCCTGAGGGCAGTTCCCAGATCTTCCGTCTCTTTAACGTTCTTTTACGTGTCGTTGTTGTTTTCTTTTTACGTTCCATAAAACCACCACAAACTTTTTAACACTAATTAGACGCCCCTAACTATAGCATGCAAAACAACGTTTGTCCGGTAGGATAACCCCCTACCGGACAAAGGAAATGAAATAAGGATTATGGGTTGAGCAAGTAGTCCCTGACAAGCAATACCGAACACCCTTATTTCGCGGACAGGCACATTATTAGCCGATCCTAAGTTGGTTTACAATAAAAAAATACCCTTTGATCTAAAAAAGCCAGTGAGATTCTTTGGGGTGGAAGGGAAAAAAACAGATGATCAGCGCTTACGATTTCCATCAGTTACGCTTTATTTTCGGTCGCTTTCTTTTATTTCTTACTTCAAAGGTTATCGTTGCCGTACGCTTGTCGACCAGGTATCTATTCCTGTCTTTTTCGGCAGCCGGAACCTTCGTAAAGAATCTGACGAACCACCTGCCACTTTCATCAATCGGTACGGAAAAAACACCTCCGGAAACCGCTGTCTGCTGAAGATACATATCCTCGGATTCCGTGGAAAAACCATTATAGGTTACATCCCAGAAACCATCGCCGGTATAGGGCTTACCATCAAAGTAAACCGTGAAGGTTATCCTGTCACCCTTCTGCAGACAGGTGAGATCCTTTTCAGGCACCAGTTCAAGAAGCAGTCCAACCCTGGCAGGGAATGCTTCCGACGGCTTCTCGCAAACGACATAGGTTTTTGCCCACTGACTGGAACGCATACTCGATAGTATCGAAGCGGCCTTTTCGATATAGCCACTCAGCGGTTTTAAAGAATGCCGCTTTTTTCCCTGCTTGTCGATATACATTCCGAAATAACCGGGATTTGTTTCTGCCGCAAGGACATAGGTTCCCGGCTTGTCATAGGTAATCACATAGGAATGAAGCGATTTACCATCCCGAAGTTCAACATCAAATCGGGCACCAGCCGGATCAAAAACACGTACAAAAGACAGCTTTTCCCGACGAACGGCATCAGCGACCGGAACGTAGTGTCCGTAGCAGAAAAACAGAGGAGATTCCTGTCCGTTATGAACCAGATACCGTCCTGACTGAATAAAGAGGGAATGAGCCAATGCAGCAACCGGCACCAGAGCCATCACCATAAAGACACTCATCCCGATCAAAAACTGCCGGATAATGGGATTCCACCCGGTCTCGCGTTCTCTTTTGACAAGAGCTTTCCCGTTCATCTCATACGCTCCGAAATGATCACTCCTCTACTCTTTTACGCAAGGAGGCAGCATGGGTAACAGCAGCAACAGTCGTCATGTTGTGAAACAATGCTCCTGCCACCGGCATCAGCACTCCGGTGACCGTCAACGCAAGAATAACGCCATTGGCTCCGATGGCCAGTGCATAACTCTCTTTGATCGTACGCAGGCTTTCCCTGCCCAGTATCAAGGTTTCGACAACACGGTCAATTCCTCCGCGCTGCAGAACAATATCGGCAAATTCAACAGTTACATCGGCACCACCATCGCCAATTGCCATGCTCAGATCAGCCATGGCAAAGGCCGGAGTATCGTTGATACCATCACCAACCATGGCAATAACATCGTCGGGGTTTTCTTCGCGCCGGCAGCGGATCCACTCGGCCTTGTCTTCCGGGGACAATTCCCAGTGCAGTTCATCAAAGCCAAACAGCTCCTTCATACCCTCAACCCCCGCTTTCTGATCTCCAGTAAGCAGTACAATCCGGTCAATACCAAGGCTGCGAATTCGTTTTACCGCCCCTTCGACATCGTCCCTGATCACACTTCTGACCCTCAACAGACCGAGAAGCTGCCGTTCTCTGGCGATATAGAGGCTGCCGAGACCCTGTTCACCGGCAGCAAACAGAGTTTTGAATGATACCTGCTGCGATTCAAGAAAGGCTCTGCTGCCGACCAGGATCTTCTTTCCATCTACCCGTCCCCAGACCCCTTTACCAACAATCAGTTCCTTATCCTCACAGGAGCGTAACGGAATATTCTCTTGTTCAGCTTTTTTCCGTATGGCTCTGCTCAACGGATGCTGCCACTGTCCCTGTACACTGGCCGCAAGCTGTAATAAGGTCCGTTCACGGAACCGCCGGTCATACAAATCGATACCGACAATTTCAGAAGAGGTGTGGGTCAGTGTTCCGGTTTTATCAAGTACCAGCACCGTAACCTGCCCCGCCGTTTCGATATAACGACCACCTTTTACCAGGATACCTTTTTTTGCCCCGCTGCTCATCGCGACACTCACCGCAACGGAAGTGGACAGTCTCAGGGCGCAGGGACAGGTGATCATCAGCACGGCCATTGCCTGAAGCAGATTTCCGGTCAGGACAAAGGCTGTCGCTGCCAGTCCAAGCGAGACGGGTACCATGGATCGCGAAAAGTGCTCACTCATCCGCTGCAGTTGGCCCGGATCCTTCTCCGCATTTTCGATAAGCCGGATAATAGCAGCAAGACGCGTCTCTTCACCGGCCCGGTCCACCCGCACCCGGAGCCTGCCGTCGCTGATAACGGTACCCGC
>PDWI01003418.1_pt1 | contig 27039 bp, 26 predicted proteins | sample 1430891 | NCBI WGS metagenome assembly PDWI01 (sample SAMN01162508, study PRJNA174530) | Oral metagenome, whole genome shotgun sequencing project. | biome: Marine environment; feature: Marine mammal; material: Swab sample of the gingival sulcus; isolation source: swab sample of gingival sulcus... | reverse complement strand
CTATTTTTCCCTCATTCAGCAACTCTAAAACTTCTTTCGGAATATCTTGTGCTTTTCTTGCTCCTTTTCGGCTAATAATTTCTTTGTTCATTTTGCTGGGTCCTCTAATGAAGCACAACATTTAAATACAAGCATTTTATATAGTAAGATTTTATGCACAGTTAAAACTATTAAATTTATATTATTATCAGTACATAAACTATCTATCTTGTATAGGTAAATTCTTTGAGAATAGCTAAATTTATCTTTATTTGGCTTTATTGAAAAATGCATATTAAATGTTCTATTAATAATTTCCAATTCAGGATTTGAGTTAGTTAACTCATGAAATCCTCCCATTATAAAAATTTAAACTAACATTTTTCTTTATTTTCAGCTGTTGAAATATTTAACGGACAGTAAAGCGGACAGAAATTTATAAATGCAGTAACAACAAGAACAAGTCCTATTGCTCCCCACCAACTTTGAAATATTAAACCAAATGCCAAAATTATTATTCCAAGAACAAGTCTTAAACTCTTGTCTACTTTCCCTATATTCTTTTTCATGTTTTTTCCCTTGTTTTAAGTTAACACGAAAAATACTAAAATTTTATTTAATCCGATTCTTATTTGCTGAATTTTTAACAATAATAGTATTTTTTAATGGATTGACATAAATGTTTTGATTAAAAATAAACCACAAGCACAAACGGTTAACAGTAAGATTTGCCTTTTGTAACAAAAAACTATCTACCCATAAGTCTTAACTAAATGTTACGTTCCCATAAATTAGTATTATATACAAAATATTCTATGAAAGCGTATTAGTATACGTTTGTTAAGTCAATCCCATTCTTTTTAATCTCTGCAACCATTGGATTTGATAAAATGAAATCAGAAATTTTAAATGGAGGTGGTGCAATCAAAAGCTCGTCATCTGTTCTCAATTGCATTTATTCAAGCTGCAAGTCAATACTATGTTTTTTTAGAACAAATTATAATAATAAATTCCATTCTACCTCGTGGTATATAAAAAGAAGAACCAAAAGGATTTACTTATAATTATATTTTGCACTATCTGTTTTAATAAAAAACACTTTTTATGAACTTAAAAGAGCATTTTTAAGCTGTTTTGGTTTTGATATTTTGGATTTTAATAAAATATAAAACCTCGCTTAAAATGGATTAAGTGAGGTTAAGATTTATCTTTTTTTTATGGCGCTCTGCAACGGTTACCCATATTATGTGCTGTATTTACAAATCAGAAATACTGGAATTTACCTCGTTTATAAAGCCAAGAACTTTTGATTTTCCTAAAATATAAATCTTGATAATCAAAATTTAGTTAAAGTAGTAACTAAATTTTTTTTAGGACAATTCTTGAAATTTCTTTCTAAATTCTAAAGGACTAGCAATTCGTGGGAATGTTTCTTTTGTTCCACCAGTCCCAACAATTGATACAGTTCCAAAGTCAAAAATTCTTCCCATAATACCTTCATCAATAATTCTTTTAACTTTTAAAGTTACAAGATGATTATAACTGACTTTTCGTCCCTTAACACTGTCACGCTTGGTAATTTAACCTCTGAATTTTCATTCATTATTTAAGTTTGGTTTTATGGATTTCATTAGCAATATCTTTTGCATGCGCATGCATAGTTCTTTTACGATAATCAAAAGATGCTTGCATCATAGCCAAAAACCAAAAGAAAAAACCTATCCCCATTAATGGGAAAGTCATAAACGCTACAAAACAATTAACTAAGTTTATACTTCCTGCAATCTATCTTTTGTTTAAGAACAAATAAAGGAACGGTAAAAACAATATTAAGAACCACATATAAACTCCTTTTTTTAGATTAAAAGATTTTTAATTATTTTAATTAAATTCCAACTTCAGTTATGCCGTAATCATTAATTAGCATAATTCCACTTTTTCTTCCAATTGGTGAAAATGGAGCAAAACTTATTGTTTTCTTTAGTAATTCAACTACTTGTTCACTTTTTAACTTCTCTTCTATTTCTTTCTTCTTGCCACCAAAAATACCTCCACTTTCAACTTTCATATTATTAGTTGCCATTGCAATATTGTAAATTGATACTTGATTGGGATCAGCATCATAAGATTTCTGATAATATTTAATTGCTTCGCTGTATAACTCTTTTTTAAAATTTAAGCTACCTAAATTAAAATAACAGTCAGACTTAATTGAAGATATATTATAGATGAATTCTTTATTATCAACGAATTGTGCATTCTTATTTAACATACTAGATATTTCTAACATACTTAAACATTTTTGGCAATCATGCTCAACAATAATGTTGTATCTTTTAATTCTCTGCTCTAATTTATATTGGTCATAATCTTGGTTTCCCACTTTATCATTTAGTTCTTTATAGTATGAAAGATTATTATTAGAGTCTTTAAGATGATCATAAGCTAACATTAGGTACCAAATTGATTTTTGCTCATCATTCATTTTTTCAGTAGAATTTATATCAAGTTTTATTCCCAAATATTCGGGTTTCTTTCTACCACAATTTCTACAAATATTATTTTTATCATTGTTATTTTCTTCTTTACAAACACACTTCCAACTCATTTTAACTCCATTCTATATATTTATAATTTTTATTTTAAAAATCCCCTACTACACTTAGGACATTTAGCATTTTTTCTTTTACAACTATTACAAAAATGTGAGCCACATTTATTGCACACGTGAAAATATTTACCAGCTTTTTCTGTTTTTCCGCAATTTATACATTTCATTTTATTCTCCTTTTTATTTAATTACTAACTGCTGAAAGTTAAATTTAATTAGCATAATAGAATATTAATATTATTTTATATGAGCCTTTAAATAACTCAACATTTTGTCATTCCGAACTAAATTCAAAATGATAATTAATTTTATAACAGCCCTAAAAGCTCCTCCCTAAGTTTTGTTGAGTTCTTTTCTTCTATTGCAAAATATATTTCAATTTTATTTTTTATTCTCTTCAATTTTAATTGTCAACAAACAACCCAGTAATACTTGTATAAAACCTATTGGCGAAAGAATAATAGTTGCAATAAGAATATATCCTACAATATTATTAATTTTAATTATTTGTCTTATATGTTCCATAACTTTTACCTGTGTTAAATAAATATGCAAAAGCCATACCATCTCCAAAAAGTTTGTTTTAATAACTTTTTCGAATATTTTTTTATTTAAATTTTCAAGGGTGTGAATTGTTGTTCACACTTTTAGACTTAGTCAATTAGTTTAAATTTTATTTTTTTTTGAAGTTCAATTAGGCTTTTTACAAAAAAAGGAGAAAAAAATAGGATTTTAGCAGCTAATTTGAGGTAAAATTTTAAAAAATAATAATTTTTTATCTGCAAACTTGATAATATAACAATTTAATAACGTGTGAACATTACTTCACATAGTTTAAGTTTTTATTTTAAATTTTTTCATTAAGTTATATAAGTGCCTTCTGGAAATTTTTAATTCCTTAGCAGTTTTTTTAACATTACCGCCATTTTGCAATAATGCATTTTTTATAACTTTTTCAGAAAATTCTTGGGTTTTTATTTCTTTTTCCAATTTAAAATCATTTATTATATTTTTATCTTTCAACCTCATTGCAGTTTCAAGTTGTAAATCAGATGCGGTTATTTCATCGGAAGTTCCCATAATTATAGCAGTTTCTAATAAGTTTTTTAATTCTCGTACATTGCCCGGAAAATTATATGCAAGTAAAATTTTTATAGAGTTCTGAGATAATTTTTTTATTGGTATATTATTTTTTTTACAATAGTCATTTATAAAATGATTTGATAATTTAATAATATCGTTTTCTCTTTCTCTTAATGGCGGAATTTCAATTACAACACCTTTAATTCTAAAATAGAGATCTTTTCTAAATTTATTTTCTGTAATATATTTATTTAAGTTTTTGGATGCAGAAATTAAACGAAAATCAACTTGAAGATAATTATTGCTGCCTATGGGTTTTATCTTTTTATCTTCAAGTGCCCTTAACAATGCAATTTGAGCATTCATAGGTAAATCTTCAATTTCATCTAAAAATAAAGTACCTTCATCGGAAAGTTCAAGCATTCCTTTTTGTTTACGGTAAGCTCCGGTAAAGGCTCCTTTATCATGTCCGAAAAGTTCACTCTCAATTAAATTTTCCGGGAAACTTCCACAATTAATAGCCATAAAAGGACCGTTTCTTCTTTTGCTTGTTTTGTGAATGTGTTTTGCAAGTATTTCTTTACCGCTTCCACTTTCACCAATTAATAAAACAGTATTATCATGGTTAGCTATTCTGTTAACCAGTTCAAGAATTTTTAGCATTGGCTTAGATTCTGCTATAAAATTATTTTGGTTACTTGCATAAGTTTTTTCTATAGCTAATATAGATTCAATTAGGTTTTTTAGTTCCTTTAAATCTGAACTCTTAACAAAATAATCAGTTGCTCCGTATAGTTTTGCTTTTTGAAACAATGTATGCGAATCATAATTAGTAACCATAATAACCGGCAAACATTTATTTTTTTCTTTAATAAAAGGTAATATTTCTAATCCGTCTAAATCAAATTTTAGTGCTATATCTAAAAGTAACAAATCAGGATTTACTTCATCAATTTTTTTAAGAGCTAATTGCAGATTATCGGTTACTATAAAATTATAATATTTACTGAAGAAGTTTTTGTATTCATTTAGATAAAATGAATCATCGTCAAGCATTAAAATTGTTTTCATAATGTATTCTCATTTTAACTATTACTTTTGTTCCATTACCCGTTAAAGGATTAGTTAATGTTATGCTTCCACTATAGGTATCTAATATTTTCTTTATATGATATAGACCGTAACCTGTTGAACCCTTTGCACTGAAATGTTCTTCAAAAAGTAAATTATTGTTAATATTTTTTGGTAACCCCATGCCGTAATCCCTAATTATAATCTGAATTTTGGCAATACCAATTTTTTCTATAATTAAGTCTATTTTTTTATTTTTCAGATTCTGCATAGCTTCAACGGCATTTTGTATTATATTATTTATAATTTGTACAAAATCCTCACTACGCATAATAACAAAGATATTTTCATCGGTAGTATTTTTAATAATGTTGAACTCTTTAATGCTAGGATATCTGTTTAATACTTCCGAAAGTTTTTCAAAAAGATTGACTTTATATTTTCCATCAACTTTTTTTCTGATTTCCTTCAGATTTTCATTCAATATATGAAGTTTTATATTTAAGTTATCTAAAAATTTATCATTTAATTTATCACCTTTGATAATTTTAGAAATATCATGCTTTAAGCTTTTACATTGTTTGTTAAGTAAGTTTTCAAAGAATAGCTTACTATAATAATCTCCAATTCTTTCAAGAATTGGTATTGAACTATCGTTTAAACTTTTCAGTTCACTTATTAAATTATTTTTCCAACCGGTATCTTCAAGTTGTCTGTTATTTAGTAAATACTTAATGTGATGAATAAATTTAACTCCACTATTGGAATGATTGTATTGCCTTAAAAGATCGAATAATTCAAAATGCCTTATTTCTCTTTTTTGAGTTTTAATAAATTTGATTATCACAACATAAATCAATAGGCTAAAAAATAATGTTCCATATAGTTGTGCATATACTCTGAATGAATCTGATAAAGAACTAGTGAGATATTGTATAAGAGTAAAAAATGTTGTTACAATAAAATAGAAAAATAGTAAGTTTATTAATCTCCATCTATATTTTGCGAATGCAAAATATGTTAAAAAAGCTGTAAATATCAAAAGAATCAAAATATTCCAAAAGTAAGTTTGTTTTCTTTTATTATAAATTAGGGACAGTAAAAATTGCTTAATTATATCAAATTTAGATAATCTATTTTCAAGTTGAATTATTAGTTGGCTTCCGGCTTTAACATTTTTGTATTCTTTCTTTTTTCCGTAAGGATATAAAATATCTATGTTGTAAATTTTACTACTATCAACACCAAAATGGGCTTCGGGTAAGCCGGAACTGAAATAGCCAATACTTGTTTCAATTTCTCTGTAACCTAAGAGTTGAGTTTTATCTTGATTGTAGAGCCATACTTTTGTGCCGGTAGTTTTTGTAAAAGGAAAAACAATTTTAATAAAATTTTTATTATTTATTGAATTAATAAATAATCTGCTTAACCCAAATTCAGATGTTGCTACAACAATATCTAAGTCTCCGTCATTATCAATATCGTTTACTACCGAACCTACTGATAGTTCTTTTTCATTTACTTCAAATGAAAGTGAATCGATAATAAATTTTTCTCCATCCTGATTCCAAAAAATGTAGTTTAACCCAACAGTACCTAAAAATAAATCTTGAAAACCATCATTGTTAAAATCGCCCCAATTTGCTGTATAAGCAAAACAAGATTTATTTATACCTTTCTGTTCAGTAACATCTTTAAATATCCCCTTACCATTATTTTCAAATAGTTTTAGAGAAGTAATTCTATTTGCAGAAAATAAATCCAAATCGCCATCATTATCATAATCCCCGAATGCAAACCAATAAGGAAAAAAATCGAATCTTGTTGTTAATTCAGGAGATAAATAGCTTTTATCTACAAATTTTATTTTAGCATTTTCTTTCTTTTCGGTTTGGTTTTCAAAATAGTAAATATGATCATATACGTTGTATAAAAATAAATCTCTGTCATTATCATTATCAACATCAGCTAAAGTGGGAGTAAAACCTAATAAGGAATCAGGTATTATATACGCATCGGTTTTATCTTCAAAATTCCAATAACCTTTATTTAATATAAATTTTAATTTTCTGGAACCAGGTCCTACTACCATATCAACATTACCATCATAGTTGAGATCTTCCCAAAAAATATTTTTGGTTCTTCCATCTAACTTAAAATCATATATTTTTGTTACATCAAAAAATTTATCATTACCTTCATTTTCGTATATTAATCCGCCTCCCTTTAATGCAGCCATTACTGCATCAGCATCTCCATCATTATCAATATCATTAAAAAACATCCCTGCATCAACAAAATGCTTTCTATTATCGGATATGTTTGAACCATAACCCAATAAATTAGAACTTAATAAATTATTTACTGCCATCTCTCCATTAACAATATTTTTTTTTAGCTCAAAAAAGTGGTTAAAATCGTAAAATGCCGTAAAGTATGCTTGAATATTATTCTTTCTGTTTTTATATAAGCTTATTCCAACGTCACCTGAAGTTGTATAATTATAAGTTACATTCGTAAAATAGGTTCTATTTATATTTATCGGAAAACCTTTTCCATTTTTACCGTAATAATAGAGCAAATAATTTTTTTTGAAAAAGTATTCATTATCAGAAATCGGATAAACATCAGTAAAACCATTTTTATTATCAAGCAGTTTTGTTTTATTTTTAAGTTCATACTTCCAAATTCCGTTATCATTTACAAAATAAGCATTATCGTTAAATGAAGTTATCGATTCATTTAAAATTTTAATCGAATCAACTTTTGTTAAAATACCATTTCTAAGTTCTATTACACTTCCATTCCGTTCAATAAAATATCCGTTTTCACTATTTCTAAAATTCATATATAAAATAGTGCTCTTTGTTTCATAAATATATTTGTACTCTCCGTTCTTCATATAAAAAAGTTTTTCATTAGATTTAGTGTCATCATTTTGCACCACAAAGAAAAGTTCATTTTCCGCTAACACCTGAAGATCATCGGAATATGAATAAGGAAAGGTTTTTATGTTAACGGCTTTTTTACCATCATAATAAACTAAACTACCAAACATTCCGATTGCATAAAATTTATTGGTATCAAAGAAATCCCAACTCTTTAGAAGTGAATTTTGGGGCATTTTTATATTTTGCCACTTGTTTTCGTTAAATCTTATGCAGCGAGTATAATAATCATCAGGATCATTTTGATAAAAAACCCAAATATCATTTTTGTCGATAATTTCAACATGATAAATAAGCACATTTTCTATAGGAATTTTAGGCAAAAACTCTTCAAATTTCACATCTTTTAACTGAAAGAGTTTATCTCTAATTGCAATAAAAATTGGGGATTGCTTGTTAGAATTATAAAAAATCCCTTGAAGTTCCTTAGAACAAATATCAGGAAAGTATCTTAATTCAAGACTTTGAGGAAATACAATTATACTATAAAAAATTATAGTTGCAAAAATTACTATTTTAGTTTTATTAAACATTATATTAGTTTAGGAGTAATTAAAATATTCAAGTTAAAGTAATAAAACTTTTAGCTTAAATTACACATTATATACGTGTGTGTTGCACAAAGCGTACAAATATACTCAAATAAAAAAAAATAATTAAAAATAATTTAAGTTATTTTCATTTACGAAAGTTTAAATTTATGTAACCTTAAGAATCCAAGGAAAAAAACAATACCAAGAAAAATTATTTATCAGTTTTCAACTAAGTCAAAGAGTATTTGAAGTTCACACAAAATTGGGAAATACCAATGCAAAAGCTATGGCTTCTAATATTTTTATAAAAAAAGTTTTATTTTTATTGATTCAGTCGTTAGAGGCTGGGTTTTATCTCTTCTTTGTATTTTTCTTTTCCAACATTTTAATCGCTCTATCAAAATCAGATTCAATTTTTTGTATTTTGTTAAATTCATCATATTCTACGAAAGCTTTCCGCTCAGCTTGTTTTGATGATATTTTCCCATTCTCTTCAAGAACTTTATATTCGTTAAAATCCAGAAATTTATTCACACTATCAGCAAATTCTTCCATTGTAAACGTATTTCTATTTTCTATGATTCGTTCAATATAATCAAAGTAACTGCTAATAGTTCTTTCCAAACTTTTTATCTCTTTCTCTGTTAGATAGTTTTTTGCTATATTCGTATCAGATTTTAGAATTCTACCACTTGGAGAATTTTTCCAAGTCTTTAATCCCATAAATTCTTTATCTGCATCTGCCTTGTCAAAAATTATTTCTGCTGCGGTATTTCCATGTATTGCATAACGAAATTTATTCTGGACGGTAGCATAAAAATCTTTTGTGATATTTGATTTGGGGTCATAATCAATACTACATTCAGCAAAAACATCTGTAATCTGTTGGTATATTCTCCTTTCGCTCGAACGAATTGAACGAACACGCTCCAATAATTCTCTAAAATAATCTTTTCCAAAATATCGTCCATTCTTTAACCGTTCATCGTCTATTATAAAACCCTTAACAATATATTCTTTAAGAGTTTGAGTAGCCCATATTCTAAATCTTGTCGCTTGCCTTGAATTTACACGATATCCTACTGAAATTATAGCATCAAGGTTGAAATATTCAGTATTCCTTTTTACGCTTCGTCCACCTTCTTCTTGAACTGTTTCCAAAATGGAAATAGTTGAGTCCTTATCTAACTCTCCCGATTCAAAAATATTTTTAAGATGTTTACTTATCGCAGGGACTTGAACACCAAATAAATTAGCTATAGACTTTTGAGAGAGCCAAACAGTTTCATCATTTAGAATAACTTCAACCTTAATGTTTCCTTCCGGTGCAGAATACAACAAAAAGTCAGTCAATTCATCTTCTATTGAAAGTTTCTTCATAAATAATCAGTTCTTTTTTTTAATTATCTAAAAATACGATTTATTATCAAGTTTTAGCTAAGTTTATTTACAAATGTTCTACTCTCTTTCCAGCCTCTCCCCTAACATCTAAATACACACATTTTATATTCAGTACTTTGTATTTAGTTAATTATATAAAATAAGATATATGAATATATATGAAAAGACAAGAAACTATAGAAAAGTTCACTAAGAAATTAAGCATTGAAAAAATTTGATGAAATATAAAACCTTACTTAAAATTGATTCAGCGAACTTGCGAATTATCCTTTTTTTTATGGTGTTGTGCAACGATTACCATTGTTGGCAGTTAGTTATTTTTTCATTGAGTTATTCTTTTAATATTAAGCAATTTTCCTACTTTCAAAAATACAAATGCGAGGAAAATTCCAATTATTCCACCAACGATTACAGAAAATAATATCTGCTCTTGAGATAATATTTTAGAATCCTTTATTAATAGTAAAATTGTTATTGTCAAAGGTAGATTAATTAAGAGTCCCGTTATGATTCCTGGTGCATATTTTCTTAGATATATTACAGCTAATAAATGGGGGAAGAAGACATTTAAAAGTAACATTCCAGAGAATCCTGTAATCATTAAGTAATAATATTTTTCAGTTTGATAAAGATCTTTTGAAAAGGTAACCACAAAACCTAAAATTGTAAATAATATTACAGCTATTCCAAATTGCCTTGTGGTTACTGGTTTATGGATAAAAGAAGGAATCGATTTTGTCCATTTTTCCATTCCCAACACTTCTTCAAAGTTATGAAGGGCAAACGCGAACGGAAGTATTATAATTAATGTGTTTAAATCCAATTTAATTTTTAAGTATTATTTGCTCTGATAACTGCCAACATCCCAATACACACATTTCATATTCAGTACTTTGTATTTAGTTAATTATATAATAAAATAAGATATATGAATATATATGAAAAGACAAGAAACTATAGAAAAATTCGCTAATAAATTTAGCATTGAAAAAATTAGGTAACACATAAAACTTTGCTAAAATGGATTAAGCAAGCTTGCAAATTATCCTTTTTTTTATGGTGTTGTGCAACGATTATCTAAGTTAGCAATTGTGTTTTTTGCTATCTTTTTCACTTACCTTTTTCTTTGGCTATTTTTATATATTTAAGTCCATTTTCTGTCATCAACCCTTGCTCAATCATTCGTTCAGCACGTTCTATATTTTTGTCTCTCCAATTGCTTCTTTTCGGATTCCTTGGCGTAAATGTCAAATAATAACTTTCATCATCTCGCTTTTTGTACAGACTGTCAATCCGACCGAAACAAACAGCCTCTTCAGTTGCCTCAATTAAACTAACACATTCTTTTTTACTATTCATTTTATGCAGAATTAGCCAAACGGATTTTTCTGTTTTGTAATTTTTATTTAACCTATTCCTCCATTCTTTTCTTGTTCTGCAATCAAATACTTTAGCTCCCTTCAATCTTAAAATGTCGAGTTTTTTTAATTTATCAACATGTAAATAGGCAATAGCATAATTAAATATTCTATTTCACATCTGTCCAAAATAAAAAATACTGAATGCCCTATATGCTTACTGGGCTTTTTTTGCAGTTGCTAATTTTCTCAGCCTGGAAAGGCTGAGTTACTCAAAAAATCCCTTTTTTTTGAAATGAGTAGCAACAAAATTATCGGAATATGTACCTTCACGCTTCTGTTTTTCCCTTCTTACGTTTTCTTGTTTTCCGTTTTTACCTCCTTTTGTCTCACATCTCAAATCTCACGTCTTCCCTTCCACATTTCACGTTTTTTCCTTTTTAATTTTGAATTTTGAATTTTTGATAAGGATTGTTTTTATCTTCTTAATAATTCTTAATTATTTAAGCTATTTTACAAGCAAAACTTTTTATTTTGGTCAGCAGTATTCTATTTATGAAAATACTTTTCTCTATCTACAAAAAAGAAAGTGTAAAGTTAAATTTTTCTTTTTATCCAACTAATTTTCAAAGTGTTCAAAAGCGTCAATTATATCAAGATACACACCGTTAAACCCAGCATCCAATATTTTTTTAAGATATGAATTATCGTTTCCGAAAATAATATTCTGCCATTCAGGTTTCCAATATCGGACAACATAATTACCTTGCCAGTTTGGGTTTTCTTTTTCAATAAATGATGGAGATCCAACTTTCCAATTAGCTTGCCAATAGTAACGGTAATCTTCCGCTTCACCAATAGACATATAACAAATCAATAAACGTTTTCCACCATTTGCTTTTTGCTTTAGTTCTTCTATTTGGGCAGGAGTAAATTCTTCGCCGTTATAAAAGAAGTCCATAATTATATAGTCGTAATTTGTTTTTTTTAACGCGTCTACAAATTCTTGTTTATTTGCAAATAGATTATCTGGATTTATTAGGTACAAAAAATTTTTTGCTTGTTGCAAACTCGTTATTGTATCTAAATTTTCATTATAAATTATAGTTGGATAATTTGGAATGTTATCTAATTGACGATGATCTGCGGAAAATGAAATGTAGTTATTTGCATGGTTTACTGAATATGAGTTATCCATTTTTGATTGTGTTGAGCAATAATCCGTTACCATTATTTGAACAGAACCGTTGTTTTTTGCCATATCTAAAAATATTCGCATCCACTGATTTTCTGCAACTGGGGTTATCTGGTCGTCTGCATTGTAGCCATAATTCAAACTTTCCTGTCCAATGCCATCAATAGCGTTTATGTAATCCATATCGGGTAAACCTTCGTCATCGCCTGTTGTGCTTACAAGTTCTACTCCATTTTGAGGAATTATTGCAAAATCCGGATTAATTCCTTTTGCATAAGTACTAATATTCTTTACAAAACATCTCATCTCTTGTTTGTAGTCCATTTTTGAGGACAAAGGGTTTTCGTCCACTTTACTACAAGATGTAAAACTAATTATTGAAACTAAAAAGATAACTGTGCCGAATATTTTCATTTTTTCTTTCACCCTTTCGGTTCGGTTTATTACATTAAACCTAATTCTTGTATATAAATATTTCCATTATGTTACTAAAGTACTGAAGTTTTTAAAGCAGTTACCTCTATTTCAATTTTCATTCGTGAATCTGCTAAACCTGCTGAAAACATTGTTGCTGCTGGTCTAATTTCTCCAAATGTCTTTTTCAAAATTGGCCAACATTTTTCAAATTCAGATGAATCCGGTAAAATATATGTTACTCTAACCACATCTTCAATCTTAGCCTCCGCTTTCTCTAATGTTGCAATAATATTTTTTATGCACTGTTCAGTCTGCTCAACAATATCTTCCGAAATTGTCATTTTTTCATAATCAAACCCTGTAGTACCGGATACAAAAACCCAATTCCCATCAACAACAGCTCTCGAATACCCAACTTCTTTTTCAAAAAATGAACCAGAACTTATTAATTTTCTTTTCATATTATTTGTTCTCCTAAAGCTTATTAGAACATTATAGAAAACATTTGTATAAACCTACCATTAACTTATCTGTCAAATATTATGATGGAATATCTTATCAATCATTAGTGTTCGATAATTAAATATTTCATCCAACTTATTTTTAATCACTAAGGCATTGGCAACTTTTCCTAAAAGAGCAAACGGAGGTTGATAACTAACAATATCTTTCATTAACACACCATCTTCAGCAGGTAAAATAATATGCTGATGATGCCACATTTTATAAGGACCAACTCTTTGTTCATCAACAAAATAAGACCTTTCCCTAACATGAGTTATTTCCGTAACCCAGTTTGTAGGAATTCCTAACAAAGGTCTAACGGTATAGCTAATAATCATACCCTCGTATATTTTATCGGGTAAATCGGGTGTACGAATGTCAAATCCCATACTTTGCGGTGTAATTTTCTTTAGATTCTGCGGTGAACTTATAAACTCCCAAACATCCTCAATGGAAGCTTTAATTAACTGTTCTTTTTTTAATTGATAAAATGCCATAATAATTATTTCTAAGAAAAGAAATTTCCATCTATATTTTTATTATAAGAATTTATTTATTTACATTTTCTTAATAATTTGTAATGTTTCGGCAACAGGCTTTTATATTAAATATTTAACAACCTCATTCCAATTAGGAAATTTTTCACTTCCAAAGTGAATCCATTCTCCTTTAAAATCTTTTGCTCCATTGTTAGGTCTGTCGTCAATTAAGTAATCACCTATGTTCAAATTTTTATTATGAGATATAATTAATCTTTTGTAGAATAAACTACCTTTTTCTTTGCCGAAATACTTATGTACCCATTCCACTTTATGTATCCAAGCACTTGGATTTAACCATGGTGCAGTAGAAAGGATATACAAATCATATTTGTCGGAAAGTTTTTGAACTGATTCTATTGCATTAGGGTAAGGTTCCATTAGCGAAAAAATGTTTGGAACTTCGTCTAATCTTCCTTCATATTCACTAATAGTATTTTTGTCAAGTTTATCTATTCCTGTTTTAAAATCAACAAGAACATTATCCATATCTATATAAACTATTTTTTTCATTGTATAGATTTAATTTTTGTTAATGGTTTTGGAAAAAAATTCAATAACTCAGGGACACAGAATTTTATTGAGACTAAGATGTTTAGTTTAAGAAGAATATTTCATCTAACTACTTTAATTTCAGAATATCTTCCGTCAATTCTAAAATTTTAAATTCATACAAAACATCATAATCCTTGTTAAAGATTTTAATAATATTTTTACTTTTATAAAACTTCCATATTCCATCTGACATATAATGTCCATCATTAGGAGCTAATACACTATATGAACAAATATCATCTTCCTTAAAATTAAAAACTTGTCTATACCTACTTGGAGGAAAATCCATATAATCACTTGGTCTATAAACAGTAAATGACTTTTCATAAAGTGATTCTTCATAAGAATTCGTCCAACTTTTTTTCAATAGCGAAATCTGAGTATTATTAGAATCTTCTTCGCAACTAGTTGTTGCTAAACATATAAGAATTATAAAGGCTGTAAAAATATTTTTTTTAATCATATGTCTAATTTTTTAATGAATAATTATAAATATAAAAAAAAAATTATCGTTTTATACTACTTCTATTTTGTTAGAATTAAATCTTATCCATCAATGTCTTTCAAGTCATCAAACTTAGCTTTCATCGTTGGATTTCCGTAAGTCAATTTTTTAATTGTTAAATCTTCAGCTTTATTATTGGCTAAACGTAAATTATTTTCAGATGATAAAAGTGCATCTTTCGTTTTTTGAAGATGAACAATAGTCTTATCTATTTCGTCTATAGCGGTCTTAAATTTTCGACTAGCTAAATCATAATTATGTGCAAAGCCTTTTTTAAATGCATCAATCTTTTCTTCAAATTTAGTAATGTCAATATTTTGATTTTTTATTAAGTTAAGTTCAGCCTTATATTTCAAAGAATTCATTGCAGCATTACGAAGCAATGTAATGATAGGAATAAAAAACTGAGGACGAACAACATACATTTTACTAAACTTATGAGAAACATCAACTATACCGGTATTATAAAATTCATTCTCTGATTCTAAAAGCGAAACTAAAACAGCATATTCACATTCTTTTTCTGTACGATCTTTATTAAGTTTTGCAAAGAAGTCTTCGTTTTTCTTTTTCGTGGCAGTTGTATCACTTTCGTTCTTCATCTCAAACATAATTGAAATAATCTCATTCCCTTCACCATCAGTTTCTCTGTAAATAAAATCACCTTTGGTTCCACCACTTGAATCGTTATCTTTTTCAAAATAAGCATTCTGAAAACCGGTTGCACGCAACTTATTAAATTCGGATTCACAATGTTGCTCTAAAGTTTCACCAACCATTTTTGTAGAAAGTTTCTGTTTGAAATCTTTTAATCGAGCAATCTCATCATCTTTCATTTTAATGGTTTCGTCTTTTACATTCAGCTTATTTGTAAATTGTTCTTTAATTGATTTTTCAAGCAGCTCTTTTTCAGTTTCTTTTATTTTTAAATCATTAGCAAGATCATCACGCTCTTTTTCAATTCTTTTAGTTGCCTCTGAAACTGCTAATTTTCTTTCAGTTTCTGCACTTTCAATTTTTGATTTCATTTTAGCAATTTCAGCTTCTTTCTTAGATAACTTTTCCGCAAGCTCTGTTTCACTTTTAGCTTTCAACTCCGTCAACTCTTTATCCTTTTTTGCCAATTCTTCTTGTAATTCATTCTTAATATTTGCTTCGGCTAATTTAACAGCATTAACTTTTTCTTTCTCTGCAAGATTTAATCTGTTATTAAGTTCTTCTTCAAACTGATGATCACGAACTTGTTTAAGTATATCAGCAAAACCAGCTTCATCAACTTTAAAAGCTTTTTTACAATTTGGACATATTATTTCATTCATACTTTTCTCTATTGTTTTATTTCTTTAATCATATAAATAGTAAATTTCACGATCTTAAATTATATCACTAAACCAGATATTTCAAGTGTTCTTTTATTCAATAATTTTTAGCGGAAGAAAAAAATATAAAAAAGATGCACCTTTAAAATAAGTGCATCTTTGTAAGGGAAGAATATTTTTTAAATTCTATTTCAACAACAACACCTTTTTAGTTATTACATTCTTATTGTAGCTTATTCTATAAAGGTACAATCCACTTGGTAAATTATTAGCGAAAAAAGTTACTTTATGCACACCTTGATTTTGTTTTTTATTTACAAGTGTTGTTACTTTTTCTCCAAGAGTATTTCCCACCTTAGGAATATCTATTTTTTATCTTTCAAAATTAAGTCGCTATAGGAAACAGAAATAAGATCATTTTCTTTAATACCGAATAGTTCTAAATAAAACTCGCATTGTTCTAATAGCTTACTTTTCCCTATCGTTCCATCTCTATCAATTGCTTCAATTTCTATGAATGTACCGAGATTTTTAACATTATCTATATGGAATTTTACATTTTCGATAAAATAGATTTCCCTCTTTTTATCAACTATGGTTAATATTCCCATTGAGTTAGTTAGTATTTCTTTTAATGTGGAGTTAGGTTCGGATTTAAAAAGAATTACATCGGATTGTTTTGGTCCTTCTTTATCTTCGCGGAGATAATGAATTAAGCAGTTTTCAATATTCCCTTCTCTTAATTTTAACCTTCCTTTATTTACATTAAAGTAAGTATCAATTTGGTGGTCAACACCTTTCTCTATTGCATTTTTTGATTTTAGTATTTCTCTAACTTTCGATTGATTATTAGATTTAGCTTTTATTTCAATATTTAGACTGTTCATTTATAATTTATCTCCTAAATACCTGTAGTTTAACAAGCTTGGTAATTTTTAATATATTTCCTTAGAAACCAAATCTGCAAATAACTCCGCATATTTATTAGCTACATCAAGTGCAAACTTTTTACCTTTTTCAGCAGTAGATAATGCAGGATTACCTATTCCAGTATCGTTAGAAACTTTTTGCCAATTACGCGGTATCCAAGCTACTTTTTCATTTAACGATTTTATGGCAAATGTTTTATATTCTCCGCTACCGGCTTCATTTAAGTTTGCCAATTCAGGATGATAGTGCATCATTGCCGAAGTTTCTAATTCTCCTGCATGATCTCCCGGAACATCAAAATATTTTTTAGCAGGCAATACTGTAAACCATTCACTTGAAGCTATAATAAAATCCGGATAATCTAAAGATAAATCACGAATCATATTCTTAAAATTATTTCCACCATGACCATTGATTATTACTAATTTATTAAATCCTTGTGCATTAAGAGAATTAACAACATCAGTTAAAATTGCCTTTTGTGTTTCGTATCGTGAATGTATACAAAATTTAAGTTCTCGCTGTCCGGGGTTTTGTGAACCCATCATTATTGGGGGAAGCACCATGCAGCGAATATCAAAACGTTCTTTTGCTACTTTAGCAGCATCAACAGCTACATCATGCGATAAAATACAATCTGTTAAATATGGTAAGTGATAATTATGTGGCTCCGTTGCTCCCCAAGGTAATATTACCAAATCATATTTTAGCTCTTTTACTTTTCCGTATGAGGATACGGATAAATCAAATTCTTTATTCATTTCGTTTCCTTTATTTGAATTTTTATCCAATCTAAAATCTCTTTTAATGCAATAGGTGAAATTGTTTGTTCAATTACAGCATATTCATTTGTTGCACCTGTTTCACACTCTTGAAATAAATGATTAAGACCTTGCAATTCCTTTACCTTGACATTAGTATTTTTAGAATTCTTAAAAATATCTTTAATTCTCTCTAAATTTTCTTTTGATGAAACTTGAATATCCTTATCACCATTTATTGCAAGTAAAGGACAGCATACTTTAGATAAATAAACAGCAGGATCAAGTCTTAAAAAATTAATCATCCATGGCGATGTTAATTGATTTATTAAAGCTTCTTTTTGGCTTGGCGGTAATGCGGTACCATATTTTGATGCAAAATAATTAGATAATGTATCCGGAATGAATTCATTATCTAAATTCTCGTTTAATAATATTTCATAAGCACCTTCAAATATTTTGTTATTCGCTTCTACTATTTGCTCATTAACTCCCATCTGTGTTTCTACTTTATATCTCTGAAGTAAAAGCAACTGATCACCACGAAGAGCTGAACCGGCTATTAAAACTATAAAATCAATATCCTTATTTTTTGATGCAATAATTGGTGCTATCACTCCACCTTCGCTATGCCCTATTAGTCCTATTTTATTTATCTCTTTTCTATTTTTAAGATATTCTATTACATATTCAACATCTGTTACAAAATCAAATGTTGTTGCTTTTGCAAAATTACCGGTAGATTCTGCTATTCCTCTATCGTCAAATCTTAATACACCAATTCCATTTTTAGTTAGAAAATCTGCTAAAACAAGAAAAGGTTTATGCCCTAATAATTCTTCATCTCTATTTTGCGGACCACTTCCGGAAATTAAAATAACGGCAGGAAACTCACCATCTTTTTGGGGCAAGGTTAATGTTCCTGCTAATTCAATTTTATCTTTTTCATTAATAATTTTAACTTCTTCTGAATGGTATGGATAAGGTGAAATTGGTTCTTGAGGTCTAACAACTTTTTCTTTTTCTACTTTTTTCTTAGAAAGCATTAATGGAATAGAAAGTCCATTTTGTTTAAATGTACCATTAAAAGTACCACTACTATCTAAAGCTGCTTCATATTTAATTCCTGCATTTATAACTTCAAGTGTCAAAATAGGTTCCTCGTAACTTGTATTGGTTACGGGAATTCCCTTTGCTCCTTGGTCAGGACTATCCATTGTTGAGCTGTAACCTTCGTTCGTTTTTGTTATATTAAAAATTAGTTTTAATTGTGTTCCTTGCACCTTCAATATCCCATTCCATTTACCGGAAATATCTTGTGCATAAAGTGAACAAGTTGTTAATAGTACAAATATTATTAATAGTGTTTTTTTCATTTTCTTATTTATTTTAATTATTATCAAATAAACTACTTATATTTTTTTATTTTATTTGTAGTTCTGCTGTTTTGTTTAATTTTTCTGCTGCTTCTTTAACTGTTACTTGCCCATTCATTAACATTGGTAATAACCAATCTCTTAATTTGGTTAGTTGTTGATTTTGTTTTGTATTACTTTTAATCTTTTCAAAAATTGACTTCACTTTAGATGTAAATATTTTTTTCATATCTTCTGGAGCATCTAATATTAAAATTTCTGAAAATTCTTCTTTATTCATATTTGATAATACTGCTCCTTGTTTTGCCATATTATTAAACTGGAAATAGTTTTTTAAAGTTTCTAATAAAAAATATTTATTAAAAGATTTAATGTTAGAGATGGTATTTATTTGTTGATTAGATTGTGAAATTTCCGTTACAAATCCTATAACTCCAACTGTTCCAATACAAGAAACACAAATATCATCAGGATATAGATATTTTTTTAATTGGCTATCTGCTCCTTTTTTACTTAAAGTTCTTTCTGTTTTTACTATGTATAAATCTTGCCTAATATCGTTAATTGTAATAAAAGGGATATCACCATTAAAATAATCAGTTACTTTTGTTGAAGGCGTTTTTCCTGTAATAATTTCAGATTCTATCTCTTCTAACTTTTTCACTTCCCAGCCAGCTGGAATTTCTCTTTTTAATTCTTTATTATAAACCATCTTTCCACCTGATGATTTATAAGGTTTGCCTTGCTCATTAGGAAAATCAAACTGTACAAACCAATAGTCGTATAGCGTTTTTGCCATAGCTTCCAACTCTTGGTTAATTTTATTGTTAATCTCTATTTTTGCATCTAAGTCGGATAGAACTTTGGCTATTAATTTTTGAGTTTGAATATTAGGAATATTAAATTTTAATTCTCCAATATCATTAGGAGCAATAGAAGGATACGAGGATACAGCATTCATTCCAATTCTATGTAAATATTCTGTTATATTTTGTTGTGTTAATAAATAAAACACATATTTAGGGTTAATATCATCATCTATAATATCAATAGTTGTAAAACCTGTTGAAACAACTAAACTATCTATTTCCTCTTCAAGTATTCCATAATGCTCTTGGTTTGGTCTTACAGTAGAGTATAATATGGTATTCTTCTTTACTTTTCTTTGTGCTCTACTTGGGATTTTATCTTTGTGGGAATTAAAATATTGAAAACATTCTATTTTATTTTTAGTCAAACTCCCTGTATCTAAATATTTAATCGTATTAGAAAGCTCATGTTTTTGATAAGTACTTTTATTTAAATCTGCAATATCTATAATTTTGACAAGTCTATTATTCATACCCCAAACCTTTTAAATTACTCTTAATTTCGGTTTCCAACTTTTTTCCTTCAGCAAAAAGAGTATTTAAGTTATCTTCAAAACCTTTCATTTTAGATTCAAATTCTTCTTGTGTAATATCCACATATTCTATTTTAACTTCAAAATATTGCCCGGCACTTAGCGAGTAGTTTTTCTCTTTTATTTCATCATAATTTACCACTACAGAAAAATCATCAATGGCTTTTTTATTGTTAAAAGTATCTATTATTTGTTTTTCTTCTTTCGCTGTTAAAACCGTTTTTTGGGTTTTACCTTCTTTTATAGTCTCCCCCAAATTAGAGGCATCTATAAGCACAACATCATCGTTATTGTTTTTATCAATAAAAACTATGGAAACATTGGTTCCCGTTGTAGCAAAAATATTGCTCGGCATACTTACTACACCGGCTAACATTTTGCTTTCAACTAATTTCTGTCGTATTCTTTTATCAATACCAGCTTGTGCCGTAATAAATCCAGTTGGCACAACAACAGCAGCTTTACCTTTTTCACTTAGCGAAAACATAATATGTTGTAAGAACATTGAGTAAATCGCCATTTTATCTTTAGCCTTTTTAGGCACATTTGGAATGCCCGCAAAAAATCGTTCATGGTTTTCCTTGCTATCCAAATCATTTCTATAGTCGGAAAAATCAAGTTTAAAAGGTGGATTTGAAACGATATAATCAAAGCGTTCAAGTTCTCCGTTATCATCTTTATGATATGGATGAGAAATTGTATTACCTTGAATAATATTTTGAATGGAATGTACCAGATTGTTCAAAATTAGATTTAGCCGTAATAAACTCGATGATTTTTGACTGATATCTTGCGAGTAAATAATACATTTATCTTCACCAATTGCATGAGCAATATTCATTAGTAGTGTACCCGAACCCGCCGAGGGATCATAGACGGTAACATCTTGCACAGGCTTATTTACCAAAATAGCAGCCATTATTTTTGCTACGGCGTGTGGAGTAAAATATTCAGCATATTTGCCTCCACTGTTGGTGTTATAATCTTTAATCAAATATTCAAAAATGGTAGCGTAAAAATCAAATTTTTGGTTAAAGATATGCTCAAAGCTTACTCCAACCAATTTATTTATAATGGCTTTAGCAAAAGAATCTCGTTTAGAGACATCGCTTATGTATTCTGTAATTCTATCAAATAGAACAACTTTTGCACCGCCATCAGTTTTAACAGAAAAGATATCGTTATTTGTAATGGCAATATCTAACAAAGTGTCATCAAATAATTTGGCAAAATCACTTTCATTTTGTCTGCTAAAAAGTTCGGAAATAAAATGTTGTGGTTTTAGTTTTGCTGTATCAGCTCCCAGTTGTAAAAGCAACATTTCGTAATCGTTTTCGGAATAGTTTTTTAAGGTTTCTTCCCAATTATCGCTTTTACTGAGTTTGTCGTCTAATTTTTTAATTTCGTAAGCAAATTTATCGTTCATGAATTTATATAAGAACACTTGTGTTATTATTTTAAATTCGTTGCCGTCATTTCCTAAACCGTAATTGGCGCTGGTGCTTTTTAGGTTATCAATTAGTTTTTTTGTTTTTTCTTTAAAATCGATATCTGTCATTTTTCCTCTTTGTATTCAATTCCACAATCCTCAAAAGAATTATATGTTTAACAATTTTTTCATGTGATGTTTGACCTCTTCGAGGTCATCTATTCTAAATCCACAATTCCGAAAACTGATATTTTCTTTTCACAATCCCGAAGGGATTACATGTTTATATAACTTATCTTCACAAAAAGCATTCGACCCCAACGGGGTCGCATCTATTTTTTCGTTCGACATTTATACATTTTTATATTTTGTTTTACATAGATACAAACTTTCCAAAACCATCTTTTCCATTTTTACAATCCCGAAGGCATTGCATGTTTATAAACCATAACATCACTCGAACAACATTCGACCCCAACGGGGTCGCATCTCTTTTTTCGTTCTTTTGTTCTATAAACATCTGACCCCTTCGGGGTCGTTTTTATCTTATCATATCTTTCATCTAGAAGCATTTGTCCCCTTCGGGGTCAGATATAATATATATCTATATTAATAATCTATCCAATTAAACAAATATTCATCCTTATAATCCACTTGAAACTTTTTTAGGAACTCTATGTATTCTTCCTTAAACGTTTTCTTTCTATGATGTTCTTTCTGATTATTTATATATGCTATTACATTATCTAAAGCTGAATGAGAATAAGAAAAAGCACCATATCCATCTTGCCACTCGAATTTGCTTTTTACAAATCCCTTCTCTTTGATAAAAGAATTTGATGCTTTCTTAATCTCTCTTACCAAATCTGATAACCTACAAGACGGTTTTAGACCTAATAAAATATGAATATGATCTGCTACACCATTTATAGCAATTAATTTCTGCTCTTTATTTGTAACAATTCCTGTTATGTACTTATATAATTCCTCTTCCCATTCGGGTCTTATTAAACTCTGCCTACCTTTAACAGCAAACACCACTTGAATATATATCTGCGAAAATGTACTCATTATTAAAACCTTCCATAAAATTCATTGATATATTCATTTACCACTAAATTATTAATATACTTTGATGTTTCAGCATTCAGACTTATTTTATTTTTATTCATAAATTGCTCAATTACCAATCTCATCATTTCAGTACTAAAATAACTTTCATTATTCAGCAATCTTGTATTTTGTAAAACTTGTAAATCAGCATCCATTTTCACACTTTTTAATGCTTCAAAAATTAGACTTTCTTTTTCCGAAATCGTTCCTTTTTCAACTAACCGTTTGTGAATACGCGCATATTTAGGATCGCTATTGTATTTATCTTTTAACAAATTATTCTGACGATTTAATTCTTTAATTTTTTCATAAATTAATGTAAGTGAACCAATATTCCTTTTCATTTCATCTTGTGTAATTTCATCAAGATTTTTCTTATTAAAAAGTCTTTTTAACTCATCATACAAAGAAACAAATTCAGGATCTTTTTTATCAAAATTACTTGCCATTGTTTCTCTTGTTTTTCGGAGAATATCTTTTAATTCATCTGCTAAAATTAATTCTTCTTCCGAAACTTTTGTAAAATGAAACAAAACATCTTCCAAAGCTATATTTAGCAAATTGGTATTATCAACATTATTTTGAAGTTGTTCTTTTGTATTAAGTAAAGCCAAATGATTTTCAGCCTCACGATAAAGTTGTATTAATTTTTTAAAATTAATTTTCTTAAGTAAATCGGAATAACCTAACAGATTAATTAAATTATATAGACTTTTAGCATTGTTTAATACATTTTTTATTTTTATAACAATATTGCGGTCTTGTATTTGACTAATTTGTTGCGAGAACAATTCTGCATTGTCTGTATAGTATTGAAAAAGAACTTCTTTTATTTCGCTTACTTCTTCTTCAATTTCTTCTTTCGATTTAAACAGATTTGAATAAGATCCTATTTCATCGCCTAACTCAGCTTGTAATTCCTGAAAATATATTCTGTTTGTCGCATCAAACTCAGATCTAATATCCGCAAAATCAACTATATACCCATATCTGAAACCTTTGTAAGTTCTGTTCACTCTGGTTAGCGTTTGCAATAAATTATGGCGCTTAATTACACGGCCAATATATAATTTCTTTAATCGTTTAGCATCAAAACCAGTTAACAACATATTATAAACAAAGAGTATATCAATTTTTCCGTCTTTGAAATCGTCAATCCATTTTTTCTGTTCTTCTTTTGTTCCAACATCATGTAGAATTAACGCCGATTTTTTAATTTTATAATTATCTCTCAGCTTTTCACCATAATTAGCTTTTGGTTCTGCTGCCATTAGTAAATCTTCATTTTCTTTAGGATTTACAGAATACTTTTCATTGAAGACTTTAAACATCTCTCTTGCTTGGTCAGCACTATCACAAACCACCATTGCACCAATTGAAGTATCAGAAAAAGTTAAGCGACTTTTTTCAAAATCTTCTACAATATATTTAAGCATTGGTTCAACAAAACTACGATGTGCAAAAACCTCTTTTCTAGGAATGTCTCCTTTCAGAACTTTTATTTTTTTCAAAGCTTCTTGCAATACAATTTTATAATCACTTTCTATTTCTTCACGTATAAGTTTTAATGTATAACCATCAGCAATGGAAGCATTGTAGTAATATTTATGAATGTAATCACCAAATAAATCTTTTGAATAAAATTCTTTAGTAATTAATGGTGTCCCTGTCAATCCAATTTTTATTGAATTTCTATCTGATTGCGTAAGATTAGCGAGAAAACTACCGTTAGGATTATAACTCCGATGTACTTCATCTAAAAAATAAATTCTTCGAATATTTATGTCGTAATCTTTCTGTGTTACCACATTAGAATCTTCACTAAATTTTTGAATATTTACAACCGTAATTTCGGGTTTCCCACTATTGTTATGGAGTGCAGTAGTAGTTTTAATATCCATTACGAAATCACTTCTGGAATTTACGATATGCACAACCAATCCACGACTTGAAAATTCCTTCTTTGCTTGAGTAAGTAAGTCTATTCTATCAACAATAAAATAAAACTTAGGAATAACCTTTTTCTTTTGGAAATAATCAGTCAGGTAACGAACATTGTAATAAGCCAGAGCTGTTTTTCCGCTTCCTTGCGTATGCCAAATTATCCCCTTTCTAACTCCATTTTCTAATTTGCTTTTAATAGCTTTTGTCGCAAACATTTGAGGATAGCGCATAATGTGCTTTTCGATCCCTTTTTCTTCTTCAACATAAACAATCGCATATTTAAGAATAAAAGCTAATCGTTCTTTGTTAAATAAAGATGTTGAAACACGATTAGTTGGTGTATTAGGATTTTTGTTCGTTAAAAATTCAGGGGAGTTTTTAATAACAGTTAAATTATTATCTTTTAAGATAAAGTTTTCTAAATCGTCATCTTCATCTGCCAGTAAGTTGTCTAAATTAAGTTTTTCTTCTTCTCTAAAATAATTGAAGATAGGCTTTTTATACGATGACGAAGCATAGAAGACTCCTTGCAATGGCTCAATATCTTCATTATCGTATTCCATATTATTTGAAAATACCATAAGTTGAGTGATATTCACAAATCTTCTGAATTTCTTATTTTGAAATCGTTCGTTTATTCTTTTTCTTTCGGCAATTATTCCTTCATGATTATTTGGTTTCTTCACTTCGATAAAAGACAAAGGCATTCCGTTAATCAACAGGATAATATCGGGTCTAAATTCGTCTTCTCCATTTTTGTATGTTAGTTCGGTTACAACATTAAAAGTATTATTCTCAAAGTTTTCAAAATCAATTAGTTTTGTTCCTGAATTGCTAATCAATTTTTCATAAAATGCTTTTCCCAAATCTTCATTTTCGAGAAGTAAAGATGTATCTACTAATAATCTTTCAGCTTGTTCTTCATCAAAATTAGGATTGATTTTTTGGATTGATTGTTTAAAAATATCCGGAAATATATTTGTATCAATATTCCAATTAATATTTTTCAATGATAGGTATTTATAACCAAGTCTGCATAAATGCAAAATTGAAGGAATTTTTACTCTTGTATCTTCATTAAACTTCATTTAGTAATATCCGTTTAAAATCTGTGAATTTGCCAAATGTATATTTACTTTATTTGCGGATCAATAAAACAAATGCCCTTTTAAGTTTGTACTAACACTTTGTACATAAAAAACTCTGTAGCTAAATACTATTTTCTAAATTCAAAATATAAAATATTTCTTAATTGTGGAAACCGTATTTACTCGAATATTATTAGGCACAAAAATAGTTTTACATGTATGATATTCCAGTTTATATTAATTGTACGGGTGTGGTATTGATATTTTCTTACCTCATCAACCAAATAATATTTTGTACTAATTCTCGTCTATCTTCTTAGTAACATTTTTTAAAATCTAAAGTACTTTTGTAAAAGTCGATTGATCTTTCAAGGTTTTCAATATAAAGATGAGTTTCGTAAAGTCCTTTTATCATATTCTTCTAAAATTAATTTAAGATTTATTAAACAAAAAAAAGATGGAAGATTATTATAACCTTCCATCTCTTTTTTTTATAAAAATAATAATCTCTTATTATTTGAAATCGGCTTCTGTTACATTTTTATTTACTTCAATATTAGAAAACTCCATTTCAAGATTTTGACCTTGAGCCAATGTTTTCATTTTTGAAGGAAATTTCATTCCGTCAACTTCAACATAATTCAAGAAAGTCATTTCGGCTTGTTGTGTTATATTTTTATAAAGCAAACCAGTTTCTTTATTGAAATAAGATTTATTACCATTTTCAGCAAGCACATAATATTTTATTCCATCAATATCAGTTTCTTCTACTGATGTATATTTTGAAGCATCAAAACCGATAGCTTCTATTATTTTACTTTCTTTAAATTGAGCAATAGCTTGCGGAGGTAGAGGTGTTTTATTTCCCCCTTGCATCAAATAACCTTGTTCTCCGTCAAATACTTGTATCATTTTTTGTCCCATCATATCTTGTTCTTGACGGAACTTATTAGGTGCCATTTTTTTCATAGTACCTTT